>Ga0214919_10004199_pt1 | contig 21184 bp, 19 predicted proteins | sample LL1503_MetaG_FD_177994 | JGI IMG/M metagenome (GOLD analysis project Ga0214919, IMG submission 177994) | Freshwater microbial communities from Lake Lanier, Atlanta, Georgia, United States - LL-1503 | ecosystem: Environmental > Aquatic > Freshwater > Lake | place: USA: Georgia | collected... | reverse complement strand
TGAGGGTCATCTGCACCTTGTGGACCAGTTAATCCAATTGGCCCTTGTGGTCCTGCTACACCCTGTTCACCAGTTAATCCTATTGGCCCTTGTGGTCCTGCTACACCCTGTTCACCAGTTAATCCTATTGGCCCTTGTGGACCTGCTGCACCCTGTTCACCAGTTAATCCAATTGGTCCTTGTGGACCTGCTACACCTTGTGCACCAGTTAATCCAATTGGTCCTTGTGGTCCTGCTGCACCCTGTGCACCAGTTAATCCAATTGGTCCTTGTGGTCCTGCTGCACCATTTGTTCCAGAACTAGCAGAATATAGAGCATAAGGCACAGCCGTAAAAGGTTGATTACTTATTCCTATGAAAGTGGTACATAATGCTTTAAAATCTATTTCAACAGCTAAGCTTTTTGGACTACCATTCCATATAATACTTCCAAAATTTGATGCAGAACCACCACTCGGAATACCCATTCCTATTATTGCATTCACCATTCCAAATTCATCTGTGGTAGTTTGTAAGTCCTCCTGATATTCAAGTGTTGTTCCTGAATAGATTATAAATCGTAAACAAACTTGTGTATTAATAAGTGGTGCTCTTTCGTTATTATACCCAGGGATATGGTCACCTTCAGGATTTAATATAACTGCTTGGTATGTTATACCATTAGTTTGTGCATAAATAACTGAACTTAAAAGAAGAACTAATAAAAGGTATATTTTTTTCATAACTATTTAATATTATTTGAACGTGAAATGAACACCAAATTGAATTTGGTTGTTGTTGAAAGATAGTTTCTCATCTGTGTTGTTGGATAGATTGAAACTTTTAGAATAGGCATATCCTAGGCTCAAGTATATATCATTATCAACATTATAACTAGCCGAAACACCTAACTTGTTTGTTATCCAAAATCCTGAGAATTCTTTTTGTGAAGAAAGATCAAAATACTCACCATTAATGACTTGTTTTCCATAAATGAGTGTTGAAATACCAAATCCACCATTAGCAGAAGCCTCAAATCCTCTTTTTTTAACAAGCGATACAGAGAAAGAATTTTGAACTCCAAGATATTGAGTATTCCATGAATAAGAACTCACAGTGTTACCAGCAATAGCATTGTATTCGTTTAAATTTAATCCAAAAGCATATTTTAATTTTTCGTTTTTTAGGGTCATTACATAACCAATCTCATAGAAATCACCAGTGCCGGCTTGTAAAACAGATGTATTGCTACTATTACTTTTATAATCATAATTTGTAAAATTTTTACCTGTTTGCAGGTAAACTTCCTGGGATTGAATTTTCTGAAAAGAGCAGAAAATTATAACTAAAATAAGTAGTTTTCTCATTATTTTTTTAGGATTTGTGTGTAGTATAAAAAGTTGGGTGCTGTTAAACGCACTAGGTAATTGCTTGAAGACAAATTGGGCAAATCAATTGATAATATATTTTCTGTAGCTTCTTTTTCTTGGGTCAAGATAAGTCTGCCGCGAATATCAAATAAACTAAAAGTTATAGTTTCTTTTACAGCTTGTGAAAACTGGAAATTAATATTAGATACAAAAGGATTAGGATAAGTAACTGTATTTATTGCAATAGAAGAGTTATTGTTGATGTATTTGCGCCAGAAACTTTGTTGAAATCCTTGACCGTAGATTTTACCCTCTCTGTTATAGTTGCCAATAACACTTTGCTGACCAATAGTTTGACTTACAAAAATACCGCTGGATAACTCTTTACTAGTTCCTTGTGAAGAGAGCATTTGATGGTGAAGTTTCTGAGCTTGAATATTTGAAGATGTTATTAAAAATAGAAGTAAAATTTTTTTCATGCGAATAAATATTTTTCAAATTAACAAAAAATATTTAATATAAATTAAAAAAATATGTTGGATATGTTTTTTTTTAAAATAATTAACACGGAATGATTTTTATAAACATACTGAAATTCAAATTAATATGTTCTTTCGTTTAATTAGTTTGTGATGTATATTTATAGTCAATTCGAGTAGCTATAAATAGAAAAAAATCAACACATTTTGTATTTCTTGTTTACTGCAGAAAAGAAACCAGAACTACAATTTTTAATAATTAAGTCTAACTATTGAAGTTGCTAATTAAAAAGCAATATCTTTGCAGGCTTATTTTTTTTTAATATTATGCGATTACATCGAAATCTAGTTTACACTACCATTGACTCTTTGAACGCAATCTTCAACGAAGGAGAATATGCCGATAAAGTGGTAGCTCGCGCCTTAAAGAAAGACAAACGCTGGGGAAGTTCCGATAGAAAATTTGTTGCTGAAACCATCTATGAAATTGTTCGTTGGAAAAGACTTTACATGGAAATTGCTGATGTAAAAGAACCTTTAAATCGTGATCAATTATGGAGAGTATTTGCGGTTTGGGCTGTATTACGTGGTTATACCATTCCAGACTGGAGACAATTGGAAGGAACACCAGAACGCAAAATTAAAGGCCGATTTGATGAGTTATCTAAAATCAGAAAAATGCGAGAATCTATTCCAGATTGGATGGATGAAATGGGTACAAAAGAACTGGGTGAAGAAACTTGGACTAAAGAAATCGCTGCTCAAAACAAACAAGCAAAAGTCATTCTTCGTGTCAATACATTAAAAACCACAAAAGAACAACTACGTGCCATTTTAATGGATTTGAACATTGAAACCGAGTTTTTAAAAGACCAACCCGATGCACTGGTTTTAAAAGAAAGAGCCAATGTTTTCTTAACTGATGCTTTTAAAGAAGGATTATTTGAAGTACAAGACGCTTCTTCTCAATTAGTAGCTGCATTCTTAGATGTTCAACCAGGAATGAGAGTGGTTGATACATGTGCAGGAGCTGGCGGAAAAACATTACATATGGCTTCTTTAATGCAGAACAAAGGTCAATTAATTGCTATGGATTTGTATGAAAGTAAGTTAAAACAATTAAAATTAAGAGCCAAAAGAAACGGTGCTTTTAATATTGAATACAGAATTATTGACAGTACCAAAGTCATTAAAAAACTCCAAGAAAAAGCAGATAGAGTATTAATTGACGCACCGTGCAGCGGATTGGGAGTTTTGAAAAGAAATCCAGATGCAAAGTGGAAATTGCAACCTGAATTTATTGACAATATAAAGAAAGTACAAGCGGAAGTTCTAGAAAATTATTCTAAAATTGTAAAACCTGGCGGTAAATTAGTATATGCTACCTGTTCTGTTTTGCCTTCTGAAAATCAAGAACAAATCAAGAAATTCCTAAATACCGAAATAGGTAAAAGTTTCACCTTTATAAAAGATACTAAAATTCTTGCTCAAGACACAGGATTTGACGGTTTTTATATGGCATTGTTAGAACGAAAACAAGATAATTAATAAAAAACAAATGAAAAAAATATTTACATTTCTATTATTCCTAAACATATCGATTGCTTTCTCCCAGTCTGGCGCACCTAAAAGTCCTTATTATAATGGATTTAACTGGACTTTAACTGGTACAAATTTAAAAGCTACTTTAGCGACAAAGATTATCGATACACATTCCAATTATTTGATTTATACACCAGATGTTTGGAATGCGCTCAAACAAGTAGATTTAGACCCTTCAAATTCTTCAAATGTACTTTTGATGTATGGATGGGAAAACGGAACGGATGCTGATATAACAAATGATCATTCCAGAAATAAAGATAGTAATAGTGGAAATAACGGCGATTGGAATAGAGAACACATTTTTGCACAATCACTTGGAAATCCAGATTTAGGACAGTTTGGACCGGGTGCAGATGCACATATGCTTAGAGCTTGTGATGTTCAAAGAAATAGCAATAGAGGAAACAAACTCTATGCTTCTGGCACAGGAAACTCAGGCGATGTAGGTAATCATTGGTATCCTGGAGACGAATGGAAAGGGGATGTTGCTAGAATTATAATGTATATGTATTTACATTATGGAGATCAATGCCTTCCTACTTATGTTGCTGCGGGTATGACTACTTCAAGTGATGCTAACATGGTTAACCTTTTGCTACAATGGAATGCTGAAGATCCAGTTTCACAATATGAAGATAACAGAAACGATTATTTAGGCGGAACACCTAATCCCAATAATTATAAGCAAGGAAATAGAAATCCATTTATTGACAATCCTTATTTGGCTACTTTAATTTGGGGAGGCCCAATAGCACAAAACAGATGGCCAAATACTCCTCTATCTTCATCAGCCTATGATTTAGAAAATAGTATTTCAATTTATCCAAATCCATCTAATAGTATACTAAATATTCAATCTGTTATTTCATTGGAGGAAATAGATTTAATCACTATTAATGGGCAAGTTATCCAGCAAATTAAAAACCCTATTTTTGACAATAACAACTACTCAATTAGTAATTTACCTAAAGGATTCTATTTTTTAAAATTGTCATCAAACAAAACTTCGATAACCAAAAAGGTATTTATTAACTAAAATTATAAATCAAAAAATTAGTACTTTAAACTCTATTGAAATTCAATAGAGTTTTTTATTTAATAAAGTTCTAATAATTAAAAGTGATAAAAAGAATTGAAAAACATTGATTTTCTTTGAATTTTTAGTGCTTCTTTACTATCTTTCGCCCTCATAAAGTGTAACCCTTAAAACATTTATAAAATGTTAGAAGAAAAGAATGATAACCTGCTTAATGCAGATGGAAGCTTAGAAAACGAGTCACATAATGTGATTCCTACTGAAAATCAAGAAATTATTGACCTTGTTCAAGAAAAAATAGCCGACACAATTGATGAAAGCGAACAAGAACAAGTAGTAGAAACTCCTGTAAAGGAAGTACTTGAAAATTTTGCTGATGTTGAAAAAGACTCGAGCATTAGCGAACAGATACAACAAATTCAAAATGAGGAAGTTGTTGAAGCCAAGGTAGCTGTTTTAACAGAAGAACTTACAGAAGATGAAATTGAATTAGCCACAGAAAAACGTGAACTAGTTGAAGAAACTATTGAAGAATTTACTACATCAAAAACAATTGAAAAGATTGAGGAAGATGTTGATGATATTTTACCTGAAGCAGAATCTGAAAGAATAGAAGAAGTAGAACAAACTGAAAATGAATCCGTGATAAGTGCCATTGAGGACGCAAATGCGGAAGAAAGCGAAGACGAATCATTAAAAGAACGTCATGATATTCCAATGTTGGAGTATGAAACTCTTTCAATGGAACAACTAGTAAAAGAGTTGACTACTTTAGTTGCTGTAGAAAAGTTAATGTCTGTTAAAGACCATATAGAAGAACTTAAAAAATCATTCTTATCTAAATATTATCTTTTCATTGATGAGAAGAAAGAAGAATTCCATACAGAAAATCCAGATACTACTGAAGATTTTCATTATAATTTTCCTTTAAAAGGGAAATTTGATCAACTCTATTCTCAATATAGAGATAACAAAAACACACATTTCAAAAGTCTTCAAAATGATTTAAAAGCTAATTTAGAAAATAGATTAGCCATAGTTGAAGAATTAAAAAGTCTTATTCAAAGTCAAGATAACATTCCAGTTACCTTAAAGAAATTTAATGATATTAGAGATAGATGGAAAGTAGCTGGTCCTATACCGAAGGATAAATATAATCATGTTTGGAACAATTATCATTTCCATTTAGAAAATTTCTACGATATTCTTCATTTGGACAGAGAAATAAGAGATTTAGATTTCAAACATAATTTAGTTCAAAAACTAAAAATAATTGAGCGTGTTGAAGAATTAATACATGAAGAAGATATCAATAAAGCTTTTCGTGAATTACAAGATTTACACCGCATTTGGAAAGAAGAAATTGGACCTGTTTCAAGAGAAAATCGTGAAGAAATTTGGAATAAATTCAGTGAATTGACAAAAAAAATGCACGATAAACGTGAGGTATTATTTGAGCAACTTCGAGAGGTTGAAACTGCAAACCTAGAGAAGAAAAAAGATATTATTGCAAAAATAGAAATTTTAGCGCAAGAAAAAGTAAACTCTCACTCTGCTTGGTTAGGTCAAATGGAAAAAGTTGAAGTTTTACGAAATGAATTTTTAAAAACCGGAAAAGTACCTTCAGAAGTTAATGAACAAACTTGGACAGATTTCAAAAACGCCGTTAGAAACTTTAATTCATTAAAAAATTCATTCTATAAAGACATTAAGAAAGAACAAAATGACAATCTTTTTAAGAAAGAAGCATTAGTAGCAAAAGCCAATGAATTAAAAGTAAGTACAGACTTTGCTAATACAACACCATTGTTCAAACAAATTCAAGAAGAATGGAAGTCTATTGGACATATTCCTAGAAAATTTTCTGATAAACTTTGGACAGATTTTCGTGCAGCATGTAACGAATATTTTGACAAATTAAAAGAACAAAAGAATGAAGCTAACGCTGAAGAAGTTGAAGCTTTTGATAAGAAAAAAACTTATATAGAAACTTTAAAGTCATTTGAACTTGTTGGAGATCATAAAGCTAATTTAGATGCTATCAAGTTACACATAGAAACATGGAAAAGTTTTGGCAAAGTTCCTTTTGCTCGTAGACACATCGAAGGAAAATTCAATAAAATTTTAGACGCCTTTTTTGAAAAACTTAGCTTGAGCAAAAAAGACAATGAAATGGTGCGTTATGCTAACAAACTTGATCATTTAGCTAGTACAGATAGCAGGAAATTAGATAATGAAAAAGTATTTATAATGCGTAAAGTTGATGAAGTACAAGCTGAAATATTCCAATTAGAGAATAATATTCAATTTTTTGCAAAAGCCAAAGCAGATAATCCTATGGTAAAAGAAGTATTAAAGAATATTGAATTTAAAAAAGAAGAATTAGTCATACTAAAAGACAAGCTAAAACAACTGAGAAACTTACAATCTGAATAAATAAAAAAGTCCTGAATAATCGGGACTTTTTTACTTTTGTAATTTAGAAGCTAAGAGATAAATTACTGCCATTCTAATAGCCACTCCATTTTCAACTTGATCAAGTATTACTGATTGTTGAGAGTCCGCCACATCTGAGGTAATTTCTACTCCACGATTAATTGGACCCGGATGCATAATAACAATTTCTTTTTCAAGAGAATTTAACAAAGCTTTATCTACCCCATATTGCATTGTATATTCTCTAGTAGAAGGAAAATAATTCACATCCATTCTTTCGTTTTGAACGCGTAACATATTTGCAGCATCACACCATTCAAGAGCTTTTCTTAAATTTGGTTCTACTGAAACTCCAATACTTTCAATGTATCTTGGAATTAATGTTTTTGGACCACATACTTTAACTTCTGCACCTTGCAACTGAAGTGCATAAATATTTGAGAGCGCTACACGTGAATGTAAAATATCACCCACAATAACAACCTTCTTTCCTCCTACTTCACCTAATTTTTCTTTTATAGAATAGCAGTCGAGTAAGCCTTGAGATGGATGTTCGTGTGATCCATCCCCTGCATTTATGATGCATGCTTTTACATTTTGTGATAAAAAATAAGCTGCTCCAGGATTAGCATGACGCATGACAACCATATCAACTTTCATAGCTAAAATATTGTTAACCGTATCAATTAAAGTCTCCCCTTTTTTAACAGATGATTGTGATGCTGAAAAACTAATTATATCGGCAGAAAGACGTTTTTGAGCTAATTCAAAGGAAAGTTTTGTTCTTGTACTATTTTCAAAAAAGATATTGGCAATAGTGACATCTCGCAAAGAAGGCACTTTTTTAATGGGTCTATTAATGACTTCTTTGAAATAATCAGCGGTTTCAAAAATTAAGTTGATGTCTTCCTTTTTGAGATATTTAATGCCTAATAAATGGTTAACTGATAGTTCGGACATTTTAATGGTAAGTTGTGTGTTGTATCTTTTTATGTTTTATTTTCATTTCCTTTTTCCCTTAAATTAAATATACGGCATCTTCTCCCTCTTTTTCATTCCAAGAAACTATTACTTTTTCATCATTAATAGCATCGACTTGTCTTCCACGATAATCTGGTTGTATGGGTAAATGACGGCTAAATCTTCTGTCAATTAATACTAATAATTCTACTTCAGAGGCTCTTCCAAAAGATTGAATGGCAGTTAATGCTGCATTGATACTTCTTCCTGTGAAAAGAACATCATCAATAAAAACAACTTTTTTGTCTTCAATTAAAAAATCTATTTGTGTTTCGTGAGCTTCCAATTGTTTTTCGCCACGACGGAAATCATCACGAAAAAAAGTAATATCTAAAAATCCCAATTTCACTTCTTTAATATGATAATCGTTTTCTAGTAAAGCCTTAATTCGATTAGCAAGATAAGTGCCTCGAGGCTGTATACCAATTAAAACAGTGTTAGAAAAATCGAGATGATTTTCGATTAACTGACAAGCCAAACGATGGAGTATGATATTGACTTCTTTGGAAGTGAGCAATACTTTTTGACTCATAGTAATGTTGTTTGGATTGCAAATATATAATTTTTATCGTAGAATTATAAAATATTAATTCCTAATAGTATGAAATCGATAATAAGATATAATTTAATGATTTCACCCTATCTTAATGTAAACATTTGTCCCAAATTAATATAGAAATGACAATTAGACCAATCAAATCCTAATTTTGAATTCATTACCTTTGCGGCAAATTAAAGAATTTAATGGGCACTTTCGAGCAGTTTAACCTTCCAAAATCATTACAAAAAGCCATTGATAACCTTGGGCTTACCACCCCAACTCCGATACAGGAGAAATCCTTTTCGGTGATTATGTCGGGTCGCGATATGATGGGGATTGCACAAACAGGAACGGGTAAAACCTTTGCCTACTTATTACCAATCCTAAAACAATGGAAGTTTGTCGCTACAGACACGCCACGTGTTATGATACTAGTACCAACAAGAGAATTAGTTGTACAAGTAGCTACTGAGGTTGAAAAACTTACGGAATTCATGTCGGTACGAACCTTAGGAGTCTATGGCGGTGTAAACATTAATACTCAAAAGAAAGCCGTTTATGAAGGGATAGATGTACTAGTAGGAACACCTGGACGTGTGATGGACTTAGCACTCGATAATGTTATTCGGTTTGATAGTTTACAGAAACTGGTAATAGACGAATTTGACGAGATACTGAACCTTGGATTTCGTACCCAAGTGACTTCTATATTGACTATGCTTAAAAATAAGCGACAGAACATTCTTTTCTCAGCTACTATGACTGATGAAGTAGATGAAATGCTCGAAGAGTATTTTGATTTCCCTGAAGAAGTTTCTTTAGCACCAAGTGGAACGCCTCTTAATCAAATAGAACAATTGGGCTATAAAGTTCCTAACTTCTTGACGAAAGCAAACCTTATTCTTGACTTGCTTAAACAAGAAGATTTTGAAAGAGTATTACTTTTTGTCAACAATAAAAAGACAGCCGATTTACTAGCGGATAAGATTGAAGAGTTCTATCCTGAGCAATTTGGAACAATACACTCTAACAAATCGCAAAACTATCGTTTGCAAACTATGTCCTCGTTTCAAGCAGGAGAAATCAGAGGGATAGTGACTACAGATGTTATGGCGAGAGGGTTAGACATTTCTGACATTACACATGTAATCAATGTAGAGTTTTCTGAAATTCCAGAACAATACATTCACCGTATCGGTAGAACAGGTCGTGCTGACAAATCAGGGATTGCGATTAGTTTAATTAGTCCAAGAGAGGAAGAAATAATGATTGAGGCAGAATTACTAATGGAAAAAGAGCTTACGTTTCTGCCTCTACCAGCTACTGTAGAAGTGGCAATACGTTTGTTAGAATTTGAAAAAGACAAAAAACAACAAATGAAGTTCTTACTGAAAAAGCCTAAACTGGAAGGTGGTGCTTCGTTTCATGAAAAGATAGAAAAGAACAAGAAAGTGAATCTTGGTGGTCCATCGAAAACTAAAAAAAAGACTGGGACTTCTGTCAATAGAAACATCTTGAAAAATAGAGCAGCGAAGCGAAAGAAGAAATAATTGATAATTGATAATTGATAATTGACAATTGATTGCTATTTTTGATAAATTTTAAATAAATGCAATTTAAACATCCAGAAATTCTATATTTCTTATTCTTATTGGTACTACCAATTTTGGTGCATTTATTTCAATTACGACGTTTTAAGAAAGAATATTTTACCAACGTACAATTCCTTAAAGAATTATCAATTCAAACCCGAAAGAGCTCAACCATCAAAAAATGGTTGTTGCTTTTCACTCGTTTATTACTCCTAGCCTGTCTGGTTTTTGGCTTTGCCCAACCTATTTTCTCTGCTAAGGAAAGCAAGAAAAACTCAAATGAAATGTATATCATATTGGACAATTCCTTTAGTATGCAAGCCAAAGGTAAGAAAGGAGAATTGCTGAAACGAGCAGTGCAAGACTTACTAGAACACACACCCGAAGCACAGAACTTTTCTCTAATCACCATTTCCGATAACTACTGGAATACCGATATCAAAACTTTACAAAAGGATTTGCAAGAACTGAAATATAGCGCCACACCCTTTAGATTAGATAATTTGATTGCTAAAGTGAATGCTAGAAAATCGGCTTTCAATAAGGACATAGTTGTCATAACTGATGCCGTGGGACTAAAAACCAATCATAGCAAAAGTTTCAGAAAAGAAGACAATGTATATTTTGTAATTCCAAAAGCGGAGCAAAAGAACAACATTGCGATTGATAGCGTTTTCATTAAACAAACCTTAGATAGTTTTTATGAAATTGGAGTGAAAATTTCTGCTAATGGTGAGGACTTCAAAGATATTCCGATAGCACTTTACAATAACAATAAACTAACAGCAAAGACAATGCTTAGCTTTGAGATCAATTCTAAAACTGTAAACTTTACTATTCCTAAGCAAAGTTTTCACGGCTATGTTACTTTGAACGATAAAGGATTAGCTTATGATAATACGTATTTCTTTACTATATCTAAACCCAATAAAACGAATATTATTAGCATTGGCAATACTGACAAAAGTAACTTCTTAGCTAAGATATATACTAGTGATGAGTTTGCTTATAACAACTTCCCTTTAACGAACTTGGATTATAACTTAATTGAAAAACAAGATGCAATAGTCTTGAATGAACTGTCAGACATTCCTCAAGCGTTACAAACCACATTAAAGTCCTTTGTATCCAAAGGCGGTAACATGGTTATTATTCCAGGAGAAGATACTAATGTTACCAAAATGAATGAATTCTTGGCTAATTTTGGCGCTATTCAATTAAAAGCAATTACAACTGGAGATAAGAAAGTAACTAAAATTAATTTTAATCATCCACTCTTCAATACCGTTTTTGAAAAGAAAATAGATAACTTTCAATATCCATCAACTAAAAATTCTTTTGGCATCAATAGCTCCTCGCCTACCATATTGAGTTATGAAGACCTTAGTGCTTTTTTGACTTCAGTAGCAAATCCGTTGTCCTCAGTTTATCTTTTTGCAGCACCTATCAATAAAACTAATAGTAATTTCCAAAATTCGCCTTTGATTGTGCCCACCTTTTACAAAATGGCACAAAATTCTCAAAAGACTGGAGTTAATGCATTAGTGATTGGCGAAAATCAACCTTTTGTTGTGGATGCTTTGTTGTCAAAAGATGAAATCCTTAGTGTAAAGAACAAAACAGAAAGTTTTATTCCAGTACAACAGTTATTAAATACCAAAGTGAAAATGACATTTAATGATAACCCAACTGATGCTGGAAATTTTGTTATCTTTAACGGAGCTAATTTAGTGCAGAACATAAGTTTTAATTATATTAGAACCGAAAGTAATATTGGATTAGTTAATAATGATATAGCTGCTAATTTCAAAAAAATTGACGATATAGAAACGGTATTTAACACTATTCAAACCGATAGAACCGATACACAAATCTGGAAATGGTTTGTGATGCTAACCTTACTCTTTATACTACTAGAGCTACTCATTCTAAAATTTGTAAAATGAATATAATCATTAAACAAGCCACAATTATAGACCCACAGAGTCTTTATCATCTGCAAACTGTTGATATTAAAATAACCAATGGAATTATTGAGGCAATTGATAAATCAATCACAAACAACACAACGCACCAAGAGTTCCGAAAGGATGGCTTACATGTGTCACAAGGTTGGTTTGATACTAGTGTTTCACTTGGTGAACCAGGACTTGAAGATAGAGAAACCATAGCAAATGGATTGGAAGTTGCTGCCAAAAGCGGATTTACAGGCATTGCATTACAACCCAACTCCTATCCTATCATTGATAATCAATCGCAAATACATTTTGTTAAACAAAAAGCTGCTAATTCTGCTACTGAATTATATCCGATTGGCGCACTAACTAAAGAAAGTGAAGGCAAAGATTTAGCCGAACTATTTGACATGAAAAATGCTGGTGCTTTGGCTTTTGGTGATTATGGTAAGAGTATGGCAAATGCTAATTTATTAAAAATTGGACTACAATATGTACAAGATTTTGATGGCTTAGTTTTGGCTTTTAGTCAAGATGATAACATCAAAGGGAATGGTGTTGCCAATGAAGGTGTTGTTTCTACTAGATTAGGATTGAAAGGCATACCTAATTTAGCCGAAGAACTTATAGTTGCCCGTAATTTATTCTTAATGGAATATACTGGAGGTAAAATGCATATACCTACTATATCTTCAGCCAAATCGGTTGCTTTGATAAGAGAAGCAAAAGTTAAAGGTTTGCAAGTAACTTGTAGTGTTGCTGTGCACCATTTAGTGATGACTGATGAAAAACTAGACGGTTTTGATACACGTTATAAGACATCTCCTCCTTTAAGAACAGAAACAGATAGAAAAGCTTTGCTCGAAGGAGTTTTGGACAATACCATTGATTGCATTACTAGTGATCATAATCCGATTGATATTGAACATAAGAAAATGGAATTTGATTTGGCAAAGACTGGAACAATAGGATTAGAAAGTGCTTTTGGAGCGTTATTAACTGTCTTGCCATTAGATAAAATTATAGAAAAATTAACTTTAGGTAAAAGTATTTTTGCTATTAAAAATGAAAGCATTAATGAAAAAAACAAAGCAAATATAACTTTATTTTCTACTGAAGATACTTGGACTTTTACTAAAGATAACATACTCTCAAAATCGAAGAATTCTGCTTTCCTAGGACAAAAAATGAAGGGAAAAGTAATTGGAATTTATTGTAACGGAAAATTAATCATCAATGGATAAACAAACTATAAGCGAAGGTAAATCAATAGCTATTACTAGTTATATTTTATTATTAGGAGTTTTGATTGCGCTTTCGATGAATTCAGAAAATAAAAATAAATTTGCTTCATTTCACATTAGACAAGGTATAGGACTAACAATAACTTTCATTTTACTAGGTGTTTCTATTAGCTTTTTTGAGAGTATTTATTTGGCTTCATCGATGTGGATTTTTATTTTAGTACTTTCAATATACGGTTTATTTACTGCCGCTACAGGAAAAACTACTCCTATACCTTTATTGGGTCATTTTTTTCAAAAAACGTTCAAAAGTTTATAATGAATTTATCGTTACATCATATCGTTAGAGAACCGAAAATAAAGAAAGACAAAAACCCTTTACTCCTATTGCTGCATGGCTACGGTAGTAATGAAGAAGATTTGTTTTCATTTGCTACTGAACTACCTGACGAATTTTATGTTATTTCTGCTCGTGCACCCTTTGATATGATGCATGGTTGTTATGCTTGGTATGCCATAAATTTTGATGCAGATGAAAATAAGTTTTCAGACATTAGTCAAGCTAGAACTTCGCGAGATATTATTGCCGACTTCATAGATGAATTGGTTTCAAATTATAATATTGACGCTACTAATGTTACACTAATTGGTTTCAGTCAAGGAAGTATTTTGAGTTATGCCGTAGCCTTGTCATATCCTGAAAAAGTTCAAAGAGTGGTTGCTATGAGTGGCTATCTAAACACTGAAATTGCTGTTGATGATTATAAAGAAAATGATTTTAGCTCTTTAAAAATCTTTGCTTCTCATGGCATTGTAGATCAAGTTATTCCTATAGCATGGTCTCGTAAATCAATTCCTGTTTTTGAAAGTTTAGGTATCGAAATTGTATATAAAGAATATCCTGTAGGACATAGTGTGGCACCACAGAATTTCTTTGATTTTAAAAATTGGTTACAATTATAAAACAAGAAAGTTCTTTAAATAAACCTGTCAAAAAAGTTAGACACTATTTAGGATATTTATTAAAAAAAATAAATACTAAAACCTAAAACTATAAGGTTATTTTTATTACAATTTATAAAATTATTAATTCAATTCTTCTGGGTATAAATAAGTACTTACTACTTCAAAAGAAATGGTTTGGTCATCGTTTACAAAATACTTAAGTATCGCTTCTCCCCATAGTTTACCATTACTATAGTCAGCTATTATCCATCGATGGTTGAGCAATTTTATTTTATTGATAATGAATTTTTGTTCACCCATTTTTACTTGATCAGTATATTTATTGCCTTCTACATCATCGTTGAAAGTTAATAATGCTTGTTTTACTTTTTCATCAAAAGCTTTTAAATCATTTTGATTTAAATAGTTTTGAGCTCTATCATTATTTTCTAAAGAGAAATAATCTGCATCGTACAATTTGTTCGATAAATTTGTGATGCTATCCTTCAACTTTTTATTTGATTCGGTCAATGGTTTTAATTCTCCCGCTTCTTTAGCAGTGAAATATTTATAGGTATAAATATTCATTAAAAGAGCAATAATGAATAGGTAAAGAAATAATGATTTTTTCATTTTTAAATTATAATTTTCAAATTATCATAGGCCAAAAAAACATTCTCTGGCAACTTTTTTTGTACTTCCTTATGAAAACCTAGAAGATGACTAATATGAGTTAAATAGGCAACCTCTGGTTTTACCAAATGTATAAAATCTAATGCTTCTTGCAAACTAAAATGAGAATGATGTGGTTCTTCCCGCAAAGCATTTACTACCAATACCTTTACGTTTTTTAACTTTTCTAATTCAGTAACTTCTATTGATTTTACATCCGTTAAATATGCAAAATTATGAATTCTATAACCGAAAACTTGTAGGTTTCCATGATTAGCGTTGATTGGTACAATAGTAGTATTATTGATACTAAAATCTTGATTATTATATACCTCAAAAACTTTTACATCTGGAGCTCCTGGATATTTATTTTCAGATTCAAAAATATAGTCAAAGCGTTTTTTTAAATTCTCAATTACTCTAGTGTGAGCATAAATTGGAATATCTTTTTTTTGTTTAAAGAAAAAGGGTCTTATATCATCTAGACCTGACGTATGATCTGCATGTTCATGAGTAAAAAGGATAGCATCTAGTTTTGTGCATTCCGAAATCAACATTTGTTGTCTAAAATCGGGTCCACAATCTATAACCACTGAATTATACTCCCATGTAACCCATACAGAAACTCTCAAACGTTTATCTCTAGAGTCAGAACTTTTACAGACAGGATGATCGCTACCTATAACTGGAATACCTTGTGATGTGCCAGTTCCTAGAAAATATATTTGCATAGTAGCATGGTTTATAAAGTGAATAAATCTAAAGATTAACTTTAAAATTTATTAATTACAAAAATAGGTTAAATTATCTTTTAATAAAATGCCAATTTTGTTAACTTTGCAAAGTATACTTAATCCTACAATGGACAATATTGTGTCAAACATCAAAATTAAAGGCGATAAAGCAATAGAACAGATTCCTGCAATAAAGGATAAAGCTTTGCGTATAAACCTAAATGATAATATTTACGGAACTTTTGCTGAGATTGGCGCTGGTCAAGAAACAGTAAGACATTTTTTTAGATCGGGCGGCTCTTCTGGAACTATTGCAAAAGCAATGTCTGCCTATGATAAAGATTTTAGTGATGCCATTTATGGTGTAGAAGAAGATGGTCGTTATGTAACCGAAAGTCGATTAAAAAAAATGCTGACGCATGAAGTTGATTTAATTGAAAAGCGTTTAGACCGAGAAAAGCATCCTAATAAAATATTTTTTAGTTATGCTAATACCGTTGCTACAATTGATTTTGCTAAACAATTTAAAGGTCACGGTTGGGTTGGAATAAAATACCAAGTAGAACCAGATGAAGAATATAATGAAATCACACTTCACATTCGGTTTAAAGAGACCGACGCTAAATTACAACAAGAAACATTAGGTATATTAGGTGTTAACTTGATTTATGGCGCCTTTTATAAGTATAATGACCCAAAAAAGTTACTTCGTTATTTATATGATCATTTAGATAAAGACCAATTAGAAATTGATACCATAAACTTTTCTGGTCCACGATTTGAAAATGTGGACAATCGATTGATGAGTTTACAATTAGTTAAAAATGGTATGACCGATGCAGTAATGTTTGGTCCAGATGGAAAGAACATATTGCCTGCTGCCATTTTATACAAGAAAAATATACTGGCCTTGAGAGGAAGTTTTAGACCAGTAACTCAGGTGAATATGGACATGTATGAAAAATCTTTAAAGATGTTTCTAGATGAAAGTAAAGTTGAAAAAGATAATGCTTTAGTAATTTTTGAAATTACCTTATCCAACTTGCGTTCTGAAGGAGAAATTGATGAAAGAGATTTTATGGACAGAGCTGAACTTTTATGTTCCCTAGGTCAAACAGTAATGATATCAAATTTCCAAGAATACTACAAAGTAGTTGAGTATTTCTCTAGTTATACCAAAGCACGTATGGGATTAGCCATGGGAGTAAATAATTTGGTAGATATTTTTGACGAAAAATATTACCGTCACTTAAGTGGTGGAATATTAGAGGCGTTTGGAAAATTATTCTATCGTGATTTAAAAGTTTTCTTGTATCCAATGGAAGATGAAAACGGCGATATCATCACTTCTCAAAACTTGAAAGTACACCCACGTATGAAAGAATTGTATAAATTCTTTGCTTATAACGGTAAAGTAGTTGATATAACTGATTTTGATAAAGAACACCTAAAAATCTTCTCTAGAGAAGTATTAAAAATGATTAGCAGCGGTGCACCTGGTTGGGAAAAATTGTTACCCGATGGTATTAGTGAAATCATAAAACAACACCATTTATTTGGTTATGATCCTAATAAAGTACTGCAAAAAATATAATAAGAAAAGCCAAGATATCTTGGCTTTTCTTATTTATTACAATTATTTCAAAATTTGTGCAGCGTGATTTTTTGTTTTTACCTCTGTAATAACTTCATCTATAACACCTTCTTCGTTTATGACAAATGTTGTTCTATGAATACCATCATATTCTTTTCCCATGAATTTTTTTGGTCCCCAAACTCCAAACGCTTGAATAACTGACTTGTCTTCATCAGCTAACAAAGGGAAAGGAAACTCAAATTTATTTTTAAAATTAGCCTGTGCCTTTGCATTATCTGCACTTACACCTAGTAGAGCATAATTATTGATCTTAAATCTTTCAAAATTATCTCTTAAATCACAAGCCTCTGCAGTACAACCTGGAGTGTTAGCTTTTGGATAAAAAAATACCACTAACTTTTTACCTTTATAATCAGTTAAAGTGTGAATGTTACCGTCTTGATCTTTTCCAGAAAAACTAGGAGCTTTATCTCCTTTTTTTAATGTTTTCATTTTATTTTTGTTTAAATAGTTTAAAGTCTAACTTTGTATCGAGTTATTTGTTTCAAAATATAAAAATACAAAAATGACCAAACACGAACGTGCAACATTTGTTATAAATACGTTAAAAGATTTTTATCCAGAAATCCCTATACCTCTTGATCACAAAGACCCCTATACTTTATTGATAGCTGTATTACTCTCTGCTCAATGCACTGATGTTCGTGTTAATCAAATTACTCCGCTCCTATTTGCTAAAGCTGATAACCCGCATGATATGATAAAACTGACTATTGAGGAAATCAAGGAAATTATTCGCCCTTGTGGATTATCACCGATGAAGTCGAAGGGAATACATGGCTTATCTGAGATTTTAATAAATGAACATAATGGCCAAGTACCCCAATCTTTTGAAGCTTTAGAAAGATTACCAGCTGTTGGTCATAAAACAGCAAGTGTAGTCATGTCACAAGCATTTGGTGTGCCAGCATTTCCTGTAGATACTCATATTCATCGTTTAATGTATCGTTGGAATTTAACAAATGGCAAGAATGTAAAACAAACCGAGAAAGATGCTAAAGCTATATTTCCAAAAGAACTATGGAATGATTTGCATCTTCAAATTATTTGGTATGGAAGAGAATATTCACCAGCGCGTGGTTGGGATTTAGATAAAGATATTATCACCAAAACTATTGGAAGAACAACGGTTTTAAATGAGTATTATAAAAAAATATCCCGATGATTTATCGGGATATTTACTAATTAGCAAAAGTTTCGAAGTTCATACTACCTACTTTAATAATACTCAATGCACAAGAATATTGAAGTAATAATCGTATCGTTTCTTTTTTTGGTAACATTGTTTTTTTTGCTAAATTTTTTTTAGAGTAAAGTTTTGCCATATAAATAATCCATTTAGTTTGATTCTTTATATAGTAACGCAAAAAAAAATGTTTTATTGTTTAAGTTGTTAAATAAATTTTATTTTTATCTATCACTTTTCTTAAATTAGTTATAGCATAACGCATTCTTCCTAAAGTTGTATTAACGCTAACACCCGTAAAATCAGCTATTTCTTTAAAACTCATATCTAAAAAATAACGCATCATTATCACCTCTTTTTGGTCGTGAGGAAGCTTTTCTATAATTGCTTTCAAGTCAATATTTATTTGTTCTTTAATTAATCTTTTCTCTACATTTAGTGAGTTATCAGAAATTCTATAAAAAACAGACAAATCATCAGTGTCTCTATCTAAAGGCATTTTTTTGTCGTTACGAAATTTATCAATAATTAGATTACTTGCAATGCGCAAAACCCATGATAAAAATTTACCTTCTTCGTTGTAATATTTTTTTGATTTTAGAGTATGAATTACTTTAAAAAAAGTTTCTTGAAAGATATCTTCAGTAATATCTCTATTAGATACTTTGGAATAGATATAACCATATATTTTTGATTGGTGTCTGTTAACCAAAATTTCAAGTGCATCTTCGTTACCAGCAACATACTTATCAACTAATAAAGCGTCAGGGAGATCTAATTTTGCCATAAAATTACCTTTTAGTTTAATTTAAAAAACGAGATTTTTTTTCTAAAAAGTAGTTTTAATGTATAGGCGACTGTTAAATATGATTATATTATAGCCAAATATAGCATAATATTTTCTTTATAAACAAATAAAATTTTAAAATTTAACACTTTTGACATCAAATAGTTTTGTACTCAACACTTTTAGAGTAATTATTTTTTAAAAATAAATTATAGCATTTATCTAGTCAAAATGCCTCCTTTATACTGTATTTGAAAAGTTTTGATTGGCATTTTGTTCTAATTGACTATAAATTCTATCAAAAAATCAATCACAAAAAAATTAATTTTTTGCATCTAACTGGTTCACTTAATCTATTTAATTATAATTTTTTTAGTGCATTTTTCAATTCCAGAATAAGCTGTTAATAAATAAATTCCTTTAGCTAAATTGGAAACATCAATTTTATCTGTGCTTTTATTAGTTTTCAAAACTATATTTCCTAAAAGATTATAAATTTCAACCTTATCAATTGTTGCATTTGAATGTATAGTGACAAAATCATTGACCGGATTTGAAAAGTAAAAATCTTTTAAATCAGAAATGGAATTACTATTTAATGCGCAAGTAGCACCAACTAAATATGAAATATATTTTGTAACAGACAATCCTCCTCCAGCGGAAGCAAATTTAACAGCATAATTAATAGTAGAGCCAATAGTTTGACCAGTTATTGTTTGAGTAAAAGTTTGACCTGAAACATAAGTCATTTGAGTTTCGTTAGAAGGGGATTGTCGTAAAAATGCAACCAAACCGACTTTATTGTCTAATAATTCGAAAGTAATTTTAACATCTGTTCCTATAGTTTGGAATGAGTAATTATAGCCTAATGTAAAAGAACCTTCTGTTGCCTGTGTATCAAATCCGCTGCATATAGGGTTAGTTGTGGTAGTAGCGTTTAATCCTATTGGACTATTTGAAACTGAATTTCCTGCCATATCAGTTGCAGTAACTGTAAATGTAAAATTTGTATTAGAAGCTAAATTTGGAATAATAACTGATTTTTGACTTCCCGAAGGATTATAGATAGTAAACGTTCCACCACTATATGAAATTGTATAAGCGATAGTTCCTGAATTGTCATTTGCATTCATCAATAACTCAACTGAAGAACCGGTAACGGCTCCAACAGTAGCTACAAAATTTGTTGGTGGTTCTGAATCAATCGCAGTATTTTGAAAAACTCTCACGTAATCAACAATCATTGAACTTTGTGTAAAACTATTTGGGATAGTACCTGAATATCCTCCCATCGCAATATTTAATAATAGATATTGATCCACATCAAAAGGCCAATTACTTGGATTTTTTACGGCAGGATTGTAAGTGTAAAATACAACACCGTCTAGCAAAAAAGTTATTTGATTAGGGGACCAGTTCATAGAATAGATATGAAAATTCTGTGAAATATCTGAAGCTTGAATACCTCCTTTGTTTACAGTGTTTCCTGAAGAAGATGTCGTATGAATAGCGGCACCAATATAATTAACGGGTTGATTAGTAAAAATTCCATGTTCCATAATATCTATTTCACCACAAGCTGGCCAACTTGTAGTTCCAAAATTAGAATCGAAGTAACCACCATCTTCATTTATATTTTTGCCCAATAACCACAAAGCTGGCCATGTTCCAGAAGCATTTGGAACTTTTGCTCTAATATCAACACGACCATAGGTAAAGGCAAATTTGGAATTTAGTCTTGCAGAAGTATATTCCTTTGTAACCCCTTGATCAAAGAATGCTTCTTTTTTGGCTACAATATTTAAATTTCCATTATCTACAAATGAATTAGACAAAAGATTCGTGTAATGTTGCACTTCGCCATTAAACCAACTTCCTCCCGCTGGTATTTGAGTTTGATGAAACCACTTATTTGAATCAATTGATCCATTGGTGTTAAACTCATC
>Ga0214919_10004198_pt1 | contig 21186 bp, 13 predicted proteins | sample LL1503_MetaG_FD_177994 | JGI IMG/M metagenome (GOLD analysis project Ga0214919, IMG submission 177994) | Freshwater microbial communities from Lake Lanier, Atlanta, Georgia, United States - LL-1503 | ecosystem: Environmental > Aquatic > Freshwater > Lake | place: USA: Georgia | collected... | reverse complement strand
AAATAAAAATTAATAAAAAAAAAAAAATATTATTATTATATAATGTCAATAGAAGATAAATATAAAAAATACAAAAAAAAATATATTAACAAATTATTATTAGGTAGAGGTTATCCTCCTTTACACTTATTTGATAATCTTGATAAGTTAGATTCTAATATTATTTTAGAGTTCCAAACATCAATAAATAATCTACTAATAAACCCTGGTGCAGTTGTTATGTTATCAGAATTATTTAAATCATTAAAAACAAAAACCGCGACTAATGAAATTATAAATAAAATTATACAAGAACCTGATAATTCTATGGAAATAGTTAATTTTTATGCTGATAAATTATTAACTAAATTAAGTCAATTTAAACCAACATTATTTGAAAATATTTTAAAAAGTCCTGGTTATTTATTAGGTAACTTAAGAAAAGATTATTTAGAGTTTATTGAAAAAATTAAACAAGAACTTGATAACAATCTTGTTAATGAAAAAAAAGTTCATGCTTTCTTTATAATATTTGTTTTAAGTATTATTGATAGATTAAAATATTGTTTTTTAAATATTCAAGTATTAATAATAACATTTATTAAAAATTTAAATTATAATATTAATACATTTAGCGTAAAATTGACTAAAATGTATGAATCATCTGATTATTTACATAGACATTTTCATGGTGAAATGGGTGTTGAAACGGGAAGAGTAATGTCAAGAATGCAAGAATATATAAATTGTTTAACTTATAAAAAAACAAAATTTACTGGGCAAAGTAAAAGTGCAGAAGAGATTGGTATATATTGCGATAATGAATCTTTAAAAAAATATATTAATGATATAGTTATTAATTTAATAACTGATTTATTTAAGAGTCAAAAAGATAAACAAATTTATCAGAACTATGACAAATGTAAAATATCAGATGATTATAATCCAAAATATTTTTATTCTAATCAAAAATTAGCTGCGGAGTATAATCTACAAAATATAACTCTTGAATCATCATTATTATTATTCTATGATAAAAATGTATATCATCTACTAGATTTATTTATGATCATTTTTGATAATAAAAGTATTATGTCTATGTGTATAAACATATATGATAAAATAAAAAAAGACTTATTAACTTTTATTAATACAAATGAAATAATGTTTAATGAAGCACATCTAGAAAAACGTTATTACGAATAGAGGTGTCTAATCTAAGCAATATAATTCTTAAATTACAATTATTATATGAATATATATTATCTACTATATTAAATTAATATTAGTTTTGATAATGAAAGTATTATTAAGTCTATGTGTAATGTCATATTTGATGAAATAAAACTAAATAAAATAATGATTGATAACTTGTATAAAAATTAATAAAATTTTTAAATTTTTATATAAGATAACTTATTCTAATAATTAAAAAACAATTTTGACAATTCTTATAATATTTAGAAAATTGTTTTTTAATTATTAGAATAAGTTATCTTCTTCTTATTATATACACAATTTAGTTAATGTTTTTTATTATTTTTTTTATTATTTAATAAAAAAAATAATTACTTATGGAATATCATCTATAAAAAAAACTTAAACTAGATTATTTAGAATTAGTAAATCAATTAATTATGTTTAAGTTATTTTTATTTTTGAAAATAAATTTAAAATATGTTTTTTTTCTTTGATATTAATTTTACAAAGTTTGATTTAAATTATTTGGATGTTCAAAATGCATAATAAAAATTCTATAAATAATTATAATAAAAATTATAAAACTATATATTAAAAACAAATCATAATAAAAATTCTATAAATAATTATATATAAAAAAATTATTTTCTAGATTATAATATAGATTATAATGTTATTGGAATATAAATATAAAAAATACAAACAAAAATATCTAAAAAATAAATTATTAGTAGGAGGAATGGAAACCAGTACAAATATGTTTGATACTATTGAACCCGATACTATTAGAATTATTTCCGATTTTAGTGCTATACTTAATAATCTACCTGATGAAAGTTTAGAGCAAATTATACAAAAAATTATGAACGTTCCTAATATTAAATCATTTATTACTACAATACAAAATAAAAAAAATATAGATTACTATTATAATAAATTATCACCTAAAATAAAATTAAACTCAATGCAATATTTGCAGGATATGGTGCAAAAGTGCGTTGGATTTAAAGATTGTAAAAAAAATGTAAAGTTAATTGAAACTACTATAGAATATAATCAAGACAATGACCAAATAATTAATGCATTTTTAATAATTATTTTAAACATTATTGTTAAAAGATTAAAAAATTGTTTTTTTAGTATTAAAGCTGAAATAGAAAAATTTATTAATAATTTACAGAGTAATTTTGAGGCTACAAAAGAACAATACATAAGAATAAACTTGATAAGCCCTAAGTCAATTGATGAAGACGTATTATATGAATTCAACGAACTGAACAATCTGGAAAACTATTTATATAATTTATTTTATTCATGTTTTAATAATACGAGACAGCCCCCGTTGTCTAGATCTAGACCTAAAGATAAAGCTGACGGTATATATTCTAGTCCTACCCTATTTATAACATATATTAATAATATAGTTGATAACTTAGTAAAATATTTATTAGCAAGTTATACTAATGAAAATATTCATGAATCATATGAAACATGTCAACAGAAAGATAGACCATTAAGAACAGATAAAGAAATAGGTTCAAAACCTGGTGCTTTCTATAACGAGGTTATAGATTTAAAAAATATAAGAGATAAAGTTACCGATTTATTTTATCGGAAAAATGTAACTCTCGAATTAATATTATTAAATATATGTAATCAAACTGTACACCCACTACTTAAATTACTGAAACACATTTTTACCACTGAAGAAAATATTAAGTCTATATTTGATACCATATACGATGAAGATGATATTTCAATAAAAACTCAACTAATAGAATTATTAAATACTAAAAAATCGATAATTATAGAAACATTTAAAAATTTTCAGGATGTAGAAAATCATAAGATGTATAACTGCTTAGTTTGATCTATAAAATAATTTAAACTAAATTATTTAGAATTAATAAATCAATTAAATTTTTCTTTAATATTTTTGCATCTGTTTTATATTCTATATTATTAACTTCTAAAATTTTAATTAAATCTTCATTTTTCATTCTTTCTAATTTACTTTTAGAAATTTTAGAATATACTACTGGACTATTTGTATTATCCATAGTATCAACATTAGATTCAGAATTAATAATGACCGGTTTTTTTTTTTTTGAAATTTTTACATCTTCAATAGGTTTAGTAGAAAAATTAAATATTTTATTTATTTTATCAGATTCATAATATTTAATATTTTTTTTTAAAATGTTTATTATAATGTCATTATTATAATCAAATGATTTAGTTTCTGATGTCATAATAGGTTCCCAAAAATCATCATATTTTGCTAATAGAATAATTTTATTAAATGGATCCATAATATCATTTCTATATAATGCAAATATTTCATCTAATTTAAAATCAAATATAAGTATATTAATATTTAATATATCTACAATATATTGTAATATTATTAAATCTGGCTGTAATTTAAAATATTCTCTAAAATCATTTTTTTCAAATTTTTTTAGAAATGATGATATTTTTTTACTATGACCATCTATTAATTTCATTTTATATTCAGTAATTATAGATAAATCTTCATTATTGCAAGAAGTCATATAGTTTTCATCTAATAGTGTTAATAATGATGTCCAAAAACTAATATTATTTTTATTTATATCATAAATTGTTATACCATATCTAAAAAATAAATCAGTAAAAATATCATTAAATTTTGTAAATTTTTTATTAATTATATTTTTAGGAGTTATAAATATATGATCATCTTTAACTAAATGTTTAAGAATAATTTCATAAGTAATTTCATTCATTATTAATATACTTAATATTTATTTAAGTTAAAAATTTTTCATTTTTTTTATTTAAAAAAATAAATATTTAAGAATTATTTATTTTAAAAAAAAATATCTAAATATATTTATATATAAAATGTTAGATAAATTTGTAGCTGAAATAATCGGAACTTTCATTTTTCTCTCGGTCATTATGATCTCCGTTAATAACGCAGATAAATCTTTAGCATGGCTAAAAATTGGTTTAGCTCTAAGTGTATGTATTTTATTAATTGGTTCAGTATCAGGTGGACACATGAATCCTGCTGTATCTTTAATGTTTTATTTAAATAATTCTATTAATAATAATGAATTAGGCTCATATATGTTAGCTCAATTTATTGGTGCTGCATTAGCATATCATTATTATTTACATATTAAAAGTAATTAAATTAAAATTAAATTAAAATTAATGTTAGTAATATTAATTTTAATTATTATAAATTATTTACATATTAAAAGTAATTAAATTATTTTAATTATAATGGGTAAGTTAGAATTAATTAATTATGAAAAAAAATATAAAAAATACAAATTAAAATATTATAACTTTCAATTACTTTTTATATAACAAATCTTAATAATATATAAATTATTATAATATAAGTATTTTATAAACTTTAATAAAAAATATTTATTAATATTTTTTATTATTTTATTTATTTATGAATAAATAGATTATAATAATTTATATATTTTATAATAAGAAAAAAGGTTTAGTTATTGTTATTATCATTTTAAGTTATATTATCTATATATAATTTGTTTATGGAAAGCTTAACATTTTTATATATCATAATAAAATAAATAGTTAATAATAATTCCGATATTGTATAAATACAATAATATATTATATATTATATAATAATGGATTTTAAAAAATGGTATAATGAGAATAAATGTATATTTTATCATTTATTAGATGGTGTCATTAATGAAACATCTGGTAATAACGATAATCAAGTTATATCTTACATTAAAACAATAATAAATGATTTTAAATTAAAAATTAAGATTGGAACTTTTAATTTAGATAAAGGTTTTCCTGGTAAATTAGAATTAATTATTGATGATTTTAAAATGCAATTTTTAGATGGAGATCTAATTCAATATACTAATTCATTTAGTGAATATATTAAAGAACATAAATTTATAATAATACCATTAGGTTTTCAGTTGCATTCAATTTCATTAGTTATTTGTTTTCATGAGGAATTATATTCTTTATTTCTTGTTAATTCTGGCAAAGGTTTAGAAACTCATTTTAGTTTTAATGATTTATGTAAGCCTTATATTATAATATCTACAAAATTAATAAATTTGATATTAAATATAATTTATTTGATTATATTTTATTTTTTAATTAATAATAATATGTTAATTCCAAATACATATCTTAAAAAATTACATAAAGTTTTTAGATGTTGTTCAGATTTTTTCAAAATTTCTGTTTTAGAACAATTGAACGATTCTACAATATATAAAGCAGAAAGTGATATTTATTTAATTATAAGTAATTTATTAAATCTAATCAAACAAAATTATGAAGAAAATATATCAACTACGATGGATGAATTAATAATAGAAAATTTAAAAGATAATGATTTAACTGATGAAGATATTGAAAAGTCAAATAATCATTTATATATACTAAATAAAATTAAATTTCATTATCAAAATGATAATATTTTAATAAAACTACAATAAAGTGGGTCATGTACATGGTTTTCTAAATATTGGTCTATATGTTTATACTATATAATTTATAATCCAACAGAATATAAAAATTTTATTATAACATTATTAAATAAATTTATTTTTACTGTGAAATATTTTTTTATAAAAGAAAATTTTAAACATAATTATTCAAGTATAGTAACAATGAATAATCTATTTCTAAAATTAGTTAATTTAAATATTTTAAATATAAATAATAAAAATATAATTGAAGTATATGATTTAAATATTAATCAAAATCTGACAGATATATTTTTTAATATATCTGAATTTGACTTACCTCTCATATCTAATACAACATTAATTGGTCATAAACTTACATTTTTTGAAATTTTAGAAAAAATAAATTCAGTAAATGTATCAGCATTAAGAATTATTGCCAAACAAAAAGAAAATAATAAATTTTTTAAAAATATTATTAATTTTATTAATATAAATTATGAAACAATTAAATTTAAAAAATTATCATTAGACGAAATTATACAAAATCGCTTATTAGTTAAATTATTCTTACAATCATTTAATGATTTTATCAATGATTTAAAAACAATAGAAATTTCTGATGACTTAATTAAAATAATTAATGATAAATTAAATACAAATTACACAACAATTGATGATATTTTTAATTTTCAACTAAAATTTAATTCCAATTTTGAATTAATTACAAATCTATTGATAATATTTAATAATTTAGATAATAAAAAAATATTTTATAATCAATATTATTTATATTTAATTATAGATTATTATAATTATAACAATAAAAATAATATTTTTTTTAGTGAAATATTATATAAATTAATTATTTTTATACATGTATTAAAAGAATTAAAATATATAAACGGACTTATAAATATTAATAAATTAGAACTTTTACAAAAATTAAATAACTTTAGCAATGAACATCAATATTCATCAAATTCTGATATAAGTATAATATTAAATTTTCATAAAAATATTAAATCTAAAATTAATTTATTTATAAATAATCAATTAACTATTATATTTTCATTATTTTTTGAATCAGACACTAATATAGGAAATATATTAGTTTATTTTGATATATTAAAAGCAGGAATACCAGATTTTACAGATAATTTTATAACTCCAATATTAATATTTGACAATAATATTTTAAATAATCATTTTGAAGATATTGAAATATCTATTGAAAATATCAATGATGAAAAAGAATTATTATTAAATAATCCATCATATATTTTTAATAATTATTTATCTAAAAAAAATTTTGATAAACTTTCATTATTTTTAAAATTAAATATTAATTATATTCATAATAATAAAACAATTAAATCCAATTTATTAAAATATTTTTTAAAATTATATATTGAAAATAAAGAATCCAATAATATACTTAATGTAATGATATGTTTAATTCACATTCAATTATTAATATTTAAATGTCATAGTGATATTGATATTAAAAAATATGGAAATTTAAGTATATATAATTATTTTCAAATATATGTTCCAGAAATAAATATTGAAATGTTAGATGAAATTTTATATAAAATTTATCAATTAAATAATTATGAAATTGATAATTTTATTAATTATATTGATCAAAATTTTAATGAATTTAAATCAATAAATAATATATTGGATATGTATTGTTTAAAATTTAATCTTCAATTTACTAGAGAAAATATTAAATTTATAAATATTAATAATACAATCAAAACATTATTTAATATTAAAGCTGATAGTATTATATTTTTATATGATGATTGTGTGTATATTATTAATTTTGAAAATGTAATAAAACTTATATTAGATAAAAATAATTTCATTATAAATATATATTTTAATAATAATAAAGTCATTAAATATAATGAAATTAATGAACCTTTTGTAAATTTTATTCCAACAAATTGTTTTCATTTAATATATTTAAAAAATGAACAATATCATATTACTTATTTTATTAATAATGATTTACAATTAGAATTAAAATCAAATATTTTAAATGAACTACAGTTTAATAATAAAATTATAACTATTAGAATATCTAAACAAAATAATTTTTTACCTATAAGTGAAGATATTAAACAATTTATAATATTGATAAATAATTTTGGTTATAATTCATTAAATTCTATTTTAGTTAATGAAGAATCTCAATATGGATATATTATAAATAACAATGAATTACAATTAATTAAATCAAAATTTTTAATTAAATTTAATGCTAAAGTTGAGTTTGATAATAATGATTTTAAACTAAAAAATGAAGAATTACAAATTGATTCTAGCTTTGAAATATATTTATCTAAAATAAATAAAGAATTACAAAAAAATTATATAAAACTTATGAAAAAAATATCTTTTTTTGAATTTAAAGAACCACCTGAAATAATAAATAAACGTAAAGAAGAAATAAATAACTATATTTTAGAAAAATTAAACAAAACAAAAGTAAAACTTAATACATTAATTAATATTTATGATGATGTTGATGAATTATTAAATTATATAACTTTTTCAAAAATTGTTAAATTTTTTGATGAAATAAAAATATCTACAGATTTACAAAGCACAATAAAAATTTATGGTGAATTATTTGAAAATCGTAAAAATAAATTTCAATATTTATTTGAATATCTTTTTGAATTTATTTATGGCTATGAAATTTTAGATGAACAATTTGTTAAATATAGAGAAATAATTAGTAATTTTGTTAATTTAGAACAAAATGAATATATGAATGAAAGAGAAGATAAACTACATACTCTTTATGATATTAAGTATAATTTATCAGATAATCAGTTTGGAGGAACATTTAAAGAATATAATGAATCTAAAATTAGAATTGATAAATTTATGATGGGTAAAGGAAAATCTGCTGTATTAACACCATTATTAGCATTGTATTTTTCAATAATTCATCAAAAAACTGTATATATTATAGTTCCCCAACATTTAAAAAAACAAACTGAAAAAACAATGAATCAATATATTATATTTTTTCAACTATTAAATAAAATTATTATAATGTCTGATACTGAAATTAAATACTTGCATTTATATGAAAAAGCTAATGAACAATGTAAAAAAAATTTATATAAAGAAACACTTAATCATCATGAAATAGAAACAGATTCTATTTTTTTAATTGATGAGATTGATACCATTTTAGATCCTTCTTCAAGTAATTATAATATAAAATTAAAAATTGGATCAAAAATAGATGATGATATATTTTTTCAAATTTTAAATTGTTTTTCTGATACATCACCTTATACATCTGATACAAATGCATCATCAAATATTTTTAGAGAAATAGAAGATATAAAATACCAACTAGATAATAATATATTAAAAGAAAATATTAATTGGGGTATTCATGATGTCAATGGTTATGCTATTCCATTTTCTGGAAAAAGTAAACCGGATTTAAATTCAACATTTTCATCTATTATAATGACAATATATTTAACTTTATATTTCCATATAATAATAAATAAATATAAATTATCTAATCAAATTAATGATTTTATAATTCATCATAATGTATTATTAGATTTATTTAATAAAAATATTATTTTACCTAATAAATCTGATATAATTGAAGTTTATAATGAAGAAGAAAAAAGTAATGAATCTAAACTAAAAATTCTAAAGAATATAGTTGATAATATAAAATTAACAAAAACACAATTAAATGTATCATTTATTGATATATTAATTAGACCAAATATTTATAAAATAGGTTATTCAGGTACATTAAAAATTAATTATCCCAAAATTAATAAACCAATGGACAATACAAATTATGATATACAGAATGATTATAATTTATATGATGATTTTGATGAAATTATTAATATTAAATATGCTATTACAAATCAAAATACTAAAATTATTAATGGTAATATTTTTGATGAGGATATAAAATATGATGCTTATATTGATATATGCGGCTTATATAAAAATCAATCTAATGAAGATTTTGCATTATTTCTTTTTGAAAAATTTAATAGACCAATAATATTTATTGATGAACATGATATAATTAAAATAATTCTTAATGAAAAATCAATTAGTATATATATTGATGATGACTTGGAACAAATACCAATTTTTTATTATGATCAAGGTCATATTATTGGTATTGATATTAAACAAGAAAAATATCCAAAATTAAAAGGATTATGCATTATAGATAGTAATACTAAATATAAAGATATTGCTCAAGGTATATTTATATTAAGGAAAATAAATTTTGGTCATAGTATTGATATTTATTGTGAGCAATTTAATAATAAACAAATTTTATTTGAACATTTAGTAAAAAATGATGAGCTTAACGTAATTAATAATAAATCTTTATTAGATTTTCAAACTTATAAAGCTATAACTAGAATGAATAATGATAAAGACAATGTTAATCATCCCAATTTTGAACATGTAAAGTATTATTTTATAGATAATATAAATTTAGAAAATTCTAGTCAAACAAATTTATTAGAAAATATTTGTAATGTTGATGAAAAATTATTAAGTTTTTATGAATTAACATTAGATTCATTATATAAAATAATATATAATTTTGATATAAGTAATGTTCAAACAGAAATAGAACAAGAAACCAAAGTTCAATCCCAAATAGAAAATCAAAAAATATTTGATATTAATAGTTTAAAAACAACCGGAATCAATTTTACAGATATATTATTAAAGCCTAATATTGAATATTATTCTAATTTTGATGAAAAATCTATAATGATTAAATATCAAGAAAATATTGATAATAATGATATTTATTTTTTGCCAAATATTTTTACATTTAATTTGTCCGGTTTAGCTTTCATATTAATCAAAAATAAATTATTATTAGTTCCTGGTCATATGATTAAAATATTTATAAAATTATATCCAATATTTAATATTTATTTAAAACAAATTAATAATATTGACTTTGAAGAAGATAATATAGAGACAATTAAGAATAAATATATTTTATTTGAAATAATATTAAAATATAATGTAAATGAATTTGATAAATTAAATTATGAATGTATATATTTATTATTTATAATATTAATAAATGACCAAACAAATATAAATTTTCAAAATATCTTTACAAAAACTTTAAATGTTATAAAAGAAAATAAATATACATATCCATCTACATTTATAAAAAATGTAGAATTAGATAATTTGAAACAAATTATCTGTGATTTATCTAGTTATAGTTATTCCCATGGTAATTATATATTAGTATTTAAAACCTCTAATATACATGAATACAATTTCGGTATATTTGAAAGTAAACGATCATCTATATCTGAATCTACATTAGTAAAAAATAAATATTTAAAATATAAAATAAAATATTTAAAGAAAAAAAATTATCTTACACAAAAATTATATTAAAGTATAAAAAATTTAACTAAATTTTACCAAGTAGTATATTTATTACATATTATTATTTCTAATGTTTCATCTTGTGAATATTTACCTATACCTTTTATTCCTTTAAAGGAACCATTACCTGATGGTTTAAAATCTTTAATATTTAATTGTATATATTTTCTACTTGCTACACCTAATAATATCATTGCATATTTACTATTTTTTGTATTTTTTATTTTAATTGATGCAATAATTCCATTGAATTTAATATTTTTAGATGCACACTCTATATCTTCTATATCAGAATTAGAGTCAATATTTTCTATATTATCATTAGATTCAGATAATAAATAACATTTAGGATAAAAATCTTTACCTGTCCAATAACCAAACATTTGCAATTGTTCTTTACTTGATAAATTGTCTAGTTTTTTTTGTCTATTTAATGCATATATACTTCCTTTATTTTTAGGATATACATCATGTAAAGAAGCTTCATGAATGTGAACCCATTTATAATAACTGCTTTTACAATTATTTAATGTTGCTTCCCAAAATTGTTTAGGATAATGTACTTTACAATATGCTAATTTATAAATTAATTGAGCATAGGAAAAAGCATGTGCTTTACAAAAACCATAAGTTGATAATTTACTTAATTTTAAGAACAAACTTTTTTGTTCTTTAATTGATAATGAAGTATTTTCTAATAATTTTTTAAATTCATTAATTTTTTTTTTATCATTTTTAGTAAAATATCTTCTATACATATCTGCATCTGCATCAGAAACATTTAAAACTTTAGCAATAATTTCAATAGCATCATCATCAAATATAAGTTGTTGTTCGCCTTTATTAACAGAAAAGTTTTGAAAAGAATCTATTGAAACTGCAGCGGGTCTAATAATAGATAAACATAAAGCTATATCATATATACTTTTAGGTTTAATTTTCATAAAAGCAAATCTCATTAATGGTGATTCACTTAATGTTATACCTATATTATGTCCATTTCCTAAAAGTTCATAAGTTTGTTCATCATATTCATATTCTGAAAAATCAATATTGGTATTATCAAAATTTTTATATATATCAAATAATTGAGATAATGCCCGACTAGAAAGTATATCAATTTTAAATGTTTTATCATTTCCAATATCATATTTATCTAAAATTATTTGATTTAATATTTTAACTTTATCAGATTTTAATAATAATTTTTTAGGTATTCCTTCTGGATAATATACAATACCACCACAATGTAATGAATAACATTTAAATGTTTCTTCTAATTTTTTTTTTTCAGTTAATACAAAGTTTTTAATATGTGAAGGTAATTGTTTTATTGTTTTATTTAAATCATATTTACTAATAAATTTTCTAATTCCCGCATTTCTTAATGCTTGTCTTAATGCTGATTTATCATGATAATGTACTTTATTACTAATTCTTGCAATTTTATTATGCCATCTACTTTCTAATTGAAAAAATACTTCATCTCTATATTTATGAGGAAAATCTAAATCAATATCAGGTAAGTTATTTCTATATTCATTTAAAAATCTTGCAAATTTAATATCATATTTAATAGGATCTATATGGGTTATACCTAATAGATAACAAATTAAAGATGACCCACAAGAACCACGGGTGACATGAGGTATATTTTTAGTAATATTTAAAATTTCAATTGCTCTAACTAAATGATTAATTAAATTTTTATGAGAAATTAATTCTAATTCTTCATTTAATCTTAGGTGATATTTTGAATCATCAATAATTGGTCTAATAAATAATTTTTTTAAATCATCAATATTTAAACTTTTTTCATCATTCTTAATTATTTCATCTTCTAATTTTTCTTGTACTTCAATCATATCTAACGTATTTACTTTTATTTTAATAGATTTTTTTATAGTTATATAATTGAATGAATGATGCCAAGGAAATATATTAGAAGTAGGATTTAGATATTTATTTATTTTAGTAATAACATTAATTGAACTTTTATTTTTCAAATCTATAATTAGTCCATAATTTTTATTACCATTTTTATCTAATCTTAAAACTCTACCTATTGATTGAATAAATAATTTTGCACTTCGTGATTTAACATTATCTAAAAATATACAACAATCTAAATTTTTAATATCTGAACCTTCTCTGTGTTTATTAGCACAGAATAATATTCCTTTTTCTTCTAATTTAGAAAATTCTTCATAAGTTATATTATTTATATTTTCTTGTAGCGTACTACTAGTATCAATACATATAGCATAATCCGGAAAATATGTGCTCCATAATTCTGCAGTATCATAGCAATAATTAATCATTCCACACCAAATAATAATTTTATTGTATATTAATTGTGAGGATTTTAATATTTTTTTAATAATTAATAAAGTATTTTCAGAATTATCCTGATATTCATTATCAGATTCTACTGATATCCATTTTATTTTAGGTGGAACTATGACTTTATCAATAAATGCATCATAGATGGAATAAGAAGATAATAATTTATTAAAAGGTTTATAATCTAAATATGGGGTTGCACTAAATCCTATACATTTTATATTTGAAAGTTTTTCTAATATAAAATTATAGAATAATTGTGTTGATTTATTAATAATGCTATGACATTCATCATGAATTATTAAATCTATTTTTATATTTAAAGATTCATAATTTTTTTTACTAGTCAAATATGCTCTATTAATAACTAATAATATTGGTTTATTTACTTCTTCATCATTATAATTATTTACAACATCTATCCAATTTTTATTTTTATTTTTGGCATAATTAAAAATTTTAAATTTATTTAATATTGATTCAAAATTTCTATCTTGTAGTGTATCTAAATTAAATTGTTCTATTAATATTGATTTTTTTTCACATAACCACATAATATTAGATAAAGGATATTTTTTGTTATATTCATAAATAATATTCATAGCAATCCATGATTTACCTGTTCCCGTAGCATGAAAATGAATTCCTGAATCAAAATCATTTTGTATTGATATATTTATAGCATTTAATTGATTTGATTTTAATTGATTCATTTAATAATATTAATTTTTTTATTTTAATCATAATAATAATCAATTTTTTAATAAAAAAAAATTTAATTAAAAAAAAATTTGATACATTTTTTTAATAAAAAAAAATTTAATTAAAAAAAAATTTGATACATTAAAATAATAATCCATAGAATGTGAATTATATAATAATAATAATTAAAATAATTTTCATCTCTTTTTATTATTGGATTAATTAATCTAAATAATAATCCTTCAGTTTTTTGTTCTTTTTTAAAAAAATATTCCATTTCAGTTAGAATACATTTACCTTTATTCATTATGAATTGTGCTAATAAAAATAGTAAAAATATTAAAGATAATTCTTTAAATTTTTTATTTGGAATAATAACAGATGATAATAATGAAATATATAAACTTAAATGTAATATATTTATTATAGTAATAATCATTATATATATATAATAAATAATAGAAAATAATTTATTGAAATAATAAAAAATAATTTATTCTACATTACTAACTACATTTTTTACACATGGACTAATAATATTTCTCATTTGATGAAATAATAAAAAACAAAAATAATAACATGGACATACTCCAGCAATAATGAATTCAAAAATATCCGCACATCGATAAGATGCAATACATAATGATATTAATATTAAACAACAACAACTACAACTTGACATTAAATCATTCATTATTGTTTTAAATATTGTACTAACTGAGAAACTAGATGAAGATTGATTTTTATTGTCTGAGTTCATTATTATGATTTAGAATTTTTTTTTTTAAACTAATTTTTACATTTTAAAGGTTCAAAATCAGTTTTATAAGAATTTCTATTATAAAATAATTCGCAATCTATAGCACTTTCTTTCAACATTTTTTCAAATTGAGTAATTAATTTATTTTTTTTTTTTGCTAAACTCCATATATATTGATCAGTTGTTTGTTCACCTTTATAAGTTGCTAAATATAAAAATACATCTACTAATCTTCTTTCTTTTGGTAGATCTTTATGAGAACAAAATCTTATTGCTCTACCCATTATTTGTGATAATCTAGACATATTCCAATATGGTTCCATAATATGAACTTGTTCCACTCTAAAAAGTGATACACCTTCTTTAATAGATGGACTACCTAACATTAATTTTATTTTAGAACCATTTTCATTAGAGTATTGATTAAAAATATATTTAATTTCATCTTTAACTTTTAATGATTCTTTACCTGACCATATAGTAAATCTTTTCTTTCCTTCTCCATATATCATATAATTTTTCCAACCATGATATTCAATAAATTGTATAAATGATTTTAAGCCTCCTTCTTCTCTAAAATTTGAATAAATAAAAACGGGTCCTTCAGATTTATTAATATTTTGCATAATTTTATAAAATTTAATTGAGTAATTTTGTATATTTTGCATTTGTAACGAAGTACCTTTTAATGAACTAAAACCATTAACACCACTGGATTTATTTGGAAAAGATATATTTGATATTTGTCTTGAACCTGAAAAAAAACTTTCAGATATATTTAATATATCCGCATTTTTAAAAGAACCTCTAATAAAATTACTATCAGAACTTAAAATAGTAATATAACTTTTATATTGAAATAATGACATATTACATTTAACTATTTTAAATTTATATTTTGGATATGCAATAGGAGGTGCACCACGATAATATGAAATTAAATTTTTAATTTTATCATGAAATAAATCAATATTGTATATTTCATAATTATTATTTTCATTAATAATAAAATCTTGATTAAATGTATTGATATTAAATAAATCATTTTTTTTTAATAAATTTAAAGTTAAACCTAATTCTAAAGGTCTATCAAACATTGGTGTAGCAGTTAATAAAACTATTTTTAAAGTATTATCTGATTTATTTATTAATTCATATAATAATTTATAAAAAATACCTGTTAATGAAATCATATTTTGTATTTCATCAATAATTAATAAAGTATTATTTAAATTTTTAATTTTATTTTCTTTTATTAAATTAATTAATTTATGATATGAATAAATAGTATAAAATTTATTAATTCTTTTATTAGATTTATCAATAATTTTTGTATATTCTTTATCATCATAACTTAATGATTTTAATTTATTTCTTTCATCTGCTTTTAAATATTCATTACCCGGACATTCACTTCGTAATTCACTAGTAAAATTACTAATTAAAGATGCTGGTAATACAACTGTAATATCCATTTTATTTTTAAATCTTTCTGCTATAGAAATGGCAGTACATGTTTTTCCAGCTCCTATTTGGTGAAATAAAAGAATACCTCTAATATGACTATTAGTAGTCCAAGGTGCAAATTTACTAGAAAGTATTTCTGCTAATGCTATTTGTTGGGGTTGTAATTTAAATTTTTTTGGAAGACAATAACTTTCCATTGTTTCTTTTTTATCATCAATGTAATATTTATTAAATATTTTACTAATATTATTCATATATAAATATTTATAAAATTATTTAATTAATAATTTTATTTAATTTATAAGTATTTATATATATATATATGTTTAAAGATAAATATTTAAAATATAAAAAAAAATATTTAGATTTAACAAAGTTAGAAAATAATAGATTATTGGGAGGAAGTGACGAAAAGATACCATATTATGGCAATTCTGATGCACAATCTAATAAACAATTACCTAAATCTGAACCTGAACAAAGTGATGCCAAAACAACAAGTGCCCCTAAAAATGAAACATCTAATGTGCATAAAAAAAAATCTCAAGATATTCTACAGGAATTATCTAATAAACATAGTAATGCAAAAGCTGTATATGAAGATGCTTTATTTGGTGCGGCAAAATTTACTGGTTTATTAACTGCTGGATTAGCCGCTACAGGTGTTGGAGTACCTTTTGCAGGAACATTAACTGCTGTTTTAATTTTAGGTAAACAAATTGCAATTTTAGCAAAAAATTTTAAAAAATTACAGAATGTAATGTATGATGTTATTAATATACTTGTTTATAATTTTAAATTATATAACTTAATAGTTAAATCCAAAGAAACTATGGCTAAATGGTTACATATGGACTCTGATAATAAAAAAAAAATTTTTGAGGGTGGGGCATCCATGTTAAACACTTTTAGTTCTGGTATAACAAACGCTAAAGCTGCCATAAGTAAAAGAGGTAGTGAACTATATAAAAGAGGTAGCAATCAATTGGCAAAAAAATCAGAATCATTAAAAAAAATGATTAGTAATGATTATGATGAAGTTGATAAAATTACTGAAGATGAATTTAAAGACAAGACTTCTTCTTCTATTGAAAAAAAAATAATGTTCAAATTAAATTCATTAATTAATTATATTTTAAAAATATTGCATTATGATATATTAAAGAGTTTAATTGAATCAACAGATATGTTACAAATACCATCAATGTTTAAAATGATAGAATACGAAATGGCTAGACGAGATAAGTCTACATTTGGAATATTAAAAGGACATCATTTTGTACAAGATAAGTTAATAACATTTAGTAATATTATGGATGGCCAAACTATAACTGTTAATATAATTAGCGATTTAAGTATAATAAATGGATATTTTATTATTTATAAATCTAAATATGATTATCTAGAAAGAGTTTTTCAAACTACTAAGGCTCATATTTGGCCTTCACTTTTTGCAGACATATGTAAATTACCAGAGTATATAGAATTTATGGAGGAGGCACATGATTTGTCTGCTTTTTTAGAGAATTTACCTATAAAAACAAAACAGGAATTGGAAGATCCACATTTAGTAAAAGTAGAACAAGAAGACACAGACAAACCAGATGACACAGGCCAACCAGTACAAACTGGGACAGACCCTTTGGTATAATTACCACATACCTGTATAATATGTAAATGAATATACTTCATCTATTTATAAATATATTATAGAATATTTTTTAAATGCAAATTTATTTATAACAATCAAATGAATTACAATTATTGAATATGTGGATTATTAATAATCTATATAATAAAAAATTGTTTAGTTTGACATATTGATTATATACAAATATTATCAATCAATTTGATAAGCAGTTAGATTAATAATTTTTTAATATTTTCTATATAGAAAAATTAATAAATTTATTTTGTTATATCTTTAATTATTATTTTCTGAAAATATAATAGTTAATAAACTATTTATTTATTATAAAAAAAAATATATATTTATATATATTTTTTTTAAATTATTTAAAAAATATAGTATATATCTTATATGTACTTTTTTAATAATTGTTTAACAATTATTTTTTATAAATTTTTAATAATTTTTTGAGTATATTTAAATACATTTTAGATTCTCCATAAAAATAATATCTATCAGTAATATATATTATTAAGAATATATCACTATATAGTACTATTTATATTTAGATTAATTAAAAATTATAAGTACTATTTATATTTTTTTTTAAATATTATAATTATTTACTTTATTATATTTTATATAGTTATTTAATTTAATTAATATTTTTTATTAATGATATATATAATTATTAATTATATTATAAACTATAAAAATTGATAATATTTAGACCAATTTTTAGATAAATTTTTTGTTACCACAATAATTATGAATCAATCAAATATAGAAAGTGTTATTACTTATGCTGCAACATTAATTAATATTCCATATAGATGGTATGATGATGCCGTAGATACATTTAATGGTACTGATAAATTTTGGTGTGATAATTTAATGGCACCATTAGCACTAGATATAATAATTAATGATAAATCTATTGTATGTACAGGATTAATAAATTTATTAAGAAGAAAATGCGGTTTAAGTATTCCAGGATTAAATGGAAATATTTTTGGTGAATATAAACAATTATATCAAAAATATCCAGGTGGAACAGGTGCTTGGTTTTTATATTTATATCAAAGAAAAAGATTAAAAAAAATTAATATTAATATAATATATCCGAAAGGAACACTACTTTTAGCAAAATTTAAAGATAATAAAACAGATCAAGGACATGTAGCAGTAGTTTATGATATTGGTCATGCTCAAAATATCACTCAACAACTAATAATACATGCATCACCTGACATTACTTATGCTGAAAAAGAAAAATATAAAAATCATGGTTGTGTTAAAATAGAAACATTTAGTATTTCTAATGATAAATGGAAAATAAATAAAAGTTATTATACACATATATGTTATCCAACAAATTGGTTAATATTAGATTAAAAAATAGTTAAGAAAATATTTTCTATTAATTTAATAATTATGATAGATGAAATTAAATATGTATGTTTAGCGGATATTAAATATGTATGTTCATTTGGAACATTATGTCATGCAGCACAAATATTAAAAAATAATAAATTAAAATTATGTTCATATCCATTTGATTGGATATTTTCAAATCATACTAATATTATACATTGTATTGAAAATGATTTTGATATTTTTTTAGATAAATCTTATTATGTAAATTTAGGTTATAATAGATGTGCTCATTCATATTATAATCAAAATATGTTTTTTAATCATCATAATCCTGCTAATAATGAAAATGATTATAATTATTATATTAGATGTGTTGATAGATTTAGAAATTTATGTAAAAGTGATGAACATAAATTATTTTTAATGATATATATTAATTTAGATTATATTGATGAAAATGAAAAAAATAATATAATTGACTTTAACAAGTCATTATCTAAATTTATTAATAATTATACTTTATTAGTAATTTTTCAATTACATAATAAACATATTAATAATCATAATTTTACATATAGCGATAATATACATTTTTTAGAATTACATACTTTATCATCAAGTACTGGTATTGTATTTATAAATAATAGTGATAATGAATATATTAATGATATTATTATGAGTACATATAATTTTATTATTTAGATACTATCAAATTTTTTAATAATAATTAAATAAATAAATTAGTTAATATAATTTTAAATAAATAAATTTAAAAATTTTAATAAATTTTTAAATTTTAGTAAAATTATCGTGGTAGGATTTAAACCTACATATAATTTTCTATATTATAGAAAATTATCTTTATCTTTATTATACACGATATCACGACGCTCCAACCTGGGCTCGAACCAGGGACCTTGAGGTTAACAGCCTCACGCTCTAACCATCTGAGCTATTGGAGCATAACTATACTAATAAATATATCTTTAAATGTATTTTTTAATTAAATAAAAAAAAATTAATAAAAATAATATTATAGTTTATTTTTTATAATAATTATACATTATTATTTTATATAATAAACATAATCATAATTTTTTGTAATTATTAATAACTAATATAATGATATTTATCAAAAATATTATAAAATCAATATATAATATAATTATTGGTTATTATAAAATCAATATATAATGATAATATAATTATTTGTTAATTTAATAAAATTAACTTAAAATTTAAGTAAATTAATTTTATTGCAGTAGGATTTTAGAAATATTAATTTTTTATATTTATAAAATTAATTTAAGAAAAATATTAAATATAAAAATAATTAATGAAATTTATATTACAGACTTCAATAATAAATTATTAAAATTTTTTAATAATTATACATTATTATTTATTTATAGCATAAATACATTATTATTTAATTTTAATTTTGTTATAAACATATAAATTAATTATAAAAAAAATTTTTAGAATTACATACTTTATTAGGCCGTAATATTATAATATTTATTAATAATAATTAGTATTTTAACAATATTACAAAATCAATATATGATTATAATATATTTATATATTATAATTATATAAAAAAAATTTTAAGTAAATTTAAAAATTTAAGTAAATTAATTTTATCGTAGTAGGATTCGAACCTACAATATAAATTTATATTTCCAAAATACGATATCATGACGCTCCAACCTGGGCTCGAACCAGGGACCTTGAGGTTAACAGCCTCACGCTCTAACCATCTGAGCTATTGGAGCATAACTATACTAATAAATATCTCTTTAAAAGTTTAT
>Ga0214919_10004196_pt1 | contig 21190 bp, 25 predicted proteins | sample LL1503_MetaG_FD_177994 | JGI IMG/M metagenome (GOLD analysis project Ga0214919, IMG submission 177994) | Freshwater microbial communities from Lake Lanier, Atlanta, Georgia, United States - LL-1503 | ecosystem: Environmental > Aquatic > Freshwater > Lake | place: USA: Georgia | collected... | reverse complement strand
AAGGTGGTCGTCGATTTTCGTTCACTGCACTTGTTGTTGTTGGTGACGGAAACGGTCGCGTCGGTCTTGGATACGGCAAAGCAAAAGAAGTTCCGTTGGCGATTCAAAAAGGAACAGAAGAAGCAAAGAAGAATCTCTTTGATGTTGCACTCGCCGGAACCACAATTACTCACACAATTCTAGGAATCGCCGGTGCAGGTCGAGTACTTCTCAAACCAGCAGCACCGGGTACTGGTGTCATCGCCGGTGGTGCTGCACGAATTATTCTCGAAGAAGCCGGAGTTCACGACGTACTTGCGAAGTCACTTGGCTCAGCAAATGCAATCAACGTGGCTCGTGCCACAATCACTGGTCTTCAAGAACTTCAGCGCCCCGATGTGGTAGCCAAGCGTCGCGGAATCCCTGCTGACACATTTGTTCCCAAAGGAATGCTGAAGGCATACACAGATCGTCAAAAGGCGGCTGCAGCAGGCGAGGTTCACTGATCATGGCTGAAAAAACAATCACCGTCACTCTCAAGCGTTCACGCTTTGGAGTGAAACCAAAAACTGCAGGCACTATTCGTGCTCTTGGTCTCAGAAAAATCGGCGATACAAATACATTGCCCGACCGACCAGAGATTCGCGGAATGATTGCTCGAGTTCCACACCTTATTGAAGTACAGGAGAACAACTGATCATGCGCGTTGATGAACTTGCACCAGCACCAGGTAGCACTAAAAAAGGTAAGCGCATGGGTCGCGGAACCGCTGGTAAAGGCGGAAAAACTGCCGGACGTGGTACCAAAGGTCAATACGCCCGTAACACCGTGGCGCGCGGATTTGAAGGCGGACAGATGCCGCTCAAGCAACGTGTCCCCAAATTGAAGGGCTTCAACAACCCATTCCGCGTGGAGTATTACGCCGTCAATCTCGATGCACTCGAAGCTCTGGGAGCCTCAGAAGTGACCCCAGAAATCATGATGGCAAAGGGACTTGCGCACAAGGGAACCTTGATCAAAGTGTTGGGTCGCGGAACTATTTCAACTGCTGTCAAAGTATCTGCACACGCTGTTTCAAAATCTGCACAAAAAGCCATTATTGCGGCTGGCGGATCTGTGACATTATTGCCGTTGCCACATGCAATTCGACCACCTGCCAAGGGAAACCAGTTTACAAACCGTTGATATTGAATTGATAACAAGGAGCAACTCGTGTTTGCAAACATGAAGAATATCTTCAAGGTTGAGGATCTTCGAAAGAAGGTGTTCTTCACGCTATTGATGATTGCGGTCTACCGATTAGGAACCGCAATTCGAGTTCCTGGTGTAGATGCCGGCGCAGTCGCACAGTTGCGTGAATCCTCCAAGACACAAGGTGCTCTTGGATTTCTTAACTTATTCTCTGGCGGTGCGTTTAGTTCGTTCAGTATCTTTGCGCTCGGAATCATGCCGTACATCACGGCCAGCATTATCATGCAAGTTCTTAATGTTGTTATTCCCAAGTTGCAAGAGTGGCAAGAAATGGGCGCAGTCGGACAACGAAAGATTACGCAATGGACCAGGTATGTCGCCATTGGTATTGCCACATTGCAAGGTGCTGGTTTGACGTTTATCTTTGGTCAAGGTCGTGGCTCCGCGTTCTTTGGAGCAGCCAACAAAGCTCCCGATGTTGTGTTGCTCGATCCTTTTATGCCACGCGCTTTGCTCGTGATTCCGTCACTCGTTGCGGGTACGGCGTTGCTGATGTGGGTGGGCGAACTCATCAGCCAGCGGGGTATTAGTAACGGAATGTCGGTGCTGATTTTCAGTTCTGTTGTTTCTGGATTGCCGTACGGCTATTACTCAATTTTGCAGAGCAAAAAGTTTTTTGTCTTTGCAGTCCTTGTATCGGTATCAATTGGTGTTTTAGTCGCTGTTGTTCGAGTAGAACTTGGTCAGCGCAGAATCCCTGTGCAGTTCGCCAAACGCGTCGTGGGTCGCAAAATGTTCGGTGGCCAAAACACGTATATTCCACTCAAAGTCAACCAAGCAGGTGTTGTCCCAATTATTTTTGCGTCGTCTGTTTTGTTGTTACCAGTACTGATGTCAAATATCTTGGGCAGCACAGAAGGTTGGCGTGGCGTGATTGCAAGATTCGTTAACACATATCTAGTCAATAGCCAAAACATGGTCTATATCACAGTCTTTTTTGGGATGATCGTTGCGTTTGCATACTTCTATAATTCAATTGCATTCGACCCAATTCGTCAAGCAGATCAGTTGCGCAAGCAAGGTGGCTTTATTCCTGGTATTCGACCAGGGTCCCAAACTGAAAAGTTCCTGGGCAAAGCAGTGAACCGTATTACCCTGCCAGGTGCGTTGTTCGTCGCGACGATTGCCATTTTGCCGTACATCATTTTGTGGGCCGGAGACGTTAAGTCATTTCCATTTGCTGGCACAACCGTGTTGATTGCAGTGGGTGTAGCACTCGAATTAATGCGACAGATTGATAGTCAATTGATGCTGCGCAACTATGAGGGTTTCTTGAAGTGATCGTTTGCGCCTTTGGGTGCAGCGATCAGGTATCGACATGACGTCGGGCGCAAGATTAGTTATCCTTGGAAGACAAGGAGCCGGAAAAGGAACACAGTGCGTGCGTCTGTCGCGCCATTTTGTTGTGCCGCATATTTCAACAGGTGACATGTTGCGGGCTGCAGTTCGCGAAGACACCGAAGTCGGAATTGCTGTCAAAGAGATCATGGACACCGGTGGTTTAGTGGGCGATACCACCATGGTGACACTCGTGCAAAAACGCATCAATCTCGATGACGCACGAACACGCGGATACATTTTGGATGGCTTTCCACGCACGGTGTTTCAGGCGCAAGCATTTGACGAGATGTCAGTGGACCAGCCATTGCATGTTGTCCTCGATCTCGTAGTTCCGCGCGAGATGGTATTGCAGCGATTGTCTGCCCGTCGGGTGTGCCGTGACTGTGGTGCCAACTTCACTGCGTCAGGAGTCGAGCCCCGGCCCTGGACATGTGAGAACTGTGGTGGCGATGTGGTGCACCGCGCTGACGACACCCCCGAAGCCATCAACCGCCGTCTTGACCTCTACGAGTCCCAAACTGCGCCTTTAATTGAGTTCTATGGCCGCACGGGTCGACTCGTGGAGATTAATGGTGTCGGATCCCCAGACGATGTATTTTCTCGAGTCACCACAGCCGTTGATGCCCGGCGCTAATCCCAAGGATGAGGCAAAAAAGTCCTGATTCGGCACTTGGGGCATTGCAAATGCGCCGATAGCATTGTCCCTTGTCCCATCGCCAAATGTGCGAGAAAGACAGTTCTGTCCCGACCAACAAGGAGGCCCTTCTGGCCCAGCCAAAAGAAGACGCGATCGTGCTTGACGGCACGATTCTTGAGTCCTTGCCGAACGCAATGTTTCGCGTAGAACTTGAGAACGGGCACAAAGTGCTTGCGCATATTTCAGGAAAAATGCGAATGCACTACATCCGTATTCTTCCAGGCGACAAAGTCCAGGTGGAACTCACCCCATACGATCTCACTCGAGGTCGTATTACATATCGTTTTAAGTGAGAAAGTAATGAAAGTACGCCCAAGCGTTAAGACAATTTGTGAGAAGTGCAGAGTCGTGCGCCGCCGTGGGCGCGTGATGGTTATTTGCGAAAATCCACGACACAAGCAGCGCCAGGGCTGACGAGTAAGTAAAGGACAAATATTAGATGGCACGTATTGCAGGAGTCGACATCCCACGCGAAAAGCGATTGGCGATTGCGTTGACATATATTTTCGGCGTTGGTCGAACCACATCAAAGAAAATTTGTATAGCAGCAGGTCTTAATGAGGACACGCGAGTACGCGACCTCAACGAAGACGAAGTCAATCGCATCCGTGCATGGGTAGACGCCAACGCAACAGTCGAAGGTGACTTACGACGTGATGTACAACAAGACATCAAACGCAAAGTCGAAATCGGTTGTCTGCAGGGCATTCGTCATCGCAAGGGCTTGCCTGTGCGCGGACAACGTACGCACACAAATGCGCGCACTCGCAAGGGGCCAAAAAAGACGGTTGCTAACAAGAAAAAGGCAGTGAGGTAGTACATCATGGCTAAGCCAGCAGCGGGCGGTCGTCGTCCACGCAAACGAGAAAGAAAGAACGTCACATCAGGCGTCGTTCATATCAAGAGCTCGTTCAACAACACAATCGTTTCAATCACCGATCTCGAAGGCAATGTCATTGCTTGGGCATCATCTGGTGCTGTCGGGTTCAAGGGCTCACGCAAGAGCACTCCATACGCAGCACAAATGGCAGCCGAAAAAGCAGCCAAGGCAGCAATGGAGCATGGTCTTCGTCGCGCTGAAGTGTTGGTGAAGGGTCCAGGTTCTGGACGCGACACAGCATTGCGTTCTATTCAAAATGCTGGCATTGAAGTGTCCGGAATCAAAGATGTTTCTCCGGTTCCACATAATGGTTGCCGCCAAATCAAGCGACGGAGGGCATAACTCATGGCTCGTTACATTGGTCCAAAAGTTCGTCTGTCACGTCGTCTAAATGTCAACTTGTTCGAGAACGAAAAAGGTAGCAAGGCACTCGATCGTCGTCCATTCCCACCAGGTATGCACGGCAAGACTCGACGCCGCAATGCTGGCAGTGAATACCTTGCTCAGTTGCAAGAAAAGCAAAAAGCAAAATATATTTACGGCGTTCTAGAGCGCCAGTTTCGTAACACCTACGAAGAAGCGAACCGCCTTGCTGGCCCAACAGGCGAAAACCTGTTGCGTTTGCTCGAGCAACGACTCGACAACGTGGTGTTTCGTGCAGGGTGGGGAAGCACACGTCCTCAGACCCGCCAGTTCGTGAGTCATGGTCTTATTCTTGTCGACGGAAAACGCGTCAATATTGCGTCGTACCGAGTCAAGAAGGGTCAGGTCGTGTCGCTGTCGCCAAAAGCGCAGAACATGATTCAGATTCAACACAACATCGACACCCTTGACCGACCACTTGTTGGTTGGCTTGAGGCTGGCGACAAGCAAGTGACTGTGCGCGAATTGCCACAGCGCGAGCAAATTGACGTACCCGTCCGTGAACAGCTCATTGTTGAGCTGTACTCAAAGTAGTCCCATCCGCTCCACCCCAGGAGAAAAAAATATGCTTGTTATCCAACGCCCAACAGTCGAAGCAATCGGCGAAGAGTCCAACACCCGTCAGAGTTTTGCGGTCGGACCACTCGAGCCTGGTTTCGGCCACACCATCGGCAACTCGTTGCGACGCACGTTGTTGTCGTCAATCCCAGGTGCTGCAATCACTACTCTTAAGTTTGATGATGCTCAGCATGAGTTCACCACACTAAAAGGTGTGAGCGAAGACATCACTGAGATGATCCTCAACATCAAAGACATCGTGCTTACGAGCGCAAGTGACGAACCAGTCGTTTTGCGCCTTGATGTGCGTGGACCTGCCGTGGTTACTGCTGGTGATATTCCACTCACTGCTGACGTTGAAATCCTCAACAAGGATCTACACATTGCCACGCTGAGCGCCACTGGTCATCTGGCTGTAGACATCACAATTGAGCGTGGTCGCGGATACATGTCAAGCGAGCGTGATGCCGAAAATCGCATCATTGGTGTCGTGCCAATCGACGCAATCTTTTCAGCAGTTCGTCGCGTGACATTCAATATTGAGCCAACACGTGTGGCTCAAAGCACCAACTACGACAGACTTGTACTTGACATCGAGACCGACGGTTCGATTACGCCACGAGAGGCACTTGCATCAGCCGGAGCAACATTGCGTTCACTCGTTGATCTGGTTGCCTGCATGTCAGACGAGCCACAAGGCCTTGAACTCAGTGAGATCCTTGGAGCAAATGTCGGAATGCCAGACTTGGATCACCCAATCGAAGACCTTGACCTGAGCGAGCGCCCTCGCAATTGTCTCAAGCGTGGTCAGATCAACACGATTGGTGAATTGTTGATGCGCTCCGAAGAAGACTTGCTCAACATCACTAACTTTGGGCAAAAGAGCCTAGACGAAATCATGCAGAAGCTCGACGAGCGCGGCTTGTCGTTGCGACTCTGAGATAACAGAACTTTTAAGGAGACACCATGCCAGCAACCCCACGTCGAGCCCGAAATTTTGGCGGCTCGTCACAGCATCAGAGACTAATGATGGCCAACCTTGTTGCGTCATTGTTTGCCGCAGAGGGAATCGTCACAACAGAGGCAAAAGCTAAAGCACTGCGTCCAATTGCTGAAAAACTCATTACTAAAGCAATCAAGGCACAGGGTGATTCTCCGATGCGAGTGCACCGCATTCGTCAGATTCAGAGTTACTTAGGCGACAAAGAAATGACAACTAAGTTGGTCAACGAAGTTGCTCCTCGCTACACCGATCGCAATGGCGGATACTTGCGTATTCTCAAACTTGGAACTCGTCAAGGTGACGCTGCGCCAATGGCGCGCATTGAATTGGTGTGAGTATTTCCGGTGACCCCGGTAAAGAAATCTGAACACGGGCCCGCCAGTAGGCGGGCTCGCTTCGTTGTGGCATACCACGGCGCTGCCTTTCATGGATTTGCGCTCAGCAATAATGTCGAAACAGTTGCCGGTCGACTCAATGAAGTTCTGAGCACTATTACTCGTGTACCGATAGAAGTGACTGGGGCTGGTCGCACTGATGCAGGTGTACATGCTCGTGGGCAGATCATCAGCGTTGATCTCCCGGCAAAGACTGATCTTTATGCAATCGTGCGAAGCGTCAACGGAATGTGTGCACCCCATTTGGCGATACGCGATGCCGAGTGGACGACAGACGATTTTCATGCTCGTCACAATGCGCTTTGGCGCCACTACAAATACACAGTGCTCAATGCGGTGACACCCGACCCATTTTTAGTGGAATATGCATGGCATGTTCGCGAACCATTGTCGTTACCAGTGATGAGACTCGGCAGTGAGGCTCTTATAGGGGCACATGATTTCACATCGTTTTGCCGAGCCCCAGTTATCGCTGATGACCAACCAGTGCCATCAATGAAACGCAGGGTAATGACAGCGCGCTGGCAGGACACAGGCAATGGCATCTTGGAATTTGAGATCAGAGCCAACGCCTTTTGCCATACAATGGTGCGATCAATCGTGGGACTGCTGGTCGAAATTGGTCAGGGCAAACGGCCTGCCAGTGATGTGCGCTCCGCCATCGTGGCCAAAAACCGTGCGGCAACAGCATTTGTTGCCCCACCTGAGGGGCTCTGCCTGTGGGAGGTGGGGTACGGGGACCCAGCCGGACCAGACCCTTCAACCCCCAGAACTGATGGGTTAGTCGCCCGTTCTGGTTGCTGAAAGCAGTGGTCTGCTCGTATCCTTTCACGGTTACGGATTTTGTCCGTGTGTTGGTGCCATCGGGGCACCATGAAGGAAGTTTTTTATGACGACGTATTCTCCAAAGGCAAGTGAAATTGACCGCGCATGGCATCTGATTGATGCAGATGGCCTTGTATTGGGTCGCCTCTGCACAGAAGTTGCTCGCATTTTGCGCGGCAAGCACAAAACAGTTTTTGCACCTCACTTGGACATGGGAGATCATGTCGTCATTATTAATGCATCAAAGATTGTGCTCACTTCGGGCAAGGCTGAAAAAAACATGGTGTATTCATACAGCGGTTATCCAGGTGGCTTGTCAAGCGAAACATATGCCAAGTTGTTGTCACGCAAACCTGCCGATGCTATTCGTGGTTCAGTTGCTGGCATGTTGCCAAAGGGTCCTCTTGGTCGCCAAATGATTAAGAAGCTCAAGGTCTACGCCGGACCAGAGCATCCACACGAATCACAAGCACCAATTGTTCTTACCTTCGACCGCGCCAAAGCGCGCTGATTTATCTAGGAGTATTTTATGACAAACGCACCACTTACGCAGACAACGGGGCGACGCAAAGAAGCAGTGGCACGTGCTCTTCTTCGCCCCGGTAACGGAACACACACAATCAACGGCAAAGCGTTTGACGTGTATTTTCCTACTGCAACGCAACGGATGATCGTTGTAGAGGCATTGCGAGTCACTGGTACAGAGGCATCATATGACGTCGCTGCAAATATTTATGGTGGCGGAGTCAATGGTCAAGCAGGTGCATTGCGAATGGCAATTGCTCGTGCGTTGATTGAGCTCGATCCAGAATCACGTCCTGCGCTCAAAAAAGCTGGGCTTCTCACTCGTGACTCACGTCGCAAAGAGAGCAAAAAATACGGTCTCAAGAAGGCGCGTAAGGCACCACAGTTCACCAAGCGCTAATGCGTGCGCGGGTTTGCCCCGGCACCTATGTGCAGAAATATCGTTAGGTCAACATGCTTCACTTTGGGACCGATGGCGTTCGTGGAGTTGCTCTCGACGAACTCACCACAGAACTCGTCCGCGATCTTGGTCGCGCTATTGCTCGCATACTGCAACCTGTAGCAGTCGTTGTTGGGCGCGACACTCGTCAAAGTGGCCCCACGATCGAGGCAGCATTAATACAAGGAATTACAGCAGAAGGCGTGCCAGTGCACGCACTCGGAGTTGCGCCAACGCCTGCAGTCGCGTTTGTCGCAGAGCGTCACGATTGGGTCGGCGTGGTGGTCACTGCGTCGCATAATCCATGGCAAGACAACGGCATCAAAGTCTTTGCTGCTGGCGGAACAAAACTCACCGACGCTCAACAGATTGAAGTAGAGCGTGAGTGGCACGCTATGACGTCTGTTCAATCCACCGCACCAAAAGCGATTGTGCACGATTCACAGGATCTTTTGCAAGCATATATCGACCACCGAGTCTCAATTGTTGGTGCAGACAGATTGCAGGGCATGGCGGTTGTTTTAGATTGCGCTAATGGTGCAATGAGCAGCGTTGCTCCCGCTGTGTTTAGAGCAGTGGGTGCAGATGTTGTTGTGATGAACGACTCCCCAAGTGGCACAAACATTAATGCTGAGTGTGGTGCTGCATCACCTTCTGGTTTATCAAATGCAGTGAGAGCTGCCTTGCAAGTAGATGTCGGTATCGCTTTTGACGGAGATGGTGATCGATTGATTGCAGTAGATGATCGCGGAACAATTGTTGATGGTGATCGGTTGATTGCGTTGGCCGCTACTGACTTGGCTGAGCGTGGGTTACTTCGTAATCGTGCAGTTGCAGTGACGGTCATGACAAATATGGGTTTTCATAAAGCGATGGATACGCACGAGATTGATGTTGTTATCACGCCTGTTGGTGATCGAAACATTTTGCTCGCTCTCGAAGAACAAGATTTGGTTTTAGGTGGTGAACAAAGCGGACACATTGTTCATCGTGCACACGCCACCACTGGCGATGGACTTTTGGCAGCACTGTTGTTGGCAGAATTCGTGCATCGCACAAAGCAGCCGTTATCTCAACATGCAGATGACATCATGGTGTCGTATCCCCAAGTTTTGATCAACATCAAAACCACGGAGCAGGTATTTGCGCCTGCCGATCAATTGGCTCACGAGATTGCTGATGCTCAGCATGTATTGGGCAAAGATGGGCGGGTATTGGTTCGGGCATCCGGAACAGAACCATTGGTGCGCGTCATGATTGAAGCCAGCACCATTGACCTTGCGCAAGAAGTCGCAGCAGAATTGGCCGCTGCGGTGATAAGGGTCTGCGGTGGAGATATCCAGGTCGGTAGCCTGTAGTACATGTGCGGAATCATCGGCATCGTCTCGCGTCCTACTGGTCGGGCGATTCCATCTCATCACGACATTGTCGGGCTACTAGACCAGGCCAGTGCGTGTCTCCCGCAAACTGCTGCCGCGGCACAATTTCTGCACCTTGCTGATGCATTATTAAGAGGTGATGCCGGAGTTCAGGCTCTTGCCGGAAACCTTGAACTCACTGCTGCAATCATCAGCAGGCTGGATGTGATCGATGCGTTTGCTACCCAAGAAGAACAACGAATCGATTCGTCTGATGCCGATGCCATGCAACTTGAAGTCGAGGCGAACCACTTGACATCTCTGCGCGATGCGCTCTGGGCAATACGGCGCGATCGTCTTGGCACTGCCAATGCCGTGCACACTCTTGCTGGCCGCCATGCGAGTTCAACGGCATTGTGTGGGTACTTAAGTATTCAACAGGCCTTCGCCGCAATTGACAGACTCGAAGTACGTGGTCGCGACTCTGCTGGCATCAGTGTTTTTGTTTGGGGAGATGCTATTGATCCAACTTCTAAAAATCTTGCAGCGAGCATTGAGCAACGCGACAATGACGCACTGTTCACGAGCGGTTCTGTGCGAGCACAGGGAAACTGTTTGCTGTTCGTCTATAAGGCTGCAGCTGAAATTGGTGAACTTGGCGACAATACCGCGGCAATGCGATCAGCCGTGGTTGCAGATGATCTCTTGCGTACGGTACTCGCTCTCACTGGCGTGCGAGTCACGGTGCTGGGCCACACGAGGTGGGCGAGTGTCGGAATAATTTCTGAACCAAATGCGCATCCTGTTACAAGCGAAGAACTGGACCGAGCAACAGACAATGTCTCAGTTGCAGTGCTCAACGGCGATGTCGATAATCATGCAGATCTCAAAGTTCGTCACTCCTTAAAGTTTGCCGAACCCATCACCACCGATGCCAAGGTGATTCCGGCACTTGTGAATCGTTTTTGTGCTACTGGCGAAACAACAACCGATGCCTTCAGACATGCAGTGGCATCATTTGAAGGATCAGTCGCGATCGGACTCTGTACCGCCGACAATCCTGGCAACTTATTATTTGCACTTCACGGCAGTGGTCAAGGGCTGTGTATCGGTCTTGCCGAGGATCGATTTATCGTGGCGAGTGAGCCATACGGAATCGTTGAAGAAACACTGTCTTATATCCGTATGGATGGTGAGGCGCTAGCACACAGCGATCAACCTTCTAGTCGCGGGCAGATCATGGTCTTAGATGCCAATAGTGCTGGCACGGTTGCAGGCGCGTGCATGATTGCCTATGACGGCACAGAACTTCCAATCACCGACGACGTATTAATGACTGCAGAGGTCACCACTCGCGATATTGATCGTGGCGACGCACCCCACTTCTTGCTCAAAGAAATAATGGAAGCGCCTCAAAGTTTTCATAAGACTCTTCGCGGAAGAATTGATGAAGTTGATTCTTTATTGCGAGCAGACCTTGGGGAGTCGTCGTTCCCCGCAGACATTGCGGCACGGTTAGCGAGTGGCTCGTTGCGTCGAATCCGCATTATTGGTCAAGGAACAGCAGCAGTAGCAGGTCAGTCCATGGTGGGTGTATTGAATACTCTCTGCGGTGGTGCAATCCAAGTTGCCGCGATGACCGCTACAGAACTTTCTGGATTTTCTATGCAGGCTGATATGAGTGACATGTTGGTTGTTGCCGTGAGTCAGAGCGGCACGACAACAGATACAAACCGAACAGTGGATCTGTTGGCAACACGTGGTGCATCAATCATCAGCATCGTCAATAGGCGCGGCAGCGAACTAGCCAACAAATCACACGGCGTGTTGTATACGTCTGATGGCCGCGACGTAGAAATGAGTGTGGCGAGCACGAAGGCGTTTTACGCTCAAGTTGCTGCAGGCTCGTTGTTGTCGTGTGCCATTGCAGAGGCCGCCAATTTGGGCACTGCCGAGAAGCGACATCAAATCATTGAGTCGCTGCGTTTGATGCCTGATGCAATGCAAAAAGTCATCACTTCTCGACCCGTGATTGCTGCTGCAGCACATCAGTTCGCTCCATCTCGACGTTATTGGGCGGTGGTGGGCAACGGACCCAATACAGTCGCTGCGCACGAAGTCAGAATCAAACTCTCAGAGTTGTGCTACAAGTCAATTTCATGCGATGTTACAGAAGATAAAAAACACATCGACCTGAGTTGCGAGCCACTGATTTTGGTGTGTGCGGCAGGACTCGGAGATGGCACCGCAAGCGATGTTGCCAAAGAAGTCGCAATCTATAAGGCACACAAAGCGATTCCGATTGTGGTCGCCACAGAAGGAGAAACCCGTTTTGACGCAGCCGCAGCACTGCTAACAGTTCCGGCCGTTGACCCAGCCCTGGCGTTTATTTTGTCTGCCATGGTTGGTCACATCTTTGGCTACGAAGCAGCACTAGCAATTAACAAACTTGGTTTGCCGCTGCGTGAGGCCCGCGAAGTTATTGAGCATGTTGTTGAGCGTGGTGCTACCGGTGACGTCGCTCTTCGTCGCGTAAGAGATGGCATGGTGCTTCCGTCGCAACATTTCTTTGCTGCGTTGCAAACAGGTCAATATGATGGCAATCTCGAAGCCTCCACCGCAGTGCGAATTGTTAATCTTTTACGCACAGTGATTGCGTCTGATCCGCTTGAGCAATACCAGCGCGACACCGGACGTCTTGCATCACCCGAAGCGTTGCTAGACGATCTCATCGCTGCCTTGACGCGCGGAATCGACGAACTCACTCGGCCGATTGATGCCATTAAACATCAGGCCAAGACAGTAACCGTGGGCATTTCTCGCAGCGAAGAAGGACTCCTTGATCGTGAACTCGTCAAGCAGACACTTGCTGCTGGTGCAGCGCGCGATCGTTTGTCTTACAAGACGCTCAAAGTGTTGGCAGATCTTGATGCCGCGGTTGCCTCTGTAGTGGGGTTCACTCGTTATCGCATTGAAGGTGACATCGCCGATGGGGTTGCAACGATTTCAATTATCGATCGTGGCGGACTTGCACGTGATCTTGCTTCTCGTGTTGATCGCAACAACGCTCTGGTTGGTACTAAACGTCGTGTGTCAAGCGAGCAAGAAGTTCTCGTGGCTCGTGGCCGCAGCGATGGCCGCACCGTGATCTTGGTGCCCGAGATCAAAGGTTCTCAAACAACAGGCCTCACATTGCTACACGTTGTTTTTCACAAGAATTTGCCGGCAACAACAGTGCGGCATGTATTGCAGGGATACGACCACCGATACGACCGACTCGTGGACTGGGTGACAGAAACGGAAGGTTCGTTCCGTCAAGATCGTTTGGCTGAGATTGATGTCGCTGATTTGTTGATTCTCCCGGTCTCAGAAACAGCCAATCACTGGCGAACAAAGTAGTTGACAATGTTGGGCATCGGAATCGACGCTGTCGATATTGCGAGATTTCGCCTGATGCTGCAGCGCCGTCCAGAACTACGGCAGCGTCTTTTTACTCCAGCCGAGTGCGCTGCTCTTGCGCAACGCTCTGATGCGACAGCATCACTGGCAGCCAGATTCGCTGTTCGCGAAGCAACGATGAAATCTCTTGGAGTCGGACTCGGTGCTTTTGATTTTCATGACGTCAGCGTTCATACCCAGGACGGTGGTGCACCAAGGCTCCTCGTCGTGGGGCGCGCAGCAGAAATTGCAAAACGCATGGGCGTCACTGATTGGCGCGTATCAATAAGCCATACCGAGACATTGGCAATGGCTGTCGTGGCTGCGTTGTGATTGCAGTTGTCACGCCCGAACAAATGAGACAGGCAGACGCCGCAACGATTGTTGCGCTTGGTGGTCGCTCAGATGTGCTCATCGATAGGGCTGGTGCTGCCGTTGCCCATGTTGCTATTGGCATGATGGGTGGCGGATATGGCAAGCGTGTCGTCGTGATTTGTGGCAAAGGTGACAACGGCAATGATGGGCGAGTGGCGGCACAACGCTTGCGTCAACGCGGAGCCCAAGTTCGCGAACTAGATGCCACTGCTGCTGCTGAAGTTTTTATTGATTCACGAACGGCTGATTTGGTAATCGACGCGGCATACGGAATTGGTTTTCGCGGAACTTGGCAACCACCCATCGTATTTGATGTTCCTGTCTTAGCAGTTGATCTACCAAGTGGGCTCAATCCGATGACCGGAAAAACTCAGGGAGCAGTGCTTGTTGCTCACACGACGGTGACATTTGCTGCCCTCAAACCATGTCATGTATTAGGCGATGGTCCAGCAATATGTGGAGTGATCGAACTAGCAGATATTGGCGTTGACATTTTAGACCACTGTGCAGATGTTGATATTTACGTTGTCGAGCCGAGCGATGTTGCATCCTGGCTCACTCCTCGAGAGCACGATGCACATAAGTGGAACAACGGTGTTCGTGTCCTTGCTGGGAGCAAAGGAATGACAGGGGCTGCATCTTTGGTGTGTGCGGCTGCAATGCGCGCAGGTGCCGGCATTGTGCACGCGTCGTTGCGTGATGATGCAGCACTTGATGCTGCGTTACCCACAGAGGTTGTGCAACGACGTCTTCCTGACTCGGGATGGGCTGATTTTATTGCAAGCGATCTGGGGCGCTTTAAGTCTTTGGTCATCGGGCCAGGACTCGGACGTGGTGATGATGTGTCTGGTGAAGTGCGAGCAGTGTTGGCAGTTGCTGATATTGCGACGGTGATTGATGGGGATGGTTTAATAGCAGCAATTGATGCACACAATTCATCCACAGTGATCGCCAAGCGTCAAGCCCCAACAATTTTGACGCCGCATGACGGAGAATTTGCAGCACTCGGCGGAGACACGGAGTCCGCCGATCGCATTGGCGCAACACGGGATCTGGCCGTCAAGATGGACTGCACTGTCTTGCGCAAAGGACCCACCACGATCATCACATCTGCGAGCGGCCCAACATTTTTAGTAGTGGCTGGCGATAACCGCCTCGCCACTGCCGGAAGCGGTGACGTGTTATCGGGAGTAATCGGTGCTCTCTTGGCGCGCGGACTCGAGCCACTCGCGGCTGCCGCAGGCGGTGCACTGATTCATGCATTGGCTGGTCAGATGTCTCCGATTGAAGGCACGCTTGCTCGGGATATTGCTGGCAGTATTTCTGATGTGTTATCTGAACTTGTGAGCCCACGATGACTGATTTTTCGCAACGGTGGGCGTGGGCTGACATCAACCTCGGGTTGATTCAGCACAACACGGCAATTATCGCGCAACGAATTGCCCCAGCAGAGCTATGGGCAGTGGTCAAGGCTGGCGCATACGGACATGGTGCAGTGCAAGTGTCTCAGGCAGCGATCTCTGCAGGCGCAACTGGTCTGTGCGTAGCGCTCGTAGAAGAAGCCATTGCTCTGCGGGCGGGCGGAATATCTGCACCTATTTTATTATTAAGCGAACAACCCGCATCGCAAGCACATGACATTGTGTCGCACGATCTTGTCGCCACTGTCTCTACTGTGATTGGTGCGAGCGCTATTGCCACTGCAGCAGCACAAGTTGGTCAGGTCGCAAGTGTGCACATGAAGATTGATACCGGAATGCATCGCGTTGGGGTTGCACCATCTGAAGCACTTGCACTCGCGCAGTTCATCACATCAAACGAGTCGTTGCGCCTTGATGGCATCTGGACACATTTTGCGGTTGCCGACACACCGGCGCACGTAGCCAATGCTGCACAATTAAAATTATTTACTGACACCCTTGACACTTTGGCATCACACGGCATCACTGCACCATGTATTCATGCTGCGAACAGCGCTGCAGCGCTCACTGTTCCAGACTCACGCTTCTCGATGGCTCGCATTGGTATTGCTTTGTACGGATTATTGCCAGGTCCTGATGTTCGTGATGCGTGTTCTGGACTGATTCCGGTGATGTCCTTGCGTTCGCGCGTATCTGCTCTGCGCTGGATAGAGGCTGGCGATGCAGTGTCGTACGGATTACGTCGACCAGTCCTTTCCAAAAGTTTGATTGCCACAATTCCGGTCGGATATGCCGACGGAGTACCCCGTCGATTATGGGAGTCACAGACGTCCGTGCTCATCAACGGGACGCCACGTGAAATATGTGGAACGGTGTCAATGGATCAACTGATGGTGAACTGTGGCAGTGATAGTTCTGTCGCAATTGGCGACGAAGTTGTGTTGTTTGGCACGCAAGGTGAACACACTGTCACTGCAGATGACTGGGCCGCTCGTTGCGGCACCATCGGATACGAAATCGTGTGCGGAATAAGTGCCCGCATGCATCGGCGGTATGTGTGATTGCTTTGTGTTCACGTTCTGTACACGACACCCATGCAATTGCGGGCGTTCTGGCGGGCTTAGCTCGACCATCTGATGTCATTATTTTGGCTGGCGATATGGGAGCAGGCAAAACTGCTTTTGCAGTCGGCTTTGCTCAACATCTGGGTGTGAGTGACGATGAGATGGTGGCGTCACCAACATTTACGCTCGTACATACGCATGACTCTGGACGTCTGCCCTTATTGCATGCCGATGTATATCGCCTGAATCATGTTGGAGAAGTATCAGATCTTGGATTACTCGAACAAGCAGACATGGGTCGAGTAGTGCTTGTCGAATGGGGAAACGTTGTTGCTGATGTACTCGGAGATGTGTTGACTGTAGAACTGATGCCTCTTGACGATGATGAAAATGGGCGCAATGTCTTAATCACCTCTACGGGGCAAGCCTGGGCCACGCGCTGGAAACAACTCGAGCGCGAACTCACTGCATGGGATGAACTTGCATGTTGATTTTGGGAATCGAAACAGCAGTAGAGCATGTGAGCGTGGCACTTGCTGATCACCGTGGGATACTTGCGACAAGTTCGTTGGCAAGCGATCGGCGCCATGCCGAATCACTCGTTCCAATGATTCAGTTTGTGTGCGCGCAAGCCGGCATCAACACAGCAGAACTTGATGCAATTGCCGTCGATACTGGACCAGGGTTATTCACAGGAATGCGCGTAGGTATTGCCACAGCTCAAGCAATGGCATGGGCTTTAGATATTCCGATTATCCCTGTGTGCAGTCTTGATGTTGTGGCGCAACGAGTGACGCGCTGTGACGACATGATCGCCGTGGCACTTGATGCGCGCCGCGGCGAGGTGTATTGGGCGTTGTATCGCCCCACTAGTGATACGTCACCTATCGTGCAACCACTCACCGAACCTGTTGTCACTACGCCCGACGACCTTGTCGCGCTGTTGCACGAGCGTGCCCAAATGGTGGTGTGTGTAGGTTCAGGCATTGAGCGATACAAAGAAATGATCGAGAGTGTTTCGTCTGCTCAATGCGCTGGCCCCGCTTATGCCCAACCGCGTGCACAAGAATTGTTAACAATTGCAACCCAACGGGCAATTCGAGAAGAATGGGTTTCAGCAAGCGAGATTGAAGCAATGTATCTGCGAGTGCCAGACGCTGAAATTAATTGGGCGACTCGACAGTCAGCGCAGGATCACTGACATGAGAGTGATGCGCAATTCCGCAATTAATGAACTCACGATTGAACAAATGCGTCGGCGCCACTTGCGGCGAGTCATGCAAATAGAAGAGCAGGTCTATCCGCGCCCCTGGTCACACAACACATTTGTAACCGAGATCGCGCAAATGCGCAGTGGTGCTCGTTACTACATGACTGCCTATGTCGGTGACACCCTGGTCGGATACGCCGGCATGTTATTTAGCGACCAAGATGCACATGTCACCAATATCGCCGTTGATCCAGAGTGGCAACAGCGAGGTGTTGCCACCGAACTGATGCTCGATGTTGGTTTTATCGCCCGTGATCGTCAATGCGATGCGCTCACACTTGAGGTGCGCCACACCAACACGGCGGCACAGGAGCTGTATCGGCGTTTCGGTTTTGTGCCAGCAGGTATTCGCAAAAAATATTATGAAAATCGTGATGACGCTCTGATTATGTGGCGACACGGTGTTCAAACAGAAGAATTCGAACAACGATTGCGGTTTATTCAAGCAGGTCGATCATGACCACGCTCGCTACTCCAGACACAGTCATTCTCGGAATCGAGACAAGTTGTGATGAGACGGCTGCCGCTGTTGTGCTGGGTGGCAACGACGTCTTGTCATCAGTAGTGAGCAGTCAAATCGACATCCATGCTCGTTTTGGTGGTGTGGTACCAGAGGTTGCAAGTCGCGCTCATCTCGAATCAATTATTCCTGTCATACAAGAAGCAGTGCACTCAGCAGGCATTGATCCATCCCGAATCGATGCCGTCGCTGCCACGGTGGGGCCTGGATTAATTGGCGCATTACTTGTCGGCGTGTCCGCCGCCAAGGCACTTGCTTTGGTGTGGGACAAACCGTTCGTTGGCGTCAATCACATGGAGGCGCATTTATACGCCGGACTTCTTGACGACCCAACACTGGAGTTTCCTCTCGTTGTGTTGTTGGTATCGGGTGGTCACACAATGTTGGTCGAAATGATTGGTCACGGAACGTATCGCCTATTAGGACGAACAATCGATGATGCAGCGGGTGAAGCGTATGACAAGGTGGCTCGGTACTTAGATCTTGGATACCCGGGTGGACCAGCAATCGATGCAGCAGCAGAACTCGGAAACCCAGAAGCAATAAACTTTCCGCGGGCAATGATGCATGACGGTCTCAACTTTTCTTTCAGTGGACTCAAAACTTCGGTCATCAACTACGTGCGCAAGAATCCTGATGTCTCTAATATCGATGTTGCTGCATCATTTCAAGCCGCTGTTGTTGATGTATTGGTCGCTAAGACAATCATGGCTGCTCAACAAGTAGGTGCAGTGGGTGTTGTTCTCGGTGGCGGTGTTGCCGCCAATTCTCGTTTGCGTGCACAGTTGCAAAGCCAGGGACAACTCAATGGTTTTCGGGTAGCAGTGCCAAGTCGAGCAATGTGCACAGACAACGCAGCCATGATTGCGGCAGCCGCATGGCATCGCCTCGGTTCGGACGGCCCAACAGATATGTCTGTTGGGGCAAATCCCAATCTTGCACTTCCGGTGGTGGCATGACAGTCCCAGCTCCGCTACAAATACCACTTGTCCTTGGCACGCGCGTGGTGTCTCCGCCAATCGTGCTTGCTCCAATGGCTGGGGTCACTAACGCACCATTTCGTAGTTTGTGTCGCTCGTTTGGACCCGACCTTGTTTATGTCAATGAGATGGTGATGGCGGCTGCGCTAATCCATGGCAATGCCAAAACAAAACGCATGGTCACATTTTCAGCCGATGAAGATTTTCGTAGTTTGCAGATTTACGGTAGCGACCCAGATTTTGTCGCAAAGGCAGTGCGTCGTCTCTGTCAAAACGACGAAGTTGATCATATTGATATGAACTTTGGTTGTCCTGCCCAAAAAGTCACTCGCAAAGGTGGTGGTGCGGCAGTTCCGGTGAAGAAGAATCTATTGCGAGCAATCATGGCTGCAGCAGTGCATGAAGCATCTCGATTTAATATTCCGGTCACCTGTAAATTTCGAATCGGGATCAACGATGAGATCACGACATACATCGATACAGGTTTGATCGCCCAAGACGAAGGCATCGCCGCCATTGCCCTGCATGCTCGCACTGCCGAACAGCATTATGCAGGTCACGCACGATGGGGCGCAATCGCCAACCTCAAACGTGAGGTCACTCGTATACCTGTTTTGGGAAACGGAGACATCTGGGAAGCAACTGATGCAATTGAGATGATGCGTCAAACACAATGTGATGGTGTGGTGATCGGGCGGGGTTGTTTAGGAAAGCCGTGGTTATTCAGAGACCTTGTCGATGTTTTTGCAGGACGTGAGATTCAGCCAACTCCACACTTGGGTTTTGTTACTGATGTGATGCTGCAGCACGCAGACGCATTATGTATTCATCAAGGAGTCGAATCTGGTATTCGTAGTTTTCGAAAGCACACGGGCTGGTATCTCACGGGGTATCCAGTTGGTTCAGATATTCGTCGGCGTATGTCAATGGTGTCGTCAATCGCTGAGCTAACAACACTCAGTTCTGAACTTGATCCGACACTCGAGATTGTTGCAGGCGGCGAACGCATTGCCCGTGGACACACCAACGGTCCGATTCGAGTTGTGTTACCCGAAGGATTTCTTGATACTGCAGACGACCTTGTTCCGCCTGCTGACGCTCATGTCACCACATTGAGCGGTGGATGACTTCTTCGCCACGGACATTGGTGTTGGCATCGCGGTCGCCGCGCCGCCTTGAGTTATTACGCCGTATTGGCATCGAGCCCATCGTGTGCCCTGCCGATATTGATGAGTCACCATTTTTCAACGAAGTTCCGATTGCGTATGTCAGTCGTGTTTCCAAGTGCAAAGCAGAGACAGTTGCGCGTCAATTTGTCAACGAGACTGTTTTGGCAGCAGACACCACAGTCGAACTCGACGGCGTGATCTTTGGTCAACCTGTCGACGACAACGATGCCCGACGCATGCTGCGTGCTTTAAGTGCCAACACACATCGTGTGCATACTGCCGTCAGTGTGCTGCGTCCAGGGACTGTCATGCGCACGGTGGTGGTGACCTCACACATCACGTTTGTGGCCCTCAACTCACATCTCATCGAATGGTATGTAGCCACCGGCGAACCCCGGGGCAAGGCAGGCGCCTATGCAGTGCAGGGGGCAGGGGGAGTTTTGGTGAAGGATGTTCAAGGCTCACTCAGCAACGTGGTGGGCCTGCCACTTCGTGAAGTCGCAGACATGCTTCATCTCAAGGGCGCCAGGGCAAAATATCGCCCGTGAGAAGCCCTCGGGGCGGTTGCTAACGGGCCCGTGGTCGGTATCATTAGCAATCGCACTCGCCGAGTGCTAATCCCCGGGTCGAACCCCGATCAGGGGAAAACCGCTCTTTTCGGAGGAACACCATGAATTGGAAGCCACTTGATGACCGTATTGTCGTGAAGCCAAATGAGGCCGAGCAGACCACTGCTTCGGGTCTTGTTATTCCCGACACTGCAAAAGAAAAGCCACAGCAGGGCACAGTGCTCGCAGTTGGTCCTGGTCGCTGGAGCGACTCAGAGGGCAAGCATTTCGCATTGTCAATCAAAGTTGGCGACGTTGTCCTGTACAGCAAGTACGGCGGCACCGAAGTCACCGATGGTGGCGATGACCTTCTTATTCTCACAAGCCGCGACGTTCTTGCCATTGTTGGCAAGTAGTCCATTTAGTACCAAGAAAGAACATACATGGCAAAGCAACTGAAATTTGGCGACGAAGCACGTCGCGCACTCGAAGCAGGCGTCAACAAACTCGCCGACACAGTCAAAGTTACACTCGGACCTAAGGGTCGCAATGTTGTGCTCGACAAAAAGTTTGGCGCACCAACCATTACAAACGACGGTGTGTCAATCGCTAAAGAAGTAGAACTTGACGATCCATTCGAAAACATGGGTGCGCAGTTGGTCAAAGAAGTTGCCACCAAGACAAACGATGTTGCCGGTGACGGAACAACTACTGCAACAGTGTTGGCCCAA
>Ga0214919_10004195_pt1 | contig 21193 bp, 20 predicted proteins | sample LL1503_MetaG_FD_177994 | JGI IMG/M metagenome (GOLD analysis project Ga0214919, IMG submission 177994) | Freshwater microbial communities from Lake Lanier, Atlanta, Georgia, United States - LL-1503 | ecosystem: Environmental > Aquatic > Freshwater > Lake | place: USA: Georgia | collected... | reverse complement strand
GTTTTAATCCTTATGCATTTTGCGAATTTTACTTCGCTTCTCAATCTAATTTAACGTTTACACTCTTAACGAGTGCCTGCACTTTATTATTCTTAATTTTTTCGTCGTTCTATATTATTAAACATCTTTGCTTCGATCCCTCAGAACCCTTGGGGCTCTTCGTTTCTCTCTGCGTTTCGCCTATATCGGCGTCTCAACGGAAGCGCATTGTACAGACCGCGATTTCTGAGTCAACACTTTTTTAAACTATTTTTTAAAACTATTTAAAAACTTTTTTCGCCCTGCTACCGTCCTATTTTTTCAGCATCTATATATATAAACATGCCCACCCAAATTAATATAAAAAACACGCCTCATTCTCCATCAAATCTCCAAGTCAAAATCCTTCAAGACTCGCTACTAGAGTGGTTTTCAAGCCATGGTAGAAAAAACTTACCCTGGCAAATAGACAAAACTCTTTATCGCGTTTGGGTCTCTGAAATCATGCTTCAACAAACACAAGTCAGCACCGCTATCCCCTACTATTTAAAATTTCTAAATACTTTTCCGGATATTTTAACTTTGGCCAACAGCCCCTTAGATCAAGTTTTATCTCATTGGGCCGGCTTGGGTTACTACGCAAGAGCTCGAAATTTACACAAAGCAGCTATTCAAATTAAACAAAATCATGCGGGGAATTTTCCAAATCAACTAGATCAAGTTCTAGAACTTCCAGGCATCGGCCTCTCTACTGCCTCTGCCATCTTATCTATTTCTCAAAATCAGCCTTTGGCTATCTGCGATGGCAACGTCAAAAGAGTTCTATCTAGACTTCACTGCGTGAACTCTCCACTCAATCAATCTATTACAGACAAAATTCTCTGGGACCTGGCTAAAACCTATATGCCAGAAAAAAATTGCGCCGATTATTCTCAAGCCATCATGGATCTTGGCGCCACTCTATGCACTCAATCCAAACCCAGCTGTTCTATTTGCCCACTTAGCTCTATTTGCCAAGCTTATTTAACTAATACCCAAAATATTTATCCCATTCCCAAAAAACCATTAATCAAAAAAATAAAACACCAAACTTTTTTAATTTTCGTCACCCCCACTCATATTCTTCTTAATCAAAATCCTCCAACAGGCATCTGGGGCGGATTATTCACCCCTCTTTTATTACAAAATCACCCAGAATTATTACCTCACCCACTCGACCATTCATTACATATATATATAGACAAGCAGAAACATGTCTTTACCCATTTTGATTTAATCTATGACGCTTATTTTTTTAAATTATCTCAAACTTTCTCTCACCCCTATCTAAATTCTAAATGGCATGAGCTAAGCACCCTTGATACACTCGCACTCCCAGCGCCCATCAAGACTTTACTTAATAAAATAATTAATCTTTAGGACTTATAAATTCATGCAAAAAACAATTCACTGCCAAAAACACCAAGCCCATTCTCAAGCCTTAGATCAAGCACCCATGCCCGGACCTACTGGTGAGAAAATCTTTAATCAAATTTGTTCCAATTGCTGGGACGAGTGGCTTAAGCATCAAACCATGTTAATTAACGAATACCGCCTAAGTTTAATTAACCCAGAAGCCAGAAAGTTTTTATCGACAGAACGCGAGAAATTTTTATTTGGACCTGGGTCTAACAAGCCAGAAGGCTTTGTTCCCCAGCAAAAAATTTAAAATTTCTTTAAGCACCCTCTGAGATCCTACCCCTGCTTTTTAAAATTAAGTTAATAAAAAAAGGATCTACACATGGCCGGTTTTCCAGAAGGTTTTCCACCAGCACCACCAGTGCTTGTTCGCCAACGCAGAATTCACGGAGGAGATTTAGTAGTTATTGATGCCTTGCATGCAAAAGCAGCAGCAGGCAATCCACTAGAACCAGCAGTGGCAGCACGATACGCAGATGCCTTACAAGCACTGAATCATCTGAGAGACCCGGCCCACCCTGCATTTCCATTTCTTGCCGCTGCAATCGCCGCAGGCAACGATGACCCAATGGGCGCACTGATTAATGAAGGCCACATCGCTGGAGCGCCGCCAGCCCCTTAGAAAATTTCTAGGGATTATTTAAATACTCGCTCACGCTGTCATTAAATAAACTCACGCCGCCATTTTTAATCAGCCATAATTGGTCGACACAGTTATTTAATAAAAACTCATCGTGAGCGACCAAGATCATGGCGCCCTCATAGCTTTGTAAAGCCAGCATGAGGGCTTCTCTTGTATCTAAATCCAAATGGTTACTAGGTTCATCTAGCAATAATAAATTTGGCCGCTGCCAAACAATCATCGCAAACGCCAATCTTGCTTTTTCACCGCCAGAAAATTTACCCACCGGGGTATTAATATGTTCTTGGCCAAACATAAATCTTCCCAGATACTTTCTTAAATCTAATTCACGGGTATTACTAGACAACTCTTGCAGATGCCACAGCGCTGTTTGCTCTAGATTTAAAGCTTCCAATTGATACTGTGCGAAATAACCAATATTTAACTTGGCTTGTTTATAAATCTCCCCAGTTTCAGGCTGCAAAGCGCCAGACAGTGTTTTAATCAAAGTTGACTTACCAGCGCCGTTTAAACCTAATAAACCAATACGATCACCCTGCTGAACACTTAATTTTAATTTTTTCAAAATAGGGCAACCCGGCTCATAACCCACGCTCACCTGATCCAATCTAATCAAGGGGTTTCCAGCCACTGGAGAAGGAAAAAATTCAAACTGGAACGGCTTAGACATCTGAACCGCCGCGACTTTCTCCATGCGATCTATAGCCTTCATTCTAGATTGCGCTTGCTTAGCTTTACTGGCCTTGGCTTTAAATTTATTCACAAAAGCCATCATGTGCGCAATGTGAGTCTGCTGTTTTTCAAATTGCTGAGATTGCTGAGCCAGAGCTTCCGCTTTTTTCTCTTCAAAGGTCGAATAATTGCCTTTATATAAAACACAAGATTTATTTTCTATGCTCGCAATATTGTCAGCAATCGCATCTATAAAATCCCGATCATGAGAAACAAATACCATGGTCCCAGAAAATTTATTCAGCCATTTTTTAAGCCAAGCAATAGTTTCTAAATCCAAATGGTTCGTGGGCTCATCTAGTAATAAAAGATCAGCCGGCGTGAATAAACATCTGGCCAGTTTCAATCTCATTCGCCAACCGCCTGAAAAAGAACTAATGGGCTGCATCAACTCCTCACTGGAATACCCTAAGCCATGTAAAATTTCAGCCGCTTTCGCTTCAGCCATAAAACCCCCTGCCTCTTCCCAGGGAATATAAAGCTGCGCTAATTTTTCATAATCCTGCTCTTGCTCTGCTTGAGCCATTTTTTTCTTTAGATTTTCTAAGCGCTGGTCCCCGAACATCACAAAATCAATGGCTAAAACACTGATATCCGACAACTCTTGCTCGATATAAGCTACGCGGGTATTTCTAGCGACTTCGACTTCTTCATGTTTAATATTTTGACAGACGGACTCAATAATATGTTTGAGTAAAGACGTCTTGCCGGCACCATTGGGGCCTACCAGCGCAATTTTTTGGCCCGAGAATACCGTCAGATTTAATTTATCAAATAAAAATCTCTGACCAAACTGCAACGAAAAATTCTTAACCCATAACATCTTTTATATTTCTTACTTAATTTTTGCTTATCTTTATTTAATTATTTTTTAACAAGCTAAAAAATAGCCTTAAAAAACAGGTCGGGCACTTTATCAGATAGATTCGCCAAATACTTTTAATCAAGAAAAAAAATGCCTAAAAAAATTGAACCCAGCAGCATTGTTCTTAAGTATTCCTGTCAAAGAAAATAAAAAAGGAAACATCATGGCAGGTACTGGCTCTTCAAGAGATATTCCTCCAAAGGCTTCATTAGCATCATTACGAGAGCTAGATGGCACAGAACAGCGCTTGGCTCTCGAAGCTATTCGTAGAGGCCTCGAGCCTTCCGCCACCCAAGAAGAAAAAAACAGCGCCCTGCACTTAGCCTGCACGCATGATCAAACCCTGGACATCAAACTGTTAATTAAAGCAAATGCGGATCTAAGCATCATGCTCGATCTAGCATCCCGCTCAGGCTCTACCAGCAAAAAATACACAAACCAGCTCACTTCACTATTCAATGAAGCCACTGATCCAGAGGGGACCGCGCCCTTCATTCTGGATTGCATCACATCAGACTCTGCAACTTTTAGCCAAGCAACTACTGGCGTGACACTGAGCATGAAGAAGAACGCCCTGAAAGAGACATTACTGGGAAAAGCATCAGGCTTAGCCAGCACCAAAAGCTCCAACAGCTCGCGCTCACACCCAAGAACCGCAACCACATGCTGGGAAATTTGTAGCGATACCAGCGATTCAGAGGATTTAGACACCCCGACGGCAAGCTTCTAAAAAAACCTGCGGGGAAATCGCCTGCCCCGTATTTTTATCAATCACTGCCATCTGAACTTCAGCTCTCGCCGCTTTTTTACTTTGATTTAAATTTATAATTTCATAATTTATGACTACACAGGCCCGATTTGTTTTTAGGCTTAATTCCATTTCCAAAACATCATCTAAATAACTTAAAGCACTGTATTTAATTTCTAGACTTCTCATGACCATTAAATTCCCAGCACAATTTAATTCACTCACGCCTAATTTTTTAAATACTTGAACTCTTGCTTGATGCATTAAGCTAATCAATCTGGCGTGGTCTAAATGCCCGCCAAAATTCACATCATCGACCCTCACAGCCACTTGTTCTTTAAACACTAGATTCATTTTTATTTTCCTTAAAAATCCCTACAATCCCCCGTCATTTTCTCATTCAATCAAATTCTTAATCAAATTTTCATTCAATATTCAAAGGCTCACCCATGTCCCTGTCTCTTATTATTTTCGTATTAGTTTTAGCTGCCTTAGTTTTAATCTTACTAGGCTTTGCGCTTAAATTTTTTATTAAATTAGAACTCTCCGAACGCTTTTATTTACTCTCCCAAGAGATTCAAAACTCACTCCAATCTAATCGAAAAGAAAACTCTGAAACTTTAAAAAATACCCTCGAGAGCTCTACAAGATTACTTTCAGAACGCGTTCAATATTTAAACCAAACTATCTCTCAAAATCTTCAAGATATTAATCAACAAGTTGAGAAAAAATTATCCCAAGGCTTTGAAAAAACCAATGCGACCTTTACCGACATTGTTAAAAGATTGGCTCTGATCGATCAGGCCCAGCAAAAAATCTCAGACCTCTCTACCAATGTCGTGAGCCTTAAAGAAATCCTTCAAGATAAACGATCCCGAGGGGCATTTGGCGAAATTCAGCTGGAAACTTTAATTAAAAACTTATTGCCAGAACGAACTTTTAAATTTCAACATACTTTATCTAATGGCAAACGCTGTGACTGCATTTTATTTCTCCCAGATCCGACGGGAAATATAGTCATAGACTCGAAATTCCCACTCGAAAATTTTCAAAAAATGATGAGTCATGATTTAGGCGAGTTTGATAAAAAAATCGCGGAACAAAATTTCAGAAAAGATATCAAAACCCATATTCAAGATATTTCTAGTAAATATATTCTCCCGGGAGAAACTGCCGAAGGCGCCGTGATGTTTATCCCTGCTGAGGCTATTTTTGCTGAGATTCATTCTTACTATCCAGAACTAGTCGATCTGTCTTATCAACATAAAGTGTGGCTCGCGTCACCCACCACCATGATGGCTATTTTAACGACGGCTAAAGCGGTTCTTAAAGACGATGCAACGAAAAGACAGGTCCATGTCATTCAAGAGCATCTGGGTTATTTATCTAAAGATTTTGATCGTTTTCAGAAACGCATGGATGATCTCGAACGCCATATTTCTCAGGCCAATGATGATGTTAAACATATTAATATCTCAGCGAAAAAAATATCTTCTCGCTTTGAAAAAATTGAATCCGTTGATTTAACCCACTCATCCGATTTCATCGCTCCCCTTCCCCTTGCCGGAGAGACAGACTTAGAAACCGCAGGTCTTCTAGGTCAGAGAGATGGACAAGATTAAACATCATGCAAAATAAAAAAAACCAATTAATTTTTGATTACTTAAAAACTTGCCCAGATCCTGATGAATCTTTAAATATTTATAGGCAAGCCCTGACCGAACAAAGCAACCCTAAAACTCGCGAGCTCTCTCAAGACGCGAAAGCTCATATGCCAAAAGCGATACAAGCGGTTTTAGACGTCGAGATTTCAGCTTTACGAGATTTTATTAATTTAAATGCAAACCCGGATTTACAAAATATTTTTAATACTCTTCAGGATTTTAAATACAAAAATAAACATAAAAATACATTTCTAATCGGCTGCGGCGCGAGTGGTCGCCTGGCTTTATTACTAGAACAAATGCTGCCTGAATTTAATATCCAAGCGGTCATCGCCGGCGGCGATATTGCACTGGTTAACTCCCTGCCTTTTTTCGAAGACTCAAAAGATAAAGCCATTACCCAATTACTTCATCAGGGCTTCCAACCAGGAGATAGTTTAATAGGCTTAAGCGCCAGTGGAACCGCCCGTTTTGTTCTCAATGCCTTAGATTATGCAAGTCAAAATAATTTTAATAACACGGGAAGTTTTTTATTAATTACCTGCAATCCCCAGCAAGATAAAACAGGGCGGACACATCGATCCACCCCTACGCTTAATATCAACACTGAACCGCCTGCGATCTCAGGCAGCACCCGCATGCATCCGACTAGTTTAATGATGCTGACCCTCTTGTCTCTTAAATATTCAAATCTAGAAAGCTTTCAAAAAGATATTTTTAAATTAATTAACATGCTCGAAAACCTACCTATTTCAGAGCTAGCCCCATTGACCAATCTCGAAGCTGATCAAACCAAAAATACAGACCAGAAAATTATTTACAACATTCAATCTTTCAGCCAAATCTCCAGCCAAATTTTTCTCACTGTCTTTACGGATCTCACCGAACGCAGCCCCACTTTTAATCTTCCCCCTCTTTTACCCAACTCAGATCCTGAGTATTTAAACTCACCCTGTTTCCCACTTTTTTCCCAATACCAAAATTCAAAACAAGTCTGGCAGGCCTTAATTCCTCATCGAAAAATAATTTGCTTAGAAAATAAAGATTTTCCAGAGACCCAGATTAATTATTTAAATAGCTATAACTTTTCTTCTTATCCGTTTTTTAATCCAGCCCTTGCTCTGACTATCTCTGATTTTTCTGATCACCCCAGCCAGCCAGAAATTAAATTCTCTTATCAAAATCTCTCTTTCTCTATTTCAACTTCCAATATTCCCAAAATCTTTATTCCCCTCGTATTAAAAATAATTTTAAACACCCACTCGTCTTGCGTAGGGGCGAAACAGGGAAAAATTATAGGAAATATCATGAGCCACCAAACAGCCAACAATATTAAATTAATTGCCCGAGCTGAGATTTGTGCCCAAAAATACTTTAAGGGAGAAAGAAAAGGTCAAATTAGGGCTGAGCTCATAAAGCTATTACCCCAATTAAAATCTAATCAAAGCCTTTATGAATTAATTATTCAAGCCCTTGGATGATGCTCTTGATACAGCGCCTCTAATCTTGCATTAGCAATATGGGTATAAATCGTCGTCGTTGCGACATCACTATGCCCCAATAACATCTGAACAACTCGCAAATCAGCCCCATGATTTAATAAATGCGTCGCAAACGCATGCCTTAAAGTATGGGGAGAAATTCGCGCTCGAACCCCAGATTCTGCGGCCATTTTTTTTATCCGCACCCAAAAAGTCTGCCGGGTCATTTGCTGCCCCTGCTGGGATAAAAAAACAACATCAGATAAATAACCTTTAGATAAGCTGACTCGTGCGTTATCCATATATTTTTTAAGCCAGTCCAAACTGTCTTCGCCCATGGGGACTAATCTTTCTTTATTGCCCTTACCCATGACCCTGACCACACCCTGAGATAAATTAATAGAGTTAATATCCAGGCTAATGAGCTCTGTAACCCTTAATCCCGTCGCATATAAAACTTCCAGCATGGCGCGATCTCTCAAACCCAAGGCCGTATTAATATCTGGCGCGTTTAATAATTTATCGACATCTTGTTCAGACAAACTACTGGGCAAAGGCTTAGTGGCTTTTGGATTTTCAAGACTCACCGAAGGGTCTTTGCGAATTTTATTAAGCCCCAGTAAATACCTATAAAATCTTCGAATAGACGCCAGAGATCTAGAAGTAGATCTGGCTGTTAAACCCAGATGATGCCGATGGGCTAAGTAATCTCTCAAATTATTTAAATCCACAGAGATTAATTTAATTTTCTTGCTCTCCATAAATTCAGCCATGGCTTTTAAATCAAACCGATACGACACCAGGGTATTCTTAGAAACCCCCGACTCGAGCCATAAGTTATCTAGAAATTCATCGAGTATTTGCTGGTTTTCAGAGTTCATGGTTATTCCTGTTCTTTAGCTTGCTGAAAACGCAGCTGCGCTTCTTGATACTCTCGCTGAATCTCCGCTTTCAATTGCTCAACGGTAGGTAGATGTAATTGATATTTTCTTGCGAAAATTTGCTGATTATTTTCAGGTAAGGTGTACTGAACTACCGCATCGTTTTTATCCGCACAAAGTAATAAGCCAATCGTTGGACCATCGTCTTTTTGTTTAATCGCTCGATCATAATAATTCACATACATCAATATCTGGCCTACATCCCCATGCGTTAATTTTTCTACTTTCAGATCAATCACGACATAGCATTTCAATAGGGTGTGATAAAAAACCAAATCTGGATAAAAATGATCCCCCTCTATCGTGATGCGTTTTTGACGTCCAAGAAAAGCAAAGCCTTCGCCCATCTCCAAAAGAAATTCTTGTAAGTGCGCAATAATGGCACCCTCTAAATCTGTTTCCGTGTAAGCCTGATGTTCTTTGTAACCCAAGAAATCTAAGACAACAGGTTCTTTCAAAACATCTTCTGGCCGTCGAATCACTTGCCCTTGATTCGCTAAAGCCATCACCTCTTCAATATTTTTACTCGCAGCCAAGCGATCAAATAAAAAAGAGGTCATTTGTCTTTCTAACTGTGCTGTTGACCAATAGTTTTTTGCTGCTTCAAGCTCATAAAAATTTCTTGCTTCTGGGCGGCTTTCTTTTAATAAAATTCGATAATGAGTCCAGCTCAAATTTGGATTAAAAATCATTGTTTCAAATTCATCACGAGGCTCGTGATGAATTCGACATTGATAAATAAGGAAAAATTGCCTCATATAGCGCAAATTTGCCTCGCTGAAGCCCTTTCCGAACTCTCGATTCAGCCGCACCGACAAGTTTTCTAATAACGTTTTTCCATACCCCGCTCTCTCGCCGCCAGCTTGCTCTTCTTCAACAATTTTTCTACCAATTTTCCAGTAGGCAATCACTTGCTCATGATTCACCGACTTTAAAACATTGGAACGTGCCTGACGTATCAGCTGAATGACGCTTTGGTAAACGTTCTCTTTACCTTCGATAAAATTCACTGGCATTTCTGGTTTCGTACTCATGACGACATCCTCATTTCTTGCATTTACTTGATCTTTAAACAGCGCGCATTTTACGGATTAGCCAAGTAAAAAAACAACATATACACAAGAATTTTAAATTAATCTTTTAGAGTATTTTTAGACACGCCAGATTCGAGCCATAAGTTATCTAGAAATTCATCAAGGATTTGTTGATTTTCAGAGTTCATGGTTTTCCTATTTTTTTAGTGGCATTTACTTAAGGACTATGTGGAGGGGACTTAATCCAAGCAGCACACGGGACGAAGACAAGGTTCGCCCCGCCACCATCATCTTCAAACTCTCCACGAGACTCGTGGAAAATTCGGCCTTGATACGCAAGGAAAAATTATCTCATACACAAGAATTTTATGAGACACCTTATTAGATAAACAGTAACAAGCCTAATTACTAATAGCCCAACCTTGATCACCTTCTGGGAGCGCATCAATTCCACTAAAAGTTAACATTGAACTTAAAGTATGTATTTGGGGTACGGTCCAAATTTTGAGTACGGATGACATAATTATTTTCCTAGTATTAATGAATTTTTTCTTAGGGATGTGAGGCGGTATTAGAATAAACATTTAACATACTGGCCGTTCCCGTCGTTGTACGCGTGCAAGTTTTAGCAGTGTTATCACAAGCCACTGGCACCGCATCTCCCGCAACGGATTTAAATCCATCATAAAGTTTCACGCATTGAACTTGAGAAACATCAGAAAGACTGCCATAGGTCAAATGATTTTGGGCAATGTTATAAAGACCAGCGCCTGAGAGATACCAAGATTTACTGGCTTGATCAGCAGTAAAAGAGGAAGGTTTTTCAGGCGCATTGTAAGCCGTAGGATTAATCAGCTGCCCTTGAGTCTGAGTATTATTTTCGCAGCTACTGCTCTGAGTAAAAAAGACAATAGTGATTAAATAATCTCCAGACCCGCTTTGAGGTGTGTAGCCAAAAATCGTGCTCAGAGCGGTCGGATCAATATTTCCAGCACCTAATTTTTTATCTGAAAAAGCGCCCACTGAATGTTGAGCGAATTGACTGGGACTGGGCCCCGGCACGAAAAAATTCGGCATGGCGGTATTAGGCGCAGGGACTGACGCAGAGGCATGGCCTAAGAAAAGTACAGCACTCGTTAAAAAAAATAATTTAGAAAGTTTCATCAAAAGATTTAAACCCCAAAAGATCAAAAAAATAAGAGCCGGATACTAGAAATAATTTTGCTAGTAAAAAAGCCGCGCACAGCAAATTTTTAAAAAGATTTGCTGAAACCACTTTGTTATTTTTTTTTAAAACTCTATAAATATCTCCTTAAAATTAATGAACCCATTTTTTTATTTATAAAAGGTCCCGAGCCCATGACTGCTTTATTTAAATTCAAATCATCTTGCTTACTTATTTTGCCTTTAGCCCTCATGACCCAAGAGGCAATCGGCGACTCGTCCATTCAACGGAGCTTTAGCATGGGCAACTCCTCAGGCGTAAATTTTGTAATGACAGGCGTCAATGCACTCACGCTCGGAACCCTCTCCAACGGCCCTGGCATCGCATTAGCCAATGGCGATGTTTTTATAATTAATACACCGCCTAATACTTATGTGAATCCAGCCACAAGAACCTGGGGCAGCATGGGCGCTAACTGTATTGGTGGCAGCGCCAGCAGTACCACGTCTCGCTGTACCATTGTGTGGGGTGGAGGCAGTTCAACAGGCGACCTGACTGTTCAAGTAGAAGCTGCAAATACTGCCGGGGACAATGCGACTGGAACCATCTCTGCTTATTTACCCACGGTGCTGAACTTAAGCGCTAATTTTTCAGGAGGGACGACACCTCACTCAAGCGCTTCTTATGAATTATTAGACGTCAATAATAAACTCGTTAGCCAAGGCGTTTTAAACTGGAATACCCCTGTGAATATCTATGTAGATCCTTCAGGGGCCCCCTGGACGTTAAAGACCCCCATGGTTTACGACAGTAGCGCCGGGCAAGAATACAGTCCGAGTGAAAGCACTCAAACTATTCCAGCACCCGCAGGCTCAAGCCCTATTTCTGTTGCCCTAACTTATAGCCCAGCGGGCGCTTGCACCACTGAGCAATTAAGTATTCAAACCAGTGGCTTGCCTCAGAGCACGACGACTAGTTTTACAGCAACGGATGCCAATCCTGGGCAACCCCCTTTATCAGTCACTATTCAAAACGGATCATCCAATTTAAACATCTGCCAAGATGGCGAGGTCTGGAGTTTAAATCCTGCCAATAGCCAAGCTTATTTGGGCACGGCTAACCCTAGAAGTATCACGGCCAATCAAGCGTCCGAAAACATTAATGTGACTTACAGCGACAAACCCTTAACCTCAGGTTTATTAGTCGGCTATTTGCAAAATTGGGGCACTCAAATCTCTATTTCTCAAGCTGCACAGATGGGCTACAACGTGGTTGTTTTAGCCTTTGCGTGTCTCTCAGAAAACACAGGTAATTCAGGATGCACGTCTGGCAAGGTTGATTTTTATAACGGCAGTTTCCCGGGCTATACAACGCCGAAGGATATGCTTAATGATATTGCTAATGCCAAAGCCAACTATGGCCTGAAATATGTTTTAGCATCTTTCGGAGGCGCCACCATTGCAGATTATTACTTAGATAACCAAGGCAGCGCGACAAATTTAGCGAAAGATGTTGTTGCTACTTTTTTAAATCCTTATGGCTTAGATGGCATTGATCTAGATGACGAAAAATCTCTAACGTCAGATGGCCCTGCCATGAAAAGTTTTCTTCAAGCACTGAAGCAATTAAAACTCAGTAATGGGGCCACCCCCCTTGTTTCTTCAGCACCTCAATTTAATAGCATTGGACCCAGTGATTTAGAACTAGTCAGCACAGGCACAAACACTGCCTATAACGATGCGCTAAAAGCTAGACTATTTGATTATGTGTTTGTCCAAGGTTACAACACGCCAGGTAATTATATAAATGATTGCGATGAGCTCATGCCTTGTTTTATTACGCAAGGCGGCGCTTATCTTGGCACACCTTCCAACCCTTCTGTGATTCCACTGACAACCACCATTATCATGGGAAATCCTGCATCCAGCGCACCTTCAGCCGCAGGCTCAAGCGTCTTCCAAAATGCTAAGATCGCCAACCCTTATCAGGCCCTCGCTAACGAATACAGCTTGGCAGTTTTAAATCCAAGATTAGGTGGCGCGATGACCTGGTCCATCACTGAAGATGCAGATGCTCAATGTCAGTTTTCAAAAGCTATGGCCCCAGTCATTACAGGGGTTGACCCCAGCACACTTCAGTGTCCTTAGCTCCAAAGCCCTTCGGGGCTTTTTTAACAAATACAAGATCCTAATGCCCCCGCATACCCCGACCCTTCAGGGCCAACTTGCGCTTCCCCGCCTCGCGTCAGCTTTCCACCCAGCGTGGATAAAACAGGCGCCTGCCAATCCATTCGAACAGCGACCGCTTCCTGTAAATTATTTTTAATAATTGACGTCCTGATCTTGGCCATCAGACGGCTTATTAGAAAACTAATTCAGCTTTATTTCTCAAAAATTTATACCTAGAACTTAACAAAATAATATTAATAAAAGCCCCAAAACTCGCCGCGGACCAATAGGCCATGGCGCCTAGATTTAAAAATAAAAATTCATGATGCGCGAAGAAATAACCCAGTGGCAAAGCCAATCCCCAGAAGCAAAACACGGAGCTAATTAAAGTAAACTTTGTGTCTTTATAAGCTCTTAAAGTTCCAAACAAAGTGAGTCTTATCGATTCTAAAAATTGGAATAATCCCATCACTGCTAAAAATTTCGCCGCTTGGCTAATTAAATTTTCATGATGCGTTTGTTGGAGCTGGGTTAAATTAAAATCAAAGCCAATTAAAACTTTCGGGAATAATAAATAAATTAAAGCCACACAGCCCATAAAACCCATCGCAGTGATAATCCCTGCTTGCGAGGCCCTATGCGCCACTCCTGGATTTTTAGCCCCCAAAGAATATCCCATTCGGACCGTAATGGCTTGAGCCATCGAAAAACTAAACGTAGATAAAAAGCCTAAATACTGCAGAGCTACTTGATTCGCATCGATTTGATCTAGACCCAGCCTAGCCATCAGCAAAGACAGCGTGAGAAAATAACCAATTTCTAAGCTGTACATTAAGCCCATCGGCAAGCCGACTTTGATTAAATCCCAGAGATATTTAATTCTAGAAATGATTTTTAACACTCTCATATATTTTTGATACGCGGGGTGTAAAAACAAATATAAGCCCAGTCCAAAAGAAGTCATCCAGAAAGAAAGACAAGTTCCCCAGCCCAAGCCTGCGATGCCTAAACTCGGCAGGCCGAAAGATCCGAAAACAAAAATATAATTTAAAAAAATACTCAAAGGCACCCAAGTGAGCGAGAAAAATAAATTGGTTTTTGTCTTACCCAAACCTACTAGAAATTGCATGAAACTTAAGCCAACTAAATCGGGCAGTACGGAGAAAGCCAGGGCATGCATATAAGGCACGGCTTTTAAAACCATACTGGGCGATTGGCCTAGTAAAATAAAAACAGCCCCTAAGTTCCAGATTAAAAAAAATAAAGGGATCGTTAAAATTAAAGACAGAAAAATACTGTCTCTTAAAATCGTCGAAATAGCCCGTGTATTTCCTGCCCCAAACTGGTGAGAAACCAAGACACTAATACCTGTAAAAACCCCCCAAATAATGACCATGAGTGTCGCAAAGAACCAAATAACTAGCGCGCCTGCAGCCAAGTCTTCCGGGCCAAGTTTGGACAAAAACAAAGTATTGGTTAAACCCAAAGAAGACTCGACTAAGCCACTCAAAACCAAAGGTAAGGCCAGTTTCCATAGGGGTAGAAAATCTTGAAAAGAAAGAGACCCTGAAAACACACTAGAAATCAGAGGGATCTTTCGGAAAATTTTTGGAATCGCTTTTAAAAAGCACTTAGATAAATACAGACGCATAAAAATCAAATATAAAAATAGAAATCTAGCGAATTATACCCAGAGCGCCTGCTAAAAATCTTTAGTTAAAATAAAAAATTTAAGATAAAAATAAAAATAATATTAAAGATTTTTATTGATCAATACGCCCTAAAAATTTATTTCGAAAGATAAGCTAAAAAATTATATGAAAATCACATGAATTAAAAACAATGAGTAACTGCGTGGACATAACTCTATTTTTGATGGAATACTCCCTTCGCTTTTTCAGGCGCTCTGACCCAAAGCGAGATGACAATTACCTCCTAGTTGTGACACACCATCCGCTCAGAGCGTCTTTTTTTTATCTTGCTTTTTTATTTTGCTTTTAATTAATGCTAAATTGCGCGTCTTTTTTATTTTAATCATCCCAAACAATAATCCTAAAAAGAGCGCCCATTAAAATGTCCCACAAGCCCCAAGCAAAATATCTCAAAGATTACCAAGCACCCCATTTTCAAATTCTGTCTTTAGATTTGATTTTTGATTTAAATCCTGAGTCTCTTACCAATCTTCATGATCAATATGCCCTGGTGACAGCCAAGAGCCTGGTTAAAAAACTAGATTTACATAAAAATTATTTAGAATTAAATGGCGAAGACCTAGAACTTGTTTCTTTACATATTAATCAAAAACCTTGGTCTGCTTATATTTTAAAAGATCCTGAAAACTCTCATGGGGATTTAGTGATTCAAGAGCTCGAAAAACTAGATGAAAGCTTCGAACTAGAAATTATCACCAAGATTTATCCCGGCCGAAATACCAGATTATCTGGGCTGTATCTCTCTAATCATAATTATTCGACCCAATGCGAAGCCGAAGGTTTTAGAAGAATCACTTATTTTCTAGATCGCCCGGATGTCATGACGGTTTATAAAACAAAAATTATTGCAGATAAAACCACTTGCCCTGTTTTATTATCTAACGGCAATTTAATTAATTCTGGAATTTTAGAAACCAATCCCACTAGACCCAATCAAACTAGACAAAATCAAACTAGACACTGGGCCCTCTGGGAAGATCCATTTAAAAAACCATGTTATTTATTTGCCTTAGTCGCTGGAGACTTGGGCTGCTTAAAAGACGAATTTGTCACCATGAGTGAGAAAAAAATTAAGCTCGAAATCTATGTCCCCCATAAAGATCTCCCACGTGCCCATCACGCCATGCTGTCTTTAAAGCAAGCCATGAAATGGGAAGAAGAAGTCTACGGCCGAGAATATGATTTAAATATTTACATGATCGTCGCAGTCCCTGATTTTAATATGGGCGCCATGGAAAATAAGGGCTTAAATATTTTTAATTCTAAATATGTCCTGGCTGACCAAAGAACCGCCACTGACACAGATTATCAAAACATTCAGGCCATCATTGCTCATGAATATTTTCATAACTGGACTGGGAACAGAATTACCTGCAGAGACTGGTTCCAGCTAAGTTTAAAAGAAGGCTTAACTGTATTTAGAGACCAAGAATTTACCGCGGACATGCACTCTCGAGGGGTTAAAAGAATCCAAGATGCGAAATTAATTCGCAGCGGCCAATTTGCAGAAGATGCAAGCCCCATGGCGCATCCGATTAGACCTGATAGCTATATCGAAATGAATAATTTTTATACCAGCACGGTGTATAACAAAGGCGCTGAAGTCATTCGAATGATGCAAACTTTGGCCAATAAAGACGGCAAAGACGGCTTTGCCCATGGCATGGAATTATATTTCGAGCGATTTGATGGCATGGCCGTGACTTGTGATGATTACAGACAGGCTATTGCTGATGGGGCCCAAATAGACCTAGATCAATTTTCACTCTGGTACTCCCAAGCAGGAACGCCTGAAATAAAAATTGAAGATATTTATGACCCTGTTTTAAAACAGCTTAAATTAAAAATTTCTCAACACTGCCCCAAAACACCCGGCCAAGCTCATAAATTACCATTTCATATTCCAATTAAATTAGCGCTGCTAGATCCTTCTGGGCGCTTAATGAATACAAAATTCCAGGGAAAATTAAACACGGAGCATTTAATAGAATTAAGAAAGTCTCATGAAGTTTTTATGATTGAAGCAGTCTCTGAAACACCCATTCTTTCTTTACTTCGGGATTTTTCAGCGCCGGTTAAATTACATTACCCCTATACGCCCGCCAGCTTGGGATTTTTATTCGCCCATGATTCTAATTTTTTTACACGTTGGGATGCCGGCCAAAAATTAGCGACCCACTGCATAGAAAATTTAATTTCTAATTTATTAGACGATGATCCTTTAGAAATTAATCCCTTATTGACTCAAGCTATTTTAAAAATTCTAAAAGATCCAAACCTAGACCCTGCTTTTATTGCAGAAGCGATAACACTTCCTAGCGAAGCAACTTTGGGCGAAGAAATGCAGACTATTTTGGTTGATGAAATCTATGCAGCCCGAAAATATTTATTAAGCCACCTGTCTGAAAAATTAAGGCCGGTATTATTAGAAAAATATGGTGAATATGCTCACCCTAAAATCACCCCAGGCCAAAGGGCTTTAAAAAATGCGTGTTTAAATATTCTAATGGCCAGCCCAAATCCAGAAATTATCTTACTAGCCCAAAATCAATTTGAGCATGCTGATAATATGACCGATCAAATGGCTGCGTTAATTTCACTGGCCCATCAAGAAGATAAAAATATTCGGGAACCCGCTTTAGATTATTTTTACCAGGCCTGGTCAGACGATCCGATTATTATTTGCAAGTGGCTCCAGGTCCAAGCCGCCTCGCCTTATATCACGGCCCAAGACATCGAAAAATTAATGGGTCATGAAAGCTTTGATTTAAAAAATCCTAATAAAGTTTATGCCTTATTAATTTCTTTCTGTCAGAACCCTAAAGTCTTCCATGACCCGAGTGCTGAAGGTTATGTGTTAATTGCAGAGTGTGTGAAAAAATTAAATTTAATTAATCCTCAAGTCGCATCCAGATTAGTCAGAGGCCTGATGAACTGGAAACGTTATGATTCAAACCGCCAAGAATTAATGCGAGAGGCTTTAGAGTCTATTTTAGCCACGCCGAATTTATCCCAGGATGTCTTTGAGATTGTGTCTAAGAGTTTGGATTAGGTGGATGGGCGAACCTTGTGTTCGCTCCTACAGCCCAACACCTGAGCCAATTAGATTGAATTAGATTGTCGATGTCTAATTAGACAAGGGGAATCTAATTCAATCTAAAAACCTTCTTTCCCAATATACATTTTGAAATAGAAAAACTAGTATCCCCCTCTCTTAAAAATCTCAAAAAAATCATGTCTAACACAAATACTCTTCCCCAAAACCCCCCGAAAAAAACGCTTTTAATCATTGACGATGAATCCGGCATTCGTCAGCTTTTATCTATTTTTTTGCGCCGCTATCAATTTAATATCTTAGAAGCTGAGACTGGCCAAGCAGGCTTAGATTTAATTAAAACAAATCCCATTGATTTAATTATTTTAGATCTCATGCTGCCGGATATTTATGGGATTGATCTGTGCAAGAAAATCAGAAAAAACTTTTCTATTCCTATTTTAATTCTGACCGCTGCCCAAGGTGAGCTAAATACAGTCTTGGGCTTTGAGGCTGGGGCGGATGATTACTTAGAAAAACCTTTTTCTACTCAAGTTTTACTCTCTAGAATTCAGGCCATTTTGCGTCGCAGCGATCTTTCTCAAGCCCCTAGAACACTCCCGCAAAATACCCCTACTCACCCTCAAGCCCAACAAGAAGCACCGTCTAGTTTTACTCACTTTAAAAAAGCTTACTTTGGCCCATGGACCTACGATCCATTAGAAAAAACATTAATTTATCAAACAGGCCGCAAGGTCTTATTAACCCAGAATGAATCCCTGCTTTTAAATATTTTATTAAGCCATCCTAACGAAGCCGTCGATCGGGAAACTTTAATGCACTTATTTAATTTAGATACCAATGATATTGAATCTCGCGCCGTCGACGTCCAAACTTCCCGACTTCGAAATAAGTTAAAAGACCGGACAGATACCAATTTAATTCAGTCCATTAGAAACAAAGGCTATGCCCTGTTATGCCCCATTAGATTTGAAAGATAAAAAATAATTTAAAAAATTTAAAAAATAAATAAGGCCCCCTCATGAACGAATACTCCCTACTGAAATATATTTACCGCCCCTGTGTTAGCCGAATTTCTCATCTGATTGCGCCGACCCAAATGTCACCGATTCAGCTCAGCTTGATCGCTTTTGGGATTTCTATTATTTCTGCTTGGTTATTTTCTTCTGAATATTATGCAGGCTTATTTTTCGGCGCACTCTTAGCCTTTTTATCTTTATGTATGCACTTAGTCGCTGAAGAAATTAGACGACTCAGACATCTGCCCATCGAAGCTTTCCAGAAAGCCGATAAAGCTTTAGTTTTTTATAGTGAGTTATTTTTTATTGCTGGACTTGCCGCCCATATCGCCATTACAGATCCTAAAATTTTATGCTTACTTTTAGGCCTATTAGCGGCTACAGGGATTTTATTATTAGATAAATTTAAAGAGCGCTCTGCCAAGCCCTTCTGGACTTATTTTAATTTTATTGAACACCCATCAATGCGAATTTCTTTAATGATTTTTTTCGCGTTAATTAACCTGCCTATTTTAGCGATTTTTATCATAGCGCTGGGTTCTAATGGCTTGGTTTTCGCAGGGCTTTTAGATAAAAAATAGCTATAAAAAATTAATCATAAAAATAATAGCCCTCTCCCAAATTTTAATTTACGATCGCCGCTTGATTTAAAAAAATAAAAATTAAAAACAATGTCCCTTAAAAAATATCTTTCCGCCATTTTTAAACGCGCATTTAATCCATCATTCTTATTAATGCTCGGCTGCTTAGGCCCAGGTCTTGTCGTCATGTTGGCGGACACAGACGCTGGCAGCATTATTGTCGCCGCACAAAGCGGGGCAGTGTGGGGTTATAGACTCTTAATTTTGCAATTTATTTTGATTCCCATTTTATTTATTGCCCAAGAACTCACAGTCCGATTGGGTTTAGTCACAGCCTGCGGCCATGGTGAATTAATTAAAAAACAATTTGGAACTTTTTGGGCTTGGATCTCCGTCTCGACTTTAATTATTTGCTGCATTGGCGCCATTATTAACGAGTTCAGTGGGCTCGCTGGCGTCGGCGCTTTATTTGGCATTCCCACCTGGGCCACCATGATCTTGGTGATTAGTTTTTTAAGCATCATGGCTCTCACGGGCTCTTATAAATCGGTCGAAAGAATTGCGATATTTATTGGCTTATTTGAATTTGCGTTCTTAGGCGTCGCTTATCTTTCACATCCGTCTATCCATCAAATTTTAAATCAAATTACCCATATCCCGATTCACAATTCACAATATTTATATCTCGCGGCAGCAACCATTGGCGCCGTGATCATGCCCTGGATGATTTTTTATCAGCAGTCCGCCGTCGTCGACAAAGGCTTAAATGTTTCGCATCTTAAAATCTCTCGCTGGGATACAGCCATTGGCGCAGTAATTACTCAGCTGGTCATGGCTGCCGCTTTAATCATGACAGCGGCAACGCTCGGCCAACCGCACTTGAGTCAAACCCATCCGAATGCACCCTTAGAAACAGTCCAAGAAATTTCTCATGCCCTGGTCCCCTATTTGGGATCAACAGTCGCCAAGATTGTTTTTTCTTTAGGCATGATTGGTGCTGCCAGTATCGCCGCCATCGTTGTTTCTCTTACGGCCGCCTGGGGCTTGGGTGAGATCACAGGCTATAAAAGATCTTTAGAACATCACCCGAAAGACGCCCCCTGGTTTTATTTAACTTATATTTTGGTCCTAATTTTCGGCGGACTTTTAGTCGCTTCTAATTTAATCAATCTGGTCGATCTCAGCGTCGGCGTGAATGTCATGAATGCTTTATTACTCCCCATTGTTTTGGGCTTTTTATTCTTACTCAGCATCAAAGCACTTCCAGAAAAATACAAATTAAAAGGCTGGTATGCCTGGCTAGTGGGCATCGCTTTATTAGTCACTGCCGTTTTTGGCGTCTATGGCGGGATCACAGGAATTTTTTATTAATTTTATTTTTTATTTAACTCAATAGGGAAAATATAAACATGAGCACTAATAACATCGAACAAATCATCAAAAATCAGATTGCTGAAAATCCTATTTTAATTTACATGAAAGGCACGCCAAACCATCCTCATTGCGGCTTCTCAGCAAAAGCCGTGCAGTGCCTAAAAGAATGCAATGTCGAGTTTTCAAGCGTCGATGTTTTAGAAAACCCAGAAATTCGGGCGACTTTACCTAAGATGGCTAATTGGCCGACCTTCCCACAATTATGGGTCCGCGGAGAACTCATTGGCGGCTGCGATATTATGCTGGAGCTGCATGAGACGGGTGAATTGAAACAAATATTGATGGCGTAAAAATGCCGAAATCTCCTGCCCAAACTCTATTGTCAACCGGGGAAAAAACCACTGATAAAAAGACCATTGTTTTCTCACCGATTAAAGGTCCTCAAGCTAGGTGGCAGGAGGCTTTTAACATCATTGAGAAGAAAGATAAGATGAGCTTAGACCTTTTCTCACATTTCCAATCAATTTGATGAAGAAGAGTGGACATGGTAGCGGCGGAAAAAGAGAACAATCAT
>Ga0214919_10004193_pt1 | contig 21204 bp, 18 predicted proteins | sample LL1503_MetaG_FD_177994 | JGI IMG/M metagenome (GOLD analysis project Ga0214919, IMG submission 177994) | Freshwater microbial communities from Lake Lanier, Atlanta, Georgia, United States - LL-1503 | ecosystem: Environmental > Aquatic > Freshwater > Lake | place: USA: Georgia | collected... | reverse complement strand
ACCAAGAAATCTGGCTCAAAAAAGAAACCTTCGAAGAAACAGACTGGCACCAAGGCGCAGACGGCTTTAAAGAAGAAACTTGAATTGAAGAAGAAGCTCGATCTTAAGAAGAAGCTTGAACTCAAAAAGAAGCTCGAGTTGAAGAAGAAACTTGAACTCAAAAAGAAGCTCGAGTTGAAGAAGAAACTTGAACTCAAGAAGAAGCTCGAGTTGAAGAAGAAACTTGAACTCAAGAAAAAGCTTGAACTCAAGAAAAAGATTGAACTCAAGAAGAAGCTAGATCTAAAAAAGAATCTCGAAAAGAAGGCCCGCGAGGCCGCGGTCAAAGCATTGAAGCGTCAACGCGAAATAGAGAAGCGTGCGGCTGTGGCTGCGAAGGCTCTGTTGTTGAAAGAAAAGAAAAAAGAAGCGATTCGTGTCGCTAAAGAGCGCGCAAAACTAAAGGCCGATCAAATTGCTGAGCGCCTGGCATTGCGTGCTGCCAAAGAGAAAGAGAAGTTGGCGATTAAGGCTGCTCGTGAAGCCGAAAAGGCCGCGAAGCTGGCCGCTCGTGAGGCTGAACGCCTAGCCGAGATTGAAGCTAATAGAAAACCAGTTGCTCCGCCGAAGCCCCCAATTATCAAGGGCGTGATGCAAGACGGGATTACGCCGACGAAAGAGTTCAATTTCGAATTTTTGTTGTCGCAGCGCGAGATGCTTCATGCAGAGCGTAGAAATCTACTTGGTCAAGCGGATCGTCTAGAGAGCGAAGCCAACGCGATTGTTGAAAACTCAGAAATGGGTGATGTGCAATTTGATGATGAAGGTGGAGAAGGCGACACAATGGTTGTTGAGCGCGAGCGTGATTTGACACTCTCGGCGTCAGCCCGTCAAACAGTAGAAGAAATTGATGATGCTCTAAAACGAATTGAGACAGGAGATTATGGATATTCTGGTCGCTCTGGGTTACCGATTCCGCGTGAGCGTTTAAAAGCGTTGCCTTGGACAACAGAGCTTGTTCAAGAGCGTGCTGGTGGCATTGGTTCTTATTAGAACTAATTCAGCTAAAGAAAAAAACTCATGACTGACGCGCCAGTGCGAAGCAGCGCATCAAATTGGCTTGCCTATGTGTTGATCGCAGGAGTGATTGTTTCTGACCAACTAACCAAGCATTGGTCGTTGAATGCTCTTAACGCAGGCAAGACGATACAAATATTTTGGACTCTGCAATTGAATCTAGTTTTTAACTCTGGCATGGCTTTTTCTCAAGGACAAGGTGTTGGAAGAATCATCGGTGTGTTAGCAATCGGTGTCGTAATCGGGTTATTGATGTCGCTGCGTAAGCCAATGACCATGATGACAGTTATTGGTACTGGTCTTTTGATCGGTGGGGCCTGCGGAAATATTCTGGATCGAATGTTTCGTGGAAACGGATGGATGAGTGGCGCTGTAGTTGATTTCATCGACCTGCAGTGGTTTCCTGTTTTTAATGTTGCCGATTCTGCTGTAACGATTGGAGCAGGATTTTTGATTTTAGGAGCATTCATTGCAAGGTCGAGATCATGATTGATGAAACTAAAAAACGAATTATCGATGAGATTATTGTTTCGTCTTTGGTCGGTCAACGCGTAGATCGAGTGATTTCGCTCGTTGCAGATATTCCGCGAGCTGCAGCTGCGCAGGTCATAGATGCAGGTGCGGTGCTGTTAGATGATGTGATTGTAAAAGCCGGAAAGATCAAAGTCACAGAAGGTCAGCACTTAGTAATTGATTTGACTTTGCTTCCTGAGAAGCAGTTGCCCGCCGCCGAACCAAATATAAAAGTTGATGTGGTGTATTCAGATGACGACTTGATCGTGATTAATAAGCAGGCAGGCATCGTCGTTCATCCTGGTGCTGGCAATCCGACTGGAACATTAGTTAATGCAGTGCTTGCGTTGTATCCAGAAATGGCAACAGTCGGTGATGTCTATCGGCCTGGAGTTGTGCATCGCCTTGACGCTGGTACGACAGGACTCATGGTCATGGCTCGTACAGCTCGCGCCTACGATTCGCTAGTAGACGCGCTTTCGCGGCGAGTCGTTGTGCGCAGATACTTGGCGCTCGTTTGGGGAGAGATGAGTGCGCCGAGTGGCGTTATTGATGCACCGCTCGGTCGCGATCAACGAGACCCAACTCGAATGGCAGTTCTTGCCGGCGGAAAGACCGCACGCACAAATTATGAAGTTCGTCAGTCATTTAGTTTGCCAGTCAGTTGTTCACTTCTTGAGTGCGGATTAGAAACTGGGCGTACCCACCAAATACGCGTGCACTTGGCGACTCTCGGTCACAGTGTTGTCGGAGATGTCGTTTACGGCGGTGCACGCAGTGTGCTTTCTTCGCCACGACCGATGTTGCATGCGATGACTTTAAAGTTTGATCATCCCGTGTCTAGTAAAGAAATGCAGTTCGATGCGCAGATCCCTGCTGACTTTGCAGCAATTTTAAAGAAGTGTTCTTGACTTTTATTTTTTAGCGACAGGCCAAGAGGCTTCGCCATTTGAAATAGCAGCGATATCTTCGAGGGTGTATTTCGTAAGGTGTTCACGCATGTATTCGCTAGCAAGGTTCCACACAGCCAAAAGTACGCATTGCCCATCGTGGTCGCAAGAACCGTCAGTATGCGGTTCGCCAAAATCGCCCACCGAGATTGGGCCATCCACGGCTGAAATAATTTCAGAGAGATAGATTTCGTCGGCAGGTCGGGCAAGAATATAACCGCCCCCAACGCCGCGCTTTGATTTGACTAGTCCTGCGCCTTTAAGGGCGAGCAAAATCTGTTCTAGGTATGGTTGAGGCAGAGCAGTGCGAGTTGCGATATCGCGCACGGATGTTGGACCATCGTCGTTTTGATGCAGACGTAACGAAAGTAGCGCTCGACAGGCATAATCTCCACGAGTCGAAATTCTCACGGCTATATGTTACGCCAGTATCTGATGTGAAGATTAACTGCGTTTGCTGATCCATTGAAGTATTGTCATTGAACACAATTATGACTGACAAATTAACACCTCATTTATCACCTCAATTATCACCTCAATTATCAACTAGACCACGCCTGCCGGCGTACAAAGCAGGCTGCATCACTGGCATTATTCCAGCGTTACTCGGTCCGTCTGGAACTAAAGAGATCCCAAGTTGGATGCCCAATTGTGTTCAGGGTGCGCGACAAGTTGTGCTGCTCGTGATTGACGGACTCGGCTGGCATCAGTTGCAAAATAATCTCGTGCATTGCCCCACGCTTTCGGCGATGCAAGGCTCGTCAATCACAACAGTTGCGCCAACGACGACCGTTAGCGCATTGACGTCTATAACTACTGGTTTGGCCCCCGCAGAACACGGACTTGTCGGTTATCGCATTGATATGGGCGGACGAGTTATGCAAATGCTCAAGTGGGGCGATGAAAAAGGTGATTTACGAAACATGTACTCACCTGATTTAGTTCAACCGTGCCCACCATTCATGGGAGCGAGCGTGCCGGTTTTAAGTAAGGCCGAATTGGAAGGCTCTGCATTTACGCAAGCGCATTTACGCGGTGTACGACCAAAGGGTTGGCGCGCGGCATCAAGCATTTCTGTAGAGGTCGGAGAGTTGTTGCGAGCAGGTGAAAAATTTATTTATGCGTATTACGACGGCGTTGACAAGATCGCTCACGAGCGTGGCTTCGGGCCTTTTTATGAAGCAGAGTTGCGCAGTGCTGATGCACTGGTGACAAATATCAAAGAAGTTCTCGTATCTGACTCGGTGCTGTTAGTCACTGCCGATCATGGACAAGTAATGGTCGGAACAAATACTTTGCCACCGCACGTCAATGTTCTCGCGATGACCGCATATCAATCTGGAGAAGGCCGATTTCGCTGGTTGCATGCGCGAAAAGGTACCGAAGTTGAGTTGCTTGCGCGTGCAACGCAACATCACAGTGATTGTGCTTGGGTTGTTAGCAAAGAACAGATTATTGATGAACAATGGCTTGGTCCAAGACTTGGCCCTGCAACTCAAAAGCGACTTGGAGATGTTGCGCTTGTGCCTCGAGATGCAATCAGTTTCGATGACCCGGCTGACACTGGTCCATATATGTTGCAATGTCGCCATGGTGCTTTAACAGATGATGAACTTGATGTACCTTTGCTTGCCGTTACCGGAAACTGATAAGTTACTTTCCCCACTATGAACGAAACACAACGCGGCGAAATAGTCCAAGAAAATAAATTCGAAGAAAATAAACTCGAAGAAAATAATCTCATAGAAGAAACCGTTACAGCACCGGCCAAAGTTATGCGAATTGGTTCGATGATTAAGCAACTGCTCGACGAAGTGCGTTCAATGACGCTTGACAGCCCATCTCGTGAGCGACTTGCAGAAATATATGAGCGATCAATTGTTGAGTTGACGACTGCGTTATCACCTGACCTGCAAGAAGAACTTAGAACGCTTGCGTTGCCTTTCAAGGATGGAGAAATTCCATCGGACGCCGAATTGCGAATTGCCAAGGCTCAACTTGTTGGCTGGCTTGAGGGTTTATTTCACGGTATTCAAGCAACGATGTTTGCGCAGCAACTTTCGATGCGTCAGCAGTCAGAGCAAAAGCAGATTCAATCAGGCGAAGCATCAACTGCGCAGCCAGGAGATCGCCCCGGAACATATTTGTAATGGGTGATTCGTTCACTCATCTGCATGTTCATACAGAATTCTCAATGCTTGATGGAGCGTCGCGTTTAGACGAGCTTGTTGAGTGTGCGGTCAATGATTCGCAAAAAGCTTTAGGGATCACAGACCATGGCAACATGTATGGTGTAATCGATTTTTATAAAGAGTGCACAAAACGTGGAATAAAACCAATTATCGGTACCGAGGCCTACATGGCTTTCGAAACTCGAACAGAGCGCCCAACTCGTCGTGGAAAGCTAGACGACAGCGGAGGCGATACCGAAGCGGGTAAAAAACTTTATTATCACTTAACTTTGCTCGCAGAGAATAACACCGGATATCAAAATTTAATTCAGTTAGCTAGTTTGGCTTTTCTTGAGGGTTACTACTACCAGCCACGAATGGATTGGGAGTTGTTGACTAAATTTCACGAAGGATTGATCGCAACTTCTGGCTGTCTGGGCGGTCATGTGTTGCAAGCACTTAAGAATGGCAAAGAAGAAGAGGCCTTAAAAACTGCTGCTCGACTTCAAGATATTTTCGGCAAAGATAATTTTTTTATCGAGTTACAAGATCACGGGATTCCGTTGCAGATTGAAACTAATCCGAAGTTGATCGAGATTGGCAAAAAAATTGGTGCGCCTTTATTGGCAACAAACGACTGTCACTACACCCACCGCGACGACAGTCATTCTCACGATGCATTGCTGTGTGTGCAAACTGGCAGCACTATTGCTGATCCGAATCGTTTAAAATTTGAAGGTCAAGAGCACTATTTGAAATCTGCCAAAGAAATGCGTTGGCTCTTTCGCGAGCAGATAACTGCGTGTGACAACACTCTTTGGATAGCCGAGCGAGCAAAAGTTCAAATCGATTTTGGTGTGCCAGTGTTACCAGACTTTCCGATTCCTGAAGGGTTTGCTAACGATCATGCATATCTTGAACACCTAACTTGGCTCGGTGCTCAACAACGATGGGGCGAAAAACTGCCAGACAATGTGGTTGAGCGCGTTGCATACGAACTAGCAACGATCAAAACAATGGGATTTAGTTCTTATTTCTTGATTGTTTGGGATCTTGTTCGTTATGCGCGAGATCAATCAATTCGCGTCGGGCCTGGTCGTGGGTCGGCAGCTGGTTGCGCAGTTGCATATTCGTTACGAATCACTGATCTTGACCCAATTCGCTATGACTTACTTTTTGAACGGTTCTTGAATCCTGGGCGACGCAGCATGCCTGATATCGACATGGACTTTGACTCGCGATATCGCGATGAGATGATTCGTTACGCCTCAACTAAATACGGCCGTGACCACGTTGCGCAGATTATTACCTTTGGCACAATTAAGGCCCGCAACTCGGTTCGCGATGCAGCGCGAGTCCTTGGTTTCCCTTACGGATTAGGTGACAAGATTGCCAAGTTGATGCCACCAGTTGTGATGGGTCGCGATACGCCTCTCAAATATTGCTTTGAAGAAAATGAAAAACATTTAGCGGGTTACAAAGCAGCTAGTGAGTTACGGTCGCTTTATGACCTCGACCCAGATGTAAAGCGGGTATTGGATGTTGCTCGTGGTCTCGAAGGCCTAAAACGAAATGTTGGTATTCACGCAGCAGCAGTAGTGATCACCAAAGAAAAACTGACACGGTACTTGCCGATTCAACGAAAAGCCGAGTCGGGTCAAGACGCCGAACTTGCACCAATCGTTACGCAATACGAAATGCATGCCGTCGAAGAACTTGGTCTTTTGAAAATGGATATTCTCGGTTTGAGAAACTTAGACGTAATTACGGATACGAATAAAATGATTCAAGAATTACGTGACCCTGATTTTGATATTGACAAAGTCTCGTTTGATGATAAAAAGACTTTCGAGTTACTGCGTCGTGGTGACACAATTGGTGTTTTTCAACTTGAGTCAACGAATATTCGCGCACTAGTTCGCAGTATGGTGCCGAGCACCTTGGATGACTTGGCGGCAATTGTTGCGTTGTATCGACCCGGACCAATGGCGGCGAATATGCACAATGATTTTGCTGACTTCAAGAACGGTCGCAAGCAGCCAGAGTTATTTCACCCCGACGCCCAAGAGTTGCTTGGTGATACATATGGTTTGATGATTTATCAAGAGAGCATGATGCGTGTTGCTCAAAAGTTCGCTGGATACAGCCTCGAAAAAGCAGACGACTTGCGCAAGGCGTGTGGCAAAAAGAACCGCGATGACATGGCCAAACAGCGTGTGAGTTTTGAAAGTGGCTGCGTGGCCATGGGTTACGGACCCGTGTTGGGCGAAAAACTATTCGATTCAATTGAGCATTTCGCAGACTACGCATTTGGTAAGAGTCATGCATACGGTTACGGTTTTCTTGCTTATCAGACTGCGTATCTCAAAGCACATTATCCAGTCGAGTACATCGCATGTTTACTGACAAGCGTTAAAGCAAACTATGACCGCGCAGCAGTGTTTCTTGCAGACGCTCGAGCCAGCGACATTGTTGTGCGAACACCAGACATCAACACATCAGGAGTTGACTTCGTCCCGGTAATTGATGGCGAGCAGAAAGTAATCAGTTTTGGGTTATCGGCCATTCGTAATGTTGGCGAAGCACTAATTTCTCAATTAGTCGAGTATCGTCTTAAAAATCAGGCGTTCACTTCTTTCTATGATTTCGCTGACCGTGCACCAATCTCGACGCTAAACAAGCGAACCGTTGAATCTCTAATAAAGGCTGGCGCATTTGACTCGCTCGGCCACCCGCGTAAGGGATTGCTTGCAGTATTTGAACCGATAATTGAAAACACTTTGTTGCGTCGTCGTGAACGCGATCAAGGGGTGATGAGTCTGTTCGGCGACAACGATGATTCTGGGTCTGGTTATTCTGAGCGAATAGAGATTCCACAAATTAATTATGAGAAGTCAGAGCAACTCAAAATTGAGCGTGAGATGCTGGGCCTGTACGTCTCTGATCACCCACTGCGCGGGGTTGAAGGCCAGTTGCGTCGAAAGGTTGAGTGTTCGTTAATTGATCTTGAAGAAAAACCAGATGGTGCATTCTTGAAACTAGGCGGAGTAATCACTTCTGTTGACCGCAAGTTCACGCGCAAGGGTGCACAAATGGCAATTCTGAAAATTGAAGATCTGCAAGGTTCGATTGAAGTTACGGTGTTTCCAAAAACTTATGAAAAATTCGGCCATCTAATTGAAGAAGACAAGATCGTTCTAGTGCGTGGTCGACTTGATCGACGCGATGAGTCATTGATTGCGTTCAATGCTCAAGAGATTCAAATTGTCGAACCGATGCGGGCGAGTGATTTGAGTGTGCATATTGACATGCCAGGTGTTTCGCCATCGCCTGAAGACCTCAACGAGTTGCGAGATTTATTGCGCGAGCACACTGGGCAGACACCAGTTCAATTGCACATCGGTACTACTGCGTTGCGACTTCCTGATGAGTTTAATGTGGATATTGATCGCGTAATGGGAAGACTTCGTGCGTCTTACGGTGACAGCGTTTATATCGGTTAAATAATTCAATACAGTTAATTAACCCGCACCATCGGAATTGGGCATTTTTGCTGGCAGAATAGAGGTGTTATGTCGCTTGTTGTCAAGACCAAAGATGCTTCACAATTAACTGATACTGATCTTGACGAACTCGCCTCGATGGGTGGTTCATTCGGAATCGGCGCAATTTCAAAAGCAAAAGAAGATTGGGTTCTATTTGCAAGTGCGCGACTTGATAACAAGTTGCATGGTTTCATGTTTTCAACGCTTGAGCGCATCGGTGGCACGCCTTGTGTGTTGTTGGGCATGCTGAGCGTCAAACCGACAACGAAACGAGATCAGATTCTAAAAGGTCTAATGAGTGAGGCATATCATCGTGCGCTGATGGCGTTTCCAGACGAAGATGTTGTCGTTGGGTCACGATTCATTGACTCTGACGCGCTTGAGGCGTTCAAGTCACTCACAGAAATGATTCCTCGACCTGATCACAAGGCAGTCGGCGAAGAGCGTGCTTGGGGTCGCCGGCTGGCTCGTCGCTTTGGCTGCGAATCGACTTACGACGAACAATCTTTTGTGATCAAGAGCAATGGCCAAAGCGGATTTATGGATTTTCAATCGCTCAAACCGGGTAAGGCTCCAGCAGATATTAAATCAATGTTTAAGACTGTCTCGGCGAAGAAGGCTGGAGTGCTCGTGGTGCATGGCTGGACAATGACCGAAAATCTTTTGAAGCTCGGCAAACACTAAGAGTTTTGCCGTGCAGTTTGCGGACTGTGTTCGCTCGCGCAAGATGGTGCGATCTTTTCGTAACGACCCAGTCGCACCGGAATTAATTGAACGAATAGTCGATCTCGCCTCGCGGGCACCATCAGCGGGCAAAACTCAAGGTTGGCATTTTTTGGTTTTGCAAGACGGTGAAACTTCTAAGTTTTGGGATACAACATTGCCAGTTGAAAAGCGTTCTTCATTTAAATGGAAACATTTACTTGATGCTCCAATCATTGGCTTAGTTTTTGCTGATTCTTCGGCTTATGTTGCGCGGTACAGCGAGTCGGATAAAGCTTCAACGGGGTTAGGTGCTGGTGAATCAAGTTGGCCAACTCCTTATTGGACAGTGGATGCATCATTCGCAACGATGACACTGTTGTTGGCCGCCCATGATCTTGGGCTTGGCGCACTGTTTTTTGCGGTGTTCTCTGGCGAGGTCGAATTACGAAAACTGTTAAGCGTGCCGCAAGATTTGCAATTGATCGGCGCAGTGGCGATGGGTTGGCCACGAACTCACGATCACATTAGTGATACGTCGAGTGCGAAAGGTTTGAGCGCAAGTCGCACCAGACGCACCCCAGCACAGATCGCACATTTTGGAAAGTGGTAGAACTAAAACTAGTTCGACACTAGTTAAAACCTAGTTCAAAATTGAGCGTAAAGATTTTTTTAGTTCGTCAATGGTTGATGCCGGAGCAGCGCAGGTGTAGTTCTGGCAGACAAATGCAAAACCCTCTGGCCGGTCACTCCATATCGGTGAATCATATTTTTCACCCCAGGCAACTACTGCTGTCGGTAGCCAATTTTTTTGCAATTCTTTGAGTAAATCTGCGCGAGATCCTGTAACTGCAATTTCGGTAACGCCAACATTCTGTAGATGTATTGCATTAATTAAATTCGAAAACGCGCTCGGTGCACTTGCTGCAATTCGTGAGAACAATCGTAAAATATTTAAAGCCGCGTCATGGTATTTCTTATTACCAGTTAATGCGCCAAGACGTAGCAGTGCTAACGCGGCAGTCGAATTAGCAGACGGCGTTGCATTGTCTAGTAAATCTTTTTGCCGAACTATCAACTGCTCAGCATCGTTGGCAATCGTAAAAAAACCAAAATTTGTTGAGTCCCAGTAATTACTGAGAAGTTGGTCTGCAGCTTCACACGCGTGATTAATCCAAGTTGATTTGCCTGTTGCTTCACCAAGTCGAGTGAAGGCGTCAATCAGATTCGCCAAGTCGCTGGCTAGTGCGCGGTGTCTGGCCTGTGGCACCCCAGATTCTTGCCAACTACGAAGCCAACGACCGTTCTCATCGCGCAATTCGCGAAGCATAAACTCGCCGTTTCGTTGTGCGACATCGAGCCAGTCTTGGCGATCAAATAGAATTGCCGCCTCAACAAGCGAAGATGTCATCATCGCGTTCCATTCGGTTAAAACTTTGTCGTCGAGTAATGGCCAAGTACGCAATGAGCGTGCCTCTAACAACAGACTTCGAATCTCGTCAACTTCGTTGGTGCGTTTAAATTCTCCACGATGATTCAATCGCGTAGGAATGTTTGATCCCTCAAAGTTGCCAGCGTCAGTAATTTCGTACCATTGAAGTGCGGTATCAACTAGTTCTTCAGGCAAAATTGCCCCTACCTGCGCGGGGGTGAAGACATAAAAATGTCCTTCATGTGAATGTCCTTGATCGTCAAGCGAGTCAGCATCTTGCGCACTAAAAAATCCACCGTTATCGTGTCGTAAATCGCGTAAAAGATATTCAATTGTTTCTTCAACGACTTGTCGCCACTTTGGTTGATTAAACACAACCGCAGCATGTGTGTAGACACGAACGAGCAGAGCCTGGTCGTAGAGCATCTTTTCGAAGTGGGGCACCAGCCATTTTTCATCGACGCTGTAGCGCGAAAATCCTCCACCCAGATGGTCGTACATTCCGCCTGAAGCCATCGCATCCAGAGTCGTTGTCAACATATTTCGTGTCGTCGGGCTGCCATTGTTCAGAAAACTTCGCAGCAGCAAGTCAAGACTCATTGTGCTCGGAAACTTGGGTGCGCCACCGAAGCCACCCCAATTGGCATCAAAAGTTTGACTCAACCCATTAACTGCTTGATGAAATAGATCAATAGTTGGCAACGTTTCGTCGGGTTTGATTTGTGCAGTTCGATCCAGAGATTCAACAAGCGCCGAAATATTGTTGTCAATATCGTCGCGTCGATTGTGCCAAGCATCGTTAATTGCATTCATTAGCTGAATAAATGACGGTTTCGGAAAGTACGTTCCGCCAAAAAATGGCCGACCATCTGGTGTCATAAAAACTGTCATCGGCCATCCGCCACGACCCGACATTGCCTGCACTGCATCCATATACAGCGCGTCAATATCGGGTCGTTCTTCTCGGTCTACTTTGATATTCACGAAAAGTTTGTTCATCAGGTTTGCGGTTTCGTGATCTTCAAAGCATTCGTGAGCCATGACGTGGCACCAATGGCAGGCCGAATATCCAACTGACAGCAACACGGGGACATTGCGTTGTTTCGCTAAATCGAAAGCTTGTTCGCCCCAACTGAACCAGTCAACTGGATTGTCTTGATGTTGTCGAAGGTACGGACTTGTTTCATTCGCAAGTTGATTTGGCATTTTAAATCTTCGCCACTTCAACAACATCAACGATTACCGTGCTACTAAGTTTTGGAAATTTAGCGACCGAAGAGACACTGATACGTATTTGGCACTTACCAACTTGTTTGAACATAATTACGGAACCTTTTTTTAGATCGCAAGGTCCAGAAATAATTCGCGCACTCGGTTTGCCGCGCGAAACACTTCTAATCAAGTCTTTTACAGCGATATTTGTGCCGGTTTCAATTGCTGAGGAGGATGTCCAAACCCCGGCGACGCGCATTGTTGAAGATGAAAATCGAATTTGTGGTGTTCCGCCAAGTGTTACTAAATCTCCCAGGCGCAAAAATGAACCGAGGTCACTTAGGGTTGGCGTATAGGCGAGTTGTTGTGCCTGAGCAATTGCAACACAGTCAACAGGCACTGTCAGAGTTGCTTCGCCCGGCGAACTACATCGGTACCACTGCAATCTTTCTGATTTCGGTAATTGCAAAGTACTGGCAACAATTTCGACACCAATTCGGGCCAGAGTTGAGAACGTCGGATACGCAGTTTCATTCGCGAGATATCCAAGTGCTCTAAAAATTGCATAAACATTTACGAGACCCGTGCCAAAAACATCGTCTCGACCGGGTACGCCAATGTCAGTTGCGGTTGCCAGAATCACTTCGCGAACTTGAATAGCCGTCAGCGCAGGGTTTGCTGCAATGATCAATGCCGCTACGCCGCTGATAAATGCTGCGGCCATTGATGTGCCATTCATTGTTAGATACGGTTCCGTAGCACTGACGCAACTGCGCGTCGAGTCAATACGGGCGCCAATTCTGACAGTCGAACAAATTCCGGTGCCAGGTGCTGAAATGTCGATGTAACTTCCGCGTTGTGTAAATGATGGCGCAGTCATCGTTTGATCTACTGCGGTAACTGCAAGTGTTTGGTCATTTCCTGCTGGATAAGTAGTCGCAGCGGTTGGGCCCGCGTTTCCTGCGGCTGCTACGACCAGCACATTTCTCTCAGCAGCCAATCGAATGGCGCTTTGTAATGTTTCTGATTGACCTATCCCACCGAGTGAAAGGTTGATTACCCGTGCACCACTTTCAATGGCAAATCGAATCGCAAGCGCGACATCGCTCTCCGAACCGTCGCCATTGCTGTCGAGTACTCGAATCGGAAGAATCTTCGCACTTGGAGCCACACCAGCGATGCCGATGTCATTGTCTGATTGTGCTGCAATGATCCCAGCAACATGTGTTCCGTGCCCAATTGAGTCGACATCGTTTCCGCCTTCAGAAAATCGACCACGAATTATTGAGCGGCCTGGCAAAATATTTTGTTGAAGATCGTTGTTCGGTCCAGACCCTGAGTCAATTACGGCAACAATTACATTTGCACCAGTTGAGACGCTCCAAACTTCGTTGGCGTGTATTATCTGAAGTCCCCATTGCGCTTCGTATCCTGCGTCGACACCCATTGCCTCAACTTGCGCCGAAACTTCTGCATCTTGAGCAGTAGACACTGTGATTGACGACGATGTTGACGCCAGTGCAGGCGAACTAGCGATTAATACTGAAACTAAGATTGGGGCAGCGAACGAAATTTTCAATAAATTATTTTTTTTCAATTACGCACCCATCGCGTGAAAGCCACCATCCACATGCACGATCTCCCCGGTTGTCGCAGGAAACCAGTCGCTAAGCATCGCCACGCAACTACGAGCGACGCAGTTCGAGTCGTTGACGTTCCATCCAAGTGGTGCGCGCTCACCCCACACATCTTCAAACGATCCGAAAGTCGGGATTGACTTCGCTGCCATTGTGCGAATCGGGCCAGCGGCAATTAAGTTGCAACGAATTTGTTTTGCTCCGAGAGCCTTGGCCAAGTAACGATTAGTGCTCTCGAGCGCCGACTTTGCAACACCCATCCAGTTATAAGCGGGCCAAGCAACAGTGTTGTCAAAATCAAGACCAACGATTGAGCCGCCGTTCGTCATCAACGGCGTGAATGACTCTGCGAGTGTCTTCAACGAGTATGCAGAAATTTGCATCGCCACTGCAACATCAGCCCAACTGGCCGCCATAAAATCGTCGCCAAGACATGCAGCCGGCGCAAAACCAATTGAATGCAATACGCCATCTACAACTCCAAGGTGTTGTTTGACTTCGTCGCGGGCACTTTGCGTGTGTGCATCTACGGTTACGTCGAACTCAACAACTGGTGCTGGCTTTGCTAACTTCCGGGCAGTGCGTTGTGTAATCGACAAGCCACGACCGGCACCAGTCAACACGACATTTGCGCCCTCTTGTTGCGCGAGTTGCGCGACGCCGAAGGCCAATGAAGCATCAGTAAGTACCCCAGTTATAACAATATTTTTCCCATCCAGAATTCCCATTGGTCAAACGGTAGTTGATTTGTGAGCAGTTTCGATGAGTCTGTGCAATCAATCTTTGAAACATACGACGCTTTTATGGTTCGCTAGCGAGACAACGAACTAGATAGCGTTGCGTGTCATGCGGATTGGAATTCTTGGTGGAACAGGCCCCGCGGGAAGTGCCCTTGGATTGCGCTTGGCTTCTATTGGCTGTGATGTACTTCTCGGTTCTCGTGATTCTCAACGAGCGGTGGGCATCTGCGCCGAACTCGCGCGCAAGTGGCCTGACTTTAAATTAAATCTAAATGGTGGCGACAACGACTCTGCAGCAAACTGTGAAATAGTAATTATTGCAACACCGTGGGACTCGGCTGCAACGATTGTTAACGAGCACACGCAACAGTTGGTCGGCAAAATAGTTGTGACAATGGCAAACGCATTAGTTCGAGTGGGCAAAGAATTTCAGCCATTAGTGCCGCCGCGTGGCAGTATCGCTGCGCATATTCAGGCTGAGATTCCGTTGTCTCGAGTAGTTGCAGCGTTTCAACATTTGCCAGCAACAGAATTGGGCAACTTGGCTCATGAAGTAGACAGCGATGTACTGATCTGCTCAGATGACCCGACGGCAACGGCGGCTATTTCTGAAATTGTTTTGCGCATACCTGGTTGTCGCCCATTGAATGCTGGCAGTTTGTCAAATGCCTTAGCGATTGAAGCCTTTACAGCAGTGTTGCTGCAATTAAATGTGCGTTACAAAACTCGGGTTGCGCCACGGCTCACTGGTATCCCAGATCGCGGTAAATCTAAGTGACGATGAAGTTGTACGACACTGTAAAAAGAAGTGTCGTAGATTTTGTGCCAAACAAAGAAGTTTTAATGTACACATGTGGCATAACGCCTTACGATGCAACACACATTGGTCATGCTTTCACTTTTGTAAGTTACGACATTTTGCAACGCCGACTAATTGATAAAGGTCATACCGTCAAGTGCGTTCGTAACGTAACTGATGTTGACGATCCGCTGTTTGCAAAAGCCAGAGAACTTGGTGTGCATTATTTAGATCTTGCTGCTGGCGAAGAAGCAAGGTTTGATGCAGACATGAAAGCCCTGAATGTGTTGGATGTTTTCAGTAAGCCTCGCGCATCTTCGGCGATTCCCGATATTCGAAAATTTATTGCCATGGTTTTAGACAGAGGTTTTGCTTATCAATGCGGCAGCAGTGTCTATTTTGATGTGACGAAGTTTGAGTCTTTTGGAAGTGTCTCAAATTATGACAATGAAACAATGTTGCGGTACGCAGCAGAACGAGGCGGTGACCTAGATAATCCAGATAAAAGGAATCCTCTCGATTTCGTATTGTGGCAACCATCTGCGCCAGACGAGCCAAGTTGGGACACGATCTGGGGCCCAGGAAGACCAGGTTGGCACATTGAATGCTCGGCATTGGCGCTGCGAGATCTCGGTACGACGATTGATTTGCACGGTGGTGGAAGCGATTTAATCTTTCCGCATCATGAGTGTGAGCGTGCTCAATCAGAGGCCGCAACCGGAAAGCAATTCGTCAAACATTGGATGCATGTTGCAATGGTGTTTATGGACGGAACAAAAATGTCAAAGAGTTTGGGAAATCTTGAATTTGTTGATCGTTTGCGAAAAATTTATGACCCTCGGGCAATTCGCTTAGCGCTGATAATTAATCATTATCGAAAAGAATGGCAATGGGATTCTTCAGCAATGCCAGCAGCACTCGCCAGGCTTGATGAGTGGTCAAATGCAAAGAAGGGCGACGGGACAGCAGGGCTCGCCGATGTTCGTTCGGCTCTTGATGATGATTTAGATGTTCCGAGCGCAATCGCAGTGCTTGACGCTGCTGTTGCCTCTGGGCACAGCGTTACGGCATCAGCAAAACTTTTGGGAGTCGAGATTGAATAAGTTAAGTTAAGAATCATGTCGTTATTCAAGCGAAACTCTAAAGCTAGTTTTGATCCGCTGAAGTTTGCTGGAGCTACTAAGTTTCAGACGCGATTCAGACCGTTCGTCAGGTTCTTTGTCAATCGGTTTTGTAAATTTACGCTGATTGGATTCGATCAGATTCCGGAATCTGGACCAGCGATTTTGTGTGCCAACCACATTAGTTTTCTTGACTCGGTATTTTTGCTGACACATTCTCCACGCAACATGTCTGTGGTTGGTAAAAGCGAATATATGGACTCTTGGAAGACACGTTGGCTATTTACAAAAATCGGCATGATCCCACTTGATCGAAGCGGGGGAGACAGCGCAACTTCAGCGATGGTGGCAGTTGAAGCTGTTTTAGCGCGAGGGGAATTATTCGGAATATTTCCTGAGGGCACACGCAGTCGGGACGGCAAACTTTACAAAGGCCGCACCGGCGCGGCGAGATTGGCACTTAAGTTTGGTTGTCCAATTTTTCCTGTTGGGATAACTGGCACGAGTGAGATCATGGCTCCGGACACGGTCATGCCAAAATTCGGCAAGAGTTGCACAATTGAGATCGGTCAACCGATTGATACTCGCGAGTACATGTTGCGAATTGATGACCCTGAAGTGTTAAGAGAATTGACCGACGAGGTGATGAACAAAATTCAAGCACTAACAAAGCAAGAATATCTATACGACTACGCACCTAAGAGAAGCAGCGCAAATCGAACCCACATCTAGAACTGTCGCAATCTAGACTTATATTTATGCCTAATTCCAGTGCCACGATTACGGTGCGTCTCCCTGATGACTCAACTCGAGAAATTGCGGCTGGTGCTACTGGTTTAGACCTAGCAACTTCAATTGGTAAACGACTCGGTCAAGCCGCAATCGCCACGATCGTTGACGGCATTGAAACCGATTTGGGTGTCGCTCTCACCGATGGTGCCAAAGTTTCGATTATCACAGTTGATTCGGATGCTGGTCGTCATGTGTTGCGACACTCAACTGCGCATGTCTTGGCACAAGCGGTGGTGCAATTATTTAAAGGCGCAAAGTTCTCAATCGGTCCAGCAATTGAAGACGGTTTTTATTATGACTTTGAGTTGATGGGTGGCAAAACATTTAGTGATGACGATTTATCCATGATTCAGCAACGGATGCAAGAAATTGTTTCAGCAGATCAGCCATTCGTTCGGTCTGAAATGTCAGCCAAAGAAGCGTTGAAGTTATTTTCAGACCAGCCTTATAAGTGCGAAATAATTGAACGAGTAACTCAGGGTGACGCAGATTCAAGTGATGCTGGTGAAGCAGGTAGCGCCGATGCGGTAAGTGTGTATCGAAACACAGATGATTTTGTGGATCTTTGTCGAGGGCCGCATGTCCCTTCTACGAGTCGTCTTGGACATTTTGCGTTAATGAAAGTTGCAGGCGCATATTGGCGCGGCAATGAAAAAGGCCCGATGTTGCAGCGCATCTACGGCACCGCGTGGGAGTCAAAGGCGGCGTTGGCTGAACATTTGCATCGACTCGAAGAAGCCGAAAAGCGCGATCACCGTCGGTTAGCAGTTGAAATGGATTTACTATCTTTTCCACAAGAACTCGGTGGCGGACTTGCGGTTTGGCATCCAAAAGGCGGCATCGTTCGCAAACTGATGGAGGACTACAGTCGCGAGCGTCATCAGAACGGTGGCTACAAGTTTGTATTTACTCCGCATCTTGCTAATGCACATTTGTTTGAAACTTCTGGTCACTTGCAGTTCTACAAAGATGGCATGTATCCACCAATGGAGATGGACAACGGCACTTATTATCCAAAGCCGATGAATTGCCCTATGCACTGTTTGATCTATCGCGATCGCCAACGAAGCTATCGCGAGTTGCCACTGCGCCTGTTTGAACTCGGCACTGTCTATCGGTACGAGCGCGCCGGAACTTTGCACGGCTTACTGCGAATTAGGGGCTTTACCCAAGATGACAGTCACATTTTTTGTACCGAAGAGCAGATGGCAGACGAGATCGCTTCGCTTTTAGATTTCGTTTTGAGTGTGTTGCGCAGATTTGGATTCAACGATTTTGATTTCAAACTCAGCACACGCAATCTCGAAAAATCAGTTGGCTCTGATGAAATTTGGGGCAAAGCCACAGAGGCATTAACTGAAGCATTGAATCGACACGGATTGCAGTACACGGTTTCCCCTGGCGACGCTGCATTTTATGGGCCGAAGATAGACATCGACGTTCGCGATGCAATTGGTCGCAAATGGCAACTAAGCACAATTCAATGCGACTTTAATTTGCCAGAGCGATTCGGTCTCGAATATATCGCTACAGATAATGCAAGAAAGCGCCCGATCATGTTGCATCGTGCATTGTTTGGTTCGATTGAACGCTTCTTTGGTGTATTGCTCGAGCACTACGGCGGAGCGTTTCCGACTTGGTTGGCACCGATCCAAGTTCGGGTGTTGGCCGTTGCGTCAGCGCATGAGAGTTATGCAACTCAAGTAACCGAGTCGCTGACGAAGTTGGGTTATCGAGTAGATCAACTCGTTGCTGACGAGCAACTGGGTAAACGAATTCGTGCGTCAAAGTTAGAGCGCATCCCGTATGTGTTGGTCGTTGGCGATGATGATATTGCAGGTGCAACAGTCGGCGTAAATCCACGCGGTGGTGATGTAATTCGAGGCGTTTCGTTGAATGATTTCGTTCAGCAACTCGCGGCTGATGTCGGTCAAGAGATTAAGTCGTAATTAAATGTTAGATCGGATTTGGAACGGTTGGCGCGCCGATTATGTGATGCACGGGCAAGATGTGCGAAGCACAAGCAATGCATCAATCTTTACTCAGATTCTAGATAGCGGCCTGAGTGATGAACAGAGTTTCATCGTTCATCGGGGCAAAACCGTTTTTGTGATCATGAACGCCTTCCCATATACATCTGGCCACTTATTGGTAATTCCGTATCGTGAAGTTGCCGATCTCGAAATGTTAAGTGTTGACGAGACAAGTGAACTTTGGGCGACAGTCACAGATGCGACAAGGGTCATGAAAGCTGTCTATAAACCTGAGGCGCTTAATGTCGGGCTCAACCTTGGTGCTGCGGCCGGTGGAAGTATCTCGCAGCATCTTCACGTGCACATCGTTGCTCGTTGGAGTGGAGACACAAATTTTATGGTCGTGACTGCGAACACAAAGATTTTGCCAGAAGCATTAGATGTCAGCGCCTCTAGAATTCGAGAAGCATGGAAGACCGCAAAAAAATTATGACAGATTCACCGAGCGAAATTCGAGACACGCTTCCTGATGATTTAAATGTCACTGCGTTTGTTGGGCCATATATGTTTCCAGATAACAGTCGTCGCAAAATACCAGCTTTGTTGTATCTCGGCATTGCCGCAATGTGTCTGGTTCTTTGGGCGGGGCAACACACCAATGAAAATGGTCTAGTCAGTGATGGTTTTATGTGGGCTGCAATTTTATTAGGTGTCTTCGGTTTGTATTCATTGTCGTCATCGTGGCGAATGGCCGTTGATGAAAAACTTGCGCTTATTTACGCAACGCGCGCTGTGGGTTTCGCTGTTGGGCATGCTTCGGCACAACAAGTTTGGCGTGGTTTTCGTAGTCGTCCGACGTGGCGCGTTTTTTGTTACAGCGAACAAGAACCGCCGCTACAACGTGGTCTCGTTTTGATTGACGCGGTTGATGCGCGAATTGTTGAGTGTCTTGTAGAAGCGAACCCAGACAGCTAAGAAGATTGGCTAATGAGATTGGCTAGCAAGATTGCACTAGAATGGTGGGATGTTTGACGGCAGATTTAAGAAAGAAGTCGAACGCATTGTGCGCCCGGTGGGCGAGTTGTTGCGTCGTACGAAGCTTTCGCCCGACCATTTAACTTTAATTGGATTAGTAATCGCTTGTGTCACCGCTGTAACGATTGCGGTTGGTCAATTGCAGGTTGGATTATTGCTTGTAATATTTGCTGCATTGCCCGATCTGTTTGATGGTGCATTAGCTAAAGCATCAAACCAAAGTAGCCAGCGTGGTGCTTTTTTTGATTCGACTATTGATCGCGTAACAGATGCAGTTCTACTCGGTGGCGTTGCCTGGTTTTTAGGTTCTCAACGCGGCGCTCACGCTGCAGTTTTGCCATTCGCAGTGATGGCGGTCTCATCTTTGATTTCATATCAGCGAGCCAAAGCTGAGGCGCTCGGGTTGACAGCCAAGGGCGGATTAATGGAGCGCGCCGAACGAATTATCCTGCTGTGTGTCGGTTTGCTTTTTGACGCACTGCTGTTTTGGGTGATGTGGTTGATGTTGATTCTTTGCACGATCACAGCAGTGCAACGCTTTTTTAAAGTTTGGAATCAGGCGGCAATCGCACCGGCAACCGCAGAACGGGTTGCATTGCGGCAGTCTCGTCGCGCTTCTCGTAGTGCTCAGCGTGCTGATCGACGAATGCGATTATCGCGTCGTCGCAACATGAAGTGACATCGGCGGCTCAAAAAAATCGCTCTGATTCGCTAGTGGTTTTTGGCTGCCGCTGTGTTGCGGTGCTGGCGAGAATTACTCCAACTTTTGTCTTAGCCGCGTTGACTGCGGTGCTGGTCCCGGTAGTGACAATTCCAATGCGAAAAAAGCGTGCAATTGTTTCAAAGCATATGCAGCGCGTTCAACCTGATCTTGGCGAGCATCAAATTCGCCGTGCAGTACAAAAATCTTATGAGAGTTATGCCCGCTACTATGTCGAGACTTTTCGACTGCCGTATTTGAATTCAAAGCAAATTGAGTCTGGTGTCTCAATTGAAGGTTTTGAACATATTAAATCTGGGCTCAAACTAGGTAAGGGGGTGATTCTTGCTTTGCCTCACTTAGGTGGATGGGAGTGGTCGGGTAGGTGGCTAATACAACGCGGACACAAACTCAATGCCGTTGTCGAAAAACTTGAATCGCAACAGTTGTTTGAAATGTTTTTACAACTTCGCAAAAACTATGGAGTTCAGGTGATCCCGCTAGATGACAATGCCGGTGTTGCGGTGCAACAAGCGCTTGCAAGAAATGAGATCGTCGCACTTTTGAGTGACCGCGATATTCAAGGCACTGGCGTTGACATCGAGTTTTTTGGTGAGAGAACTACGATCCCGAGCGGTCCTGCCTTTTTTGCATTGCGAACGGGTGCTGCTCTCGTACCGCTTGCGACCTATTTTTCAAAACGCCTCGATGGCCACATAACAATCGTGAGACCGGCAATTAAAGTTGAGCGACTTGCGACATTACGAGAAGATATGCAAAGAATTTCACAAGATCTGGCAATTGAACTTGAACTTTTAATTCGTCA
>Ga0214919_10004192_pt1 | contig 21207 bp, 13 predicted proteins | sample LL1503_MetaG_FD_177994 | JGI IMG/M metagenome (GOLD analysis project Ga0214919, IMG submission 177994) | Freshwater microbial communities from Lake Lanier, Atlanta, Georgia, United States - LL-1503 | ecosystem: Environmental > Aquatic > Freshwater > Lake | place: USA: Georgia | collected... | reverse complement strand
GGCGCTACTGCTCGGAGCGCCCGTAGATTTATTGGCGGGCTTGGGACTAATCGCCGTATTTGCTGGTGCGACCAAGACGCCCCTCGCCTGCACACTACTTGGCGTTGAACTTTTTGGTGCGCACCACGCGGTGTATTTTGCGATCGCTTGCTGGCTAGCACCGCGTTGCAGCGGATCGGCCACCCTCTACAATCGCAAAGGCAGAGGGTAAACCAGCATCCCAACTGCGTACGTTTAGCCCAAAGACAATTTGTAGTCCACCGCGTCCCGCAACGCTTCCCAACTGGCGTCGATAATATTGTCACTGACCCCAACCGTGCCCCAGACCGTGCGACCGTCGCCGCTTTCGATCAAAACCCGGGTGCGCGAATTGGTGCCCGCTCCGCTCTCGAGGATGCGCACCTTATAATCGCGCAACACCAATTCCTTCAGCTGAGGATAGGTCTTTTCGAGCGCAAGACGCAGCGCCTTATCGAGCGCCCCGACCGGGCCCGTACACTCGGCCACGGTATGCACCGATTCCCCGCCAACGCGGATTTTGACCGTAGCCTCCGCCCAGAGATCGGCGCCGTGACGCTCGATGATGACGCGATAGGTCTCGACTTCAAAAAACGTTTTTCGCTGCCCGAGCGCAGCTCCGACCAAGAGACGAAACGAGGCATCGGCCGCTTCGTATTCGTAGCCTCGAAACTCGCGCTCCTTGAGTTGCTCGATTAACGCCTTCATCTCGGGACGTTTTTCATCCAATTCGAGGCCCAATTCTTTGGCCTTAAGTGCGAGACTGCTGCGACCCGCCATATCAGAGACAAGCACACGGGTGCGATTGCCCACGAGCGCGGGGTCGATGTGCTCGTAACTACGCGCGACCTTTTGTGCCGCGTTGGCGTGCAAGCCGCCCTTGTGCGCAAACGCCGATTGACCGACAAACGGCGCCTTGGGATCCGGCCGCAGATTCGCAAGCTCGTCAAAAAACAGCGAGAGATCGCGCAGTTGCGCCAAGTTGGTCGCGCAACGCGCCGTGCAATCCATCTTTAAGAACAAATTCGCGAGGACCGTGGTGAGATTGGCGTTTCCGACTCGTTCGCCGTAGCCGTTGGCGGTGCCTTGGACTAGGCGCGCGCCCGCGGTCACGCCTGCGAGAGTGAGTGCGACGCCTAAGCCACTATCGTTGTGACAATGCACGCCAATTTTCTCACCGCCAAATTCTCGCACCGCGTGAGCGACGATACCCTTAAAATCATCCACGAGTGTACCGCCGTTAGTATCACAGAGGGTGAGGTTGCTCGCGCCGCCGCGCAAAGCCGCCGCCAAGGTGCGGATCGCATACTCAGGATCAGCCTTGTAACCGTCGAAAAAATGCTCGGCGTCGTAGACCACCTCGCGCCCCTGCGCGACCAGATAGCGCGTGGAATCTTCGATCATCGCAAGATTTTCCTCGAGCGTCGTACGCAGGATTTCGGTGACATGGAGCGTCCACGTTTTACCAACAATAGTCATCACGGGCATGCCACTATCGATCAGCGTGCGTAGTTGCGGATCCTCGTCCGCCTTCGCTCCGGCGCGACGCGTGGAACCAAAGGCCGCCAACCGCGCATGCTTCAACTTGAGGTGCTTCGCCTCGGCAAAAAACGTGATATCCCGCGGATTAGAGCCAGGAAACCCACCCTCAATATAGTCGACGCCAAATTGATCCAACCGCTCGGCAATCCGCAGCTTGTCGGCCACAGAAAAGCTGATGCCCTCACCTTGCGTGCCATCACGCAAGGTTGTGTCGTAGATTTTGACGGCGGTACTCATTCGAGAGAAGAAAAATTGCTTCTTACGCCCACCGAGGCAAGGGAGCTTTTACAACCGCTTCTTTGCTACAACCAGACGCCTCAGCGCAGCACCTAAGCCGCCTACGCGAAGTAGCTCGATGACGTTTAAATCCGACTCCAAAATCAGTCAGGATGGAACGGCCCTAATGGCACAAGACAGGATAGGTTTTACGGTTAAGCCAAATCTCTCAGAGGGGAAAGGCTCAGGCTCGCATGTAGATCGCGCACCTAGCCTCAGCCGATTACGCATTACGCGCCTGCGGCGTTAATCTTGATATTATGCGCCAATATCAAATCGATCCATCCACTGAAACGAGGGAAGGCGGATACGTGATGAAGTTCACCAACCCAATTTACGACAGCTAGTTGCGTTAGCAGACTGCGTGTTGCTCGATAAAACCACGGATCGAGGCCACATCGGTCTTCAATAAATATTTCTGCACCGAGCGCGTCTTTAGTGCCTCTAGGCTAGGCGCCTTGGGTTCGATGCCGATAGCGGAAACAATCGTGTCGGGAAATTTGGCTGGGCTGGCCGTCGCTAGCAACACACTCGGGCGATCCTGAGCCAATTCCGCGAAACCACAGGCGGTGTGCGGATCGACGATGTAGCCAAAGCGCTCGTAAACCGAGCGAATGATCCCGGGGATCTGCGCATCCGAGCAGCGAGAGGCGCTCAGTGTGTCGCGAGCGAAATTTTCAAATTGGTATCCGCCGGTTTTCTTGAATGTCTGCATGACATCGCGCACCTTGGCTGCATCTCCACCCACGCTCAGGTACAAGAAACGCTCAAAGTTACTTGATACTTGAATGTCCATTGAGGGAGCGAGACTCGGCGCGACGGCTGAGACACGGTAATCGCCCGTCGTAAACAGACGGTAGAGAATATCATTCTGATTGGTCGCGACTTTGAAGCTTCGAATCGGCACGCCCATTTTTTGGAGCAGCCAACCCGCAAGCACGTTGCCGAAATTACCGGTCGGTACCACGAACTCCGTCTCGGCGCGCGTCGCTGCAGGAAGTCGCAAAAAAGCGTAAAGATAATATACCGATTGCGCCAGCACGCGGGCGATGTTGACCGAGTTCACCGCCGAGAGGCGGTGTTGTTGGCGAAACTTCTGATCACCGAAAATTTCTTTCAATGAAGTCTGCGCGTCGTCAAACGAGCCATCAACGGCGAGGGCGAAAACATTCGTCGCGCCGGTGCACGCCATTTGACGCTCCTGCAGAGGCGAAACGCGTCCGTCAGGATAGAGAATAAAAATCGCAGTGCCGGGCTTCCCGAGCAGGCCGTGGATCGCGGCCGCGCCCGTGTCACCTGAAGTGGCGCCGAGCACGTTGATAGATTCTTTGCGCAATGCGCACTGGTTCCCGTAAAGGTTACCAAGCAGTTGCAGCGCGAAATCTTTAAACGCTAGCGTCGGACCATGAAACAGCTCTAGCACGTAGAGGTTTTTTGAGAGTTCCTTCAACGGGGCGATGCCGGGATCGGAAAACGACGTGTAAGAACTCGCAACCAATCCACGCAAGGTTTCTGGCGGAATATCCGTTGCAAAGCGCCGCAGAAATTCGAAACACAGCTCGGCGTAACCAAGCGTCTCAAAGCGGCGGAGGTCAGCCGCAGAAAACTGGGGGAGCGTCTCAGGTAAATACAATCCACCGTCTGGCGCCAAACCAATGGCGACGGCTTCGGAAAAACCGACAGGCTCGGTCAATCCACGGGTGGAAAGGTAGCGCATGGGAAAAGGGCGCGGAGCGTAGTCGCCCGGAAAATACCAAGTTAAGTCGGCGGGCTTTAGTTCACCCGCTTCGGCTCAAGCTTGATCGAGTTGAAACGCGGCATGAGCGACGCGAGCGGCTTCTTCGACACGGTCGAGATCGATCACGACGGAAATTTTGATCTCCGAGGTGCTGATGAGCTCGATGTTGATACCGGCTTCAGCGAGCGCTTGGAAAAGCGTCGCGGCGACACCACTGTGCGTTTTCATGCCGACGCCGACGACCGAGAGTTTGGCGATGTGTTCGTGGACGGCGACTTGACCGCCACCGATCGCGGCGAGCACGGGCTCGAGAGCTTTGACGGCCTTGCGCGTGTCGGTCTGTGGCACGGTGAATGTGAGGTTGGCCACGCCATGGCGGCCGACGTTTTGCACGATCATGTCGACGAGGACTGAGGCATCAGCAAGGGCGCGGAAAACCTTCGCGGCGGAGCCGGGTTTATCAACGATGTTACTGACGATGACCTTGGCCTGATCTTTATCGACGGCGACACCGCGCACGACGACTTTTTCCATGTAGGCGACTTCTTTTTTCACGATGGTTCCTGGATTATGGTTAAAGGAGGAGCGGACTTCAAAAACGACGTCGTACTTCGCTGCGAATTCGACGGAGCGCGACTGCATCACCTTGGAGCCGGAAGAGGCGAGTTCGAGCATCTCGTCGTAGCTAATTTCGGAGATTTTTTTAGCGTTCTTCACCACACGGGGATCGGCGGTGTAGACGCCATCAACATCCGTGTAGATCTCGCATTTATCGGCCTTAAGGGCGGCGGCGATCGCAATAGCCGTGAGATCGGAGCCACCGCGACCGAGGGTCGTGATGCGCCCTTCGTCGTCGGCACCTTGAAAGCCGGCGACGATGATGATACGGCCAGCCTTGAGCTCTTTCTCCATGGGCTTCGGATTGATGCCTTGTATCTTCGCCTTGGTGTGAACCTTGTCGGTAAAGATGCCGGCTTGGGCGCCAGTGTAGCTGACGGCGTCGGCACCGATGCCTTGAAGAGCCATGGCCACGAGTGCGATGGTTTCTTGCTCGCCGATGGCCAGGAGTTGATCGAGTTCGCGTTCGCTGGGATCGGGGCAGACGGCTTTGGCGCGGGCGATGAGCTCGTTGGTCACTCCGGCGCGGGCAGAGACGACGACGACGACCTCGTTGCCTTCGTCGCGGGTGCCTTTGATACGCTCGGCGACTTTTTTAATGCGTTCGACGTCACCGACGGAGGTGCCGCCATATTTTTGGACGATACGGGCCATGGTCTGGTTAAAAAAAATTAGTCGTTAAAATCGCCAATGCGGAGCAAGACGGGTTGTTCGAGCACGCTGCTCAATCCGGCGAGATGTTTGAGGGTGGCACCGATGGCGCGTTCGTCGCTTTCGTGCGTGGTGAGGACGAGGGAGGCGGCGCCGATACGTTCGGAGGGATTTTGAATCACGCTGGCGATGCTGACGTGGTGTTTAGCCATCACGGAAGCGACGCGAGCAAGTACGCCGGGCTGATCCTTTACGGATAGGCGAACGTAGTAACGGCTACGAATGCGCTCGGGCGGGGCGAGGCGGCAATCGGCGCACAGTGCGGGCGCGTCGTCGCTCATATGATGCGCGCCTTTGCCGTGACGCAGAAGCGCGACCGCATCGGCGATGTCACTGATGACGGCGCTGGAGGTGGCATCTTGGCCAGCGCCGCGGCCGATATAAAGCGTGGTGCCCACAATGTCACCCGTGACGGAAATGGCGTTGAACACGCCGCTAACGTTGGCGAGTACATTGCCTACGGGAAGCAGCGTGGGTTGCACGCGAACGCTGATTTCGTTGGTCGTGAAATCGCGGGTGATAATCGCGAGTAGCTTGATGCCGTAGCCGAGGGTGGCTGCGGTCTTAAAATCGGCGGGGGTGATGCGACTGATACCTTCGACGAGCATGCGGTCGGGTTTGATCCACATGCCGTGGGCGAGCCAGGCAAGGACCGAGGCTTTGTGGGCGGTGTCCCAACCGTCAACGTCTAGGGATTCATCGGCTTCGGCGTAGCCGAGGCGTTTGGCATCAGCGAGAACATCGGCATAGGGTGCGTCGCGTTCCTCCATCTGCGTGAGGATGTAGTTACACGTGCCGTTGAGGATGCCGTAAATGCGGGTGAAACGATTAGCGACCAGGCCTTCGCGCAGGGCTTTGATGAGCGGGATGCCGCCGGCGACACTGGCTTCAAAAAAGAAATGCCCGCCGTGCTTGCGCGCCGTCGCAAAGATCTCGGCGCCATGGGCGCAGATAAGTGCTTTGTTAGCCGAGACGACGATTTTACCGCGAGCCAGGGCGGCGAGCGTCACTTGGCGAGCTAGACCGGTGCCACCCATGAGTTCGCAGACGATGTCGATCTTGGGATCGGTCGCGATCGAGAGGGGATCATCCGTGAGCTTGGAGGCTGCAATTTTAACCGGTCGCTTCTTCTTGAGATCGCGAGCGGAAGCGCGCGCGAGCACAAGCTTGGCGCCGAGACGGGTCTCGAGCAGTGCACGCGAGCGCTCGATGTGTTTCCAGACGCCTTGGCCCACGGTACCAAAGCCACAGATGCCGATTGAGATAGTCAGGGGCGAGCTCATGGCGTGGCGGCAGGTTTTTTCACAAAACGATTTTCCGTGCCGTTAACCAGACGCGTGATGTTGGCGCGGTGCCGCACGATCACAAATAGCGAGGCGAGGCTGGAAAACACCAAGAGCGGTTTCGGCTGGCCTTGAAAAAACACCGTGATTGGGAGCGCAACCGCCGAGAGGATCGAAGCGAGCGAAACGTAGCGGCTGGCATAAAACGTAGCGACCCACACCGCGGCGGCGACGAGTGCGCCCAAAGGCATGAGTACGAGGCAACCGCCGGCGGCCGTGGCGACGCCTTTGCCCCCACGGAAACCGGTAAAGCAGGAAAAACTATGGCCGAGCATCGCGCCCACGAGACCGGCCATGCCCATATTGACCCAATCGGCGCCCAAGTAGGTGCCGTTGAGCAGTGAAACCGGGGCCGAGAGATCGATAGTGAGCTTGCTGCTGCTGGCACCAAAGGACCACGATGCGGCCAACGCGCCTTTGGCAGCATCGAGCGCGAAGACGAGGTTGCCGGGACCAGGACCGAGCACGCGGCGCACGTTGGTGGCGCCGGGATTTTTGCTGCCGACTTCAAAGATATTCACTCCCTTGGCCCGCGCGACCAGATATCCGAAGGGCAACGCGCCCAATAGATAGCCGACAAGAGCGGTGAAGATGAGGGCGGTGAGCACAGAAGGAGGCGGTAGCAACGCGCGGGGGTTAGACGGAATTAAAGCTGGACGAATTTCGCGAGATTGATGGCGGGATGGGCCTTCAATTCAGCACGGGCGGCGGCGCTGGGTTCGCTGTCGAGGTTGATCACCATAAGCGCGGTCTCGCCAGCCTGTTGGCGACTGAGGGACATGTTGGCGATGTTGACCTTATCTTTGCCTAGAAGGGTGCCGACGTAGCCGATCATGCCGGGCGCGTCTTGATTTTCAATGATGAGAAGTTTACCGGTGGCGATAACTTCGACGTCGCGGCCGTTGATGGCGACGATGCGCGGGCTATTGGCCTTGGTGACCAAGGTACCAGCAGCGCTACGAGCGGAACCATCGGCGGCGACGGCTTCGACCAGAATCAGCTCCGTGTAATCGGAGTCATCGGAAGATTTGATGATCTCGCTGCGCAAACCGAGACGCTCAAGCATGATCGGGGCATTGACGACGTTGACGCCCTCGCCGCTGATGCGCGTGAGGTAGCCGCGCTGAATGGAACGCGTGATGGCGTTGGCGTCGAAGTCGACGATTTTACCAAAATAGGTAATGCGCAATTTGGCGACGGCGGCTGGAGCGAGTTGTTGAACAAGCGTGCCGAGTTTGGCGCCGAGATCGAGGTAAGGCCCGAGGATCTTGGCGGTGGCAGCATCAACGGAAGGCAGATTCACGGCGTTGCGCACGGCGCCGTTAAGCAGGACATCAGCGATCTGCTCGGCGACTTCAACGCCGACGGCGTCTTGGGCTTCAGCGGTGGAAGCTCCGAGGTGAGGCGTGAGCGTGACGTTGGGCAAGGTGCGCAGCTCGCTGTCTTTGGCGAGGGGCTCTTCTTCAAACACGTCGAGACCGGCGGCGGCAACTTGACCGGACTTCAGCGCGGCGATGAGCGCACTTTCTTTAATAATGCCGCCGCGAGCGCAGTTGAAAATACGCAGTCCTTTCTTGGCCTTGGCGAACGCCGCTTCGTCGATCATGTATTGGGTATCTTCCGTCAGCGGCATGTGAACGGTGATGTAATCGGATTGGGCGAGGAGTTCGTCGAGCGTGACGCCCTCAATCTGCATGGCCTTAGCGCGGCTGGGGGCTAGGTACGGGTCGTAGGCGAGTACGCGCATGCCGAAGGCTTGGGCGCGCTTAGCGACTTCGCCGCCGATGCGACCAAGGCCGACGATACCGAGGGTCTTTTTAAAGAGCTCGATGCCGGAGAAACTTTTCCGATCCCATTGGCCCGCTTTCATGGAAGCAGCCGCTTGGGGCACGGGCCGCGCGCCACAGAGAATGTGGGTAAAGGTGAGCTCAGCGGTCGCCACAGTGTTGCCCGAGGGGGTGTTCATGACGATCACGCCGCGTTCGGTAGCGGCATCGACATCGACGTTGTCCACGCCAACGCCGGCGCGGCCCACGACTTTGAGTAAGGGCGCCGCGGCGAACACGGCGGCGGTGATCTTCGTTTCCGAACGTACGGCGATGGCGTGCACGTCCTTCACCAGCTCAAGAATTTTTTCCGGCGAGGAGCCGTAAGCCTCGATAACTTCGAGGCCTGGCTGCGTACGCAGAAAGGCGACTCCTTTAGGTGAGATCTTATCGGCAACGAGAACTTTCATATGGACAAAGGTCCCACGAGGGAAATCCCCCTGCCTCGGCCAAGCAAGGAAAAGGTTTTTAATATGATGGAAGTTACAGGCGTGACCGTGGCACCAATCTTACGCATAAATTGACCTCGAATCCCTTCCGTTAATCCTACGTCTTTAAGAATTCACCCCTAAGTAGAGCCAAATTTAAGACTTTGATCTTTTTTATCCCCATGCTGCCCCAGATTTTCTTACCCTCATCGTGCGTACGGCTGCTTAGCATTACATGCGTTGCCGTCGCGATAGGTCTAAGCGGCTGCGCTGATAAAGCCTCCGGCCGAGGTGGCCGCGGAGCGGGCAGCGCTGCTCCTGTGATCGCGGGCAAGGTCGAACGCAAGGTCGTCCCCCTCAACCTCGAGGCCGTCGGAGCCGTCGAACCCAGCCGCACCGCATCAGTGCGCTCTCAGGTCACCGGCACACTGATAAAAATCAATTTCGCCGAAGGCAAAGACGTCAGCCAAGGCGATATCCTCTTCGAAATCGACCCCCGCCCCTTCCAAAACAGCCTGCGCTCCGCCGAAGCAGACCTCCAACGCATCAAGGTCCAACTCGGCACCGCCCTTGCCCAAGTCGACCGCTACCGCGCGCTCAGTGAGAGCGCCCTTGTATCTCAAGAGCAATTCCAAGCCATCTCCGACTCGGCCCGCGCCCTGCAATCTCAGCAACTCGCCAGCGAAGCCGCCGCCGCCAACGCTCGCCTTCAACTCGATTATTGCACTATCCGCTCCCCTCTTACAGGCCGCACCGGCAACATCCCGGTCCACGAAGGTGACCTGGTCCGCGTCAATGAAGCCGGTGGCCAACTCGTCTCCGTGCACCAACTCAGTCCCATCAACGTCACCTTCAGCGTCCCCCAGCAATACTTTGGGGCCCTCGTTCGCTACCGCGCATCCGGCGCCATCAAGGTCAAAGTCGTCCCCCCCGGCACCGACGAAAAAGCCGAGGAAGGCGAACTCATTTTCATGGACAATACCGTCGATCCCTCGACCGGCACCCTGAAACTCAAAGCCGCCTTCCCCAACCCCCAACACCGTCTCTGGCCCGGTCAATTCGCCACCGTCACCGTTACCCTCGCCGCGCCAGAGGCCCTCACGGTCGCCAGCAGTGCCCTCCAGACTTCCCAGGCCGGCCAACACGTCTACGTGATCCTAGCCGACAAAACCGCCGAACTGCGCCCCGTTATCGTGGAGCGTCTCGCCGGTCCCCTCGCCGTCATCGCCAAAGGCCTCAGCGAGGGTGAGACGGTCGTCGTCGACGGCCAACTCCGCGTCATCCCGGGCAAACCCGTAGAAATTAAAACCGCCGAAGGCACCGGCGCGGAGAATGGCAAGCGTACCAAATCCGGCGGCGATAAGGCCAAAAGCAAGAAAACCAGTCCCGACACCTCCAAGTAAAACCCCGGCGCTATGAACATCCCTGAACAGTTTATTCGCCGCCCGGTGATGACGACGCTGGTCACCGCCGCCATTACCCTTTTTGGCTGGATGGCCTACGAACGGCTTCCGGTCAGCGATCTACCCAACGTAGATTTTCCTACCATCTCGGTCTCCGCCAGCCTACCCGGTGCGAGCCCGGAAACGATGGCCGCATCCGTCGCCACCCCTCTCGAACAACAATTCTCCAGTATCGCTGGTATCGAATCGATGTCATCGAGCAGCTCGCTCGGTGGCACTTCGATCACGATGCAGTTTAGCCTCGATCGCAACATCGACGGCGCTGCCCAAGACGTGCAATCCGCTATCGCCGCCGTTCAACGTCGACTCCCGCGCGATATGCCTAATCCGCCGTCGTTTCGTAAGTCCAACCCCAACGACGATTCGGTCATGCTGATCGCGCTCTCCTCGAAGACCCTCGCCCTCTCCGAGGTCAACGAATTCGCCGAGACCGTCCTAGCCCAGCGTATTTCGACCGTCGATGGCGTCGCCCAAGTCAACGTCTTCGGCGCCCAAAAATACGCCGTGCGCGTGCGCCTCGACCCCCGTGCTCTCGCCTCCCGTGGCATCGGCATCGACGAGGTCCGCTCCGCGCTGGATACTAATAACGTCAACCTCCCCGCCGGTGTGATCGACGGCGCCACCAAGGCCACCACCCTCATCGCCACCGGCCAACTCAAAAGCGCCAGTGGCTTCGGCAACGTCATGGTCACGTACCGCAACGGCGCTCCCGTACGCTTGTCCGATGTAGCAAAAGTCACCGACAGCGTTGAAAACGAAAAATCATTCAGCTGGTTCGACTACCGTTTCAAGGAAGGCGTCGAAGACCCCGCGTTTGCCGCCGGCACCAAGGAAACGCGCTCTATCATTCTGTCCATCCAACGCCAACCCGGCACCAACACCATCAGAGTGGTAGACGGCATCAAAGCTCTACTCCCAGCCTTCCGCGCGCAACTGCCCGCCACCATCGAGCTCGACACGGTCGTGGACCGCTCGATCAGCATTCGCGAATCGGTGCACGATGTGAAATTCACCCTCGTGCTCGCCATCATACTGGTCGTGCTCGTTATCTTCCTTTTTCTGCGTTCGCTCTCAGCCACCATCATCCCGAGCATCGCCATGCCAATCGCCGTGCTCGGTACGTTTGCGGTGATGTATTTTTTCGATTTCAGTATCGATAATATCTCGCTGCTCGCGCTGACGCTCTCGGTTGGCTTCGTGGTCGACGACGCGATCGTGATGCTCGAAAACATTGTCCGCCACATCGAGAAAGGCGAAACCGTCATGGCTGCCTCCCTGCGCGGCTCCCGTGAAATCGGTTTCACAATTCTTTCGATGACGATCTCGCTGGTCGCAGTCTTCATCCCTGTGCTGTTTATGGGTGGCGTACTGGGACGCCTGCTGCACGAATTCGCCGTGACGATCTCGGCCGCGATCCTCGTTTCAGGTTTTGTCTCACTGACGCTAACCCCGATGTTGTGCAGCCGGTTTCTCAAGCCGATCAATCACCACGCCACCCGAGGCCGCTTCTATGTGTTAACCGAGCGCCTGTTCCAGAGCAGCGTGAATCTTTATGAGCGCACCTTGCGACTCTCAATGCAATGGCGCAAAGCCATCTTGGCGGTCGCCTTCGCCACCATTGGGCTCACCCTGTGGTTACTCGTAATCACTCCCAAAGGCTTCATTCCCACCGAAGACACCGGTCGCATCCAAGTCATGGTCGAAGCCGCGCAGGACACCTCTTTCGATGCGATGGTCGCCTATCAACGCACGGTCACCGCTGCGATCCGGCGTAACCCCTACGTCAAAGATTGCATCGTATTTCTCGGCTCGATGGGCCGCAGCGGCGGCACGAGCAACGTCAGCCGCATGTATGTGTCGCTGATCGACGGCAAACGCCCCAGCGCCAACCAAGTCGCCCAAATGTTACGCATGGAAACCACCGGCATTCCCGGTGTGCGCGTATTCCCAACGGTGCCACCGAGCATTCGCCTTGGCTCACGTGGCTCCTCCTCGGTTTATCAGTACACTTTATACGGCACCGACCTACAGGAACTCTACCGAGTTACCCCACCTCTCGTCGAACGCGTGCGAGAAATCCCTGGAGTGATCGATGTAAGCTCCGATCTTCAGATCACCAGCCCGCAGTTGATCATCGATATTGACCGCGACAAAGCCTCCTCCCTCGGCCTAAACGCCCAGCAAGTCGAAGACACCCTCTACAGCGCCTTTGGCGCCCGTCAGGTTTCAACCATCTATACATCGACAAATCAGTACGCCGTGATCCTGGAACTCGCTGAGAAATACCTGCGCGATCCCGCTTCGCTTTCGCTTCTTTATCTGCGCAACCGCGAGGGCAAACTCATTCCGCTAGAAAGCGTCGCCAAACTCCGGCCTTCAGTCGGACCACTCACCGTCGCTCACCTAGGCCAGGTACCCGCCGTGACGATCAGCTTCAACCTCAAGCCTGAACTCGCGCTCAGCGAGGCGACCGAGCAGATTGAAAAAATCGCCCGCGAAATGCTGCCCGCCACCGTGAGCGGCACGTTCCAAGGCACCGCTGCCGCCTTCACTAGTTCCCTGCAGGGCCTGGGTCTCACACTGATCATCGCCGTACTCGTGATCTACTTGGTCCTCGGCATTCTCTACGAGGATTTCGTGCACCCCGTCACGATTCTATCCGGCTTGCCCGCCGCGACTTTTGGCGCGCTTGTTACCTTATTAATCTTCGGCCAGGAACTGAACATGTATGGCTACGTCGGCCTCATCATGCTCATCGGCATCGTGAAAAAGAACGCTATCATGATGATCGACTTCGCCCTAGATGCCCAGCGCAACCATGGCAAAACGGCCGAGGCCGCTATCTTCGAAGCGTGCATCGTCCGCTTCCGTCCGATCATGATGACTACCCTTGCCGCCATCGCTGGCACCCTACCCATTGCCCTCGGTTGGGGTGCGGGCGCCGATGCCCGCCGCAGTCTCGGCCTTGCGGTGGTCGGCGGCCTACTTGTTTCCCAGATCCTCACACTTTATATTACGCCTGTGTTCTACCTGTTCATGGAGCGCTTCACCAAACACCTCACTCCCAAGCCCGTCTCTGAGATTGAGGCTGGGACGGCTTCGTCTGCGGAGGCCGCAACTGCCCGTTAGAAATTCCCCGGCTAGGACCGCCGTCTTTACCAACGAATTCCAATACTCGTTGGATAGTGGACCAGCCGTTGCCTGACTTCATTTTAAGCTATGTGGATTGTACGTCTCGCCCTTCGTCGGCCCTACACGTTTACCGTGATGGCCCTATTGATTGTCATTCTCGGCCTGTTAGCGGCGCGCCGCATGGCGAAGGATATTTTTCCATCCATCGACATCCCTGTCGTCAGCGTGCTGTGGTCTTACACCGGCCTCACGCCAGAAGAGATGGAGAAGCGTATCGTAACCCTCAGCGAACGCGCCATCACCACCACCGTTAACGACATCGAACACATCGAGTCTCAGTCCCTGGCCGGCGTCGGAGTCATCAAGGTTTTCTTTCAACCCGGCGCCAGCGTCGACGCGGCCGTCGCCCAAATCACCGCCATCAGCCAGACGATCACGCGCATCATGCCGCCCGGCACCACGCCGCCCTTGGTCATTCGCTACAGCGCTTCCAACGTCCCCATTCTCCAACTCGGCCTCGGCAGTAAAACCCTCTCCGAACAAGCCCTCTACGATATCGGCCTCAACTCTGTCCGCCTCCAACTCGCCACCGTCCAAGGCGCCTCCGTTCCGCTGCCGCTCGGCGGCAAGGTACGCCAAATCCAAGTCGATCTCGACCCCGCCGCCCTCCTGGCCAAAGGCCTCACCGCCGCCGACGTCAGCAACGCCATCAATGCCCAAAACCTCACCCTGCCCTCCGGTACCGCCAAAATCGGTGACCGCGAGTATGGCGTGTTCCTCAACAGCAGTCCCGACACCATTGAGGGCCTCGGCAACCTTCCTATTCGCATCGTCAACGGCACGACGATCTACATCCGTGACGTCGCCCAAGTCCGCGACGGTTTCGCCACCCAGGCCAGCATCATTCGCCAAGACGGTACCCGCGGATCCCTCCTCACGATCTTAAAAACCGGCGGGTCCTCCACGCTCGATATTATTGAACGCGTCAAAGCCGTGCTTCCCCGCGTCAAAGCCGTCGTCCCCCCTGAACTCGAACTCCGCCCGCTCTTCGATCAATCCGTCTTCGTTCGCGCCGCCCTTAAAGGCGTGCTATTCGAAGGCGCCCTCGCCGCCACTCTCACCGCTGCGATGATCCTGCTCTTTCTCGGTACCTGGCGCAACACCCTCGTCGTCGCCCTATCAATACCGCTCTCGATTTTCTGCTCTATTCTCTGCCTCGCCGCCTTCGGTCAGACGATCAACGCCATGACCCTTGGAGGCCTCGCCCTGGCCGTCGGTATCTTGGTCGACGATGCCACGGTCACCATCGAAAACATCGACCGTAACCTCGGCCTCAAAAAACCCCTGCTCCAGTCCATCCTCGACGGCGCCGAGCAGATCGCAATGCCCGCCTTCGTCTCCACGCTTTGCATCTGCATCGTCTTTATCCCGATCTTCTTTCTTGAAGGCACCGCCAAATACCTCTTCGGCCCCCTCGCGATGGCCGTGATCTTCGCGATGCTCGCGTCCTATTTTCTGTCCCGCACCGTCGTCCCAACTTTCGTCCACTTTCTTCTCCGCGGCCAACCGATTCTCCACGACGCCGGTCCCGGTGAACCGACGCCCCACGGCGATATTTTCTGGCGCATCCATGTCCGCTTTAACCGCCACTTCGAACGCTTCCGCGCCCGCTACACCCGCGCTCTTACGTGGTGCCTAAATCACCGCAAAGCCACCGCAACGATTTCTCTTGTCTGCGTTCTGGCTAGCGCCGCCCTCGTGCCCTTTCTTGGACGTGATTTCTTCCCGCTAGTCGACGCCGGCCAATTCCGCCTCCACGTCCGAGCTCCCTCTGGCATGCGCATCGAGGAGACCGAGCGTATTTTCACTCAAGTAGAAAACGTCATCCGCGAAGTCATTCCCGCCGATGAACTCGTCACCATCCTCGATAATATCGGCCTGCCCACCGGCGGCGTAAACCTCGCCTTCAGCGACTCCTCCACCATCGGCGCCGCCGACGGCGAAATCCTTGTCGCCCTCCACCCCGAAAAACACGGCCCAACTTGGGACTACGTCCGCACCCTGCGCAAACGCCTTAATCGTGAATTTCCCGACTGTGTCTTTTTCACTCAACCTTCCGATATCGTCGGCCAAATTCTCAACTTCGGCCTCGCCGCCCCGATTGATGTCCAGATCGCCGGCCGCGACGTTAAAACCAACTACGCCCTCGCCCTCGAGCTCTCCGCCCGCATCGCCCAAATCCCTGGTGCCGTCGACGTCCACGTCCAACAGATAACCAACGCCCCCGCCCTGCGCTTCAACGTCGACCGCTCCCGCGCCCAACAGCTCGGCCTCACCCAGCGTGACATCGCCTCCAACGTTCTGATTTCCCTCTCTGGCTCCGCCCAGTCCGCCCCGAATTTCTGGCTGAGCCCACAAAACGGCGTCCAATACGCCGTCGCCACCCAAACCCCGCCGGCGAAACTCGATTCCATTGAGGCCATTCTCGCCACGCCGCTACCGACAAGCCGCGGTGCCCCTCCTCAGATTTTAGGCAACGTCGCCACATTCGAGCGGACAACGACCCAATCTGTCGTCAGTCACCACAACGTCCAACCGGTCTTCGATGTCTTCGCCAATGTCGACCGCAGCGACCTCGGCACCGTTGCCGACGCCGTTAAAAAACTTCTCCCCGAATTCGAGAGAAAGCTCCCGCGCGGCAGCTTCATCACCATGCGCGGCCAAGCCCAAAGTATGGACGCCTCCTTCCTCGGCCTTGGCCTCGGCGTCCTGGGTGCGATCGTACTGGTCTACCTGCTTTTGGTCGTAAATTTTCAGAGCTGGCTCGACCCGTTCATCATCATCATGGCACTGCCCGGCGCGCTCTGCGGCATCATCTGGATTCTCTTTTTAACGCGCACCAGTCTCAGCGTTCCGTCACTCATGGGTGCCATCATGGGCGTCGGTGTCGCCACGGCTAATTCCATTTTGCTGGTCACCTTCGCCAACGATGTCCGCCACGAGGGTCGAGACGCTCGCGGCGCTGCCCTCGAAGCCGGCCACACACGTCTGCGACCTGTGCTCATGACTGCACTGGCGATGATCATCGGCATGTTACCCATGTCCCTCGGCCTCGGCGAAGGCGGCGAACAAAATTCCCCGCTCGGCCGCGCCGTAATCGGCGGTCTGCTTTTCGCCACGCTCGCCACCCTGTTCCTCGTACCCGTCGTGTACGCTACCCTCCGCAAGCGCGGCCCCCACACTCCCGAGGAAGAACTCCTCGAGGAAGCCACCGTCGATTCCGCTCATTCCAAATAATTTTCCGCCATGAAGTTCGCCCTACGCTCCTTTGTCTTTCTCGCAATCGCTACGTACAGCGTCGCTTCCACGCCTGTCAGCAAGGCTCCGCCGCCGGTCAACGTCGTACTCGCCGCACGCTCCAGTGCCGCGGTCGAACTGGTCCTCCCCGCCAGCCTCCAAGCCTTCCAAGAAGCCTCCATCTACGCTCGAACCGGCGGCTACCTAGCAAAATGGCTCGTCGACCTCGGCGACCAAGTCAGCGCCGGCCAAACCCTCGCTCACATCGACGGTCCTGAGCTCGATCAAGAACTCAACCAATCCCGCGCCGCACTCGCCCAAGCCAAGGCCAATGCCGAACTCACCCGTGCCACCTCCGCGCGCTGGAACGAACTTGCCGCCCGCAACGCGGTCTCAAAACAAGAGGCCGACGAAAAATCTGCCGCCGCCCAAGCCCGCGCCGCCGACGTCCAAGCTGCCGAAGCCAACGTCGCCCGCCTAACCCAGCTCAAATCCCTCCAGACGATCGTCGCCCCCTTTGCCGGAGTCATCACCTTCCGCGGGGCCGAGATCGGCGCCTTGATCACCACCGACTCCAGCCGCCGCGAACTCTTCCGTATGGCCGCCGTCACTCCGCTGAGGGTTTTCGCGAGCGTTCCTCAATCCTACCTCCGCTCCATCCGCCCCGGCCTCGAAGTCGAAGTCCTCATCAACGAGTTTCCCGGCCGCACCTTCAACGCCTCCGTCGTTCGCGTTGCCGGAGCCCTCGATCCCGTTACGCGCACGCTCTCCACTGAGATCCAACTACCCAACGCCAAAGGCGAAATCCTCCCCGGTATGTTCGTCCAAATTCGTTTTCGCCTCAAACCTGTCGAACCCGCGATTGTCCTCCCTTCCAACGCCGTCATCATCCGCGCCGACGGCCCTCAAGTCGCCACCGTTGATTCAGCGCAAACAATCCGTTTTCAAAAAATAAAAATCGGTCGCGATTTCGGCACTCAGATCGAGATTGTCTCCGGTCTTTCCGATGGCGCCCGCGTCGCAGCCAACCCCAACGACACCCTCACCGAAGGCCTCGTCGTCGAGCCGCTGCTTCCCGTCTCAACGAAGAAATAATTTCTCGCGGGCCGCCCGTGCGCCCACTCAAGCCGCCGCCGTTGTCAGCGTCGGCTTCACCACGCGGCCGATGGACAACACGCCCATCGCCGCAATCACGCAGAGCAAGCCCGCGCCAGTAAACGCCCAAGCGTAACTGCCCAGCGCGGTTCGTACCGCGCCCGCACCATACGCCGCACAAGCCGCGCCGACTTGATGCGCCGCCACGATCCAGCCGAAGACGATACTCGCGCGTTCACGCCCGAATACATCGCCCGTCAGCCGCACTGTAGGTGGCACCGTAGCAATCCAATCCAATCCGTAAAAAACGGCGAATACCCCCAACCCTGCGACCGGACCGAGCAACGCGGATGGCAAAAACAACAACGACAGCCCACGCAGCCCGTAGTAGCCGAAGAGCAACACGCGGTTGTTATAACGATCCGAAAGCCAGCCCGAGAGTGTCGTCCCGGCGAGATCGAAAAGCCCCATCATCGCCAACAAACCCGCGGCCCGTACTTCGGGAATTCCGCAGTCAAACGCGGCTGATATCAGGTGCGTGCCGATCAAGCCGTTCGTACTCGCACCACAGATAAAAAACGATCCCGCCAACAACCAGAAATCGCGCGTGCGCGCTGCTTCCAGCAAGGTCGTGATCGCCAGCTTCGCCGGATTTCCCACCGCGCGTTGAGCCGCATCCGCCGCGCCCGTTTCACCATAAGGCCTCAGCCCGAGATCTCGCGGCTCATCGCGCATGAAAAACCAAATCACCGGAATCATGCCCAACGCAACGCACGTCACGACTAGCGGGGCACTGCGCCAACCCGACGTCGTCACAAGCGAAGCAAACCATGGTAAAAACACGAGCTGTCCAGTGGCGGTGCTCGCCGTCAAAATGCCCATCACTAGCCCGCGGTGTTTCGTGAACCAGCGATTCGCTACCGCGGCCCCGAGCACCGTCGCCGCCATCCCCGAACCCGCGCCGACGACCAGCCCCCACAACACCACGAACTGCGCATACGTACGTAAAAACACAGTCGAGCCGTAGCCAAGCGCCAGCAATGCCATCCCCAGCATCATCGTTCGACGCAACCCAAGCCGCACATACAACGCTGCTGCAAAAGGCCCGATCAGTCCAAAAATAAAAATGTTTATCGCCACCACGGACGACACCGTCGCGCGGCTCCATTGAAATTCATTACTAAGTGGCAACAGCATCACACTCGGCGCCGAGCGCGCGCCCGCAGCCGCCAGCAACGTCAGAAACGTCACCCCTGCTACTACCCAAGCATAATGGATGCGCGGAGAGGAGGAAGGCGTGGAAACGTTCATGCGTTAAAACCGGCAGGCTAAATCACCAGCGCATGTGCACGCCGAGATGGAAATATCCGCCACTCGGACCCTCGGGTGGCAACGTCGCAAGCGCCACACTGGTCTTAGCGCCATCTACAATTTCCATCGGTGCACCGGCGCCACCCATATCTGTTTTGACCCAACCTGGATGCGCCGAATTCACTTTAAGCGGAGTGCCCTTCAACTCCTGCGCAAGTTCCACGGTGAACATATTTACCGCCGCTTTCGATGCGTCGTAACCGAGCAGCCGAGCCGGATAAATCGGCGAGTTCACATCGGCGTGTTCCGTAATTGAGCCGAGAATTGAAGAAAGATTAACGATGCGCCCTGCCGGTGATTTCTTCAACAACGGCAAAAATGCCTGAGTCACGGCGACCAACCCGAAGAAATTTGTGTCAAAGGTCGCCCGCAGCGAAGCCTGCGTGACGGTCGCCGGCCCCGTCTCCGTCGCGTAGTCGAGCACACCTGCGTTGTTCACAAGGATATCGAGTCGGCCGAATTCTTTTTCGACCCACGCCGCGGCGGTGCGGATCGAGGCTTCATCGGTGACGATCAAGGGCACCACGCGCGCCTCAATGCCTTCGGATTTCAACAACGCCACGGCGCCGGCACCGCGCTGCGCATCTCGCGCACCGACAAGAATAAAGACACCCTGAAGCCCAAGCTGACGGGCTGTTTCGAGACCAATGCCTTTATTTGCACCGGTAATGAGAGCGATTTTAGAAGACATATTATTTTGAAAAAAATTGAGAGTGTAAAAAAATCAGGAAGCTAGCGCCGGATAATCCGTATAACCACGCTCATCGCCGCCATAAAATGACTCCGGTAGGGGCGCATTTAATGGGGCGCCTTCGCTCAGACGCCGGGGCAAATCTGGATTAGCGATAAAGGCCTTGCCCCAAGCCACGGCGTCCGCGAGCCCCGCGGCGATCTCGGCCGTGGCTTCCGCTGCCGTGAAACCTTGGTTGGCGATAAAGACACCGCCAAAATTTTGTTTCAAGGTCGGCCCGAGGCGCGGATCGGCCAAGCCTTCGCGAGCGCACAAGAACGCTAGTTTACGTTTACCTAATTGTGTTGCGAGGTAACCAAACGTCGCCGCGAGGTTGGAATCACCGACGCCGTGCGCATCGCCCCGCGGAGCTAGATGATAACCGACGCGATCTGCGCCCCAAACGTCGATAACTGCATCGGTGACTTCCAGCGGAAGCCGAGCGCGGTTCTCGATTGAGCCACCGTACTCATCCGTGCGTCGATTGGAGCAATCCTGCAGAAATTGATCGAGCAAGTAACCATTCGCGCCGTGGATTTCGACGCCGTCGAAGCCCGCGCGTTGCGCGTTCTCTGCTCCAAGCCGAAACGCCGCCACGACTCCCGGCAACTCTGCGCGCTCAAGGGCGCGCGGCGTCACAAACGCTTTCTCCGGCCGGATCAGGCTCACATGGCCTGCCGCCGCGATCGCGCTAGGAGCCACAGGCAAGGCGCCGCCAAGATAAACCGGATCGGAAATCCGACCTACATGCCAAAGTTGCAAAAAAATTCGCCCACCTGCAGCGTGGACGGCGGCGGTGATCGATTTCCAACCACTGACTTGCTCGGACGACCAGATACCCGGCGTGTCGGGATAGCCGACACCCATCGGATCGACGGCGGTCGCCTCGCTCAGGATCAAGCCCGCAGACGCGCGTTGGGCGTAATATTTCGCCATCATCTGATTCGGCACGCGACCGACAGAAGCGCGGCAACGCGTGAGCGGGGCCATGATGATACGGTTCGGCAGGGTCAATGCGCCGAGGCGAAGGGAATCGTGTAGCGAGGACATCGCTGCATGATTCAGCCTAATAAAGTATTCGCGCAACCCTGCGCGCAAAAAAACTCGCGCGCTCGCGTATTGCCGAAGACGGTTCGGCGTGTTTGCTGGGTCCAATGCGCTCCCTTCGCTCCCCCGCCCTTCTGCTTCGTTCCATGATCACAAGCGCGCTGCTTTCGGGCGCTAGTGTCTTTGCCGCGCCCGAAAAGTGGGCCGCCGAAATCAGTAAATACACCGAAGCCGACGCGGTCAAAGCTCCCGCCCGCGATGCCGTGGTATTTGTCGGTAGTTCTTCCATCCGCCGCTGGACGAGCCTCGCCGCCGATTTCCCTGGCATCACCACGCTCAACCGCGGCTTCGGCGGTTCGGAACTTTCTGACAGTGTGTTCTATGCGGATCGCCTTGTGATACCCTACGCGCCGCGCCTTGTAATAGTTTACGCGGGTGAAAATGACCTCCAAGCCGGAAAATCCGCCGAAGCCTTGCTCGCCGATTTCAAAGCGTTCTGCGCCAAAATTCACCCAGCGCTCCCCAAGACGAAGATCATCTTCCTGGCCGTCAAAGAAAGCCCTTCTCGCGCC
>Ga0214919_10004191_pt1 | contig 21209 bp, 19 predicted proteins | sample LL1503_MetaG_FD_177994 | JGI IMG/M metagenome (GOLD analysis project Ga0214919, IMG submission 177994) | Freshwater microbial communities from Lake Lanier, Atlanta, Georgia, United States - LL-1503 | ecosystem: Environmental > Aquatic > Freshwater > Lake | place: USA: Georgia | collected... | reverse complement strand
TCTGACACAGCTGAATTCGGAGATTACGTTTCTGGTCCACGTGTTATCGATCCACACGTCAAGGAAAACATGAAGGCTGTTCTTGCCGATATCCAAAGTGGAGCATTTGCAAAGCGCTTCATCGATGACCAAGAGGCTGGAGCACCTGAATTTAAATCACTTCGTGCAAAGGGCGAGTCTCACCCAATCGAATCTGTAGGCCGTGAACTTCGCAAGATGTTTTCATGGATGAAGCAGTCAAAGGGTGACGATTACAAGGAAGGCAGCGCAGCGCGTGGCTAAACCTATTGTTTTAATCGCTGAAGAGCTAAGTCCTGCAACACTTGAAGCTTTAGGTCCTGATTTTGAAGTTGTTAACTGCGATGGTGCAAACCGCGCAGAGCTTCTTACAGCACTTGCTAAAGGAGTAGATGCGGTTTTGATTCGTTCTGCAACCAAAATGGACGCAGAAGCGATCGCTGCAGCCAAAGGCTTGAAGGTTATTGCTCGTGCAGGTGTTGGTCTTGATAACGTTGATATTCCAGCGGCAACAGCTGCTGGTGTCATGGTTGTTAATGCACCTACATCAAACATTGTTTCTGCAGCTGAATTAGCAATTTCATTGTTGATGGCCTCTGCACGTTTCATTTCTCCAGCACACGCAGCTTTGCGTAATGGAAAGTGGGCACGTTCGAAGTACACAGGCGCAGAGATCTTTGAAAAGACTCTTGGAATTGTTGGCTTTGGTCGCATTGGTCAATTAGTTGCTCACCGCATGCAGGCATTTGGAATGGATGTAGTTGCTTACGATCCATACCTACAGCCTGCTCGTGCAGCACAACTTGGTGTTCGCTTGGTTGAACTTGATGAACTTCTCAAGATTTCAGATTTCATCACAATTCACCTTCCAAAGACGAAGGAAACTGCAAACCTAATCGGCGTGGATGCACTAAAGAAGGTAAAGCCTTCTGTTCGCATTATTAACGCTGCTCGTGGTGGCGTATTGGATGAGGCTGCATTATTTGATGCAATCACTGAAGGCCGCGTTGCCGGTGCTGGTCTTGATGTGTTCTCAACAGAACCATGCACAGACTCACCACTATTTACTTTGGATCAAGTTGTAGCAACACCTCACTTGGGCGCTTCAACTGATGAAGCACAAGAGCGTGCAGGTATTGCTGTTGCTGTTTCAGTGCGTAAAGCACTTGCGGGAGAGCTTGTTCCTGATGCGGTTAACGTCAAGGGTGGAGCGATTCACGAAGAGATCCGTCCAAGCCTTCCATTGGTGGAAAAGATGGCTCAGATCGCAACAGCGATCGCAGGTGAAGCCCCGGTAAGTATGGACTTAACAGTTCGAGGCGATATCTCTGGCCATGATTCATCCATCCTTGCAACAAGTGCACTTAAGGGCGCTTTGCTTGGTTGTGGACTTTCAGATGTCACATATGTAAATGCGCCAGCACTCGCCGCAGAACGCGGAGTTACATCAGCTGTTACAACTGATCCAGAAAGCCCTGAATACCGCAGCATGATTTCACTTCGCGCAGCACTTGCCGATGGCAAGATCGTTACCGTTGATGGAACGCTGATGGGTATTCGCAAGGTTGAAAAGATCATTGCAATTGATGGATTTGATCTTGATCTTCCACCAACTGAAAATCTTTTGTTCCTTCGTTACTCAGATAAGCCAGGTGTAGTTGGCGCAGTCGGTAATGCACTTGGAAAAGCTGGCCTCAATATCGCAGGCATGCAGGTTGCACGAAGTGCAGCAGGCGGAGAAGCGTTGATGGCAATCACTGTAGATTCACAAATTAGTGATGATCTAACAACAGCAATCAAAAAGGAAACAGGAGCAGATCTAGTTCGCTCCGTAACTTTGGTGGGGTAATGACAACAATTAATTTAGCTGTAATTGCAGGCGATGGAATTGGCCCTGAGGTTGTAGGAGAAGGCCTCAAGGTTCTAGATGTTGTTGCAAAAAAGTATGGAGTTGAGTTCAAAAAAACTTCATACGATCTTGGAGCAGCGTTCTGGCATCGCACAGGTGAAGTTTTGCCTGATGCAACATTGGCAGATCTTGCAAAAGCAGATGTAATTTTGCTTGGCGCAGTTGGAGATCCAACTGTTCCAAGTGGAGTTCTAGAGCGCGGACTTTTGTTAAAGCTTCGCTTTGCCTTTGATCATTACATCAATCTGCGTCCAGCTCGATTAATGCCTGGTGTTACCGGACCTCTTGCAACTAAAGCGCCTATTGATTTTGTTGTTGTTCGCGAAGGCACGGAAGGCCCATATGTTGGTGCCGGTGGCGTGCTTGCTGAAGGCACTGATGCTGAAATCGCAACAGAAGAGAGCCTTAATACACGTCGCGGAGCAGAACGTGTTATCCGCGATGCCTTTGAGCGCGCATCAAAGCGCGAGCGTAAGAAATTAACTTTGGTTCACAAGAACAATGTTCTTACACGCGCAGGTGGATTATGGACACGCACTTTCAATGAGGTCGCTAAGGAATATCCAGCGATCACTACTGATTATTTGCATGTTGATGCAGCATCAATGTTCTTCGTAACTAACCCAGATCGATTTGATGTTGTTGTAACTGACAATCTTTTCGGAGATATCTTGACTGATATCGCTGCAGCTATTTGTGGTGGCATCGGACTTGCAGCCTCTGGAAATATCAACCCAACTGGAAAGTTCCCATCAATGTTTGAACCAGTACATGGTTCAGCACCAGATATTGCTGGAAAGAATTTGGCTGACCCAACCGCAACAGTTATGTCAGTTGCGATGATGCTTGATCACCTAGGGCTATCTGATGCTGCACGTGATGTTGAGCGTGTGGTTGCAGCAGACCTTGCAACTCGCGGCGATAAGAAGCGAAGCACTACTGAAATTGGAGATGCGCTAGCAAGCGCTCTGTAATTATGAAGATCACTCTTAACCCAAATGCCAAAGATGCTGCTACACGCGATGCGTTAGTTGCTGAAGGTGGCTTTGGTAAGTACTACACCGATCACATGGTGATGTGCGAATGGAGTGAGGCAGAAGGTTGGGGCGAACCACATCTAATGCCATACGGACCAATCTCATTAGATCCTGCAACTGCGGTGTTCCATTACGGCCAGGAAATCTTTGAGGGTATGAAGGCGTATCGCCAACCAGATGGATCAATTGCACTATTTCGTCCAACTGCAAATGCGAAGCGTTTTGCAAACTCTGCAAAGCGTTTAGCTTTGCCTGAAATGCCAGTTGAATTATTTATGGAAACCGTTGAGGCGCTTGTTCAACAAGATGCCGGTTGGGTTCCAAGCAAGGTCGGGGAGTCGCTGTACATCCGTCCATTTATGATTGCAACAGAGGTTGGCTTGGGAGTTCGCCCAACAAATAAGGCCACATACCTTTTAATTGCAACACCTGCTGGTGCTTACTTTGATCCATCAAAGGCTGTTTCTGTGTGGATTTCAACTGAGTACGTCCGTGCCGCTCAAGGTGGAACTGGTGAGGCAAAGTGCGGTGGTAATTACGCAGCATCTCTGGTTGCACAAAAGGCTGCAGCAAAAGAAGGCTGCGATCAAGTTGTGTGGATTGATGCAAAAGAGCGCAAGTGGATTGAAGAAATGGGCGGCATGAACCTTTACTTTGTAAAGGGTAAAGGTGCCGATGCAACTGTTATCACTCCACAGTTAACTGGAACTTTGTTGCCAGGAATCACACGCGATTCGATCTTGTCAGTTGCAGCCGATCTTGGCTACAAGGTTGATGAGGTAATGCTTTCAATCGATGATTGGCGTGATGGAGTTACCTCAGGTGAGATCACTGAAATCTTTGCCTGCGGAACCGCAGCTGTTGTTTCTCCAGTTGGCCAGGCCAAGAGCGCCATGGGAACTTGGGTAACTGGTGATGGTCAGCCAGGAACAATCACCATGCAGATTCGTAATCACTTACTGGGAATCCAGCACGGCACGATTGCAGATAAGCACAACTGGATGAGTGCGGTTAAGTAATGCCAGTAAATGATTCATTCCATATCTATGACACAACTTTGCGTGATGGTGCACAGCAAGAGGGCTTAAACCTTTCTGTTCATGACAAGCTCAACATTGCTCGTCACTTAGATGATTTAGGTGTTGGCTTTATTGAAGGTGGTTGGCCTGGTGCAAACCCAAAGGACACCGAGTTTTTCGCCCTTGCTAAAAAAGAGTTAAAACTTAAAAACGCAACCTTTGTGGCATTTGGTGCAACACGTCGCCCAAATGCAAAGGCTGCTGATGATGTATTGCTCGGTGCACTTCGTGACAGTGGAGCTCCCGCAGTAACTCTTGTCGCAAAGGCCTTTGATCGCCATGTTGATCTTGCATTAAAGACAACTTTGGATGAAAACCTTGCGATGATTCGCGACTCTGTCACCCATTTACGCGAAGAAGGACAGCGTGTATTTCTTGATGCTGAGCACTTCTTTGATGGCTATCGCAGTAATCGCGCATACGCACTTGAGGTAGTTCGCGTTGCAGCTGAAGCTGGTGCAGATGTAATTGCGCTGTGCGATACAAATGGCGGAATGTTGCCCGATGAATTGTCACAAGTTGTGCATGATGTCCTAACGGCAAGCTCTGCTCGCCTTGGAATCCACTGCCACAACGACACGGGTTGCGCAGTTGCTAACTCAATGGCCGCAGTTGCAGCAGGTGCCACACATGTTCAGGGAACTTTAAATGGTTACGGTGAGCGCACGGGTAACGCTGATTTGGTAACAATCATCGCCAATCTAGAGCTTAAGAAGAAGCAGTTAGTGCTTCCGCCTAATTCATTGCGTGAAGCTTTTAGAATTTCACATGCGGTCGCAGAGGTTACAAATGTTGCTCCAAGCTCGCGCCAACCTTATGTTGGCGTTTCAGCATTTGCTCACAAGGCGGGGCTACATGCAAGTGCAATCAAGGTTGATCCATCGTTGTATCAGCATGAAGATCCATCATCTGTTGGAAACGATATGCGCATGCTTGTTTCAGATATGGCTGGCCGTGCATCAATCGAATTGAAGTCACAAGAGCTCGGTGTAGATCTTGGTGGAGATAAAGAGTTAATCGGTCGCATTGTTGATCGAGTAAAGGATATGGAATCTCGCGGCTTTACCTTTGAAGCTGCAGATGCCTCATTTGAATTACTAGTTCATGAAGAGATGTCTGGAAAGCGTCCATCATTCTTTACAATCAATCATTGGGTTACATCTGTAGAACGTGCAGCAGATCAAAGCATTTCAACAAAGGCTGAAGTCACCGTCACCGCCATGGGCCAAGAGATCACCTGCAAAGGTGAAGGAAACGGACCTGTTAACGCATTTGATAACGCGCTTCGCACCGGTTTATTGAAGTTGTATCCAGAGCTTTCTACTCTTGAACTTACCGATTACAAGGTTCGTATCCTTGAAGGTCGCCTTGGAACTGGTGCGGTAACACGCGTACTTGTTGAAACTAGCGATGGCAAAGGTGAATGGAACACCGTTGGTGTTCATGAAAATGTTATTGCCGCATCTGCAATGGCACTGGAGGATGCAGTTACCTTCGGCTTACTGCGCCAAGGACGTAAGCCCGAGTAAACTCCTTACGTGAGCGAAAAATATGAAAAGCTAATTACAGCTTTTACTCGCCACTTAGAGGTTGAACGATCTCTATCAGTTCACACAATTCGTGCATATATCGGTGATCTTGAAAGTCTTGTGACTCATCTGGAAAGTATTGGTGTTGAAGATATTTCAGGCTTAGAACTAATCCACCTTCGATCTTGGCTTGCTAATCAGCAGGTCAAAGGGGGAGCGCGAACAACTCTTTCTCGCAGGGCGGTTTCAGTTCGACTTTTCACAAAGTGGGCGGTCAAAAATAAGTATTTAGCAAAGGATGTCGCAGCAACTTTGGCAACACCAAAGGGCCACCGCACATTGCCAGAAGTTTTAGAAATTGCCGATGCAAAGGTTGCCATGGACTCACTTGCAACGAGAGCAGCCGAAGAAGAGACACCTATTTCACTACGGGATGTTGCAATGGTTGAGATGTTGTATGCATCGGGTGCCCGTGTAGCGGAACTATGTGGATTGGATTTAAGCGATATTGATTACGATCGCCAAACGATTCGTGTATTGGGTAAAGGAAAAAAGGAGCGCACGATTCCGCTGGGGAATCCTGCAATGCGAGCCCTTGATGTCTACTTAAAAGATGCACGTGATTCTCTAAAAAATGCACACTCAGCAAACGCGGTTTTCTTAGGTGCCCGCGGAAAGCGAATTGATCAACGCACTGTCAGAACGGTTGTATACAAAGCACTGCAAGCAATTGAAGGAATCGAAAGATTGGGTCCACACGCATTGCGACATTCAGCTGCCACCCATTTATTGGAAGGCGGTGCAGATTTGCGCACAGTGCAGGAAATCTTGGGCCATGCATCATTGGCAACAACTCAGATTTACACACACGTTTCTACTGAGCGTTTACAAAAAGCTTTCAAGCAGGCTCATCCACGCGCATGAGATCTGCACTTGTAGTAATTCCTACCTTCAACGAAGCACAGAGCATCGGCGAAGTACTTACCGCACTAAAACCTTTGGATTGTGATGTTCTTGTAATTGATGATGGCTCACCAGATGGAACCGCTTCCATAGTTCGAATGCATGGCGTTGAGGTAATTGAACGTGAAGGAAAACAAGGTTTGGGGAGTGCCTATCGGACAGGTTTTTCAATCGCAATTCAACGTGGCTATACCTACATCATTCAGATGGATGCCGATGGATCACATCAAGTAAAAGATCTGCAAAAAATGATGGAGTGGATTGGAAGCGCAGATCTGCTCATTGGCTCTAGATATGTAAGAGATGGCGGGGTTGATAATTGGAGCAAGTTCCGTGAAAGCCTTTCTAAGACCGCCAACTTGTATTCAACTATTCTTCTCTCTTTAGGCATCAAGGACTCAACATCTGGTTTTCGAATTTACACCTCTGAGTTATTGAGAAAGATGGAGATCTCAACAATTCGCAGCGAGGGGTACTGCTTCCAAATCGAGATGACTCGTAGGGCAATCGCTCGCGGGGGATCGGTTGCCGAAATTCCAATTACCTTTATTGAACGGACGCACGGAAAGAGCAAGATGTCCTTCGCCATCGCGCTAGAAGCGGTGCTACGCATCACTGCATGGGGAGCCTTGCGCCTAATCGGGCGGTAATTTCGGCATCTGCGCTCAGGTAGGATTTGCCTTGCATCTTCTCGTAAGAGGGATGACATCTCAGCACTCACCGGCTTCGGTCGGCATAACCACCTCGGTCCACAAGAAATTGTGGTCGGTGATTTCGAGTGCGACGGGCTAAACAAATTGTTTGGCCATAAACCGAGCGGGTTTTTTCTGCTGTGCAGAAAAAACCTAAGAAGGAGTATGCCGTCATGGCAGTTGTAACAATGCGAGAGCTCCTCGACAGCGGAGTCCACTTTGGACACCAGACTCGTCGATGGAACCCAAAGATGAAGCGCTTCATTTTCACAGAGCGCAATGGCATCTACATCATCGACATCCAGCAATCACTTGCACTTATCGATTCAGCGTATGAGTTTGTTAAGGACACAGTTGCAAAGGGTGGCCACGTTTTATTTGTTGGAACAAAGAAGCAGGCTCACGAGCCAATCATCAATCACGCAGCACGCGTTGGAATGCCAACAGTGACTGAGCGTTGGTTGGGTGGAATGCTTACCAACTTCCCAACTGTTTACAAGCGTATTCAGCGCCTCAAGGAGCTAGAAGCCCTTGAAGAGAAGAACGACCTACTTCTAACAAAGAAGGAATTACTTGTTCTACGCCGCGAACGCGAAAAGCTATTTAAGAACCTCGACGGTATCCGCAACATGACTAAGTTGCCTTCAGCAATTTGGGTTGTAGATACAAAGAAGGAACACCTTGCAGTTCAGGAAGCTAAGAAGCTAGGTATTCCAGTTATCGCAATCTTGGATACAAACTGTGATCCAGATGAGGTTGATTACAAGATTCCTGGTAACGATGATGCAATCCGTTCAATCGACTTGCTGACACGCGTTATCACCGATGCAATTGCAGCTGGCCTAAAGGCACGTTCTGCAAATGTTAAGGAAGAGACAAAGTCAGATGCGCCAGCAGCTGTTGCTGCAGGAGAGCCGTTAGCTGATTGGGAGAAGGAAATTCTCGACAGTTCAGCTCCAGCACCAACAACACCGGAGGCATAAATTGGCTAACTACACAGCTGAAGATGTAAAGAAGCTTCGTGAAGCAACTGCAGCAGGAATGCTGGATTGCAAGAAGGCTTTGGATGAAGCAGAAGGCGACTACAACAAGGCGCTAGACATCATTCGTGTTAAGGGACTTAAAGGCATTACAAAGCGCGAGGGTCGTCTAACTTCAAATGGTGCAGTTGTTGCAAAGGTCGAGGGCAACCTTGGCGTAATGCTAGAACTGAACTGCGAAACAGATTTCGTTGCAAAGGGTGAGCGCTTCGTTGCACTTGCTGATGAGCTACTTGCACATCTACAAAATGCACAATCTGATTCCCTAGAGGCTTTCCTTGCTTCAACAATGTCTAACGGCAGCACCGTTCAGGCAACTGTTGATGAGGCAAATGCAACTATGGGCGAGAAGATTGAAGTTCGCCGCATTGCAGTTATCAAGGATTCACCAGTTGGTATCTACCTGCACCGCACAAGCCCAGATCTACCACCACAGGTTGGTGTGTTGGTTGAGCTTGTTAAGGATGCAGCTGAAGTTGGTAAGGACATCGCACAGCACATTGCAGCATTTGCTCCGCAGTTTGTTAATCGCGAAGATGTTCCAGCTGATTTGATCGAGAACGAGCGCCGAATCGCGGAAGAGACAGCGCGCGAAGAGGGTAAGCCAGAGGCTGCACTTTCAAAGATCATCGAAGGCCGCGTGACCGGTTTTGTTAAGGAAGTTTCCTTGATCGAGCAGTCATTCGCTAAGGATGCAAAGAAGACTGTAAAGCAGATCCTCGATGAGGCGGGAACAGCTGTTAAGGCCTTCCATCGCTTCCGCGTGGGTCAATAAGGACAAGGTCTGATCGCTTAGACTTAGTTCAATAGCCAGCGGTTAATAGCCGAATAATTAAAAGTTGGAGGAGCACTCATGCCCGGTACACGAGGAACGTATCGCAGAGTGCTCCTTAAACTTTCTGGTGAAGTTTTTGGTGGGGCTAAGGGCATCGGTGTTGATCCCGATGTTGTTCAAGATATTGCAAAGCAAATTGCAGATGTTGCCCGTAGCGGTGTTCAAGTAGCGATCGTTGTAGGCGGAGGAAACTACTTCCGCGGGGCAGAGCTTTCACAGCGCGGAATGGATCGATCTCGCGCGGACTACATGGGAATGCTTGGCACAGTGATGAACTGTTTAGCGCTACAGGATTTTCTAGAAAAAGAGGGTGTACAAACCCGCGTACAAACTGCGATCACAATGGGGCAGGTTGCAGAGCCTTACATTCCATTGCGCGCAATCCGTCATCTTGAAAAGGGTCGCGTTGTTATTTTTGGAGCTGGCGCGGGTATGCCATTCTTTACAACAGATACCGTTTCGGCCCAGCGCGCACTTGAAATTGGTGCTGAAGCGTTATTGCTCGCAAAGAGCGGTGTCGATGGCGTATACAGCGCAGACCCTAAGAAGGATGCCGCCGCGACTAAGTACGACACAATCTCTTACGACGAAGTTCTTTCAAAATCATTAGCTGTTGCTGATGCTGCAGCTTTTGCATTATGCCGTGAAAACAAGTTACCGATTGTGGTCTTTGATTTGATGAAAAATGGAAATATTGGCCGCGCAGTACGTGGTGAAGTAATCGGAACTCTTGTCGCATAAGCGATGAGCAAAAGCACCAGGTAGTTAGAGGAGCAAAGAGATGGCAGATGTAGCAAGCGCCCTCAAGGACGCTGAAACCAAGATGAATAAAGCGGTAGAGGTTGCCAAAGATGACTTCGCTTCAATCCGCACAGGTCGCGCACATCCATCATTGTTCAACAAGGTAATGGTTGATTACTACGGCACATATACATCTTTGTCACAGCTGGCCTCAATTCAGGTTCCAGAAGCGCGCATGGCGATTATCGCCCCATTTGATAAAGGTGCAATGGCCTCAATCGAAAAGGCGATCCGTGAATCAGATCTAGGTGTAAACCCTGGCAATGATGGTGTTGTAATTAGAGTTAATTTTCCTCAACTGACTGAAGAGCGCCGCAAGGAGTACATCAAGGTAGTTAAGGGCAAGGCTGAAGACTCAAAGGTTTCTATGCGCAATATCCGTCGTGCAGCAAAAGAGGCGATGGAAAAGATGGAAAAAGATGGCGAAATCGGAAAAGATGATTTAGCACGTGGAGAAAAAGAGTTAGAAAAAATTACCGCAGACCATGTTGCAAAGGTAGATGAGCTTCTGAAGCACAAGGAGGTCGAACTCCTCGAGGTCTAAGGGGTTCATTCATGTCCGATCTTCATTCGATTAACGAGGCGATCAATAAGAAGGCAGGGCGAAAGCTTTTGCCATCAATTGGCGTTGGTTTGTCATTGATCGGATTAGTCTGGTTTGCCCTGTCTTATCACCGAGAAATATTTGCGATTGTTGTTGCGATTGCAGTTGTACTTGGCGCCCGCGAAATTGTGCGTGCCTTTTCTGCACACTCAATCACAATCTCGTTTAATGGTTTGGCACTGGCAACAATTGGACTTTCTTATGCCGCCTGGAATGGGGGAGTTGCAGGGTTAGCCATCGCAACTGCGATTGCATTCCCGTTACTTCTTATTCGTGCCTTATTACAAGGTCCAGAAGGCTTTGTTGCCAAGGCTACCGGCACAACATTTGCACTTCTGTACTTACCATTTCTTGCAGGATTCCTAATTTTACTTGCACGTCCCAGCACTGGGTTTCAACGGGTAATGACATTTATGGTTTTAGTCGGTTGCAATGACACCTTTGGTTACATCGTTGGCGTCTTGTTTGGAAAGCATCCCTTAGTTCCAACTATTTCCCCTAAGAAAACTTGGGAAGGTCTAGCGGGTTCAACTGTATTTACAGTTATTGGTGGCTGTTTGGCGTTCAAATACATCATGGATATGCATTGGTGGATCGGCATCATCGTAGGCTTGATGATTGTCTTCACTGCAACTTGCGGAGATTTAATTGAAAGTGCGATGAAGCGAGATATGAGTTTGAAGGATATGGGTTCATTACTACCTGGACATGGTGGAATGTTGGATCGCTTAGATTCAGTTGTTTTGTCAGCACCTGCAATGTGGCTAGCGCTAGAGCTTGTGAAGCGCTACTTATGAGTGGGCAAGTACCAGAAGTAAAACTGGTTTTTGATGAACCTGTACAGCGCAAAAAGGCACCTAAGCATCTAGCTGATTTTTCACCGGCAGATCGCAAAGCCTTTGCTGAAGAGCTTGGCTTTAAAGCATTTCGCGCTTCTCAGGTCGCAAACCATTACTTCTCTCATCTTTCAAATAACCCGGAAGAGTGGACCGATATCCCAGCTACAGAACGCCAAGCAATTGCCGATGCACTAACTCCAAAGATGATCGAGTTAGTGACAACTCGAACTACAGATAATGGAATGACCCGTAAAGATTTATGGAAGTTACATGATGGCGTATTGGTTGAGAGTGTTTTGATGCGTTACACAGATCGCGCAACTGTTTGTATCTCGTCTCAGGCAGGATGTGGAATGAACTGTCCATTCTGCGCCACGGGCCAAGCAGGTCTTACCCGCAATTTGTCTGCAGCTGAAATTACAGACCAAATAGTTGCAGCGGCTCGAGTCTGTGCAAATGGTGAACTACCAGGTGGTCCAACACGACTTTCAAATATTGTGTTTATGGGTATGGGTGAACCACTTGCTAATTACAACTCAGTAGTTCGAACTTTGCGTAACATCACCGAACCAAATCCCGATGGACTTGGCATATCTGCCCGATCAGTTGTTGTCTCAACCGTCGGCTTGGTGAATGGAATTGAAAAATTAATGGATGAGGGAATCAACTGCACCTTGGCTGTTTCGCTACATACTCCTGATGATGAGTTGCGTGATTCATTGGTTCCAATTAACAATCGCTTTAATGTACGCGAAGTTCTCGCGGCGGCTGATGCCTATGAAAAGAAGACAGGTCGACGCTACTCAATCGAATACGCATTGATTCGCGATATAAATGATCAATCATGGAGATCTGATTTATTGGGTCGTCTCTTAAAGAACCGTAATGCGCATGTGAACTTGATTCCTCTCAATCCAACACCAGGATCTAAGTGGACAGCTTCTCGTCGCGAGGATGAGGTCGAGTTTGTTCGAATTCTAGAAAGTTATGGGGTTCCTGTAACGGTTCGCGATACACGCGGTCGTGAAATTGATGGTGCGTGTGGCCAGTTGGCGGCGGCAGAAAAGGCTTCCCCGTCAGCCTAATTCTTGGCTAGTTAGATCAAGGTGTAATTGCTAGGCTCGTGCTTATGAAAAAGCTTACTAACTTCATCAATGGCAAAGCGGTCGAATCAACTTCAGGAGAAACCACGACTCTGGTAAATCCAGCGACGGGGCAGCCTTTTGCTACCGCTCCTAAATCAAATTCAGCAGATATTGATGCTGCATTTAAAGCGGCAAGTGATGCATTTGTAGATTGGCGCGACTCGACTCCATCTCAACGTCAGCGTGCTCTATTGAAGATTGCAGATGCAATTGAAGAGCGTGCTGAAGAGGTAATTGCTATTGAATGTGAAAATACTGGTAAGCCAATTTCACTAACAACCTCTGAAGAGGTTCCACCAATGGTGGATCAGATTCGCTTCTTCGCCGGAGCGGCACGAAATTTAGAAGGAAAGTCCGCTGGTGAATATATGCCAGGTATGACATCAATGATTCGCCGCGAACCGGTTGGAGTTATTGGACAGGTAACGCCATGGAACTATCCAATGATGATGGCGGTCTGGAAGTGGGCACCAGCAATAGCTGCAGGTAACACCGTAGTGTTAAAGCCAAGTGATACAACACCTGCATCAACTGTATGGATGGCCAATTTAATGGCGGAATTTTTGCCCGCTGGCGTTTTCAATGTTGTTTGCGGAGAGCGCGAAACAGGTGCAGCACTTGTTAACCATGCGCGCCCAGACATGGTTTCAATTACCGGATCAGTTGGTGCCGGAATACAGGTTGCAGAATCTGCTGCCAAGCAGGTTAAGCGAGTTCATCTTGAACTCGGTGGGAAAGCACCGGTTGTCGTTTTTGCAGATGCAGATCTTGCAGCAGCTGCAGAAGCCATCGCGATCGCTGGTTACTTCAATGCAGGTCAAGATTGCACAGCTGCAACTCGTGTAATTGTGCAAGATTCTGTTTACGAACAATTTGTTGGATTACTTACTGAACAGGCAAAGGGGATAGCAATCGGTGCACCTGCCGATGAGGATGTCTTCCTTGGGCCGGTCAACAACGCCAACCAGCTTTCACGTGTATCTGATCTGCTTTCGCGCGTCCCATCACATGCACAGGTAATGACTGGCGGAAGTGCCCTAGATCGTCCCGGATTCTTCTTCCCAGCAACGGTTGTTGCAGGCCTTCGACAAGAGGATGAACTCATCCAGAAGGAAATCTTTGGCCCAGTAATCACCGTTCAGAAGTTCAGCGATGAGGCTCAAGCTGTTTCAATGGCAAATGGCGTCGAGTATGGATTGGCCTCCAGCGTCTGGACCGCCAACCACGGAACTGCGATGCGCATGGCAAAGGCCTTTGACTTCGGATGTGTCTGGATCAACACCCACATTCCCCTAGTTGCTGAGATGCCGCATGGCGGATTCAAGCGCTCGGGCTATGGCAAAGATCTCTCCGGCTATGGCTTCGAGGACTACACGCGAATCAAGCATGTGATGACTAATCTTGGGGCGTAGTATTTCCCCCTGATCGTACGACTTGTCCGCCCACAACCCACAGAATGCTTGAGGCTCGGTAATCCGACAACTAGCTAGTGCTTAACCCTTAAGGAGTAAATCAGTATGTCAAAAGAAAGTTCACTCTCACCAGAAGCAAAATCAGTATTAGGTGCAATGGTTTCTCGCCGCGGAGTACTCGCAGGCGCAGGAGGTTTAGGTGCAGCAGGATTGTTAGCTGCGTGTGGTGGCGGAAGTTCATCTTCTGCTGGTGATAAAAACACTGTTCGTTGGGGTAACTGGCCGTTGTATTTGGATTTTGATTCAAAGACAAAGAAGTACCCGACTTTAGAAAAATTCTCAAAGGAATCAGGAATCACCGCAAAATACTTTGAAGATTACAACGACAACGATGAATTTTTTGGCAAGGTACAAGCTCAGCTGAAGTTGGGTCAGGACATCGGCTATGACGTTGTTACTCCAACAGATTGGATGGCTGCGCGCTGGATCCGTCTTGGTTACACACAAAAGTTTGATGCAGCAAATATTCCAAACAAGGTGAACATTATTGATTCATTGTCATCACCTTCATTTGATCCAAAGCGTGAGCAATCATTGACATGGCAGGGAATCATGTCTGGTTTTGGTTGGAATGTTGAAAAGAACCCAAAGGGCGTTCATACATTAGATGAGCTTTTCGCTCCACAGAACAAGGGAAAGATTGTTGTCCTGTCGGAAATGCGAGACACAATTGGAATTATTGCAAAGGCACAAGGCGTAAATCTTCAAACAATCACTGAAGCTCAGTTTATGAACGCCGTTGATTTCATGGCAAAGAAGATTGCAGATGGCTGGATCCGAGGCGTTAAGGGTAATGATTACGCTCAAGATCTGACATCAGGAGATGCGACCGCTGTAATTGGCTGGTCTGGCGATATGTTCATCCTGAAATCTGAGAATGAAGGAAAGTTTGATTTCGCAATCCCAGAGTCTGGATCAACTATTTCGGGAGATAACTTGATGATCCCATCAACTGCAACTGCAGATGGAAAGGCAAATGCCGAAAAGCTCATTAATTACTATTACGAGCCAGCTGTTGCAGCAGAGGTTGCTGCCTACGTTAACTACGTATGCCCAGTAAATGGCGCACAGGCTGAAATGGAGAAGATCGATCCAAAGCTTGCGACAAGTCCATTTATCTTCCCGGATGCAGCTACTTCAAAGAAGTTAAGTGTGTTCCGTTCATTGACTCCAGCAGAAGAAACTTCTTGGGGCGAAGCGTTCCAGAAGGCGGCCGGCAACTAGTGGCTGACGTTTCATCTGCGACACGAGGAGATTTACGTCTTACTCGAATCACAAAGTCATATGGCGATTTCAACGCTGTTAATGATTTGTCATTAACTATTCCTGAAGGATCTTTCTTCGCGCTACTTGGACCTTCAGGTTGCGGTAAGACAACAACGCTGCGAATGATTGCAGGCCTTGAAGAGCCAACTGTTGGAAGTATTCACTTGGGTGCAACAGATATCACCACTAAGCGTCCGTATCAACGACCAATTAATACCGTCTTCCAAAACTATGCGCTGTTTCCCCATTTAACTATCTTCGAAAACATCGCATTTGGTTTGCGACGTCGCGGTATTAAAGATGTAACTGCAGATGTTAATAAAGTTCTTGAGTTAGTAGAGCTTCCACATTTAGCACAACGAAAGCCGACTCAGCTCTCAGGCGGACAACAGCAGCGAATCGCACTTGCGCGAGCAATTGTGAACCGACCTGCATTGTTACTTCTGGATGAGCCACTTGGAGCGCTTGATCTAAAGCTGCGCCGTCAGATGCAGATCGAACTAAAGTGGATCCAGCGCGAGGTCGGACTTACCTTCGTGCATGTAACCCACGATCAGGAAGAGGCCATGACTATGGCTGACACCATCGCTGTTATGAATGAGGGCGAGATCGAGCAGATGGGATCTCCTGCTGATCTTTATGACAATCCAAATACAGCATTTGTTGCAAACTTCCTTGGGCAATCAAACCTTATTAAGGGCCGTATCGAAGGTACAGATGGTGACAACCTCGTTGTCGATCTATTTGGTCAAAAGATTTCTATGCCAAAGAGCCGTAGCCATGCGGTTGATAGCTCTATCTATGCAGGTATACGCCCAGAAAAATTCCGCATCTCTCTTGTCGGAACTCCAACTCGCGGAAATATCTTGACTGGTGGCCGTATTGAAGATGTTTCATACATCGGTGTTTCAACTCAGTACCAAGTAACTATGCCTTGGGGCCAAGAGTTAATGGTTTTTGAGCAAAATGATGATGGTGTTCCACCATTTGATAAGGGCGATGAGGTTGTTATCTCTTGGGAGCCAAACTTCACCTTTGCTCTACGTGGAGATGAAGATGTTGAAGCAGGTCTTGAGGTTAACCCTGAGGATCCAGATCAGGAATGAGCAACGCCTTGACTAAGGTGAAGATGCCTTACCTGTTGTTGCTTCCAGGTTTTCTCTTTCTATTTACATTTTTCATTTTACCAATTGCAAACCTGGCGCAAACCTCTACACAGACTCCAATTGCCGGTGGCGATACAGGTCAAAGTGAGCAGACTTTTCACTTTGGAAATTACATCACAGCGTTTACAGACAATAAGGAACAGTTTGGTCGATCCTTCATTTACGCGATCTGTGCAACAGTTTTGGCATTGGCGATTGCTTACCCATTGGCGTATGCGATCGCATTTAAAGCTGGAAAGTTAAAGAACCTGCTTTTAGTTTTAGTGGTCGCACCATTCTTTGTCTCATTTTTACTCCGCACGATTGCCTGGAAGCAGATTTTGGGTGAAGAAGGTTTTGTTGTTCCAACCCTGAGAAACCTTGGAATTATTAGTCAAAGCACAACCTTGACTTCAACCTCTTTTGCGGTAGTTATGGGCATGACCTACAACTTCCTGCCCTTTATGACTCTGCCGCTATATGCATCTTTAGAGCGAATTGATCCACGCACCATGGAGGCATCGGGCGATCTATATGCCAACGGTTTTACGACCTTTCGTAAAGTAACTGTTCCGCTTTCATTGCCAGGGGTTGTTGCAGGAACTTTGTTAACTTTTATTCCAGCCGCAGGCGATTATGTAAATGCTTCAATTTTGGGTAGTCCAAATACAAAAATGATCGGTAATGTCATTGAATCTCGCTACTTCAAGATCGTTGATTACCCAACCGCAGCAGCTCTTTCATTCACATTGATGGCAGCCATTTTGATTCTTGTCACCATTTACATTCGCAAGGCTGGAACGGAGGAGTTGGTATGAGCAAAGTAAAAGATGCCTCAATCCCAGTAATTCCATTCAAGGCTCGAGTTTCTCGCTGGTTTGGCCGAAACCTAATTCGCATCTATGCGGTATTTGGTTTTACCTACCTCTTTATTCCCGTTGCTTATACCTTTGTTTTTTCCTTCAACAACTCAGGAAAAAGCAATTTAATTTGGCAAGGCTTCACTTTGAATAATTGGAAAAACCCTTGTGGTGCTCCGGAGGTGTGCTCTGCACTTGGAAACTCAATCAAAATTGGACTCTTGGCTACAACATTTGCCACAATTTTAGGAACGATGATCGCATTTGCAATTGGCCGTTATGCATTTAAAGGACGATCAACCTCTAATCTCTTGATCTTTTTGCCGATGGCGACCCCTGAAATTGTTCTTGGCGCTTCATTACTTTCCTTGTTCCTAGTTTTTAAGATTAACCCAGGGTTTTGGCCAACAGTTATCGCACACGTAATGTTCTGTATCTCTTTCGTGGTTGTAACCGTCAAGGCTCGTATCGCATCCCTTGATCCACGATTAGAACAAGCAGCTATGGATTTATATGCCAATGAGCTTGAAACATTCCGCCGGGTCACCTTTCCATTAGTGGCACCAGGCATTGCCGGGGCTGCCCTTTTGGCATTTAGCTTGTCATTTGATGACTTCATCATTACAAACTTCAATTCTGGAACGCTAACAACCTTCCCCAAGTTTGTGTATGTGTCTGCAGCTCGCGGTATCCCAGCACAAGCAAATGTCATTGGTTCATCAATGTTCTTCTTGGCTTTAATTCTTGTTATAGCAGGACAATTTGTTGGAAAAAAAGTAAAGGTTGCTAAGTGACCAATCACGGCAATATGTATGGACCTAACTTCACCTTTTTAGGAATTCCATCTTGTGATTTAGATGATGCGGCAAGCTATGAAGGCGCTGATGTAATTATTCTTGGTGCACCAATTGATAGCGGAACTTCGCATAGATCAGGTGCCAAGTTTGGGCCGCAAGCCATTCGTGGGGGAGATTACCTTCCACACGATGGATCACGTCCTCATCTTGCACTTCGTACTGATGGCTTAAAGGATCTCAAAGTTTTGGATGCTGGAGATTTAATGATGCCTGGTGGGGATCTTGTGGCCTCATTGACAGTTCTTCGCGAAGCTACTGAAAAGATTTCGCGAGCAGGAATTATTCCGGTTGTTTTAGGCGGAGATCACTCAATCGCATCTGCAGATGTTGCAGGTATTGCAAACCATCGCGGTCTTGGAAAGATTTCCATGATTCACTTTGATGCGCATGCAGATACAGGTGAAGGTCAATTTGGTGCACTTGTTGGGCATGGAACCCCCATGCGCAACTTGATTAATAATGGGTTTGTACGTGGCGATCGCTTCTTGCAATTGGGACTTCGTGGTTATTGGCCAGAGGATGCAACTCTTAATTGGATGCGCGATCAAGGAATGCGTTCATATGAGATGACCGAAATCCATCATCGTGGTTTGAAGGCGGTGTTGGATGAATCATTTGCAACCTTGGTAGATGGATGCGATGGAGTTTTTCTATCGGTTGACATTGATGTTGTTGATCCCGGAATGGCACCAGGTACCGGAACACCTGAGCCTGGCGGAATGACAAGTCGCGAATTATTAGAAGCTGTTCGCCGTATATGTCTTGAACTTCCAGTGGTTGGAATTGATATTGTCGAAGTAGCGCCGCCATTTGATAGCGCCGACATAACTGCGATTCTTGCTAATCGTGTTGTATTGGAAGCGCTTAGCGCTATCGCTAAGCGTCGATCTGGTGGAGCGTATTCACCAACTCAGAACCTTTTAGACCGTTAATTACCAATTTCCTCAGATGTCAGCGGTATCGTGCATACTCGTAAGCACCAACTCTCGATAGGTTAGTAATGCAAATTATTGGAATTCTCGCCTTTGTTGTTGCGCTGCTTTTTTCTGTCATGGTGCATGAGTTTGGCCATTACCTAACAGCTCGCCATTATGGAATGAAGGTCTCTGAGTTCTTTTTAGGTTTCGGTAAGCGTTTATGGTCTACTCAACGTGGCGAAACAGAGTTTGGTATCAAAGCTATTCCTGCAGGCGGTTACTGCCGGATTGAAGGAATGGCTCCTAACGATGAGATGCCAGTTGGTGAAGAGGGACGCGCCTTTTACAAAGCTAGCTCTGGTAAAAAGTTAATAGTTCTTGGCGCTGGCTCCTTCCTACATTTTGTACTCGGCTATCTTCTTTTGTTCACCTTGTTTGCAGGTGTGGGCACAAATCAAGCGCTGCCTGTAATTGGCGAGGTAGTGGCAAACTCTGCAGCACAAGATGCGGGATTAAAGGCTGGCGATGAAGTCACCTCCATCAATGGAGTGTCAGTAAAAAACTGGTACAAGGATGTTGAAGCTATTAGGAATTCGCACGGCAAAGAGTTAACCCTGGGTATCAACCGTGATGGGCAAGATTTAACAATTTCTGCAACACCACGTCTTACCGATGTGAATGGCACAAAGCGATACGTGTTAGGAATTATCAACACAATTGGAATGAAGCGATCCGGGGTAGTTCAATCAACTTCCTACGCTTTCAAAACTACTAAGAGCTTTGTAACAGAGAGTGCAAAATCTTTAATTGCACTTCCATCCAAGGTTCCAGCGCTTTGGGGACAGACCGTTCACGGTGAAAAACGCGATGCAAATGGATTGGTTGGGGTTGTCGGAGTCGCACGAGTATCTGGTCAAGCGGTCGGTGATACCCAATTAACGATCTCCGAGCGCCTTGCTACCTTCATTTTAATTGTTGCGAGTTTAAACATCTTTGTGGGAATTTTTAATCTCCTGCCAATCCTGCCTTTAGATGGTGGGCATATGGCGGTTGCGATTGCCGATGAAGTTCGCGCACTCTTTGCCCGACTTCGTGGACGCCCACGCCCAGCAGCTATTGATGTGACGGTATTAACCCCTGTAACCATGGTGGTTTTTGTAATACTTGCTTGTCTTACATTGCTTCTTCTAGTCGCAGATGTCATCAATCCAGTCACCCTCAATCTTTAAAGAAGCGATTTGCCTCTAATTCGGCAGATTTTGCTCAGGTAAGGCAGAATAAAGCCATGGTTGATCTAGGAATTCCAAGCGCACCAGCGCCAACATTGCATCCTCGTCGAAAGACTAAGCAGCTAAAAGTTGGATCTGTGGGAGTCGGAAGTGATTCACCGGTTTCAGTTCAATCGATGTGTACAACACTTACAGCAGATGTGAATGCGACCTTGCAGCAGATCGCAGAGTTAACGGCATCAGGTTGTCAGATTGTTCGAGTCGCGGTTCCTAGCCAGGATGATGCTGATGCACTCGCACAGATCGCCAAGAAGTCTCAAATTCCAGTTATTGCAGATATTCACTTCCAGCCTAAGTACATCTTTGCAGCGATCGATGCAGGCTGTGCTGCGGTTCGTGTTAATCCAGGAAACATCAAGCAATTTGATGACAAGGTAAAAGAGGTTGCAAAGGCTGCAGGAGATGCGGGAATTCCAATTCGCATCGGTGTTAATGCTGGATCACTAGATCCACGTCTTTTGAAGAAGTATGGAAAGGCAACACCGGAAGCACTCGCAGAGTCTGCTTTGTGGGAAGCATCGCTATTTGAAGAGCACGGTTTTTCCGACATTAAAATCTCTGTTAAGCACCATGACCCGGTAACGATGGTTAACGCCTATCGCATCTTGGCTGCAAAGTGTGATTACCCATTGCACCTTGGTGTTACAGAGGCTGGTCCAATTTTCCAAGGAACAATTAAATCTGCAACAGCTTTTGGAATTTTATTGGCTGAAGGTATTGGCGACACTATTCGTGTTTCACTATCGGCCCCTCCTGTTGAAGAGGTCAAGGTTGGTATTTCGATTTTAGAATCATTGAACCTGCGTCAACGCAAACTTGAAATCGTTTCCTGTCCATCATGTGGCCGTGCACAAGTTGATGTCTACACATTGGCTGAAAAGGTACAAGCGGGATTACAAGGAATGACTGTTC
>Ga0214919_10004190_pt1 | contig 21210 bp, 32 predicted proteins | sample LL1503_MetaG_FD_177994 | JGI IMG/M metagenome (GOLD analysis project Ga0214919, IMG submission 177994) | Freshwater microbial communities from Lake Lanier, Atlanta, Georgia, United States - LL-1503 | ecosystem: Environmental > Aquatic > Freshwater > Lake | place: USA: Georgia | collected... | reverse complement strand
GGTTTTGCAGTATCGGCTGTATTATCTACAGACCCTAAACCAACCATAGTTTTAGTGATACCTGAAACAGTACCCGTAAAAGTTGGGCTAGCCAAAGGTGCTTTTAGACCAATACTGGTTGTCAGCGTTGTAGAAAGGTTTGCATCGTTTCCAAGTGCGGTAGCAATTTCCCCAAGGGTGTCTAGTGTTGCGGTGGCACCATTAACAAGCGCAGTAACTTCTGCACGAACAAATGCCGTAGTGGCTATCTGTGTTGTATTTGTTGCTTGTGCAGCAGTTGGTGCCGTAGGCACTCCAGTAAGGGTTGGTGAAGCAAGAGTGGCATACCCAGCAGCATTAACCCAAGCCGTACCATTCCATTTGAGCAAATCACCGTTAGCAGCACTAGTGATGGTTACGTCTGCGACATCGTCAAGGGATGTAATTGTTGCGCCACTAATTGCTGTAGTAACAAATGCGGTTGTGGCAACTGCCGTCGTGTTGTTTCCAGCAGTCTGTGTTGTGGCGATAGTTCCAGTTGGAAGTGTTGGAGTACCCGTGAATGTTGGCGAAGCGAGATTTGCCTTTAGGTTTAGTGCGGTCTGTTGGGCAGTTGAAACTGGCTTGGCTGTGTCTGCGGTGTTATCCGCATTGCCAAGACCTACATCGCCTTTTACCAATCCCGAAGGTGAAGTAATTGTTTTATTGGTAAGGGTCTGCGAACCAGTAGTAGTCACCAAAATTGAAGTATCGGCAATACCGTGAATACTTGTTGTGTCTGCCTCGTGATTAGAGAGTGCGGTAGCAGCATTGGTTGCGGCAGTTGATGCTGATCCGTAAGCGTCATATGTGTTGGCGGTTACTGCTACAGTCGGGGTTGCACCTTCGCCAGAGTTATTTGTAAGGGTTACGCCAGTTCCAGCAACCAAACTCGCAACATACGAGCCAATTGTGTCGGTTGAAAGGTTTACAGCATCGTTAATCCATGCCGTGCCATTCCAACGCAAAAAGTCACCATCGGCAGCACTAGTAATAGTTACATCTTTAAGATCATTAAGATTGCCTTCACTCAATTCAGCCGTGATTGAGTAAGGGAGGGCAGTCCACGCATTGGTGTTGTTGCCAATCTTAAACTTGCCAGTATTAGTTTCGTAGCCAAGTTCACCAGTGGTGAGTGTTGGGTTATTGGATGTCCAGTTGGCTGCTGTATCTCGTCTAAACCTAATTCGTGTTGACATATTAAGCAGCGCCTCCGTCTAGAACATCTTCAACCCCATCATAAATCGCAGTAGCACTTCCACCATCAAGCGATGTTGGAACTGTTGTTACAGCATTCCATGTTGAGTTTGATCTGAAATAAAGTGCATCATTGGTTGTATCAACGGCTAGTGCACCGTTAGCAATTGATGTACTCGGTGCACCTGCGGTCGTAAGTGTTACGACACCAGCAACAGCCTGAAACACATCATCAGTTTTGAGTGTGTCAGCAGCACTTCTATAAAGTGTTGTATCACCAGCAGCAGAACCATCGCCAAAGGTAAGTTTTCCACCAGCATCAACTTTTAGACGAGCCTCAGATTCAGAGTTTACGCCAACTTCAACAGCCAAGGATGAAGCAGATGTAAACTTGCGTGCTTTTATTTTGTCTAAAAATGCTGGCATTGGCCTCAACCTTACCTACTATGAACCCCGCAGGGTTATTTGTGATTATCCTACGATTACTACTCTGTACTGGTTTGAAGATGGTGCTTGACTAAAAGTAAGTGTCAAAGTATCAACTGTTGTCAATTCTACATCAGTGAACACCTGAGCATACGGTGATGCTGTTTCAAACAGTTGAACTTGCAGGTCACGGGTGTTGAGTGAGTGGGTGACAACGATTGATGTTGCCGAACCGTTACCAACGCTTGCCGATACCTTGGTTGTTGCACCAAGGTTTGCACGAGCAGTAGCGGCTGTTGTAGCCCCAGTACCACCGTTGGCTACAGCAATTGCTGTGCCGTTCCATGTACCAGCAGTAATTGTGCCAACCGTAGTAATTGCATCATCACCCGTGTAGGTGCTGTTGGCAACTGCTGCGAGAGTTGCATTGTAGGCTTGAACATCAGAACCAATGGCTAGACCAAGGTTTGTCCTTGCACCAGAGGCGGTTGTTGCACCAGTTCCACCGTTTGCTACTGGTACTGATGTTACGAAGGAAAGGTCACCAGAACCGTTGGTGGAAAGAACCGCACCAGCAGCACCGTCAGCACCAACCGCCGTAATGATTGCGGCTTCAGTAATGGCAACTTGGCTATTGGTTGTGATGACATCGTAGTAAGTTGTGCCATCATTGGTTGTCTGCCACTTGTCAGTGGTTTCATTCCAACGCAATGCAACTGTTGGTGAAGCACCACGGCGAACCTCAATACCAGCATTTTCTGTTGGGGAGCCAGTTGCAACATCCGAGTTAAGTGTGATGACATTGTCAGCAATACTCAGAGTTGCAGAATCTATGCTTGTTGTAGTTCCCTGAACTGTCAAGTTGCCAGAAACGATCATGTTGGCAAAAGTTACATCGCTACTCGTTGAAACAGCCTGACCAATTGCAATGGTTGGTGTTGCACCCTCACCCGTGTTGTTAGAAATTGAAACACCAGTACCAGCAACAAGTGAACCAACATAACTACCAGTCGTGTCCGTACCAAGTGCTACCGAGTTGGCGGCAATGGTTGTGGTGATGTTGATTGCGCTAGAACCGTCAAAGTTTGCGGTACCTGTTACATCACCTGAAAGTTCAATTGCTCGTGCTGTTGCAAGTGTGCTAGCGGTTGAGGCATTACCACTCAAGGATGCAGTAATTGTGCCAGCGGCAAAGTTGCCAGAAGCATCACGAGCAACGATTGTGCTGTTGCCAGCGGTCGCTGTTGCAGTAGTTGCTGAGTTGGAAACTTTACCAGCGGTTGAAATCGTGGCAAGTTTGCTGTCGGCAATAGCGGCAGAAGAACTAATGTCACCATCAACGATGGTGCCATCGGCAATCATTGCTGAGGTGATGGTTCCCGTAGGAGCAGAGAAGGTTCCTGTGAAAGAAGCATTAGCACTTGGTGCTTTTGCATTAATTTGCGTCTGAATCGCAGAAGTTACACCGTCTACATAGTTGAGTTCGGTTGCGGATACATTGGTTCCCGAAAGAATGTTAATTTCCGCTGCGGTTGCGGTAACACCACTGAGTGCGGAAGCCTCCCACATCGTGCCATTCCATACCTTCAATGCCGCTTCTACGGTATCAAAGTAAACCTGACCAGCGACTGGGCTGGCTGGCGCTGTAGCAAGATTTTGAATTACAGCATTCTGCAACTCATTCTTGTTGAGGTTTAAATTATTTAAATGCTTTGCCATAATTGACGACTCTTTCTCTTAAGAAATATAGGCTTTTCCAGCAAAAGCACTGGAGAAGTTTAGCACAAGTTCGTTGTCGTTAGAATGTAAAATGTCACCACTTACCACGTTTTCACCGCTATCAACAATAGCCACACCACCTGGGCGGTACCCAAGGTTGTGTGTAACTGTCCATGAGGCAGACGCACTAGATTGAGTATGGGTAAATGTAGTTGCCTTATTAACCCATGCCGAACCGTTGTACACAAGTCCCTGTTGAGAAACTGCACTGGTGATTGTGACATCACCAAGATCATTTAGTGTGGATGAGGATGCGGTAGTAAAGTAGTAAAGCGCACTCCAAACAGAAGTTCCATCACCAATTTTGAACTTTCCAGTATCGGTTTCAAAGCCAGCCTCACCAGCGAAAAGAACTGGGTTAGCCGCTGTCCACTGTGCTGCTGTTGACCGCCTGAGTTTAATCCTGTAAGACAATATAGAACTCCTGGAGGGTTGTTTTTTCCTACGGCAATTATGACACAAAAACAGACTACAGGGTGCTACCATGTACGTTATGGCTGCACAAAATAGTAAAACTAGAGCAATTAAAAAGGTTCAATCAGTTACAAAAAAGGGCACTACAACGTATTCACATATCTTGGAGTGTGGTCATACTGAGGTACGTTTAAAGAAGTTATTGGGCTTTAAAATGGTTTGCACCCAATGCATAGATGTTCAGATAGTAGAACCAGTAGTGGAAGAAGAGTTGGAGGACGTTTCTACGAATAGTGCTAAATTTGCTTTTACCCACTCTACACCAGAACCTCCTTTTGTGGAACCCGTTATCGTTGTAGAAGAAATCATAGAAAAAAGCATAGAAGAAGAAGTTGTGGAATCTCCTTCTACCGTGCACTTTGTTGTGGCGACAAATCCCAATGACCCCCCAGAAAGGGTCGTACTTCCAGAGGATGCTCAAATAGAGGGTTTAATTATTAAACAAATAACAACCGATATAGCACGAGTTTTAGGTGTACATCTTAATCAAGTAGATATTGTGCTGTCGGACAACTCAGATGGTCTTGTAGTTAAATTTGCCAAAGTTTTCCTTAATGGGGATGACGTTTCTAGAATAGCGTCAGGAAACGTAAACCTTTCCTGAAAACGGTGTAGAAAAAGAAACGGTAAAGGTGTTTATATCAACATGGGTGACATCCCCAACAACCACTGTTTCTCCACTATCAATTACGGAAACGCCACCAGGGTAATACCCTAAGTTGTGGATAACCGTCCAAGTACTTGCTGGTACTGATTGAATATGTCGGTAATATCCCGAAACTGGTAGGACCAAATTAAGTACTTGATTTGGAGATGTTCCTGTTAAGTTTGCTGCGGCAGTAACTCCACTTGTTACTGTCCCAATTGCAATAACGTTTGCAGGACCAGATACACCTGGATCACGTACCTGTATAACCTCATCAGAGGGTTCTACTACTACAGTAACCGTTTTAGGCTTGGTAATAGTAACAAACTTACTTGCCTGCCTACTTACAGAGAGAGTAGTACTCACGCAGGGGGTGCAGAGATTGCAGCCTCTACAACAACCGTTCCGCTAGCCAAACAATCCCAATCCCCCACAGAGTCTTGAACAAATAAATCAAAGTTGTAACTACCAGCAGATACTGTGTTTTTATCTGAAATGTGCATTTCTAACGTTCCACCAGCAATCGGGGCAAGATAACCACGACGCTCTACTGGGAGTGCAACAACTGTGTTTTCTGAAGGGGTAGATGCATACCAACGAAGATCTAGGACAGTAACACCTGCGGTGTTCTTGGCCTGCATATAGGCGTTCTGTACGGTAAGTATGCCGCCGTCAGCATCTTTCCATGTAAAGGTGCGGCGGAAGTCCACACGTTGCTTAAAGCGGATTTCCATTGCTTGTGATTCCTCCCGTGGAGTAATGTTGTCAAGAGCCAATACAACGATTGTACCCTTTGCTACGGGTCTCTGGACTTCATTGATAGTTGCAAGAACATCATAGGCAAGTTCTCCCAACGGTAGATCCTGGGTTTCTTCGGCACTTAGCGACAACATAATGCCATTTTCGCTTGTTAAATCAACAGTTAATTCTTTTTTAGACAAGCCAGTAGTCTGGATAAAAGAACGAGCCTCAGTGGGTTTAATTTGTCTGTGAGTGCGCCTATCCTTGAGGATAATGAGTCGTTCCCATGGAAGCCCACGAGTGATGTTGTAGTTAACGGTATGGGGCATACACTTAGTTTACTCTATGATTCGTCACCCTTTAAGAGCGCTCCAGCAAGATGTACTACCAAAGAAGCAACGGAAATCCAGATACCCCATTTAAGGGTTTGTCCACTAAGAGTAATCAATACCATGCCCGTTCCACTGAGTGTCCAAGCGAGGCTATGCAGTTCATTAATAAGTTTTTTCACAAGGCTCCTAAGTCGTCACGTTTCAACTTATTGTCTACGTCTAGAAACGACTGGTGCGGGCAATATAAATGATACCGTAGTTACGGCGATGATAACCCTTCGCCCACTGACAGGTATCACCGATCCAATAGCGGTATAGGTGTCAAAGACACCCTCGTAGATATTTAATTTCTTTTCAAAAGATTTCTTAACGGCTTTAGGGGCATCCTGCACAGCATTAACAATGGCAAGACCATCCTCTGGGGTTACAGCCGAAGCCACGATTGCATCAAATACTGCCGCAGCCTGCTCTCCTGAAACGCTTTCCAGCACTTTAGCGCTCATTGCCAGTTCGGTGGCTTGCCCTTCACTAACTCCACCTTCTTGGGAAATGACCAAATCCACTACTTGAGCAACCTGATCGTTTGTAATGGTGGCATTTTCAAGAACATTTACCACTTGGGCAAACTTGCTGTCGGAAAGTTCAGGTGTCAATATTGCTTCAAAAGTTTGTGTCAAAACCTCATCAGACACCTTTTCGTCAAAGATGGCATTAATAACAGTACCGAACTCTTTATCGTTAAGTGGGCTACTAAGGATTTCTTCGGCAAGGGCAACAGTCTCTGCGTCAGACAGGTCATCGTCAAAAGCAGCCGTAAAGACCGCTTCTAGTTCTGCCGCTGAAAGGTCGGAATCCAGCAGGTTCTCAACAATTGCGCTCATCTCTTCTACGCTTGCTTCTGCGCTAAAGACGGTATCCATCACAATTGTAAGTTCTTGGGCTGAAAGATTAGAACTCAGCAAAGAAACTAAGACTTCGGACACTTGCTCGGTATCAGATGTATCGGCAAGTACGGCATTCATTACAGCAGTAAATTGTTCTGTAGAAAGGTCTGCGTCCAAAATGGTATCAAGTGCAGCCGTTATCTCTTCTGTTGAAGCGTCAGGGGTAAAAACAGTATCAAGGATGTTTGTTAATACCGCATCCGATATATTCTCACCGACAGACGGTAGCGTTTGATCTGGACAAACAGTAGCGTTTGACCCATTACACAAGTCTTCCGAAGTCGGAATAGTAGTGTAATCAGGTAGCGTGGTCGGTAGTGTTTGGTCTGTGTCAACGGTAGTGTCTGGGTATGTTTCATCTGGTATTGAGTCTGTTGTCTCAGTTGGTATCTCTTCGGGGATTAGTATTGGTGTTTCTTCAGGAATCAACTCTGGGATGGTTACTTCTGGCATGGTTGTGGATGTCGTCCCCGTTGGTACTTCTACTATTGGCGGGACATAGGGAACAGTAGATGTCGGAATTACTAGTGTTGTTGATGTGGTCGTTGTTGATTGGGGCAATGTTGTTTGGGGTACGGAAGAAGAAGTAGTCGTAGTATCAGGAATTGTCGTAGTCGTAGTTGTAGTAGAAGATGTAGTAGTTGTAGTAGTTGTAGTAGTTGTCGTTTCTATCGGAAGGGTGGTTGTAGATGAAGTGGTCGTGGTTGCTATTGTCGTTGTGGGCGGCTCTGTCGTTGTCGTTGTCGTGGTGGTTGATGTTGTGGTGGTTGATGTTGTAGAAGTAGTTGTAGTTTCAACAAGACCATTCCATAAAGACAAATTGCTAATTGTGAGATGACCAGGTTGGCAACAAGTATCTACAGAATACTGGCGAAATGTAAAGGTGTCACCTTCTTTAACAGGTACAGATTTTGTTCCTGTTGCGCTGTTTGAGTTAGTTAACTGAACATAAGAACCGTTTACTGCGTACTGTGGTGGGTCATACCACGCACCATCGTTAGTTTGGTATGCCCAAGTAAAATCAACTGTGTTTATTCCAGAAGGAATTATGGTTTCAATCTTTACCCAGTGAGGTTTTCCACCACATTGTCCAAACCCTGCTATTCCATTGTCTGGACCGTGCAAAATGATATTGCTACCAGAAACTTGAACATATCCACCACAGTTTTGAGATTGACTGTATGTCCACTCGCCAAGCACGTCGGCTTTAGCAGATGTAGTAAAGGGAGTGATCCAAGCAAAGATCGCTACAGGGAGATAGATCCAGAAACCTTTACGCAGTTTCATATGCCTCCGTAGATACGAAAGACGGATCGCTCGCAAGCAACCCGTCTTCGTTGAGTCTCGGTATTACATTATACACGATTTTGAACATCGTACTCAATACTTAGTATATAAACCATTTAATATACCCCTTCGCAGCAAGCATCACGGCTTCCACATTGAGGGCAGCGATAGTGGGCATGCTCAGGACGCATGCGAGCACCGCAGTGAACACATTGCTCACTACAGTCGGCTACTTGAGGACTTGGAGTTTGACTTCCCATGCACCTGAACCTACAGACTTAATATTAAGTAAAATAGATGTTTTGTAGCCATGGGCTTTGGCAAGGCGCATTGCTTGATCAATAGCGTCCTGCATAGACGGAGTATGTATCGGATAGGTGACAATCACGGCTATAGTTTACATCATGGAACTATACGATTTGACCATTCCCGCACCAGCGCCCAGTACAGCCGATTGGAATGATGATGGGTTTGTCATTAAGAAGGGCTTTCTTCCAGAAGACTTACTAGTTGCTTATGAGCAATGCTGGATTGAACATAATGAAAACCGACCTGGTGGTTGGCCTGACTGCACTCCTTACCGTCGTCACCCAGAAGTAATGAACATTCTGACGCATCACAACATTAATGACACGCTAGAGCGTTTGATTGGTGAACCAGCGGCTGTCCATTTAAACCTAACGGGTTGGGTTTCTACTCGCCGTAACTGGCATCAAGACACATATCTTAATCCTGAGCACGTTGGTGACTACTACGCCGCTATTTGGATTGCTTTAGAAGACATACACCCAGACTCTGGTCCTTTTCAATTTATCCCTGGATCACACCGTTGGCCCGTGGTTACACGAGAAAAGATCCTTGCAGCGCTTTCACCAGAAGAACAAGACCACACATGGCCTAAATATAGTGAGCGCATCTTAACTCCACTGTTTGAAGCAGAGATTGAAAAGCGCAATGCAGAAGTTGTTACATATCTTCCAAAACGAGGTGATGTTCTTTTTTGGCATGGACGTTTACTACATCGTGGTTCCGAGCCAAATGTTGCAGGAATGGTGCGTAAATCTTTAATCGCACACTACTCAGGGATTAACCACCGACATGATATGCCAACAGCGTTACAACACGGCGCTGGTTGGTATTTCCCAATTGATGGCGGAAACGTTTAATGAAACTACTTAATGTTGGTTGTGGGACACACTATGCAAAAGGTTGGGTAAACGCCGACACATGGGAAACAGAAGACACTAAACCAGATGTCAAGGTAACTCCTGGTCAACCGTATCCTTTTGAAGACAGCACATTTGATGCCATATACATGGGACATGTGTTGGAACACATTCCTTGGTTAGAAGTATTTACATTCCTCAAGGATATGCAACGCATTGCCAAGCCAAATGCACCAATGCTTATTGTTGGACCAGATGTCCATAAAACTATTAAGCGATGGAAAGAAGGACAAGAACCATGGTGGATGGTGGAGTCAGTTATGGAACACTTAGATGTTCCTAGCACCCATGTTCCTGGTTTGGAATGGTGGGATGGCGCTCATCATCATTGGAACTGTCATGAGACAAGAGTTGAGAAGTTACTAAACTCCTTGGAATTCAAAAACATTACTAATGTTTTTGACGCAATACCTAATGATCCAGATGGAAAGTCATGGTTTGACGAAAAGAATCAGATTGAATGGCCTGTAGTCGGCAAGTATTATTGGCAGTTAGCGTTTCTTTGCAGAAACAGGTAACTTTGCTGGAGTTTCTTCTTTATCCTTTACTCCAAAAGCAATATCAATATCTTTAGCGGAAAGATTACCGTCTTCTAGATACAAACGAGCAAGTCGTTCTACAACGGTGGCTACCGCAGCAACACCTGCCATAAGCATGGCTTTCCAAAGTTGAACACCTGCAAGGGTGCCTGCTCCAATAACGCCAAGACCTGACGCTGCAAAAGCAGCAAGGATGCGAAGTAGGACTTGGTTTAGTTTTTGCACCTACAGATTATAGATGATTATTTAATATGCTCACGACGTTTGAAATCATGATGAACGTCAAACATGTAACCTCGGTACGTCTTTTCTACAGGAGCATGGTCATGTTCGTCAATCGCATTCATGACAGCCCTGTGGAAGTAACGGATGGCAAGGATAACAGCGGTGATAAGTAGGTAGACCATAGAACTTTTAAGTATAACCGATTTAGTCATGAATCATCCTCCGTTGGAATAAAAACCACGACCGACGAGATTGACGGCTGGGGCGTAGTACACGGGCTTGAGAGGCTCGTGACACTTTAGACAGTGCTCTACGCTCTGTGCTTCTCGGATACTGCGCTCTTCTTCGTGAATGTGTCCGTTTGGGCACTTGTACTGATACGTAGGCATTGTGCCATTCTAATCAGAAAGATCATCGTTGGGTGCGGCGTACTTTACTGGAATCTCCATTTTTGGGTCAATACTGTTTGCTACAGAGATGCGATGATGACCGTCCTCAATAACAGGACCCTCATAGTTTGCTCCTGGAAAGTAATCGTAGACACGACCAGAACGAACACGCATAGGGTGTTGACCTATGGTGATAGGTTCTTGTACGCCTTCATTTTTAATTGAAGTGTGGAGACCATCTCTTTTTGCTTCTTTAATTTTACGAGAAGTGACATCAGGAAGATTCCGTAGTGTAAGGGGCCTTCTGGTGGCGGGTTGGTCTAGTGGGATTGCATCCATTAGTTCTTTTGCAGGAATAAACATCGCCAGTTGATCTTCGTTGAGGACGTGCTTCTTTTTGCTCATTACTTCTTAGGCCATTCAGTTGGTACAGACTGTGGATCAATGAGCCATTCTGCTTCAGGTCGTCTGTTTCTACCGACGGTTCTTGGCATTCCACCGAGTTCTACTAAAGGAACTCCACGAACTAAACCTGGGGCTGCTTTAAAGATTTCTCCACGAGAAGTACCTTGAGGTGCAGCAAACGAGCGAGCCACGTGCCTGTCTGGGGTAAAAGAGAGAGCCTTGTCTCTAGAAGCACCAACATCTTCCGCAGGAGAACGACGAGCGCCACGATATAGGGTTACATCGTTTTCACGGCTACCACTGCGTACAGCCTGCGTTAGGTCTCGTAAACTAGCAGCGACACGATGTGAGTCACCAATAAGGTGCTCTCCATGCTCTCTTTGAAAGTTGCGTACTGTCTTACTCACGTCAGTTGGTAATATCAGATCAGCGTGACTTTCAGCAAAAGGGCGCATTCCCTTACCAATACGTGTTCCTTTCCATGCATCGTCATATTCTTCTGCTGACATCAAGGTGCTATTTATTTTGGCAACCTTGCCTGAGAGGGCTTCATCAACAGTCATGCCATGAACGGCTTTGAAGTGGTCCCCAAATAAATAGTTGTTGAGTGGCGCCGCCATACAGGACTTAAATTAGTATTCGGAACCTGGGTTGTCCAGCATGTTCGCAAGTTCATTGCGATTCTTGCAATCTTCACAATGGTTTGGATCAGGATGGATAGCACGAAAGAAGGCTGCAATGTGAGGTAGGCGCCCTGATGGAGCGTGATCTGGACCTGTGGAGACATACCCTTGATCGTAGATGCGCTCTTTAGCGGTCTTGGTTAGCGGTGTCTCTGGTTCTTTTTGAGGTGTCTGCATGCCCATGCATTTATTGTACAGTATCCCCTATTACCAGTTTGGCACATAGAGGTGCTGCTTGTCAAGGGTTTGACTAAAGAATCTTTAAATTCCTGGAAGTTTTAGTTGTTCTGACTCAACTCTTGGAGTTTGTTTTCTTGCTTTAGGGGCAGAACCAGGGCGAATCATGTTTCTGACTGTTTGTCTACCCTTTGCTACGTCTTCTGGCGCTATCTCAGTAATCTTGCTTTCATTTGAACCATTTGTTACATGGTTATATATGGTATCCATGCTTCCTTCTTGCACTGCTGTCGTATCATGATGTGACCCATTTGGATTAGCATTCCTATTTTCTGGGTTGCGGGTAACTAAACCACGATTAAGGGCGTTTCTAGTAAGTCGGCTACTAAAGATGCTTAATGAGGCATCATGCGTTATTTCCGCATTTGGGTAATCATTTTTAAGTAAGCCCATCATGGTCATCATGTGCGGACGAACACGCTTGTCTGCAAAAAGGTGAGTTACCTTTATATTCTCAGGTACGTGTGTAAACAGTTCTGTTTCAGGCTTACCTTTATTTTCATAAACATTAGGAATCTCATAACTAGTTGTATGCCTTAGGCGGGTATACCCAAAAGGGTGTTCTTCATTTTTGTAGCCTGTAGATGCATCACTTACTACGCCATAACCAAGATGTTCGGTCGTTATACCCTCACTATCTGTATATTTGTAGTGATCCTTGGATTTAAAATAACGAGGCATGCCTCAAGAATACCTTACTGGTACTTCCATATCTGGGTTGATGTCATTAGCCGCTACGACTCGGTGGTGTCCGTCATTGATTTGTACGTCATGTTTACGGACACGGAGTTCCACAGGGCTTGTAACGCCCTCTTTTTTAATACTGTCGTACAAACTGTCTTGTCCTCTTTTTTTAGGGAGGTAGGTGAGGCTGGCTCCACCTGACTTAGATTCTTGCAATTTTCGTTTAATAACTCCAGGTGACTTAGACAAAAGTAGGTATTTATCGTCGTAGCCCTCTGTATGTCCTGCGGTGTAGTTCATGAGTTCCCGTGCAGGGATGAACATGGACAATTGACCGCTTAAGTGCTCTTGAGCAGCCATTACTTTGTACCTTTTAAGTTTCGTCTTGCTTTATACTTTCCTTTGCTACCAAGACCTGGGGCAGGGGAAGGTGGTCTTGGAGGTTTAGAGCCTTCATCAAAGAATACTTCGCCTTCTCCATCATGACCCACTCCGATAATATGCTCACGAGGGACTAGGTGGATGTGCAGTCTACTGCTCTGTCCGTAATGATGTATGCCATACTCACTATCTGGGTTGTCGCCAGACCAGTTAGGGTATATTGAACCACTTCGTATTTTAGCGCCCTTCGGTACATCACCTCTATGAGTTACCTGAACTTGATCAGGAAGATTGACTTCATTCTTTAAGTGACCTTGAAGCGCTTGATATGCTTCTTCATACCTAGGCTGTACCGCTTTTAGATATGAAGTAGGCCATTTTCCACGACCAAGCGTCCACTGTTCTTGTGCATCTGCTGCATCTGTGCCCAGATATGGTTCATGTACTTCAAGACTATTAGAAAACTGATCCCAGTTGATGTTCTTGTGGGCAGCCATTAGTCGCCGTAGTGCTGACTACTATAATGTTTTACAGGAACTTCCATATTTGGATTGATATGGTTAGCAGAAGCAACACGGTGATGTCCATTCAGTAATTCGTGTAGGTCCTCGCTAGTCTCATGATGTTTGTGCACTATAACCTGAACAGGTTCTTCTACCCCACGATCTCGGATTGATTCCAACAAGCCAGACTCCTGTGATTCCTTCAACTTTATATCATGCAACCCTGTGTTTGCACTCATCGGCAATCTTTTGTAATTCTCTACCGAAGGGTAATCCATAAGTGCATGGGCAGGCATGAACATTGCTAGTTGCTCCCCTTGAAGGTGATCTGAGGCTGCCATCGGTCAAGTATAGACTGTTCTCTAGGTCGTCACCGAAAAAAATGTAACTCTCTATATCAACTTGTACGAGGTCGCCCCAAAGGCTTGCTTCGGTCAGGTTGCTGTGAGTAATGCGTGCCTGCACGGTGCTGTCGGATGACGGCTACACCTTCTCTATGGGTAGCCACAGCCTCTAATTCCTTGCCATCGGGGGTGTATGTAGAGCGAATACCACTCATAGGGGTATGATCTATGCCATATCCGTCTACGGTGACAAAACCAGCCTGTGAGGCTTCACTGTACTTGTCATATGGGGATAGGCCACGGCTCTCTAACTCGTCATGGGCAAGAAAACGTTCACCAGCAACGGTCATTTTGCTCCGTCTACCAGCAGTTTTCAGTAGTTCGTTGAATTGGTCAGGGTTAAGAGCCATTTAGATCCCTGGAAGTGTCAATTGTTCGGTACTAGGTGCTTTCATTTGCTCTGTTCTCGGCTTACGACCGAGTGCTTCACGTAGAAACTGTTTACCATTCAAGATGGCATGCTCTGGGATACGGGTGGATTCATCCATGACACGGTCAGAAACCATTGTTCTGCGCTGGTATTCATCTGCATGAGCGTTAATATCTGTTGGATCCCCAGCCATGTCTAAGTTTTCAGGGTGTGGGAGGACTAAACCCTTCTTAGCGGCATTTCTTGACAATCTACTGGAATACCCTGATAGATCTTCTGACGCTGTCAGTTTTGTATTTGGGTTATCCATCTGGGCAATGGCTAGTAAATGAGGAATATGCCTGCTCATATCTGGGTGTGCAAAAGCGGAATCAACCACTAAACGATCTGGATCCGTATGAAACAGTTCTGTTGGTGTACCTCTCCTGTTACTGCGGGAGAGGAACTGCAAGGAAAGACCATTGGGTTCAGTAGGGTCACGGAAATCAAAGTTAGGGGTGGTTCCATTTCCTGCCTCATAACTTAATTTAACACGAGCAACAGGGTAGCCACCGTCTCCTGGGTTCTCGCCCCGAAACGCTTGGGGGTGCTTAGGTCCTTGTTCTGGCTCTTGGTAGTTGTCACTCATAGCGACGTAGTTAACCCTGTCACCGTCTTCACTCATTCTGTTGAAGTTGCTACCTCGGTAGTATCGTGCCATAGGTACCAGTATAGATGGTTAGTTAAGCACTAGTCTTCGGTGTCATGGTTGGGTTCGTAGGATGTTCTTCTGTAGTACTTGTCCTCAAACTGTTCAGCCAAATGGGTAGCGGCTGGATGGATAGTTAACCCCCAATTTATAGAAGATTTAGGATAGCGGTCATACAAATGTTGCATAAGCGCTTTAGCGTGACCCTTTCCTTCCTGATGGCTTTTTAGGTAATCAATGTCAATTTGTGAATTACCGTCATCATTGGTGTGGTTTTCAAAAGAGACACGAGCAAGATGACTATCATCCTTGTTGGACAATGTCAGGGCATGGTATCCAGGACCTAGTTTGTCATGGGTTACACGAAACTGTTGACTAAGGTGCTCCGATGATGCCATTCATTCAGTATAGGGCTATTTGGGCGAGTTGGGTGGTCGGTCGGATTTTGGAATGGGGCTATTTGGGTGGAGCCGTTCGGGTGCCAGGTAGAGCCTACCCCCCAAACACCCGTTCGCCCTCACTTAACCATGGGGGGTTATCCACAGCCCTCGCCATCACCCATAAGGCTTTGCTGGGTTATCCACAGGTGCCTGTGTATATGCCTGTGGATATCTGTGGAACATCCTGTGGAACATAGTTAGGGGCGCCTTATCCCCATGTGTCGTTCGTCACATGTGTCGTTCGTCACACCATGTGTAACAATTGTGTGACATTCGTCATAATGCTTGACAAGGTGCCCACCCATGTGCCCTCGCTTCCTAAGCCGTTCTAAGAGGCGCAGAGGCGTTTTGGCACAATGAGGCATTCTCAGCGTTTAAACGCATCCTGAGGCATCTGAGTGGCTTAGGAATAGGGCTATAACCCTTGCTGGGTAAGGGATTGCGGGGTATAGGTAGGTGTACAACGTACCCCACAATCGCCTGTATTGCTATCCGATGCACCATTGCTCCATATCGCTGTACATCGCACCACAGCGCATCCTGACGCTTCTCAGGGCATCTCCCGATCCACCCTCCAATGCCTCTCTCTTCTCCTCCATCCGATGGATGGCTGTCGCTTGGGGCGCCATATTCCAGCCCCCAGCCCGCTCCAGCCCATGGGGCATGGCTCAAAAGATTCTCAAGAATTATTCAATTGCCTATTGACAGATGTACCCTCCATCTGGCAGACTGGAGGTGAAGGCGATGCGTTGCCCTCGGCGGTTCCTTGACAATCGGCACATACGTTAGGCGGGCTTCGGCTCGTCCTTTTGTCGTTCTGCCGATTGCTTGGCGCTCAAGCGTTCCTTTCCAACTTCAGAATCAAAACATGGTTCAATAAATTCCTCAGCGTCACGGGCTTGCTTCGGCTTGCTCGTGGCGCTCAATGAGGGCTGGAGGTTCTCCCCCGCTCCAGTCCTGATTGAGCGCACCACGCTCCACTGGCTCACTGCCAGTGCAGTCCTGAGGAGGACACACCATGAACACATACCAACTCACCCCAGCAGTTCGCTGGCTTGAATGGCAATTGGCACACGGTCAACAGCCCGACAAATATGTCGTAGAACGCTTGCAGGCACTCATCAATACCGCCCAGCAAGCAATCAACGACATAGAGGCTGGCGAGATCACATGGATGGAAGACTACGCCTTCCCATCCATGAGCAACACGCTTGCCGATGCATTCAAGGCATTCATGAGACACACCAGCGTCAAGCAGGCTCTCAATGGGGTCAAGCAGTATCAAGAGGAGTGCACCGCTCCTGTTGAGACAGTTCAGTCTGCTGTCTGAGTCCAGCAAGTGTTGAGTCGGCATCACGGGTTCCCCTGCCCGTGGTGCTCTCAGAGGTCATCGGCTTCGGCTGGTGGCTTCTGAGGGCATTCCGCCCATCTAGAGACCTGAGGAGGTCACACCATGAATACAGCAACAGAGACAGCCGAGATCGTCAAGAGCATTGCCGACATCGCTATCAAGCACACCGCCACTGCAATGCAATCGGCGCTCGCCAACGATAGCGATGGAGACGTGTTCACATGGTTGGGCGTCTGTCACCGTCTCTTCACCGAGTACGTCAACGCTGGCTTCGCCATTGATCGCATTGCGTTCTACGAGGCTTGCGGATTTGACATGGCGATCGGTCACTACGACTGGCGATCAGACTGGCGCTAAATAATTCCCCCCAGCGACTAGGTCGTGGCGATTCAATTCGCACTGGGGACTGTGAGCACATGCTCACTAAAACGACCTGAGGAGGTCAACCATGACAACACTTACCAAACTTTACGAAGTTCGCTTCACCGACACGGTGCACGCCGACATCACTCCAGTCTTGGAGGATATTGGGCGAGGCATCAAAAGTGGATCAGTGGACGCTTGTGACCGAGGTCTTGCCGAGTTCATTCTTGCCGAGCACCGAGTCGTAATCAAGCGTAAGGGTAACTACACCTATGCAGTGGATCTGTCCGTTGAGGGCGTGTTCGCATTCGCCAAGGAGGTTGCCTATCGCTGTGAGCAGGCTCGTGAGATTCGTAGGGAAGAGGGGTCATACGACCGCTCCAGTTACCAGTACATGACCAAGATCATTGGTCAACTGGACAACGCATTGAAGAGCGCCAACAAAGCGCTCGCCAGTGCAGGAGTGGATCCAGTGACTTCATACTGGCGCTGAGTGACCCTGTCACTCGCCCCATCGCTTCAGGCGTGGCGTTCAATCGCAATTGGGGGCTGTGAGCATCCGCTCACTACTAGACCTGAGGAGGTCAACCATGGGTACATACATTTACGCAATCACCAAGACTGAGTACGACAGCACGATCATGGATCGTGTTGGTGTGCTGGAGTATCTGTTCAAGCCAAACTTTCACAACTTTAAAAGTGTGGCTAACGAACAGACTGCTTTCAACAAGGTGCTTCGCAGGTGGGAGAACAAGTCATTGCCACGCATCGTGCGCATGCACGGTGAGTACTACATCTGGGAGAGCGCCTCGCCGTTCTGGCAGGATGATCGGGCAATCCCAGCCAAGCGTGTTCACCTACCGCAGTCAGTGAGTCAATGACTCGGTGAGTAAATGAGTGAGCGACATCGCAGGAGCGATCCTGCGGTGTTCTCAGTGAGCATCGGCTTCGGCTGGTGCTCGCTGAGAACATCATCCGATGTTCAAGTAAATAACTCCTGAGGAGGAGCCACCATGACATATCAACTAACAGTAGATGATCTTGAATTGATCACCGAGATACTGGAGCAACACGAGGCGGGCACTGTCATCCAGTACTCGGGTCGTGCGATGTACGGAGAACAGTGCCTCGGCATTGTGACCGAGGACGAGGCTTCAACATTCTTGATTCTCGGGCTTGAATTGGCTGATGCGAACGCACAAACACTCGGGACGATCTTGCTCCGATCAGTGCGCTCGGACAGCATGGGACGAGCAGTTGTCGTGTACTTCCCCAAGGTCTCAATGCCCGAGGGATACTCGGCAGACGGCGAATACAACGATTAAACAGCGACTGGTAGTCGGGAGCATCACGGGAGCGATCTCGTGGTGCCCACAGTGGTCATCGGCGTGAGTCGGTGATCAGTGTGGGCATTTGCCCAATCAAACAGACCTGAGGAGGTCACCATGGAAACAGCAACAAAAGTCAACATCACTATCTCGGTGGATGCACATGAATTTGTGTCCGCCGTGCTCGGTTCATCCTTCACAACATGGAGTTGGTGGACAGAGTTCAAGTATGTGGATGGCTACGACTGGGATACGACACCGAGCAATCACAACTTGAAGTTTGTGAAAGTCGGGATCCAAGATCCTGAGTCGTACGACATTGACGATGATGTGAAGACAAAGCGCAAGTCATTATCAGTGAATGACATCGCCAAGGCGTTCGGTGAACTCGTGTCCAAAGGTTACACCTTGGATCACGCAGACCTTGATGCCATCGGCGCTGATTCAGTCATGCAGTACGCAGTGCTCGGTGAGGTCACCTACGGGTGAGCGAGTACCCCCACACGCTTCAGGCGTGGGCTTCAATGCCAGTGTGGGACTAGCGACACACAAGTGTCGTGACGATAAGACCTGAGGAGGTCAACCATGAAAGCAAATGAAATCAGAGCGATTCTGAGTGTCAGTCCCGAAGCGGTCTTCATGAGCGCCAAGTTCAATGGGTACTTCATCATTGACGAAGTGCTTGAAGAGCAAGTGGAGGTGGGCACCTCGTGGAGTAGTTCATCTACGAAGACCCGCAAAGTCACCAAGTTAAAAGGTCGCACGATCACAAGAGATCGTGGGCGTCAACAATCAGTGTCGTACAACGGTGACATCATTCCTGAGCGCCTTCCATCAATGAAGGTGAGCAGTGGTATCAACTACAGACTGCGTTTGCAGGACATCGCTGGTGTTTACACCACGATGTCGCTCAGTGAGTTCCTTGAAGAGGAGCAGATCCGCATGATGGAATTGTTCACCGAAGAGCGTGACCGAGATGCGCACTACGACTCGCTCGTAGCGCAAGTCTCGGCACTGCTCGGTGTGGACATGGCAACTGCCCGACAGGGTGAGCCTCTACTTGAGGCGATCGTTGCCAAGTTCAAGGTGAGCGCATAAGTGATCGGCATCACGGGGGCAACCTCGTGATGTCCTCACGGTGCATCGGTCAAGTGATCGGTGCATCGTGAGGGCATTTGCCCAATCAAACAAGACCTGAGGAGGTCAACCATGAATAAATCAGAAGCAATCTATGACAAGGTGCAGGCAATCCTTGATCGTGCCAATCATCCCAACACGCCACAAGCGGAAGCCGAGACGGCTCTCGCCATGGCACAGAAGTTGATGATGAAGCATGGTCTTGAGGAGTCCGCATTCGCCAAGGCTCAAGATCGCAATGAGAACATCGTGACCAGCATCATTGAAGTTGGTGGCATGTGGCAACTTCGCCGTCTGTCACTCGCTGGGGCGATCGCCAAAGCCAACTCAGTCGCTTGCTATCGCTCCACTTCGTGGAACAATCGCAAGAAGGTGTTGTCGCTGGTGGTGTATGGCACCGCTGGTGACATCTTCGCTGTCAGGACGCTGTTCGCATCGGCAGACTTGCTCGCTTCTCGTGTGATCCCCAAGGGTGATCGGTCATTCCGCAATGCGTGGTGGCTGGGATTCTCGGCGGGTGTGCGTGAAGTGTTGACCAAGTCCAAGAACGAAGTGATCGCAGAGCAAGGTGTTGGTACTGGTTTGGTACTCGCTGACAAGTTCAAGCGTGCAGACACTGAGATGCGTGCGAAAGTATCGCTCAAGTCTGCTGGCTACTCCCGATATTCATCGGGCAGTGGGTACTCGGCTGGTCGTAGTGCTGGTCTTTCGTTCTCCAGTGGTGGCATCGGTAACGGTGTCGCTGGAGCGATCGGACGATGAGCATTCACGCCTACATTGACGAGGTACGGGGGAGCGTTGAGAAGCGCTCTCCCAAGATGCCCGAGCATCAAGCCACGGTGTACGCAATAGAGCATGTGGTGTCTCGTTACTTGCCTTCGCAAGTGATCGCCACCAAGGATGCCTACGCTTGGCTGGATCGTGTGTGTGAAACCGAGGGCTGGAATACGCCCGTGGTTGATCGCATACGCTCCACCAAGTGGGCAGGTGTCGCTGATGAGAAGCGAAGTATCATCGGCATCAGTGGCTCCAGTACGACAGTGCTCACACTGGCTCACGAACTTGCTCACATTGTATGTGGCGAGCGTGGGCACAATGAGTGCTGGCGTCATGCATTCGTGAACATCGTGCGGGATCACATCTCAATACAGCACGCATCACTACTGCACACCTTGTACGAGCGTTTCCAACTTCAATCAGGTCAGTGGAGGCTGACCGACACATCACGGGGGTAACCTCGTGATGTCCTCACAGTGCATGAGCGTTGTCTCGTGCATTGTGAGGGCATACAATGTGCCCAACTAAGTTAACGCCTGAGGAGGCAATAATGAGTGCAATAACAACGAGTATCCACCATGTGTCATCAGTCAAAACGGTATTTAGCCATTTTGATCACTTCTCATCAATTGAATTAAAAGTTCGTGATGCAGAAGGCAACGACTTGATGGAGATCACACTGTTCGTAGAAGACGCAGTGGCTGTTGGCAAGGTGCTCCAGCAATTGGGCACTGGTACTGATCGCAAATAGCGTTCAGTGTTAGGCAATGGGCAGTCACGGCGTGAGTCGTGGCGTGCTCGTGGTACATCGGTTCCCTTCAACTGGTGTGCCACGAGGACGCAAGTCCACCTACACATACAAAACAGAATCTGAGGAGGTTCTCACCATGGGTGCAATAACACCAAAGCAACAAGCGTTCATTAAGACGCTGTTATTGGAGCGTGCTTCAACACTTGGTCTCAATGAAGAGCAAGTGGAGCAGTACATCACCGATAACTCACTCAATGAACTCACTGCCAAGTCAGCATCATTCGCCATTGACTCCATTCGCAAGATTGAAGTTAAGCGTGTGGGCACAGATCACTTGCCCAAAGCAGAGCGCATCATCGTGAACAAGTACGCCAACCCGTGTGCCCTCTGTGGGCATCCAGTGCGGACAGGTACTGGTCACGCATTGCTCAATGCAGGCAAGTGGGCTACCTACCACAAGCAAGGTGACTGCTCTGCGGAGAGCA
>Ga0214919_10004189_pt1 | contig 21211 bp, 22 predicted proteins | sample LL1503_MetaG_FD_177994 | JGI IMG/M metagenome (GOLD analysis project Ga0214919, IMG submission 177994) | Freshwater microbial communities from Lake Lanier, Atlanta, Georgia, United States - LL-1503 | ecosystem: Environmental > Aquatic > Freshwater > Lake | place: USA: Georgia | collected... | reverse complement strand
AATAGAAAACATTAATAATTTTAAATTAAGGTAATTATAATATTATTAAATAAGGTTGTTGCGTAAATAATTTAGAAACAAATTATATATAATAAATATCAATGAGCGCAAATCGATCTGTTCAAGCAGCACAAAGAAGAAGAGCCGGCCCCACTAGTGAACCTGGTATTCCAGGACGAGGACCTCAGCCATCTATTAATTCTGCCCAACTGTTTTCAAATCAAGCTAGACCCGGACAAGGCCCTAATATGCCTATTGGACGTTTAGCCGGTCAGCAAGCAGAAATGCAACAAAAACAACAAATGCAACAAAGACCCTCAGCTGATAGCTTATCTAGTGTTAGTAAAATGACAATTGCCCAAGCTATTACGTTAATCACTTTAAGATTAGGAGCTGTGGAAACAAAGCTTATTAATTTTTCAGGTTTACAGGAAGGAGGTCCTCAACAACAAAGTGTACCAATGGATGGTCAAGATATGGTATTAATTGATAAGAATGTATTACAGTCAATTACTAGTAGATTAGAATCTCTTGAGAAAAGATCTGGATCTTCTGCTGGTTCCGCTTCTGGACCAGAAATGAATTTATTAAAACAACAGTTTGAAACCGTTAAGCAAACGGTTGTTCAGACAAAGAGCGCAACTACTACATTTGTTAAGGAAAGCAAAGATTTAAAATTTCAAGTAGACGCATTAAAGAATGAATTATCAGAGACCAAAGAGTTATTGACTGCTCTTCAAAATTTAACAATGGATAACGCTCAAAAAATAATGGATATTTCCGCAAATATGCCAGAAGGGTTTGAAACCGATTTTGGAGAAACAACTAAATTAACTGATTTGAATGATGATAATGAACAAAATGAGATAGTTGGGACTAACTTAAAGGAATTGATCGAAAGTGAAATGAATTTAGGTAATTAGTTCATAGTTAAATCCAATTAAAATATTTTATGTGTTTATAATATCTAATAAATACATAAATACATAAATGTCTACAGAATATTTCATCCCAACATTTGGAAAATATGATTATGATTCTATAATTTTAAAAATACAAGATGGAGACACTGATTATATTTTGAACAATTTATGTTATATTAATTGTCAAACACTTGTTTTAGATTATGCTTATTTTCAGCATTTTGCTAATTTCGACAATTATGATATGATAATAAACGATATTATAGAAAAAATAGATATTATATTATCTATTCATAAAACATTTTTTGTATATGGTAATTTAAATGATTTGTCGGTGTTTGAAGTTTTTAAGCACCTATACTACATAGAAAAATTGTCTAAAAAATTAGTAGAAAAATATCCAAATCGTTTAAACAAATGTTATCTTTGTAATGCCCCTGGTATATTTACATTACTATTAAGTATTATAAAACCATTTATTGATACTGGTACCGATGAAAAAATAATACTAATTTGAACAAGGTAATTATAATATTTACAAATTAGTTAAACAAATGTAAACATTATAATATAATTAAGTAAATGGAAATATTCATACCAATTTTTGATAGTAGTTCTTCTGAAATTATACTTTCTAAAATACAAAAAAAAGAATGGCAGTTTATTTTTGAAGGTTTATGTAATATCCAAAATAATTCGGTAATTATTGATTATAAATATTTTAAAATATGTGCCACAAAAGATACATATAATACTCTTTTAAATTATCTAATAATGAAAATTGATAATGTATTAAACCATAAATCTACTTTTTGTTCATATATTAATTTAAAAAGCTTGACAGTTTTAGAAATAGATAAACATGGACAATTTATACAACAATTGTCTACTGTTTTAAAGGATAAATATCCTAATAAACTGGAAAAATGTTATATTTATAATGCTCCGTTTGTTTTTGCGAAGATATATAATATTGTATCTCGATTTATTGATAAAGATACGCAACAAAAGATACAGTTAATTTCGGCGAAATAACTTGTAATTAAGTAAACTTTTGATTAAGTAAACTTTTGACAAAAGATATTAAATACAACCTTATTAAATAATATATCAATGCGTTTAACAATTGAAAATAAATCAAAACAAGAGATTTTTGTAGCTATTTTTCAGCTTCTAAAAAATTGGAGTTCTCATATAAGTATGCACTTTGAACCTGATAAACTATATATTCAATCTATGGATAAATCCCATATTTGTCTAGCAGATATTGAGATCCAAGGAAAATGGTTTTCGTTTTATGATTGTGATATTAATAATAAGATTGCAGTCGATTCTAGCCATTTTTCTGTTTTAATGAATTATGCTTTAAAGCACGACTCAGTTGAGTTAAAATTTGAAAACGAAGCCGAACCAGATAAATTATTTATTAATTTTTTGAATTCCAAGGAAAAGAAGGGTTCATTTGATCACTTTTTTGAATTGAATTTAATTGAAGTCGAAGAAGATAGTATAGGAATTCCTAATGTCGACTATGATGTTGATTTTACTATTGATTCAAAAAAGTTATCGGAAGTATTGTCTGAGCTTAATACGTTTGGGCAAAATTTAAATATAAAATGTAATGAAGAAGTGCTTGAACTAAACGCTAGTGGCGATTCAGCAAAATTAAAAGTAAATATACCTATAGATGATTTAAACGAATATGCCATCGCTGAGGGAGACGAATTAAATGTTTCATTTAGTCTAAGTCATTTATGTAAGATGTGTTGTTCTATGAAATTGGGTGCCACAATAGATGTTTCATTAAGTAGCGAATATCCTATGGCATTAAAATATAATTTAGGAGATGATAGTAAAGTTGCATTCTATATAGCTCCTAAAGTAACCGACTAACAAGTGAATGACTAGTGAATAACTAGTAAATAACTCGTTAATAAAATCAAATTAAATTATTATTTCTTATAAAATAATGCTTACCAGTTTCAAAGAAATAATAATTGCTTTTTTCATATTTTGTATAATATTATTTTTTTATTTACATATTCAGTTTCATTTTAAAACCAGCAATGATTTAGAAATTTTTGAAGTCGATCAGGCATCTAAAGATAAAATGGAGGAAATTTGTGATTTACGGCAACCTGTTCTATTTGATTTTCCTGAAAGCGATGACGGTGCTAAAATAATAAATACAACTAACAAACGGGTACTATTAGATAACTATCCAGTATTTGAAGTAAAAATACGCGACAGTAAAGACACCTCGGATTCCAATATGTGTGTTCCTTTGCCCCTACATGTTGCCACAAAATTGTTCGAAGAGGACACGAATGCGGCCTACTTCAGTGAAGGTAATTCTGACTTTTTGTCAGAAACTGGCGCTATAAAAAATATGACATACAATGACGAATATTTACGACCATATTTGGTGTCGAACTGTTATTATGATGTATTAATGGGATCAACTAATGTTGAAACACCTTTTCGGTATGATTTGAATTATCGCAATTATTATATTGTAACACAGGGATCTATGAAAGTAAAACTTTCTCCACCCAAAAGTAGTAAATACTTATATCCTGTTAACGATTATGAGAATTTTGAATTTAAATCACAGATTAATCCTTGGGAACCACAGGCCAAATTCAGAGCGGACTTTGATAAGATTAAATGTCTTGAAATTGTATTGACGCCTGGCAAATTTTTGTATATTCCTGCATATTGGTGGTATACATTTAAATTTGAAGCTGATACTAGTGTTAGTTGTTTTAAATATAGAACATATATGAATAATATTGCTATAAGCCCTAAAATATTTATGTATGCTTTACAAAACCAAAATGTGGAACGAAAAATAGCCAAGCAAATAGACATTAAACATTTACAAAAGAAGAATGAGACTACTTCAATAGATGAACTAACAAATAATACTAATATTAATTATGTTGTCGATGATCAACCGTATAATCAAGATATACCAGATATTTTGATTCCTAATAATGAACCAGAACCATTACCCCAAATGGAATTTAAAGAAACTCTTATTAATAATGATAATATTGAAACTATTGGTTCTGATAATGAAGAAATTAAGGAAAGACCTGTTATGGGTTCGTCCATATAAACTTACGTGTTCATATAAAAAATTGAATTCATTGTTTCATATTTAGACACTGTATAAATAAATAGTAAATCTAATAAAATGCCAGAAATTATAATAATTATTATTATTACTATGGGTATAATGCTTGTGATTTATAATTATGTAACCAAATCTAATAGTCGAGTTAATCCAAGATAAAAATATATATTTATATTATATGCGTAAAACAAATAGACATAAAAAGATTAATGGACGCAAAAGAAGAACTTTGAAAATGAGAGGCGGTGATTTAGATGACCCTGATACAAAAGATTTTATGAATTCAAAATTCGAAGCTTTAGAGCAAAAAATTACTGAATTAGAAGCTAATATGACGATTCAAATTGGATATAAGCTACTTCAATATAATAGTGGAGCTGTTAGTCAGTATGGACCTAGTTATACTCCTCTTGTTGTAAATAAAAATATAAGCGTTGACGAATTTTGGAAGTATGTCGGTAAAGGTAATATAAATTATGGACATTATCAGGCGGTTACTATATTTTTACCTGCTTTATATTTTTTACCAAATGTAAGAGGTTTAAAAATAGAAGATTGTGCTTATAGTTTTGAAACTGGAAATATACAAGAAAATAAAGAATTACGTAAACGAAATTTAGAGGCATTAAACGCAAAATACCCAGGATTATTTACTTTATAAAGTAATTAAGGGCGTAAATACATTATAGAAACTGCTTAAAGATATAACATCATATATAATATGAATTTATATAAGATACATATTGATAACCGGAACTACGGTTCTTGGACTACATTTAACGCTACAACAATGGAACAATTAAACTTAGACAATTTTAATCCGACAGACCACAAAATTTTTACGAATGATATTTTTACTTATACCGATGGTAAACTAGATATTGTTTATTCAAATATGCGAGATACTGAAAATATTCCAGCTGTTCTTATGCTTGCTGATAATAAAACATATGGCAGAGAGAAAAAAATAAACGATAAACACATTTGTAAAGAAGGCAAATTGCTTTACAAATGTGTTCCAGATGACTCGCGTATACCCATTTTTTTGGTACCTTATGAAATCAAGCAACTAGGATTTTCTAAGGTTTTTACAAATCTCTATGTTACTATTCGATTCAAAGAATGGGACGATAAACATCCTCACGCCGTTTTGTCTCAAAATATTGGCCCTGTTGATGTTATTGACAACTTTTATGAGTATCAACTTTACTGCAAAAGTCTAAATACATCTATGCAAAAATTCAATAAAGCTGCTTCCAAGGCCGTAAAAGATTACACTACTTGTAGTGAAAAAGCCGAAGTACACGATGCATTCATTACCAGCGTTTGTAAAAAATATAAACAGATTGAAGACCGCTGTTCCTGGAAAACGTTCACTATTGACCCTGCATCCAGTCTTGATTATGATGATGGTTTCAGCATTAGGAAACTAGATAATGATCAAACACTGGTTAGTATTTATATTGCCAATGTTACTATTTGGATGGATTTCCTAAATCTTTGGTCCAGCTTCTCCCAACGCATTTCCACTATTTATCTCCCTGATCGCAAAAGACCTATGTTGCCCACTATTTTATCCGATTGTTTATGCTCTTTACAAGAGAATGTCCGACGTTTTGCCTTTGTTATTGATATTATGCTTGATAAAGATACTAATATTTTATCTGTTAACTATTCTAACTGTGTCATTAAAGTTTTCAAAAATTTTACATATGAAGAACCTATGCTTCTAAATGACCCTACTTACAACTTTCTTTTAGAGACCGCTAAACAAATGTCTTGTAAATATAAATATATGAACAATGTTCGCAATAGCCACGAAGTTGTCGGCTACTTAATGATCCTTATGAATTATTATTGTGCTCAAGAAATGCTCAAATCTAACAATGGCATTTTTCGTTCTACAATTATTAAAAATCCTGTTTCTTTGCCTGACAACTTACCAGATGATGTTAATCAATTCATTAAAAACTGGAATAGCGTTTGCGGTCAATATATTGATGTTAACACAATTCAAGTAGAAGATAGAATTAAACTTATGAGACACGAAATACTCGAAATGGACGCATATATTCACATTACATCTCCTATTCGACGTCTTGTCGATCTACTTAATATGATGCAATTCCAGCTCAATCACGGATTAATAACATTATCTCAAGATGCTATTGATTTTTATCAAAAATGGATCGAACAACTTGACTATATTAATGTTACTATGCGTGCAATAAAAAAAGTCCAGACTGATTGTAACTTACTAGATCTTTGTTACAATAAACCGGCTACTCTTGAAAAAATATACACTGGTTATTGTTTCGATAAGATTGTTAGGAATGATGGACTTTTTCAATATATAGTTTATTTACCTGAATTACGATTATCTTCCCGAATCACAGTAAGAGATAATCTTGAAAATTATGAAAAACGACAATATAAACTATTTTTATTTAGTGATGAAGAACGCTTCAAAAAGAAGATACGCCTACAAATCACTTAATAAATTAACTTAAAGATTAAATTATACTGTTTAGAAATGGACAACAATACATCGACTAATGTAAATAAAAACGACCTTGAAACTGTTATGAAAGATTTAGAACAAAAAGTTAATCCTAAATCTTTACAAGAAGGCATTTCTCTATTAAATGAATCTGTTAAAACGAATGATCTTTCTATTTTATTGGAGCCAATGATAGCCGGTGCTAAAGAATTTGAATCTAAAATTGGTAGACGTATGACATATTCTGAGATGCGGTCTATGTGGGGTTAATTGTTACTTTATTTAAATTTTAATAGTGTAAACAGATAATGTGTATAATATAAAAATAATATTTATATATTGTATATGGCTGCAAGAAAATTTAAACAAACTAGAACTAGATCTAGAACTAAGTCTAGAAGAAATAACAGAAAAACTCGCTCCAAAAGAAGATATATGAAAGGAGGCTGAGCAATGGCAATTAAACCACCTAAACGCAGTGATTTTATGATGGGTGGTAGTTGAGGTATGGCCTTAAATTCTGTTTAATAATTCTATTTTGATTTTTTTGAATGACGCTACTCAAATACTTAATATATTATTTGTTAGTTGAAAAAAGAAATTATACTATTTAATAAATATTATAATTTTTCTAATTTTTTATACTTGTTTATCTATTAATTACACTTGTCAATAATCGTTTCTTTTATAACATTTTTTATTATTTTTTCGTAGTTTTTATTTGCTTCTTCATTCGTTGAACCTGACATCGAATTTAAGACAATTTTCATGTATTTATCATTTTGCTTTGATTCTGGATCATTATATTTCGGATTAATTTTTTGCCATTCACTTATTTGTTTAATATTCTTATTTGCTACTTGTTTAATTGCTTTTGTTAAATTTGTTTTATCTTCATCATCTTTATTCCATTGATTTTCATCTTTAATATACAAAGTTTCTCTTTTAGAATCTGAGCAATGAATTGGCCTTGAATGTGTATTTAGTTGCTGTAAATTGTTAATAAATATTTCGGATATTCCTTCAGCATATCCTTTTTCCCCTACCTTTTCTAGATCCTTGATTTGTACTTTAATTGAATCAACGAAATCAGTTAAATTAATCGCATCTTTACATGTTTCGTTCAAATAAACCTGAAGATTAAATGTTTTATTGTTACAGTTATTGTTGTTAATTATCTGGCCTCTTTCTTTTGCAATTAACAGTAATTTATTATTTGTTTCATATAATTGTTTGTTTTGTTCAATAAGCATTTTTCGTAATTCTTTATTTTCATTCAATTGTTCCTTAAAAAGAGCAAGAATTTCAGTAGTTTCATTTGAAATATGCCCTTCATATGTTATTTCAGTTGGGTCGTCTGTTGAAACAATCTTAGAGCACTTTTTTTTATGGATTGATAAACTTTGTCTATGTTGGTATTCTTTTCCACACAAACACGTGTGATGTTTTTTTGATGTAGTGTCGTCAACATTTTTCACTAAAATGTCAATATTTTTATGTTTTGCTGTCAATAAGTGTCTATTCCAGTCTCCCTTTTTACAGCATTTAAAGTCACAAAATTCACAAACGAATTGTATTGGAGTATTTGATGTAAAAAATGTCAACATTTACAATATAAATATGTTTACAAAAAAACTTCTAAACCTTTTTTCTAAAAAATATACAAAAAATTATGCTCACATCACAAAAATAATAATTTTTGATTTTTAGAGCATTATGCTCAGAAACCTGAAAAAAAGCGACCTTTTTCAAGACTTTTTTCGGATTCCCAAAAATGGACATTTATAAATGTCCAAAATCCAAAACCCTTTTGGACTTTTGTAAAAACTTTGTTACTGAAAAACACTACCAAAATATAACAGTTGTTTTTGTGATGTATTAAGGTAACAATTAATTACACTTGTCAATAATCGTTTCTTTTATAACATTTTTTATTATTTTTTCATAGTTTTTAGTTGCTTCTTCATTAGTGGAACCTGACATCGAATTCAATACAATTTGCATGTATTTATCATTTTGTTTTGATTCTGGATCATTATATTTCGGATTAATTTTTTGCCATTCGCTTATTTGTTTAATATTTTTATTAGCGACTTGTTTAATTGCTTTTGTTAAATTTGTTTTGTCTTCATCATCTTTGTTCCATTGATTTTCATCTTTAATATATAGTGTTTCTCTTTTAGAATCTGAGCAATGAATTGGCCTTGAATGTGTATTTAATTGTTGTAAATTATTTATAAATATTTCAGATATTCCTTCAGCATATCCCTTTTCTCCTACTTTTTCTAGATCCTTAATTTGTACTTTAATTGAATCAACAAAATCAGTTAAATTAATCGCATCTTTACATGTTTCGTTCAAATAAACCTGCAGATTAAATGTTTTATTATTAGTTGTATTGTTAGTTATATATTTTCCTTCCTTAGCTAATTCAAACATCTTATTATGTTGTTCATGTAACATATCTTGTAAATTTTGGTTTTGTTTAATTAATTGCATAACAAGCTCTTTTGTTATTGGTTCATCTTTTTCATTAACTGGACATTTTTTACTATGTCGCCACAGTCCCGAACGATCCTTAAATTCTTTACCGCAATTACACGTAAACCAAGTAGAACCTTTTGGACCTAAATTTGTTGCTAATTGTTGTTGTTTATGTTTTGCTGTTAACAAATGTCGTTGATATTGGCTATTACGTGATGTTTTATAGTCACATTTTTCGCAAAAATATGTTTCGGAACTTTTTGGAACTAAAAACATTGCCATTTGTTGATATATTAGCAACAGAAAAAGTTCCTAAACCTTTTTTCTAAAAAATATACAAAAAATTATGCTCACATCACAAAAACAATAATTTTTGATTTTTAGAGCATTATGGTCACAAAGTCCAAAAAAAGTGACCTTTTTCAAGACTTTTTTCGGATTTCCAAAAATGGACATTTATAAATGTCCAAAATTCAAAACCCTTTTGGACTTTTGTTTTAACTTTGTTACTGAAAAAAATACCAAAATATAAACTGTATTTTTTATTACGATAAATGGTCTAATGCCAAATAATATATGTTTACTAGATAAAAAACATATAATATAATTATTGCAACTTAAAGAAGTCCATCTATTAACTTTTTTGTCTCATCTGTGTACTCATCTTTTACTGCATTTAGAACCCGATTTTTCGTATTTTGTTCCCATAAATGACACATATCGCATTTAGACCCATTATTCTTTTTACAATTGTGTTCTCTACAAAAATGCGAATAACCAACCGCCTTTGTAATAGTTTCCTTGCAAATGTAACAATTGTGAGTACCACAAACACACGTAACCTTATTACAGCCTTCATTTTTAAATATACTAGTGTTACACTTATTACACTTGACTATTAATGCTTCTGTCATTTTATCTTCTATTTCCTGGCGCTTGTTTTGAACTATGTTTCCAAGTGAATGACAAGGCTTTCCAGGATGATCCACTTGATTACATTTTAAACAAGTATCCTTAAAACATTCCATACAAACTAACAAATACTGTTCTATATTTCCTATATCTGTTCCGGCTCCACAGTGTTGGCACAATTTTATATTTATATCGTCTATACACAGTTCCTTTATTTCTGTTATTTTCTTCAAGTTTTTATATTCACTTAAAACACGTGGCTCTAAAATTATTGTTAGCGTATCTTCATCAAACTCTCCAAAACATTTGGCATTACAATCGATACAGTTTATTTTACAAGACAATTGCTGGTAAATAGTGTTCTCAGCGTGTGTTTTTATACATTTTTTACAAATTAAATGACCATCCGTACATTGACCAAAATCTTCAATAGGCTTATCATCACAACAACAACTACATTCAATTGTTGATTTAACTGAATTAAAAAGTGTTTCAAATTTTGTGAGTATATCGCTGTCAATGTCTTTTTTCTTTAAGGGCTTCTTTTTTAATACTAAACCGTTTGATTTTATTTGTTCTTCTAAATAATAATAGGAACCAACATAACTATATTTATTTATCGTTAAAGCTGTATTTATATCTCTTATGTAAACAGAGGGAAAATCATTACATAATTTATGCCTTATAGTTTTTTTGTCCATTATTTATAATTTATAAATAAATATTTAATATTTATTCATAAATAAATTATTTTCTATTTTTAAAGAATAATCGGATCAAAATAAACGAACTTCCCATTAAAATAAGTTGTTGAATTAATGCCAAAAATTTTGCTAAATCTGTTAAAGCAGTTACGTCTGGAAGTCCAATACCAGACTGTATTGTCACTGCATAAAACAAATAATCAAAATATGTTAGTTCATCCTTTGGATTTAATGGCTCAAAATTATGTTTTTCTATCGAAGCATAAATTATCGAAAATACTATCACCATTAAAATATTAAACAAAAATGTGTAAGTAACAACATCTACATCAGCCATATATACATATAATTTTATAATAATTTGTTACACATAAAGGGATTGGTTGGTTGCTACATATTTTAATGTTAGATTAGGCACTTTTCCAAGAATAGATAATAGCTCCATATCCCCTAATAATTCGGCGACTTTTTCCATTTCGGATGTTATATTATTAATCTTCAAAATTGCCTTTACAAATTCTCCTAAAAATATTTCTTTATTCAATGAAATCTCGTTTATTAATATTTTACAGTCAGTATCAGACTCACAGTCACACCATCTTATTACATAGTCTATAAGATCAAAATGTATATTGTAATCTATACCTGTGTCTATTTTATTATATACTTCAAGATCTGATTTCTTTTGATACATATCATAAATTTCGGCAATACATTCTTTGACATTACTATAATCAGAAAGAGGTAAAACAGCGCGTTTTTCTTCAGGTACGGTTATGTTTGTAAAACAACTTAAAATGCCAACTAGTTCCTTTGCTTCAAATCTTTTAAATTTTCCTTTTTCAATTAAGTCAGCAAATACCAAACAATGTATTTCTCTTAAATGGGTAGCAATATGCCCTTTCAATGACAACACATTTTTATCTGTTTCTTTTACAATAAACCCTGTTTCAGTTAACAAATTAATAACTTTAGTAACATTTGTATTCAATGTGTTTTCTGTAGAAACTAGTTCAGAATATAATTGTTTCATTTCATCGCACTTTAATGTATATTTTGAAACAACATCTACATCTTTTTCTACATTTATATGTTGATCTAAAATATTTTGAATATTTCTGTCTATATCTTTCCTCTTCTTGTTGACACTAACAAGTCTTTTTTGATTTAGATCTATGAATTCTTGAACAACTTGAATAGGAGTTCTACAACTATTTAATACAATAGACATATTATCTATTTCTCCTTGTAGCTTAGCAATATTATCATAATACCCTTTCATAGAAACATCAATATCATTTTGAATCATACTTCGTTTTGCGTATTTTGTATAATCTGTTTCTCCAATATCAATCAAATTCAGAAGCAAGTTATATGAAATTTTAAACTTTGACACGAGGGTTTGTGGTTTACCTTTCATCATAGTTTTAAGCGTTGTTTGGTCAGAACTATGAAATAAGTTGGTAAGATGAATAACGTGACCAACTGTGTCAATTCCACGACGACCGGCTCTGCCAGCCATTTGAGTATATTCGTGAGAGTAAAATGGTCTGGGCCCGGATCCATCAAACTTAGTAACATCTGTGAATAAAACGGTTTTAGTTGGCATATTTATTCCGACTGCAAATGTCTCTGTAGCGAATAACAGCTTAATGTAACCTTTAGCAAATAATAGTTCAACCATTTCTCTTAAAATAGGCATTATTCCAGCGTGATGAATTGCAACGCCTTTTTCCAAAAGAGAAACCATATTCAAGTATTCTGGAAGATTTAGATATTCTTGGTAATTTGGTAATTTTCGTATAATTTGTTCGCATTCACGTCGAACGATATAAGGAACTTTGGAGTCGTCTTCCAATAATGGTGTAGTAATTTCTTTGGCACATTGTTCCAAAGCTTTACGGCTTAGAACAAAGCAAATAGCAGGCAACATATTATGTTCAACCATATGTTTTGAAACTGTATTAAGAACGTGCTGTCTCTTAACGTAGTGGCTTTTGTCTTGGAAAACTTTAAGGGTTTTGTGAATACGAATGTAATTAGTCTCGTTAAAGTTGCCTTTTGCGTCCTGTAAAACGTGAAGCGTATTGGTGACTTTCATAATTTCCTTTTCTAATTCCTTATCCTTTAATACCTTAAATATACCTTGAGTACAAGTAATAAACGAATAATGTGTTAATGGAACAACTCGTTCGTATGTAGTGGTTAAGTATACACTCTTGTCTGGTTTTATGTCGTTTTCTTCGCCTCTTGTTTCACCTCTTGTTTCACACCAAAGAGCAAATTTTTCAGGAGAATCAAGAGTAGCAGAAAGCATAACCATTTGTACATGACGAGGCAACATCATAATAGTTTCTTCCCAAACTCTCCCTCGATCTTTATCATTAATATAATGAATTTCGTCAAATACAACGCAAGCTAATTCGTTTTCAAAGTCCATTTCAAACATAGTTAAACTTGGAGAAGCTTTAATAACACTATTGGTATCGAGTTTGCGATTTTTAGCATAAAGCGTATTCATTAAGATTTCAGTAGTCATAATAAGCACATCGGCTTCTGGATTTGTTTTAATGTCTCCAGTAAGGATGCCGAATGAAATATGTGGGAATTTTTTGGTGAACTCATAGAATTTCTGATTAGATAATGCTTTGATCGGCGATGTGTAAATAACCTTCTTTTTTAAAGAAGCAAAATGTTCAATAGCAAATTCAGCAGGCAACGTTTTACCGGAACCAGTATGTGCTGTTACGAGAATGTGATGACCTTCGACAATTGATTCAATTGCGTATTTTTGAAAAGAACTCAAAGGAAAAGGGTACTTTTCAAAATATTCAGAATACTTGACTTCATCTGACACGGGATATGCGTTGGAACAAATTTTAACCATTATGATTATAATATGGCGTCTTCTCTTTAAGTAGTTTTCATATATATTATTTAAATGGACTTAAAGACCACCCCCCTTGCTACTTCAATTACTTTTTAGATGCCTTACATTTTTGCTTTTTTCCATATATAATTTCATTGGTTTCTTCCTTATAACAGGTAGTTAAACTTTCTTCAAGTACTTCGAAACTTAATTTTTCATCAAAATGATATATTGATTTATAGTTGTTACTATCCCAGTACGGGAGACCTGTTGTTCCTTCTGGATTTTTGAATACATAATTATTTATACCTTTAACTTTTGCTCCTATATCAACTATATTTTTTAACAACCCCTGTATACACGTATGTTCCCAACAAAATAAAACTGTTTTACCTTCAAAATATGGATTTGTAAATACTGTGTTCACTGCAACTTTGGTTTCATTTATATTTCCGTACATAAACATCGGAATATTATATAACCAAGAAGTTAACATTACTGTTTGTTGAGGATGCATACTAGAATATTCATATGGTGTAACTATACAGTGTATACCAAAGTTAGTTTTATTTAAATCATCTACTAATTGTGGAATAAATGTAGAACGTAAAATACCATTACAATCCAATCCTGTTTTTGATTTTATTTTTTCTCCGTGCCTAATTATAAAAATATTTGAAGGTCCTTTTGTTTTATAAAAATAATTTCCACTTTCTGTATTATGAGATATCATATGATTTTGATCTCTATTCGGTTTATATTCTACGTGTAATTTATATATTTCATTTTGGGTTTTTGTAACCGGACATCCCTTTGAATTACACATATTATCTTTATCTTTATTTTTATTTTTTAATGCGTCTTTAAAATACATTTTCAACAAGATCATACTAACAATGGCAATTAGCAATACAATTATTATAAATAATATTTTAGTCATATATATTAAAGATAAAATATATTAATAAAATTATATTTTATTAAAATAAGTTATAGATATAATGAGTAATAATACTAACAATATGATTATTAATAAATACAAAATAATAGAAAAAATAAAAGCAGGCAAATTTGGCACTGTTTTTAGATGTCAAAATACTTGGACAAATGAATTGGTCGCCATAAAATTTGAACCAAAAGATTATGTTTTAAAAACTCTTAAAAATGAAGCTAAAGTATATCAATATCTCGGAAAACTAGACGGATTTCCTCAATTAAAATGGTTCGGAACCAGTGGGGAAAATACTTACTTAGTAATGGATCTGTTAGGCAATTCTTTGTCTGAAATGATAAATTATTATAAATCCTTTTCATTAAAAACTGTACTAATGTTAGGAATACAAATCATTAAAAGAATACAAATACTTCACGATAAACATCTATTACATCGAGACATTAAACCTGATAATTTTTTGTTCGGACTAGGGAAAGAAACTAACAAATTGTATTTAGTGGATTTTGGGTTTACTAAAAGATTTAATCATAATGGTAAACATATACCAGAAAACCGAGAATCTAAATTAATTGGATCTCCTAATTTTGTTAGTTTAAATGTTCATAATGGTATTGAACCCAGTAGAAGAGATGATTTGGAGTCGTGTATTTATATTATTTTAAATATGTTTCTCGGTAAGCTAGAATGGTTTGATAAGAATAATACCAATATGTATTTGTTAAAAAATAACATTATTAATATTGAAGAGGTTCCCACATTTATAAAAATTATATTACATTATCTTCGCAATATGAATTTTGATGAAACTCCCGATTATACTTATATTATTGATATTATGGTTAAAGTATTTAATGAAAATAATTATGTTAATGATGGCAAATATGATTGGAATAAATAAATCAGGATAACAAATATTATTTTATTCAAAATAATATAAAGACATACCATATAATATATTATAAAGAAATGTCAAGTGATTCTGCTTCTGTTTCATCATCCGCTCCGGTATATTCATCGGAGAGATTTACTGGTCGCGTAAAGTGGTTTAATAATAAGGCTGGTTATGGGTTTATTACTGTAACGGATGGGCCTAAATCAGGAAGTGATGTGTTTGTGCATCATAGTTCTATTAAAGTGGAAGATGAACAATATAAATACTTGGTGCAAGGCGAATATATTGAGTTTAGTTTGTCTGATACTAAAACTGGAAATCACGAATATCAAGCAGGAGAAGTTTCGGGAATTAAGGGCGGCAAGTTGATGTGTGAGACTAGACACGACTTACGATCGTCTCGTACACAATATAGAACAACTAATACTGAAACCTCAGAGCCCGTAAAGATGCCTCGATCTGTTAGAGTAAGAAAAGAAGAAGAAAAGGAAAAAGAGTGGAATTATGTTTCTAAAGAAACTCCCAGAACAACTACAACCCAATTAAATAGAACTTCATCTGGAAGAGGCCGCGGACGTCCCTCTAGACCCAGTGCTAATCCATCTATTTAAATTAATCTATCGATATGAATATTTAACATTTTTAGATTTATAATTATTTCAAATACTTATAAACCATTTACTACATTATACTACATTATTAATAATTATATTTAAAATGATTTAAAACTATACTACAAATATGTAGTATATATAATGAGCGATGATCAAGTTATACACGATAATTCTTCTGAGTCTTTAAATGCAATTTTAGAACAATTCACAACTATAAATGATAGTTTGACACTTTTTAAGATGCAAATAAGCACTCTTCAACAACAAGTAAAAACTGTTGAAAAGAATGTCAGAAAAGAATTAAAAAACATTAAAAAGGATAAGAAAAAGGATAAACAAAAGACTAAAAGGGCACCCTCTGGATTCGCTAAACCTACAAAAGTAACTAAGGAATTATGCGATTTTATGGATAAACCAGAGGGCTATGAAATAGCTAGAACGGAAGTTACGAAAGCATTGGTAAGTTACATTAAAACCAATAATTTATTAGAACAAGGAGAAGATTCTAAAAATAAGATAGTTCCAGATCAGAAACTAAAAACCCTTTTGGGAATCCAGGATGATGAATTAAATGATCTCACTTATTTCAACATACAAAAATATATGAATAAACATTTTTACTCTAATAAATCTCCAAATCTAAACGCATAATCTCTATTTCTTCGTCTGTATAAATAATATCTTTTTTTAAAATCGATAACTCATAATTAAAAATCAAGTCACATTTATAGTTTGATTTGATTTTTGTTAACCAAACTGTCGAACAATAGGGCAATAATAAATTGTAAATTTGGTTTCCACCAATTATAAATATTATCTTATGTTTGTAACAGTTATTTATTAAATCTATTACTTGTTCAGAATTAACAAAACAAACATTTTTAAATGATTCGTACATTTTATAATACTTTTCATAGTTGTTAGTTACTACTATATTCATTCTATTTGGTAAAGGTTCCCTCTTTGGAAGTGATAATAGTGTTTTTGAACCCATTATAACCACATTGGCTGTTGTTTGTGTTTTAAAAAATTGTAGATCCTTTTTGCTTTTCCAAGGAATTTTACCATCTTTAGCTAAACCGTTATTACTGTCTACCGCCAGAATCGCATGAACATTTGGTAACTTTTTTGACATACTTAAGATGTGTTTATATTTTTAAATATTAATATATCAATATTTTATGACCGAAGCAATATATAATTCAAATGTTTTCGATTTTATTAAAAATCCAGATAAATTTAAATTACTAACGAAAGCAAATGAATTGTTAAATATAAACACTACTAAAAATAGTAGATTAGTCTTTGTTTATTCTTGTCCAAAAGTAGGATCTACTTCTATTGTTAGTTCATTAAGAATTTTTGGAATGAATTACCTTGATATTATTCATATTCACAGCGAAGATATGTTGCGAGTATTATGTCATATTGAAGACATTACAATTAATGAAGTTATTTTATTTAATAAATATCTAGGGAGAAATGTATATGTTATAAATATATATCGTAGCCCAATAGAGAGAAAAATATCTACATTTTTTGAAAAGATAGGAACATATCATTTTAATGCTTCAGATGAAATTATAAATACATATGATATTAGTAAAGTTATAAAAAGATTTAATGATATTTTTCCTCATATAGGTTTAGGTGATCATTTCATAGATAAATATGATATTAATATTCCTTTACAATTTGATAATATAAAACATTATTTGTTAGTTAAAAATAATGATATTACATACATATCTCTACGTTTAAACGACTCTACTATGTGGGGTAAAATTCTATCAAATATATTTGGATTCCATATTTGCATAGTTAAAGACTATGAGAGCACTAACAAACCAATAAAGGATCTATATAATTTGTTTAAGTTACATTATAAAATACCCAAAAATTTATTAGATGATATTATGTGTTGCAAGTATTTTAATTATTACTATTCAAGTGAAGAAATACAAAACTATTATAATCAATGGCTTTTTAAAAGCACAGACATAAGAAATAGTTATACATCAGAAGAATATAATATTTATGAAGACATAACAAGCAATAATTATCATATAGATTATGTACAATCGGATCATTATATTGATGAAGGATGCGGATGTAAAGCGTGTAGTATAAAACGACAAGAAATAGCATCTAATATATCCAACGGTATTATTGTAAATGAGAGAATAATTCATACTGAAGCAAAAACTGCATTGATTAATAGAAGAGTCAATCACGTAAATAGAATAAATCAGGCTATAAGAAATATTCCAAATAGAACCCGAGGTAAAGATTTCAAAAGAGAAATGCAGTCAGTAGTAGGGTTTAAACGATTTAAATAAAAAATTGATAAAATAACAACTATAATTATTATATCAATATCTATTATTTAACAATGAAGTCCGAGCTGTTTGTTCACGATTCAAATGAATATACTATTATTATTGGTAAAAATAAGGCAGACAACTTTCGTATAATAGACGATTCTTTTGACTCTGATGTATGGTTCCATGTTGATGGCGAACCGTCATGTCACGTTATACTAAAAAATGAAGCCAAAATGCGAGATATACCGAAACAAGTAATCAAACGATGTGCATATCTCTGTAAAATTAATTCAAAGGCTAAAACTCAAAAAGAATGTACTGTTATATATACTCCTATTAGTAAGGTCACGAAGACAGAGGTCGTAGGCCAAGTGGCTGTCGGCTCATATAAGTCAGTTAATGTTTAGAACTTATCTCTTTAAGTTGTAAATTAAATACATTAAAAAAGGACTTAAAGAACGACGTCCCGCTTTTTAATATCCATATTATATATGTTAGCAGCTGTTCCTAAGGGAGAAATGAAATATTTCGACATAGATCCTAGAAGCACATTTTTTCGTGAAGCTGAAAAAAAAGATCAAAATTATTATTACCGTTTAATTCCTGGTGTAAAAAAACTTCAACCTTTAGGGGTTTTTAGAAAAGAAACTATTTATGAAGACAATAGTGGAAACAAAACCGCATATTATGAATTTGAAAAAACAGGGGATGGATACATTAATGATGCATCATTTAGTGATAATTTATACTATAGTAAAAATCCTCTTACAGATAGCGAGTTAGACTATGAAAATAACCCAGAAATTAAAAGCATTATTACTAGTTATGGTGGAAGAAAAACAAAAAGATATAGAAAATCTAAGAAATCCAGAAAATCTAGAAAATCTAGAAAATCTAAGAAATCCAGAAAATCTAGAAAATCCAAGAAATCCAGAAAATGAAAAATATTTACATAATTTTATATTTTTTATTTTTGTTTTTATTTTTATTTAGTGCACTTAAAATAACTAAATTTTTCTATTTTTTCACATACAATTTTAAAACCATTTGTTTCTAATAATGTCTTTAATTTATTTCCTTCTTGTCCTGCAATGACTATTCCATTTTCATCTTTTTCAGACCAACGTTTTGTTGCTTCAATAATATACAAGTTTCCACCGCTTTCTAAGATACGATACGCTTCTGTTATATAATCTTCACAATTTGACCCCCACATAGCCAAACATAGTATACAAATTTCTACATCATTTTCTCCTAATGGCACTTTTGAAATATCTTGAACCTCAACATTTTCTTTGGAAGAAACATGATCGTAATTAATAAAACGGAATCTTAAATCATTCGCAAAATAGTCGGCAATCTGTGCTTTTCCACAACCCATATCTACAACTAGCTTATTCCGTTTTGTTTTAATTTTGTCAAGATCTTGAATGATACAGTTTCTTGGAATACTTTCTTCCGGAAATGATTTTTCGTTTTCTTCGGAAATGGCGTGGTATTGGTGCCATAAATCAGGATTTTCTTGAAACTCATTTTTAAGATTTTCAGATTTCATTGTTTTGTATCGCTGGTGCAAGAGTGAAAGTTCAGATTTTGTGCGTTCGCGTCTTTGTTCAGTTGTTTCTTTTTTTATAGATGGTTTCGCAAGCTTCATTGACTTCTTTTTAGGTTTTATAATTATTTCTTCTTCAGATTCTTCTGAAGAACTTGATGAAGATGAATTCATCTTTATAGTTTCGTCGTCAATTACACGCCATCCAGGCAGATTTTCATCTAAATAGTCACGTACAACGTTAGAGCATATACCCCTCCTTTTTTTTTTTAAAGCACTTTTCCAATGACCTAATTTTATAGCATCTTTAAATTCTTGTTCTAATTCTGGTGTTGTTCTATTTTCCTTTTTTCTAATCTCACTTGGTACTAATTTTCCACCATTTTTAACTCTTTCTTTTGCACGGTCAACAATATTTTTAGCAAATTCGATTGCTTTTTTATCAAAATCAATTTCTGTTCTCCAATCTTGTAAATTTTTATCTAAATAGTCACGCACTTCGTTAGAACATTTACAACTGCATATTCCTTTTAATGCCTCTTTCCACATTCCTAATTTTTTAGAATCTTTATGTTCTTGTTCTAATTCTTGAGTATTTCTGTTTTCTTTTTTATATATTTCTCTTGGTAATAATCTAAAACCATTTTTTACTCTTTCATTTGCTCTTTCTACAATATTTTTAGCATCTTCAATTGCTTTTTTATCTAAATCAGTCTCAGTTCTCCAATCAGGTAAATTTACATCTAAATAATCCCGCACTTCATTAGAACATATTGAATTTTTACTTCCTTTTAAAGCACTTTTCCAATGACCTAATTTTATAGCATCTTTAAATTCTTGTTCTAATTCTGGTGTTGTTCTATTTAGATTGCTTATTGCTCTTGGTAATAATTTTTTACCATTTTGAACTCTTTCATTTGCTCTTTCAACTATATTTTTAGCATCTTCAATTGCTTTTTCATTTAACTCAGTTCTCCAATCCGGAAAATTTTCATCTAAATAGTCACGAACTTTGTTAGGACATATCGCGTGACCCTTTCCTTTTAATGCACTCTTCCAAGATTGTAATTTATTTGCATCTTTAAATTCTTGTTCTAATTCTGGTGTTGTTCTATTTAGATTGCTTATTGCTCTTGGTAATAAATGTCCATCATTTTTAACTCTTTCTTTTGCTCTTTCAACAATATTTTTAGCATCTTCCATTGCTTTTTTATCTAAATCAATTACAATTCTCCAATTCGGCAAATTTTCATCCAAATAATCGCGAACAGCATTAGAACATTTCATTCTGTTTCCCTTTCCTTTTAAAGCTTTTTTCCAATTTCCTAATTTTGTAGCATCTT
>Ga0214919_10004186_pt1 | contig 21216 bp, 19 predicted proteins | sample LL1503_MetaG_FD_177994 | JGI IMG/M metagenome (GOLD analysis project Ga0214919, IMG submission 177994) | Freshwater microbial communities from Lake Lanier, Atlanta, Georgia, United States - LL-1503 | ecosystem: Environmental > Aquatic > Freshwater > Lake | place: USA: Georgia | collected... | reverse complement strand
GTCATTGCTGAATAGAATAGTCCAATACTATTTGGGTATTGCATACTCCATATTTTTTTGTATTCTGCTTTACCTGTCAACAAATCATACCATGCATCCCATATAGTGATAGTGTCAACCTCTCCAATAGCATCAATCACTACCACAGTAGCATCTTCAAAAGGACTTGTTTGAAATCCAGCAGCAGCATGACATAAATGATGTCCATGGGCATGAATCTTAGGTTGACCCATACGGGTGTACGTAGAACCCAATATCTTTTCCCATGTAGGCCAAGTAAAGCCTTCACCACTACGCAATTGTCTCAATGACTTTAACCACGGGCGTTCGTAGTAATGAAATTCTAAATATTCAGAGTTAGTGTGTTTTAGTGCGTCGGTGAGTAATTCTTCACACACATCTTTATCATGCTTATTTTTACTATACCGTTCACTATGTCCAGCAAATAAGATATTGCCATGGTCATCTACAACACTAATTGCAGCATCGTGGAATCCGGCGCTTATACCTATATAGTTCATTTGTAAATAAAAGGATCACGTTTACGTAATTCTTTTAATCTTTTCCTATAGCGTAATTCTCTAGTAATTTTACTAAACAATCTTTCTACAATTAAATATTTAATTTTGTTAAATATGCTCATTACCAAGACCTTTTCTATATATATCAAGTACTGCAAATATCTTTGTTTTCAGAGCAGTTTTAAAATGCGCTATATCTAGTTTCCCTATCAATTGTCTGGCTTTAATTGAGTTTAAAAAAAATAATGACCGCTTACTAACAATTTAGTTTCATCATCTGTCACCTCTGATGTAATCCATTTCTTCTATACTTCTTTTTCAAGTACATATTTTTTAAATATATTAAACTCATTTTCAAATTCTTTTCCCAGTGTGGTCAGTACATTATCCTAATTGCGGCGCAATGTTTAATGAATTTACCCCGGCTTGTTTTCGCAAATCAATATCTTGTTTAGTTAAGTAATCAGCATTGTGTTCAGTGGTACATTGTTTTCTAGCATCTTCTAATGAAGTTGCAAATTTTTCTCTTGAGTGAACGTTGGGTTTACTACCGTAATAAAATACATCTCTAAGCATTAGTATACTTATTAAAATATTTTATGTACCTAACATTTTTAACAATAAATAATCAATGACAAAAAAAGTATTAATTATAGGTGGAAATGGTTATATTGGTTCACGTTTAATATACGACCTACATACCGTTTATAATATACATGGTTTGGATATATGCTGGTTTGGTAATCCCGATCCCCACATAGAAGTTAGAGATTACAATCAACTATCAAAGCAGGAATTATCACAATATAATGCAATCGTATTATTAGCAGGACATAGTTCTGTCAAAATGTGTGATGGCCCTGTACTTGCTTGTTGGAGTAATAATGTCAATAATTTTATTGATTTGGTAAACAAATTAGACAACTCACAAACATTAATATATGCTAGTAGTGGTAGTGTATACGGATCATCTAATACCGTCTCGTTAGAGGATGTTTCACTTAAATTCAAACCCATTAATAATTATGATTTAACCAAATATTCACTAGATATGCATGCAGAAAAATTTGTACGTGCTGGTTATACAATTATAGGGCTACGATTTGGTACAGTAAATGGATGGAGCCCGCATACCCGTGAAGAATTAATGATTAATTCAATGACCAAAAAAGCATTATATGACGGAGAAATTCTAATCAATAATAAAACTATTAGTCGTCCAATATTAGGTATAAAAGATATATCACATGCAGTTAAAGAAATTATTGACAACCCTATTGCAGGAGTATATAATTTATCTAGCTTTTCAGAAACTGTGGAAAATATAAGTGTCTACGTTGGTAATTTATTAAATGCAAAGATACAAGAAACTAGTAATATATCAGGGTCATATGATTTTACAATGAATACTGATAAATTTAAATCTACATATAACTTTGAATTTAAAGAATCAATAAACACCATTGTTGACGAAATAAGTAATAAATTTGAAAAAACAGAATTTTCAAATAGAAATAAATTTATAAAATATGAATAACGTGACAGAAAATAAAATATGTTTGGCATGCGGAAATGACCATTTAACTACATCACTTGATTTAGGAAATCAACCACTAGCTAATAACTTAAAACCTGAACCAATTCAACAAGATACATATCCGTTAGGAGTTAATTTATGTAGTAATTGTTATCATTTGCAATTAACACATATAGTTGACCCTAAAATAATTTATTCAAATTATTTGTATGTTGCTGGAACTAGTAAAACACTAAAAGACTATAGTGAATGGTTTGCCGGTTACGTTGTAGAAACAATGGATCGGCAAACAGGAAATATATTAGATATCGGCTGTAATGACGGGACACAATTAGATTGTTTTAAACCTTATAGTTTAAATACATTTGGTATTGATCCGGCCGAAAATATTCATCCTACAAGTTCAGCAAAACATGATGTTATTTGTGATTACTTTGGACCACAAATTGTGGATAAAATTCACTATAATTTTGATGCTATTACGGCACAAAATGTGTTCGCACATAACCCCAATCCATTAGAGTTCTTAGAGACAGTTAAGAAATTAATGAGTGACCATACCTTAGTGTTCATTCAAACCAGTCAGGCTAACATGGTATTGAATAATGAGTTTGATACAATATACCATGAGCATATAAATTTCTTTAACATCAACAGTATGAATGAGTTGGCTAAACGTGCAGGATTGCATCTAATTGATGTAATCAAAACTCCAATTCATGGAAATAGTTATGTGTTTGTATTAAGTTGGAATGGTAGGCCCTATAATATTCAAAATTTAATTAAAATGGAATCAAAACTCACTAACATACAGACATACAATGATTGGGTACGTATTGTACAAGACAATATGTCTATATTAAAATCTACAATTGAAGAATATATATCGGATGGTTATATAGTTGTGGGTTACGGAGCGGCTGCTAAGGGTAATACATTACTTAATTATATTAATGTGTCATTAGATTTGATTATTGATGACAGTCCATTGAAACAAAATTTATATGCTCCCGGAACTAATAGTCCAATTAAATCAATTGACGTATTAAAAGAGTATAGTAAAAAAGATAAGATATTGTTTATGCCATTGGCATGGAACTTCTTTACAGAGATTAGTAATCGTATTAAAGTTGTGCGTAATGAGCCGCATGATTTATTTTTAAAATATTTTCCAAAGATTGAAATAAAAAATGTATAAATTTCCAGTTATTGAATTAGTAGATAGATATTGTATTGCCAAACTTAAATTTGCAAAGTTAGGTGATAATAAAGAAGAATTAGACTTTTACACCGATCAGTTAAAAGATTTAAACCTTGATTTAATTAGTGAAGATTTAGATAGATTATATGAGGTTCATGCTAGAGTTTGGGAATTAGAAGATGATTTTAAAAAGTATACAGTAGAACACAAGTATAGTTTAGAAGAAGTTGGACGTAGAGCCATATATGTTCGCAATATATTAAATGAACGTTATATATTAAAAAATAGAATGGCTGAAATTCTAAATGACCCTGTCAGAGAAATCAAAAAATACGGTTAATTGAATTTTGTAATAAAATTATAACTATCAAGTTTACTCATCAATAAGTTATAATTATGGTCACATATTTCTCGTGCTTTAATTAAAAAGTTTTCTAACTGTTCACCTTCCAGAGTAGATAATCTGTGAATTTCATCTGCTATCATTAAAAGACGTTTACTGTCATCGGTTTCAAAATTATAAGATTCATCTATTATTTCACTGAAAGTTTGGTAACCTAAATTTTGTAATAGTTGTAATACATTAGGAACGGTTACTAATATGAATGGATGTTTGTTTCCAATAGCCTTAAATGTTTTTTCACTTAAAATTCTGCTTTTAGAAAGATCACACCATCCTGTAGTTACACATGTGGTTTCTGTAACTACACTAAAATAAGTATCAGTATATAACTTTCTAATATTATTATTTCCAATTATTTCATAAAGTTGAGAACTTATAAGTTCATGATCATGGTCAAGAGACATAGGTGGGATGTTTATAATTTCTTCTTTATGTTTATTAAGTAATTCAACTAATTCATTATTTTCTCGTAACGGTTGGCTATCTATCATCTCATGCCAGGCCCTATCCCATCCAGTGTGCCCTTCAATAGGTTTTAAACTTATATAACCTTTATCTAAAATATTTTTTATTTTAAGTAATGCTATTAATATTGGACGATGCGGTCTCCAATATCTATTAAAGCACAGAAACTTTTTGTTGTATTGTTTTGATATTAAAGTATCTTCTGATGATTCTAAAAATTGTATATGTTTCTTATCATAGTTTATTTGAACTACTGCATTATGTTCAAAAATATGTGTCCACCAGCTTTCAATGGGTTTACGTCCATACTTAAGAGCACTTTTATTTACCGCAACATTAATATCTGCACTTTCGCTAGCTATAATAACTTTATTTTCCGGTATTTTCCATTCAATTATTACTTTTTCGTAGATTGCATCAACTGAATTATGATAGCCCTCGTGCGTATTACTCAACAGTAAAGTTAAATTTGAATCACGAATGGTTTTAATTATAATTTCTGGAATAGCCAATTCTAGTTTGTAAATTGATTGATTATTAAAAAATTCTACTACCCAATATTGTCTATCATCATATCTATCAAGCCATCGGATAGGACAAGGTCTTTCAATTACATTTCCATTAATATCTATAAAGTTTATGTTATTAAAATTTATAATTGCCATGATTATTTAAATTTAGGTATTATTATATCAGTCCCGCAATGACAATGTTCTTTATTACAAGTTATTTGTTTTGGACCTATTTTGCTAATATCATGTAAAATATGTCCAACATTATCACCTTGTCCGCAACTTGCTAAACTTACGTTGCCTATTGGATTAATAAAAATAGAATCACCTACGTTACATTTCCATCCTTGAAAAAAGTTTTCTCGTTTAACAATAATATCATTACTGATTGTATGTGTTGAGAACCCATCATCATGCTTACTAAAACTTACTGCATTGCTTATAATATATGGTTTAGGCACAGTAAATTTTACATCAGTGGTGTGTTCTTTAATAAATTCTGTTTTTTTGATGTCCTTATATTGCCAAGGACCTGCATTAACACTCATCTCATCAAATAACGGAGTCCATTCAAGTACATAGTTTGGCATGACTGTTTTTAAATGTTCACCATACTCTACTACTTCCCAAAATCTTTCTTCATGTAGTAACATTTTAGTTGCCAAATAGTTAACCTTATCACATAAAAATAAACTGTTTTCTTCATATCGTTTTTTTTCTGAAAATTCTACGTGGAAACTTGCTACAATATCATCAAATAGATGATAATGTTTGGTCCACCAGGCTAAAGGTCTACTTAAATTAGTGTTAACTGCTAAAGTACAATTGGGTAATCTGTTACGTAGCCATACAGAAATAGGTATAAGGTTTTGCCATGCCGTTGGCTCTCCGCCACTAAAAAAGAATTTAAAATGTTTATAACCTACGGATTCATATTTTTGAATAATATTATCTAAACTTAAAATATAACCGTCAAGATTTGAATCATTTGTACTATCACCAATATAATTGCCGGGATTACAATAACTACATTTAAAGTTACAATAATTACTTACTTGCCATGTTACTGCTAGATAGGGTTCTACAGCTTCTATTGCAATTAATTTTCTGCCCATTCATATACCTCTTTAAGTTCTGGAATGATATCTTCTAATTTTTCTTTTCTATAAGCATCATATTGATCATTAATTTTTTTAAATTCTAAAATACCTTCTTTATTTTCAAACCCTGCTTTTAAATTATGTATGATAGTAAGAAAACCATTTGTAAGATTGGGGTTAACATCATAATATCGGTCATAATATGCTTCATAAATTTTAACTAGTCTTTGTTTTACAAATGATGGTAAAATCATAATATTTGCATACCATGGATTAGTTGCTAAATTAAATCTAGGATTAGATGTGTTACAGTCTATAAATTCTTCACGTACTAAAAAATCAAAAAGAATATGAAAATTAAATATATTCCAAATACTAATAGTAGGAGTAAATTCAAATTGAGCATGCGGAACCTGTTCTTTAATTATTTTTATATTTTCAATAATTTTTTTCCAATCTGTCCCTTTTCTAATAATTTCAGCAACATCTCCCTCTGCATCTATACTAGCGTAAATTTGTAATTTAGGAAATTTTTTCCAATATTCAATTAAATTTTTATCTTTATATCCTTTAAGTGTACTTAAATTAGTAGTATAGGATAATTCAATTTCTTCATTCATATTGTTTTCAATCCAATAATCCAAACATTCATAGTGTTCGGGGGTAATAATAATTTCCCCGCCGGCAAAATAAACCTCTAGAGTATCATTGAGGTATGGTTTTAATTTTTGCACAAAACTTATTTCTTCGACCACATTAACAACTGCTTTAGAAGTATTAAAATATAATTCATATGTGTCTGAACCGTTATTATTTATAAATTCCTGAGCCGCTAAACTAGAACAAGATGGACCACAACTCCTACACTTCATATTACACATATTACTAAATCGTAGATCCATGTATTTCATTTGAAAATTTGCCAATTCTCCGTCTTCCCTAGTGTTATTTACAATGTAGTCAACATAGTCTAACCCTCGTCTTGTATTATGACTTTTTCTCATGGTCCACGTACCCATTTTTTCCAAATCATAACAACGTTTACATTCTTCACTAGGCTCATCATTTAACATAGAAACCCGTAGCTGTTTGTATTCATCACTATTAATCATTTGAATAATAGATTCATCTTTTTTAAGAAATGATACTGGTTTATTACTATCAGCAACACAGCATGGCATTACCTTGCCGTCGGGCCATGAATGAAAATGTATCCAGGGTAAAACACAAAAATGTTTACTATCTTCTATTAAGGATTTAATTGCGGCAGGATCTATCATAACACGTTTAATCTATCTAATTCAGGAAAAACTTTAAATAAATTTTCTCCCCTAATTTTATCAATGCTCAAAGTGTGCATAAAAAACGTATCTTTTTCTTTTGCCCAATCATCAGACTCGTTTGCAAATAAAATACCATTGTGAATCTGTCTTGAAATTGATGTGAATAAAGTTCCGGTTGTACTGCAAAACTTTTCTGCATTAGTTGACGCTAACGTTTTAAGTTCTGTGGGTAAGGCTTTAGTACAGTAATACGTTGGATTAACTGCTAGATAAAGTGTGTTGTGCCAATCAGTAGATTTTAATAAATTTTTGTTTATGAGATAAGTATAAAATTCTCCTATTGTAGGATAATTAAACATACTAAAAACTGTATTCATTTGAAATGAAATAAAATCCAAATCTCTAAAAGTTAAAAGATTGCTTTCAATTTTTCCCCAATCTGTGCCATGTCTTAACCATTCGGCACGCTCTCCATAATGATCTACACTACAACTTAATTCTACTTTTTTAAAGTGTTTCCAAAGAGAAAGCAAATCATGGTTTTTATATTTGATATTACTAGCATTAGTATTATAGCGTAATGTTATATCTGTCCTGCCTTTTCGTATCATTTCTTCAAGTATAGTATAATGCTCATCTGTGATTAATGGCTCTCCGCCTGCAAAATAAGCTATATCAATGTGTTCAATTTGATCTAACACCTCACGTAATAGATTACCCTTCTCATCTGCATGGATAACAATAGGATATTTTGGGTCATGATTGGCTCTCATCTCTGCGCCCCATTGACTACTAAATTCACTACCACATGTTCTGCACTTGAAATTACATATATTACTAAAACGTATATCAAAATATCTCATTTTAAAATCAGGAACTGTACCATCTTCTTGTGTTGTAGGTACGGTTTCATCAAAATGTTGTGAGAAGAATTTTTTACTATAACCCCGAAAGGTATGACCACCTATATCCTCGTGTTGGTAACAAGTTTTGCATATCTCTGAAGGAGTTTCGTTAATCATATTCAACCGTAATTGTTTCATATGTCCACTGTTAAACTGTTCTTTTAATGAAGAATTTTTTACGTTTCCAAAAGGATTAGTATAGCTATTTGAACAACATGGATATACATCTCCTTTAGGAGATACATTCAGGTGAGTCCATGGAAACATACAAAATACTTTACTCTCATTCAGTAAAAATTCTTTGTTTGTTTTTATCGTATCGTTTTGCATAAGTTATAAAACCCCTTCATTTCTGGAAATATTTCTAATAGATTAGTATTTCTACGTTTATCTAGTTCAGTAAACCAATTGTAAAAATCTTTTCTACCTTCATTAAGTTTATGTTCAGAATAATTGGAGGTTTCCATATAATCTACTACTCTTTTAAACTTTTCATATTCAATTGTTGTGAATTTATCACTACTTGAGTTATCTACGTTATTTAACATAAATTCTAATGATTCTCTCATATACGGCATATATTCATCTTTAGGTAAAATATTCATGTCATACTGTATAGGATCTCTCAAATACGGAGTGTCAAAGCGAATTCTATGTTGATGAGATTCATCATACCAGCCGTATTGTTTACGCCATTCTAACATTTTTTCAAGTAATGTTTTAAATGTAGTTACAGAAAAAATATTAAATGTAATCATAAATGTGATCGGTGAAGCTGTATTATTTAGATATGTGTGGAAGTTTGTTTCCCATAACTCTAAATCTAACCCATTTCTTATATATTCTGCTCTAGGACCCCATGTATCCATACTAGTAAATAGTTTAAATGCACGTATTTTTTTGTTGTCAATTAAATTTTTTACATTGTCTGATAGTTTTTCTATGATAGATGTTTTAGTACCCAAATTACTATTGATATTTAATTCTAAATTTGGCATAGGATCTTCATTAATTTTATCAAATAATTGCCATGTACTGCGATGCATAGTTGGTTCACCACCTGTTATTCGCATGATGTTTAATGTTTTTCGTAAGTCAGGCCACCATTTCCAAAATGCATCAACATATGGATTTTCTTCTTCACGCTGATATAACGTCATCCAATCAATATCACATCTATGATTTTTAACTGTAGTTACGGGTCCAAATTTTTTAATTTCATTATAAAAACTTGTAGAGTATTTAGGATGACAATACCCGCATTTGAAATTACATTCATTTCCAAAATTAATTTCTATGTATTCTGGATTAATATTTTGATCCCATGCACCTTTAGAGGTTTGTTGATATCGTTCTTCTGTAAAAATACTACTATTTCGTAAATGCCTATCACTGATATAGTCCGGACCCATTGCTTCAATATTCCAACAATAGTTACATCCTTCAGGTTTTCCACCCTCAAGCATTAATTTTCTTTCTAATTTCTTTTCATTAGTATTATGTAATGCAGATGGATTGTTACTAAGTTCTTGTAATGGGATTTTATGTGGTTGAGGATGATAACAACTATGCGTTTCGCCGGACTGTAGATAGACAGTTACATGATGCCATTTTGCTAAACAAAATGAAGGACCGACTTCTTTTTCAATTTTAATTTTTATATTACGTATTCTTTGTTCTTCGTTTTCCATTTACCAGCCTTCAATCTTTCTAATTACATCCATCTCTTTGACTAGTGGACCTATGTTATACTTATCAGCATTATAATGTCTCTTAAAAAATTTACTTTGTTCTTTGTTTAAAAAACACATGGGTAGACCTAACTTATCTTTAAGAGAGTCCCCGATGTTTGCGGCTTCAAAAGCAGGGTCAACGTTTTTATGTTCTTCCCATAATGAGACATAGTTATCAAACCATTGTACATCAGTATGCTCCCAATCAGTCAACATAGTCATGTATGTACCTAATCGTGCGCCATAGATAGCCCACAACCCATTTTCTACATCAGCACCTACATTGTGCCATATAGTTAAATTGTTTAGGTTACGCTTTGCAGCAGTCGCTTTGAATGTATCAATATCAGGTTTAGCCCCTTTGTCAAGTACCATCTTTACTCCTTCACGGAATCCAGCACGCCACGCTTGAAACGGAGTATGATTGGGGTAAGTAGTAGAGTAACAATCATACATTGCCCAATATAAATTATCTGTACTATCTAAGCAAAAATCAGCAATACGTGAAACATCACCGTCAGTTTGATTTTCATGTGTTTGCATATTAGCAACATAAGTCTTTGTCCAACTACTCATTCCTCCGTTGCCATAGCGTAATCCATTAACACTGTTAATAGCTTTCCAACGATATTGAGCTAATTTATATTTAGGGTCTTTATCAGTAAAATCTAATTGCATGTTGAAGAAACTTTCTTCTGGCATATTATCGCCATCAATTAGGATAAATCTTTCAGTGTCACTTGCTTTACCCGCTGCTTTGTGTGCTGCATCACTACCTTTAACACCGTCCACTCGTTTAGCCCAAGGAACCATGTTCTTTATTTTTAGCCAAAATTCTTCTTTCTGCGGTTCATCATAACTTAAATATATGCAATCCAAATCAGCTACATCTATTATGTTTTCAAAATTCATAAACAGTTAATTTCCAATATTGTTTTTCAACTTTATCTTCTTCAGCTACAATAACACTTAGGTCTTCAGTAGCGCATAAAGTTCCAATGTTGCTAGGTGTCAACCTAACAATAGTTGCGTGAGTAGAATTTTTAATGACTTTACCGTCAATTATTCTTAGATCATGCCTACCTTCAGCAAAAGTTTGAGCATCTACAACTATATAGTTACCTTGAAATTTATCACCAGAATAACAGATTATATTACCTAATTCATCATAATACAATCTAAATTCAGGCTTTTCAATAGATGGTGCATTCCAAACAAATATAGAATCATTTGTATCTTCTGTCATTTTAGATTCTCCAATATAGTATCTGCAAAGTGCTTAACATGATAATGAAATGGATACAACTGAGGGATAGTGTTAACACGAATTGTATGCGGTAGAATCTCAGTAGTGAATATATCTGTCCAATCTTCAGAAGGAGTATTATTGATATACTGTTTCATGTGAACCATTGACATTGGTTCAAATTGCGGAAGTGTGGTTTTTTCTACTCCTATTATGTGAGATGCAATTGCGTATACCCAATCAGTGGTAGCAACTTCATTTACATTACATTGTAGTGTAGTTCGTATCTCTTTCCAATTTTCCCAAATAGTTCTAGTTGTTTCAAAAAATTGTTGAGCTACATGTGATTTCTTAAAATAGGTAATTCCGTTATACGTATTTGGTAACGTATTGTCTATAATAAATTTACGATAAAACTTCACAACAGAATCTTCCTGCATGAAGTTTTTTATTTTAGTACAGATTACAACATCTCTATCTTTCAATGAATCAAACCAATATTCAATTGACCGAGGGATATACATGTCTGCTTCTAACTTGATAGTAAATTCATATGGACTAGCTTCATAGACTTGCCAATCGTTTTGTAATTTCCAAAATACATCGGGGCACTGATCACCGTGCGGCAACATTTCAGTTGTTATAATAGTAACATTGGCATTGGGCATTACATTTTTAATACTACGTTCCAGTGCCCGAGCGCATTTCACATAGTCATTGCCTTGAGCCATAATCACAAAGCCTTTATTATTTTCCATTTTCAATAATTCCCACATAGAGTTCTTTGTCCATGACATGAAAATCTAAATCGTTAATCGTTATATATTCTTTACGTATTTTACCTCTTTGCCAATTATCAAAGGTTACTGTAAATTCAGAATCTAATTCATCTTTATTAGACTTATATATTTGTGTATTGCTTCCTATATGTAACAAATTCCACGGGATAAAATCACGGTTGTCAGTTAAATGCCCATTGATAATACTTAATGCGATAGTTAACGCATAATCATTTCTATAGATACCTGTATTGAATGAATGCAAATTCATATAAAATTCATAATTGTTTTGAACCATCTTCATGCAGTTAAAGATGTTATTGACTTTGTTGGTTTTCTTGAATGCAACCACGGTGGCCCAAAGAGAGTTATATCCATAATGACTTAATTTTTCTTGTTCGGCATTTGGTTGCATTAAGAAGTCAATAGTATTGTGGCAACAAAAATCGTCATAAAAATCAAATATCTTTAACAAATTTGATGAGTTTACTATATAATCAACATCTAATAATAATGTTTCGTCATATGGTGTAAATTCGTATGCTTGCCATCTACCTTTATTAATCCAAGTACCCCACACACGAGTATTGCTTTTGTCAGGTGTAATTTTGATTACAGTGTCCCATACATACTCAGTATCTGCAGGATATGAATCCTCATCAGTAACAATTGTGACTGGTAGCTTAAGAAAATGATTTATACGTTTGGCAGCATATTCCGCCATTTTGTAATAATTAAATTTCTCGGTATTGAAAGCAAATAAAATTGCGCCTCGGGTCATCTCTTGCTCTCAAGTACTTGCCATTCAGCATACCATTGTTCCATAGTAGTGTCGTAGGTTTGTTGAAGTTTTTCTAAAAGTTGTTGACGGTTTACTTTGACTGGGTTGTTAAAAGTATCAAGAAGAATTAGATTAGCTGAGGTAAAGCTGTTGAGCAATAAGATAGTTTCAGCATCAGCTTTCCATAAACCACCTTGTTCGGCGACGATTAGTTTTGATTTGAATTTTTCTGCTAGATATGCTTTAGCCGAATTATGATTGAATTTTGCCTTTGATTCAGCAAGTAAGTTTTTGATATCCATCTTCTACTCCTACGAGTATTTAGATAGATATCATGTTGCCGTAAAAATTTATGATCCAGTAACCACTGCAGTGGTAGTTACCGTTCCCCAAGAATTAGCAGTTAGGTATGTTGTTTCCGGATACGCTACAGTTAGTATTGAGTTTGATCCTGCTGCTGCTGTTAGACCAGTAGAATTAAGTTCTGCCCAATTACAAAATATAGTGATAACATTACCATTATCTGCATTAGATCCTACAGTAGCAGTAGTTTTTGCAACAATATTGATGTTAGTATTAGTATATCCTACCGGAGCAGATGCAACTAATTGGCTGAAAATTGTAATATTAGATGTAGTTAATCCCCAATAACCTGAATTGGTTGATATTGAATTTACCGTTCCACTTCCACCTATCTTAGTAACACCGTTGTATGAAACTGAAGCAACTGTAATAGTACCAGATGAGGGAGCAGCAACAACAACCGTTCCAATTGCTGTTGCAAGTGCGTTTAGTGAGTTATCAATTGTTGCACCACTTGGATGACTAAATGTTAGCTTAAGTGAACCACCTGCATTAAAAAAGTATCTAGCAGCATCGCCATTTGCAAAACTAGCAGTAAACGTTGCAACTAGATTATTGTTCCAAGATGTTGCACGGTTAGCAGAATTAGCACTAGTACTACCCTGTGTAGTTGCATTTAATCTACTAGTATAGATTGTTTGTAAATTAGTAGGGATCGCAGAAAGATATGTAATTGTTCCACCAGCCACTGGTGCAACCACCGAAGTAATAGAAGTTCCTTGGTGTGATGCTGCACTTGCAGTTAAATTTACCAAGTTTGCCCACTGGCCTGTTGCTGCAACGGTACCACCTACTGCTACATTGGCAAGAGCAGTTTGACCATATCCTGCTTGGCCTCCACCTGTGGCCCAAGTAGTATTAAGTGTGTTAGCAGTTGTAGTGGGATTTCCTCCTACTAATCCATTAAAGTCTGCTGCTAATATTGTTGAATATTGTGCGTATGTCATTTGTTATCCTTATTTAGATACTGTAACAATTGCCAAAACTGTTCCAATATCATTTGTGATTTTGTTTTCTAACGCCCTACCAATAACGTTAAACGCAGTTACTTCACCTGATTGAGCAGCACGTGCCAATCCGTTTCCTGCACTAACTAGACGATCACTTTTCTTAATGATACCAGTTACTTTAACTTGAACACGACCTGTCATTGCTACAGGAGGATGTGTTATATTGTCGCCTGCTCCCGAATTCATCAAGTAAGCAGCAGTATCAGAAATAACTCCAAAAATATCTTCACTTAATTCGTACTTAACGCTAGTGATTTCTTTGTCACCGCCTAATTCAACTACCGTGCCTGCATCATAATATGCATCAGCTTCAAAGCGTTCAGCCAAGTCAGCATATGTAGCATTCAATCTACTACCAGTAGTTAATGTCCAATTGCCTGTAAATTGACCAGCTACAGTATTGCCACTTGTTGTGATATTTGCAGTTGTTACGCTAGTTGGAGAGATGACTCCAGAGAATTGAGATACAGCATTTGATCCAGTAAGGTAGTCAAATACGTTTCCATTGTTATATGTACCTGAAAAACTTATTGGTGTTCCATTAGCATACATGTATCTGTCTGTTTTAATACCGTATGTGTTTCCTGAATTATTAACAACAATATTTCCTGAATTCATGTATACGCCGGTACCTGCTACAGAATTCGCAGTGCCTGTACCATTGATAGTCCACGTGCCGGTTAATGTACCTGCAGTAGATGCACTGCCTGTTGTTATTATAGCAGAGTTTAATGTTCCAATATTACCAGTAGTAACATTTGCATTTGCTATAGTAGCATTAGCTGTAACAGTTGCTAACCGAACAGTAATAGTATCAGCAGAAATAGCATTTGTAACAGTAATATTATTTGCCCCAATGTTTCCAGTTACGGTGACTGCTCCAAATGTTGTCGTGCCGCCGCTTGCTGTTGATGTTAGTGCTAACCAGTTACTAGCCGATGTAGTTCCATCCACTGGGCAAACATACATGGTATTAGAATTTGTATTATACCATAATTGACCGGCTAATGGGTTAGCGGGAGGACTTGAATTAGCATAGTTTTCAAGTTGATGCACAAAGTTCGTGTCTAAATATTGACCGTAACCGGCGTAATTTCTACCCGGTAATGCTAGTGAAGTACTATTTGTATTAATAGTACCATCAGCAATGGTCGTTAATACTTGACCATTAGTTTTTACAATTGTATATGCCATTTTGAAATCTCTCTTGATATCTGATATTTATCTTAAATTGTTACTAAGTTTGTTAGACTTTGAATTCTAACAGTGTAATCAATTTGAATCTGTCTATTTAAACTCTTTTGCACCGGATGAAAAATCACGTGGGTTAATAATCTTGTGATAACTGAGCCTGAGCTGTCAGTTCCGTAGTTAGCAAGCAAACCCAATTCATCAAATATGTAAGAACTATCAGTTTGAGTGCTATTATCAAATGCTGCTTGCCCGGCTGGTTCTCCGTAATCTAGCAAACATTGTACTAAAATGTCAGTGTAATACTTACCAGTCGTATGTGTAACTGTCATCTTGTTGCGGGTAGGATCTAAGTTAAATACGCTAGTATCGTCTACAATCTTGGCGTATGTTTGATTGTAAAGCGCAGCATTCTGCCCAGTTACATTTGGTGGCAAATAAGTAATAACTCCGGTATCTGATACACTTGCGCCGCCGTTACCAAAAGCCATTTCATAGATTTCCCCGTAACCACGACTGCTTAAGGTATCTGCAATGGCGATTGACATAGTTTCGTAATTTATAGCATTTTTCTTGTCTACAAATGTTTCCCCGTCATTGGGATCGTAGATTTTTAAAAATCCTTCTATTTTATATGATAGTGTTATTACTGACATTAATTATCACCTCGCATTTGAACCAATACTTCTTTAGTATTAGGATCTGTTATTTTTATACCCGAAGAGAAATAAAAGCCCACTTGTTCGTTAGGCTTTTGTCCAGTTGGTTCATGCTGGATTTGTTTATTTTCTTTTGATTCGTTCATATATTTATTTATCTTTAGTTTCTATCCGTTCTTAAGAAATCTGCGCCCTGACTATAAGCAATCTGCAATGGATCACCTTCAGTTATGTTATAGATCCCTGGAATCGGGTTCCAAACGGTTGAATACAATACGTCTGACATAGCATTGCTAGGAATCAATCCAAAAACTTCAGTGTATATCGGTGTATAATCTCTAATTGCAGTACCGTTGGCACCTCTAATCAATTGACTGAGTGTGTTGTTATCCAAGTCACATTCTGAGAATGCAATTTGCTCACCATTGATATAGACTAGTCGTCCAACAGTTGAAGTAATTGTCAATGAGTTACCAACAGTCACTTGACTAGAGATTTGCAATATTGGAGAAGTATCTACAATAATTATTGTAAAGTTTGCAGGATTTACCATAGTTGAAGTTGTTTCATTGTAAACCACAACAAGACATATTGCATTTTTATCAGCGGTTAACCCAATGTTATATTTCCCGTCAACCTCCGCAGGGCATATTACATTCTGTACAACATTGTCTGTGACATGAGTTACATCGTGCAAATATATTGTAGTATCAGTAAACAGTAGAGGTTGAGTCAACCAAGTTCTAGCTTGTGTATTTGCCCTGTAAACTGTGGGTTCATTTGACATTGATACATTCAATAAATAAACTTCTTCATTTGGTGTTGCAGTTGGCATCATGCTAGTGATAATAACTTGGTCAATGGTTTGAATAGTTGTTAAAATACTTAAGTTATTGAAAGGATTCAATTTCAATGAGCTAGATGGAACTCTGTAACCATTTACTGTTACCCATAATCTGTCTACATTAACTTGTTCAAATTCAGACACATTGATTGATCCTGTCGCATCAGTCAATACAACTTGTGCGTCATTTGGATATCTATCAGAGGTAATCGTGAATTCTTGCAATCCAGAAGCAAGACCTGTACCACTACCAACTCCAGTAGCAGTAAAAATAACAGATACAGTATTGCTTGCTGCTCCAATAGTAGTAAAGTCAGTTGTACCTAACTCAATTATTTGATAACTATTTCCTACAATGAAGTTACCTGCTAAGATAGTAGGGTTTACTTCATACACATAGTACTGAGTGTTTGCTAATATTCCACCTAAGATATTGTCACCAATGTTTGCACCAAACGTAGTAAACAAGACCGGAGTATTTGGCACTATAATATCGGTACTATCAACAGTAATTCTATTACCGTTTGCAGTAGTGCGAGTTGCAACAGTATCAACAACAGTAAACAATTGATCTAACCAAGCATAACCACCTGAAGTATATGCTGATACACCAGTTACTGGGTAGTTAGTTGCTGCAGGATTGTATGGTTGATTATACAAATCAAATTCAGTGCTGTTTATTATGTTTACATAATATGTATTGTTGTTTAACTGTATTGAACCACTTACTCCGTCAATACGAACCAAATCATTTTCTGCAAAATTATGATTTATTCCAGTAAAAACTCTTACTGTACTAAGGGAATTGTCAATGTTAACAATGTTGGAAACAGTAGATCCTGTGATGTTGTATTGAGTATTCAAATACTGACGCTGAGTTTGGTTATAAGTTGTTACTGCTACAGTAGAAGCTGCAGGAGGAGGACTGCTGAATAGTATGGTATTGCTTATAGAACTTATAGTATACGCTGTCTGAGTTTGTCTAATCCCGTCGATTTCTACAATCGCATTGTTTGGATTATTGTCACCAACATAATTTGTTAAGGTAAATGATAATGTTGAGTTATTTCCAGTAAACAGTTGAACTTGCGGAAGTGTATAACCATACTGAACTGGCGATGTTTCGCCCAGAATTGTATACGTTAAGTAATCTGTAGTAACGTCATATGTACTTGCAAATACTAATGCTGCCGAGGTTCCGTTGTCGGCAATAGTAAACGCATAGTCGTTAGAAACTAATGTAGCACCACCAACTGCATCTGTTAATGCTAACACAGAGCCACCTTGTGTAGCCGATATAGTAAAATCGTTACCGTCAACAATACTATGCACATAGTACACTGTATGCGGGGTTATATTACCAAATATTGTACTGCTGAATACCACTGGTGTATTCACTATTAAGCCACCTGTACTTATAGTTGTGATTACGTTAGTACTAGCAGATGTTTGTACAACTGAAGCATAAGTTCCTAATACTAATGAGTTTCCGTTGTACAAGACTGACGGAGTAGTCCAAGGCAAACCTGTGCCAACTGCAATTACAGCCTCCATTAAACCAGTCGCATCTGCCAACAAGAAAGTCTCGCCTGCAGTACCTGTACTTATATTATAAGTAGCAGAAACCGTGATTCTATTTGTAGTAAGTCCAATTGATTTAACATAGTAAACTTGATTTTCAACGATATTCCCGAAGACTGCACCAATGAAGGTTACTGAACTATTTAATACAAAATTAGTAACACTATCACATGTTATTGCATTGGTAATGCTAGAAGTACTGATTGCATTTACATATATTGGTGAAGTATCTGGTCTGATCACACCTGATCCTTGACGTATACTTGCGCTGAAATTTGCGTTTACATATATCTCTTGGAATCCAGTGGTTGTATTAAGACGCAATGCATCTGTCTCAGTATTAGCTTTGACTAACTGATCACCGTTGCCCACCTCGTATACATCAATTCTTAACCGATCTGTATTACCAGGTGCAATATAAGTTATAGGTGTGTTTAATGTTATAGTTTTGTTATACCAATCAACTGTATAGTTGGTTACATCATACAAAGAATTGCTTAGGTTAGTTGTACGATTTATTACAAAAACCGCAAGTTGAGCAGGTATTGTAACTAAATTTTCAAAACTATATATAACCTGAGAACCATCCGTTGGAGTTATTTCGGTAGAAACAGTGTTGTAACCAACATGTTGATAAACAGTTTCGTCCCAGTTTGTTCCCGGACGAGTAGCTACAGTCATCATAATAGTATCAGCTATTACACCCGGTACTAATTCTTCTGGACCGTAACCTTGCGTAAAGTCATCACCCTGAATTGTGTATACATCTGGGGAAATTTCAAATGTTGCAGAGACAGTCCACATAGTTGCATTAGCATCACTAATTAGAATTGTGTTATTAAAACCAACTGCTACATATTGTAGTGCAGTATTGTTCCAAACAATACTTTCTAATGTAGTAGTTACACCTGAAGTTTGGCTTGTCCAAGTTATACCATTATTAGTACCAGTTAATATTTTTCCGTTATTACCAACTGCAACAAATCTATTGTTGTAATTATCCCAAATTATGTGGTTTAACGTACTAGCAACAGTTGAATCTTGCACAAACCACGTAGTACCGTTAAAACTAGTATATATAATTCCCCCGTCCCCTACAGCTACTATTGTTTGACTGTTTGCTGCAATACTATTAAATCCCAAGGTTGTATCAGTAAATGAAACTTGTGTCCAGTTGTATGCATCAGGACTTGTATATATTATTGCAACATTGACAGCAGCATTTGCACCAATTACTCGCTGACCTAAACCAATTGCAATATAACCAGTAAATCCGGCAGTTGTAGCATAGCAAACACCGTTGAATATATTAGTTAACCCATTAGTAAATGCATAACGTTCAGTCCATGCGTATAAATCACTAGATGTTACAATGTTTTGTCCTACTGCAACATATATTCCGTTTTGGTATGTTATATTATTCAGTGCTTTTGCCGGTACATTAAATGCACCGGTACTAATCCAAGTATATCCGTTATCACTTATTAATATAGGGGTTGCATTGTTGTTTGTAGTAATAACATAACTTCCGCCTGCATATATCAAGTCAGTAATAGATAGTGACTGATTAGATAATTTATTGATTGACCAATTGGTAGTATTTGCGCTTACATTAAATGCTGAATACGTTTCAGCATTTGAAACAGCAATATAAACTAATCCATTCCATATTATAGATGCTAAATTAATTCCTAATGGATAGAATGGTTGATCTTGCAATTCAACATCTAACGTATATTCATCAGCGGGAGCAAATGCATTACCCATATAAGTACTATTTGGATAAGTTATTCCTGTTACTAATTGAGTTAAATCAACACCGGGCATATTTACAGTAGGTTGATAGTAACCAATAATTCTGTCTAATGCATTCAATCTCTTATCACTAGAGATTAATAATTCCCACTTACCAAAGATAAAGTCAGCATCATTGTTACTTATGATACATTGATATAGGCGATTGTTGTATTTTACAATACTTGAGTTAAAGAAGAATGGTTCTGGTAAGAATATAAAGTCACCTAATTTAGCCATTGTCATATTCGCACCTGAACTAGTAGCTAATACAAAAGTGGTTCCACTTATCGTTTCGGAAATAGTTACAGTGGTTGCTGTTGGCGTGCTTGCAACGTAATATGTCTGACCTAATACAATATTACCAAAAGTTGTTCCAGTGAATACGATTGCATCATTAACAACAAAACTTGCAGAACTTGTTACAGTAACTATATTACCAACTGAACTAGTAGCAGTTGCGGCTGTTGAAATAGTACCTGTATACGGGAAGTTTTCTCCTGATACCGCTACTGTCAAGTTAGGATTACTATAAACACCCACTTGAGTTTCTGACAATACTTTTAAGTAATATTGAGATACGGTTCCATTAGGTGTTCCGCTTGCAATTGTTGAGGTAACACCACCGGTTGAATTGATACTTGCAACAGTTAGTACTAAATTATTTTCAGGAGTTGTTCCTCCCACTAGTAGTCCTGGTATTGTTATAGTATTGTTTACTGCGTAACCACTACCAGTTGAAATGATAGAAGCCCTATATCCTCCCAATATATAGCTAACATCAAAGTATGGATCAGTAATAGTTTGTTGTGTTAGTGTTACATTATTTTGTGCAACTCTGTGTGTTCCGGAACCAGCAGTTATTGTAGCTATTGCTGCTCCACTTAAACTGTATGATACATTAAATGTATCCCCGCTCAAACCAATAACATAATATGTAGTAACACTGTTTAACGGCACAGGTAAAGTACCATATGTTCCAAACGTGATAGCAGTTCCATTCGGGAACGCACTACCGGTACCAACTGGCACTGTTACTACTGCCGGACTAGCATTGGTTATAGTTGCAGTTTGTACTGAATTTATTAATGAATAACCGCCGCTAATGGTCAAGTAATTATCACCTGTACCAACCATTGTTCCGTTACTGGTTGTTAATACAAATACTTGATCAAGTGAGATATATTCAGAAATAGTAAATTGTCCTGTACTAGCCGGTGGACTAGCATTTATTGAGTAAACATAATATGTTAAACCAATTGAAATTCCACCCAATGATGTACCAGTGAATACTATTGGCATACCAAC
>Ga0214919_10004185_pt1 | contig 21224 bp, 17 predicted proteins | sample LL1503_MetaG_FD_177994 | JGI IMG/M metagenome (GOLD analysis project Ga0214919, IMG submission 177994) | Freshwater microbial communities from Lake Lanier, Atlanta, Georgia, United States - LL-1503 | ecosystem: Environmental > Aquatic > Freshwater > Lake | place: USA: Georgia | collected... | reverse complement strand
AATAAATGAAAAAAACGCCACAGTTCTTAATCGCCAATTCATTTGGAATTTATTACAGGCAGGCTCGCTAATTGCGGAAACTAATCTAATTAAAGATTCGGTTTTGCAATCAGCAGTAACTAAAGTTCTACAGAATTTCAAAGATCATGTAATACCCAAACTGCGCGCGCTACCTGCTCAGGTAATTCATAACGATGGTAATGATTACAACATACTTGTTGATGGAAACCGATTGGGCTTGATTGATTTCGGTGACATCGTTATCGCCCCAAAGATTGTTGGCTTAGCTGTATGCGCGGCTTATATGGTTTTGGAAAAGGATGAACCGATCAAGGAAATTCTGCCATTAATCCGCGGCTACCACATGGTCGCTCCCCTTACCCCGGCAGAATTGGAAATACTTTTCGATTTAATCCAAGTTCGGTTAGCAATGAGCGTGGTAAATGCAGCCATTCAAAGTAAATCAGCGCCAGCAAACGAATACTTATTAATAAGTCAAGGCGTAGTGCCTGATGCACTCATAAAATTAGCTAAGACTGATCGCAATCACTCACATTTTCGACTCCGAGATGCGTGCGGATATGAAGGAAATCCAAACTCCCGCGCGATTCGCCAATATTTGGAGACAGTTGCTAAACCTAGCGATGTCGTTTGCAAGCCATTTGCGTCTGCAAAGAAATATTTCTTCAACTGGTCCATTGATAACCCTGCCTTACCTCGAACCGAAGCTGAACTAAACGCTCTGATGGCGCAAGTGGATGCCCAAGTTTCGATCGGCTATTACTGCGAAGAACGCAATGTTTATCAAGGCGAAGCTTTCAATATAAAGAGTCCGAGCGCCCGTACATTCCATCTCGGGGTGGATTTGGGTATGCCCGCCGGATCTCCGGTTTACGCACCTCTAGATGGCGAAGTTTATGCTTTCAACGATAACAACACTTATTTAGATTATGGCCCAGTCATTATGTTGAAACATTTGACTGATACCGGAATTCCATTTTGGACTTTATACGGTCATTTATCTCGTACATCACTGCTTCCGCTAACTGTTGGCATGAAAATTAAAGCGGGCGATCAAATCGCAACTATGGGTGTGGAAGCAGAGAATGTTGGTTGGCCACCACATACCCATTTCCAATTACTCACAGATCTCTGCGGCATGGGAATAGATGTGCACGGAGTTGCACCGCGCGATGAAGTTTCACTTTGGCGGAGCATCTCCCCCAACCCGAATCTAATTTTGCGGATTAAAGAAGGCGCAGACGCTCACGGAAAGGTTTCGCCAGAAGTGATTAGAAACCAGCGCAACACTGTACTTTCGCAAAACCTTAGTTTAAATTTTAGAACTCCGCTTCAAATAGTTAAAGGTGATGGCGCTTACCTCTTCGATCAAACTGGTAAAAAGTATTTAGACTTAGTTAATAACGTTGCCCACGTTGGCCATGGCCATCCCCGTGTTGTGGCAGCTGGTGCTAACCAAATGGCAACTTTAAATACCAACACCCGATATTTGCACCAGAACATTGTTGAATACGGCCGCGCACTAACTAACACACTCCCAGACCCCTTAAGTGTGATCTTCTTTGTAAATAGTGGAAGTGAAGCTAATGATTTAGCAATTCGATTAGCACACGCATACACAAAACGAAAAGGAATGATCGCTTTGAAGCATGGTTATCACGGCCATACCCAAAGCGTCGTTGAAATTAGTCCATATAAATTCTTGGGCAAAGGTGGGGCTGGCACGCCGGCTCATGTTGGCGTCGCAGAACTTCCCGACCCGTTCCGCGGGCAATATCGCGGCGCTGGAGCTGGTGCGAAATATGCTGCGGATTTTGCAAATGTAATTTCTAATTTGAAAGAACCACTTGCTGCCTTTTTTTGTGAGGGAATTGTTAGCACTGGTGGCCAAATCCGATTAGCTGAAGGGTTTTTAACTAGCGCTTTTGCACAGGTTCGCGCAGCCGGTGGAATCTGCATTAGCGATGAAGTTCAAATTGGTTTAGGTCGAGTAGGTGAAAAATTCTGGGGCTTTGAATTACATGGCGTGGTTCCAGATATCGTCACAATGGGTAAACCACTTGGAAATGGTCATCCGCTTGCTGCTGTGGTTACTACACCAGAAATCGCGGCCGCTTTTCATAACGGCATGGAATATTTCAATACTTTCGGCGGCAATCCGGTAAGTGCCGCGATCGGTCAAGCAGTTTTAGATGTTGTGCAAGACGAAAATCTGCAGGCGAACGCAATCGAAATTGGTCGTTACCTTTCAAATGGCGTAAAAGAGCTAAGCAAATCTCATCCGATAATTGGTGATGTCCGCGGCTCCGGGCTATTTATTGGCGTTGAGCTAATGCGCGATGAAAATACGCCAGCAACTGCAGAGATGGCTGATCTAATTGAATACGCAAAAAATGCTGGAGTTTTTCTATCCTGCGATGGTCCCGATAACAATATTTTGAAAATTAAACCACCAATGATTATCAACCGACAAGATGTAGATTTCTTTTTAAATGTTTTTGATGCAGGAATTAAAGCAGTAACTAAGTAACTACTCGCTCCATCTTGGGCTAGTGCTTTTTGGTGGATAGAGCGTTTCCTTGATAAGAATGATTCCTGGAGTATCTTGTTGAAGTGCGTCACCAAGTTTTTCAATTGTAGTTTGCGTAAAAGCCAAGCCGAATGAAGCCGCTAACAATTCCCAATTAGGCGAGAACAAATCAACGCCGCGTTCTGGATGAGCCGCTACTTGTTGGTCATATCGGAGCATCCCGTAACCGCCATCATCAACAATTAGCAAGGTATATGGCAACTTCTCTTGCACAATTGTTGCTAACTCACCGAGTGCAAATGCAACTCCGCCATCTCCGCATATCGCTAACGTTTTAATGCCAGATGCCGCAGGACCGATTGCTGCTGGTAATCCAAATCCAAGAGTCCCCCAACCAACTGGGTAAGAAAGTCTTCTAGGACGCGGTTGTTTTGCATAAACCCCGGTCCAATAACCAACTACTGCCATATCGCAGACAATTGCACCATCCTTCGGCCAATTATTTTCAATCGCCGCCACTAGCGCGATACCTCTAGCGCTTTTTTCTTCAGTTAATAACCGTGATCTAACTTTTTGATTTAACGCAGTTACATCCGCCCACGTACTCAACGCTTTCAATGCGCCAAGCTGAGTTAGCGCAGAACTTAGATTCGAGGTTTGAATTACTACTTGGGCAGAAATGTTCCGTAACAGAACGGTTGGATCTGCATCAATTGCAACGATCAATTTAGGGAAAGGTATGTTCCAATTTTTAGTGTTCATGCCATCTAATTGACTTCCAATAACAATTAGCGCTTCACATTCGGCCATTAAATTTGAAACTTCAGGTTCATGAATTGGGGCTTGTAAAGTTAACGGATTACTTGCGCAAACTCCGCGCGCTGCAAATGATGTAAAAATCGGAGCGCTTAAATGTGTAGCAAGTTTGCCAATTTCGCTATCTGCTGCAATACCACCGCCACCAACCCAAATTCCAATTTTTGATTTACCAGAGAGCTCTTTGATAGCTGGCGCCAAATCTGGAATAGCCAATTCAATTTTCGATGCAGTTGGAATCTCGCCAACAAACTCTGCTCCTAATAAATCCGCTGGAATTCCGATATATCCAGATCCACTTGGCGCGTTCGTTAAACCAGATATGAAATCAATAACTGCAGCAATTGCACTTTTAGCATCAGTGACGCTAACCGACATGGCCTTGCCATTTCTAATTTTTGCAAGCGGTCTGAAAAGTGCGCTTTGATCGTTCATCTCATGTAACAAACCACGCGATCCATCTTTATGGCGCTTTCCGATTGGTGCTTCTGAAGAAATTACTAAAACTGGGGATCCACTAATCGCTGCTTCGCCGAAGGCTCCTAAAGTATTTGCCGCTCCTGGCCCCGTGGTAGTAAGTGCAACCGCTAACTTTCCAGTACTTCGAGCTAAGCCATCCGCTGCGTAAACAGAGGTTTGTTCATGTCTAACTCCAACAATCCTGGGACGATTGGTATCTAGCGCGTTCCAAAATGCGAGATTATGTACACCAGGTATTCCAAAACACTCTTTTACGCCTGCGCGCCAGAGTAAATCTAAAATGGCGCCAGCTAACGTAGTAGTGGAATGCTCAGGCATGAGGCGACAATACCGCGATATGAAAGAGGGAAGAGAATGAGCAACATAATTTCGAGAAATCCCACAAATCTAAGCGATGTAATTGTCGAACTTCCAGCTGCTACCTCTGATGAGATTGTCGCCGCCGCAAAGCGCGCAAAGGCAGCGCAAAAAGCATGGGCAGCAATGCCCGCACCAGCACGTGGTCGAGTAATTGCAAATGTCGGACGACTTGTTGAAGCTAATAAGGAATTGCTTGCAAAATTAGTAACTCGCGAAATGGGCAAAGTTTATGCCGAAGCGCTAGGTGAAGTGCAAGAAGTTATCGATACCTGTGATTTCTTCATAGGCGAAGGTCGTCGAATGTATGGTCAAACCGTGCCAAGTGAAATGCCTAATAAGAATTTATTTACTTTCAGAATGCCGGTTGGTAGCACGCTAATTATTACTGCTGGAAATTTTCCAGCAGCCGTACCGTCTTGGTACATCGTTCCAGCGTTATTAACTGGTAACTCGGTAATTTGGAAACCAGCAGAATTTACGCCAGCCGTTGCCACCGCGCTCACCGCTATTTTTCACGCTGGCGGTGTACCAAAAGATATTTTGATCACTCTTGTTGCAGAAGGCGCCGCAACATTTGAAGCGATGGATAAATGTTTAGCGCAAGGGCTAATAAATAAAGTTGGCTTCACTGGATCAACTGAAGTTGGTCGAAAAATCGGTGCAAAGACTGGCGAATATATTCAGAGCGCATGCCTTGAACTAGGCGGCAAAAATCCAATGGTCGTAATGCCAGATGCAAATCTAGATTTGGTTCTAGACGGCGCACTCTTCGCCGGATTCGGAACTGCCGGACAACGATGCACATCACTTGGAACGCTCTGGTTGCACGAATCTATCTATGACGCATTCTTAGCGCGCTATGCCGAAACTGTTGCTAATGCAAAAGTTGGCGACCCAATGAAAGATGTTCTATTCGGACCCATGATTAGCGAGAAATACTTAGAGAACCATTTAAAACATTTAGCAATGATTCAAAAACACCATACCGTCCTGGGTTCTACCGGCGTTGGCCGGATTACAAAAGAGAATCCCCGCGCTGGTTTTGTGGGAGATCCTGAGGCTGGCGTCTTTGCGCATCCAACTATCGTTGCCGGTATAACAAAAGATGATGAACTTTATGCAACTGAAACATTTGGCCCATTAGTAACTGTCGGGAAATTCAAAACAATCGAAGAAGCAATTGAACTATCCAATGGGCACGGCTATGGCCTCTCTTGTGCAATTTATAGTAGCGACCCAAAAACAATTTGGACTTATCGTGAAGGCGTATCTGCCGGAATGATGTCAGTTAATAATTCAACTTCAGGAGCCGAAGCCCATTTGCCTTTCGGAGGAAATGGCAAAAGTGGAAACGGTTCCCGTCAAAGTGGTGTTTGGGTACTGGATCAATTTACAAGATGGCAATCACTCAACTGGGATTGGTCCGGTAAATTACAAAAAGCCCAGATGGATACTGTTGAAGTTGCGCATAACCCTAATTTCCGAATCGCTGAATAACAAGTAAAGGATAGATTTACGCCATGACCACAAAAGATCCAATTCATCCATTCGATTTACTAGAGGTTGAACGCGAACTAACTGAAGAACAACGCGCTATTCAAAAAGTTGCGCGCGATTTTGTTGCTAAAGAAGTCAAACCACATATTGCTGCTTGGTATGAAAGCAGCGATATCCCAGTTCGCGAATTAGCACTTAAGTTGGGTGCCATTGGAATGTTAGGTATGCACCTTGAAGGTTATGGCTGCGCTGGAACTGATGCCACTTCTTATGGTCTAGCTTGTTTAGAACTTGAAGCTGGCGATTCCGGGTTGCGTTCGCTCGTTTCGGTACAAGGATCACTTTCAATGTTTGCGATTCATGAATATGGCAGCGAAGCCCAAAAAGAGAAATGGTTGCCAGAAATGGCGGCGGGCCGTGCGATTGGGTGTTTTGGTTTAACTGAAGCAGATTTTGGATCTAACCCATCCGGAATGCTCACCAATGCAAAACGTGATGGCGATAATTGGATTATTAACGGCAACAAGATGTGGATTACAAATGGCACTGTCGCCGATGTAGCCATTATTTGGGCGCAAACCGATGAAGGAATCCGTGGTTTTGCGGTCGATACTAAGACCGCTGGCTTCCAAGCAAATTTAATCAAACATAAACTTTCACTTCGCGCTTCATTGACTGCGGAGTTAGTTTTCACAAACCTAAAAGTTTCAGATGCTGACCGCTTACCTGGCGCCACTAGTTTGCGCGCTCCCCTGATGTGTCTTGCCGAAGCTCGCTATGGGATTATTTTTGGAACCGTCGGTGCTGCACGAGATTGCCTAGAAACCGCCCTTGCTTATGCTGCTACCCGCGAACAATTTGATGGCCCTATTGCTCGTCATCAAATGACGCAAGCAAAGTTTGCTGCGATGGCAACCAGATTGAACACTGCGATGCTGTTAGCACTTCACATCGGAAAAATTAAAGATGCGGGCAAAATTCAGCCACAGCAAATCAGTATGGGTAAATACAACAATGCGATGGCAGCTCTTGAAATCGCACGCGAAGCGCGATCAATCCTTGGTGGCGCTGGCATCACAACTGAATATTCGGTATTCCGGCATATGGCTAACTTGGAGACTGTTCTTACATATGAAGGAACCCATGAGATTCATTCGTTAGTTATTGGTGAAGCCCTCACTGGAATCCCGGCTTACCGCTAGTTATCGGCTCCAAGTTCAGGTGCACCTAATCGATAAGAGACGGGCGTTTCCGAAAACTTAATTGGATTAGCAATAGTTTTACTATTTTTTCCAGAACGCGGATCTTTTATGGTAACGATTGGTTCTAAGCCAATTGCAGCCGCGAGGTTAATCCCTTCCGCAATTGAATTAATTGGACCAGCAGGTACCCCAACTTTTGTTAGCACTTCACTCCAATAACTGGCAGTTTCCGTGGCAAATTTTGCATTTAAGATTTCATTTAACGCCAACCTATTTGCTACGCGAAGAGAGTTGCTTTCAAAACGGGAACCATTGGCAATATCCAAATTTAATACTTTAACTAATTCCAAAAACTGACCATCGTTGCCAACTGCGATAATTAAGCGCTGATCTTTTGCTTGATAAACTTCATAAGGTGCAATGCTTGGATGTGCATTCCCCATTGCTTTTGGAGTAACGCCAGCTCCAGCAAACGCAGCACTTTGATTAACCATGGCAGAAAGTGCTGAACTTAATAAATTAATTTCGATTTTCTGACCAACTCCAGATTTCGCTCTACTAACCAACGCAGCTGATATTCCTAACGCTGCATGTAACCCCGAGATAACATCGACTAACGCCACCCCTACTTTTGTTGGTGAGTTTTCATCTGCTCCAGTAATGCTCATCAATCCGCTCATGCCTTGCACTAACAAGTCATACCCGGGAAGTTTCGCAGCGGCCATACTTGTGCCAAAGCCCGAGATCTGGCAATAAATTAACTTTGGAAATTTTTTATGTAATTCTTCATAACCTAGACCGAATTTTTCCATAGTGCCAATCGTAAAATTCTCCACCAAAACATCACACTTGCTGATGATCTCCAACGCCTTAGCTCTACCGAGATCGGTAGTTAAATCTGCGGTTACCCCAATTTTATTTCGATTTACCGATTGGAAATAGGTTGAATCGCCATCAGAAGTAAATGGCGGACCCCAGGTTCGGGTGTCATCGCCGGTGGCCGGTCGTTCAATTTTGATTACTTCCGCGCCCATATCCCCGAGCAACATAGTTGCATATGGCCCTGCTAACACTCGCGAAAAATCCGCAATTTTGATTCCGGCTAACGCTGACATTTACTTAATTAATTCGCGGATTCCGCTAATCAACCGATCAACATCTTCGTTGGTGTTGTAAGGAGCTAAACCAGCTCGGATCGCACCGGCATCACCAAGTCCTAACGATAAACAAGCCTCCAGGCCGTAAAAATTTGAAGCTGGTGCATTTACATTTCTACTTGCTAAATGCTGATAAACATCGACTGAATTTATGCCGTCGAGTGTGAAGAATGCCGTTGGCGTGCGATGCGATGCATTGCTATAAACCTTAATTTTTGGAAGCGCGCGTAATTGTTTATCCATGTAAGTAAATAACGTTTCTTCATAGCGTTCCATTGCGGTCATTGATGCCACGATTTGTTCCCGGCGAGAACCGCTCTGATTAGGCAAAATGCCCGCTATAAAATCAATCGCAGCCGTAACTCCAGCCATAATTTCATATGGCAAAGTGCCAAATTCAAACCGCTCTGGGACTATCGAAGTTGCGGGTAAAAGTTTGTCATTCTGTAACGTATTTAATAATTCTGGGTCCGCCGCAATCGCAGCGCAATGTGGGCCAAATAATTTGTACGAAGAAAATCCATAAAAATCTGCACCTAAAGTTTTCATATCAATTAGCGTGTGTGGCGTTAAATGAACACCGTCAACATAAAAAAGCGCACCAACTGCGTGCACTAATTTTGAGATTGCTGGAATATTTGGTCGCGTGCCCAGCACGTTTGAAGCACCCGTTACTGCAACTAATTTAGTTTTAGAAGTTAGTAAGTTTCCAATAACTTCTGGGGCGAGTTCGCCAGTAGCGGTATCAATTTCCGCCCATTTAACAGTTGCCCCAACAGCTTCTGCTGCTTGTACCCATGGTCGAACATTTGAATCATGATCAAGGCGGGTGACAATAATTTCATCGCCAACTTTCCAAGATTTAGCTAAAGTTCTGGAGAAATCGTAAGTTATTTGAGTCCAACTGCGCCCGTAAACAACTCCAGCGCGATCGCAATTCAATAAATCTGCCACCGCACTTCGGAAACCAAGAACTACCGAATCTGCATTTTGTTCAGCTTTAGTGGTTGTACCGCGATTAGAAATAGCCGATGTAATAGTTTTTGCCATCGCATCGCCAACCGACTTTGGAACTTGTGATCCACCAGGGCCATCAAAGAAAGCAGTTCCAGAATTAAGCGCTGGGAATTGGGCGCGAATTAGGTTCACGTTGTAATCCATATCGGAAGTCATGTCGGAAGTCATGAGGTGGATTCTAGCCAGAGGTAGGGCAGTATTAGCGATGTGCATCTAACGCGAAGAGAATTAAACGGAATGCTCTTTGCGCTGGTTGGGGTATTTCTATTCTCACTCTCGCTCCCGATGACTAAATGGGCCTTGGAAAGTTTCAATCCATATTTGACCGCAACTTCTCGTCCGATACTCGCATCGCTGCTTGCGATTCCGTTGATGCTTACTGCAAAAGTACCGGCGTTGCCGCGGACCTTATGGAAACCAATGGTCTTCACAACTATTGGCGCTGCTTTTGCATGGCCAGTTTTGATTGCCTTAGCTCTGAATAGAACAACATCTGCTCACGTTGCTGTCATCGCCGCAATCATGCCGCTCACAACTGCGATCATGGCAGTCATACGTACCAACGAAAAAGTTAGTTGGCAATTTTGGTTAGCTTCCGCAACCGGAACTATTCTCTTAATTCTCTTTGCGATTTCACGGGGCGGCGCTGAAAATGGCGATCTGCTCGCCGATCTTCTAACAATCGGCGCAGTCCTTGCTTCTTCGTTCTGTTATGTAGAAGGTGCGGAACTCACAAAACTAATGCCCGGATGGCAAGTTATTTCATGGGTAGTAATTCTTGCACTCCCGATCTGCATTCCCGCCTCCATAGTAATTTGGATGAAAACAAATACTGGAGCCCCAATAACTGGTCACGCTATTTTCGGAATTGTGATGATTGGTTTCTCTTCTATGTACCTCGGTTTCTTTGCTTGGTATCGCGGGTTAAGTGATGCTGGAACTGCTCGCGGCTCTCAAGTCCAACAATTACAAGCAATCATGACCCTAGGTTGGGCCGCGCTTTTACTTAAGGAAAAAGTAACTCCGTTAATGCTGTTAATTGCTCTCGGTGTTATCACCTCAGTTCTTTGGGCGTTGATGTCACGCCGTAAACCTGCAGCGAATTAATTTAATCCACGTCTTGTAAGTAGCGGTGTGATAGTTGCATCGCGACCACGGAAGTTTCGAAACATTTGCATAGAATCAATTGACCCACCTCGACTTAATAACTCTTTTCGGAAATGATCGCCATTTGCACGCGTCAAACCACCGTTCTCTTTAAACCATTCAACCGAATCTGCATCCAATACTTCACTCCAGATATAGCCGTAATAGCCAGCAGAGTAGCCACCCGCAAAGATGTGCGAGAAATATGTGGAACGGTATCGCGTATGTACCGGCGGATAATCTAAGCCGTAATCTGCGATTGCTCTCCGTTCAAATTCATTCACATCATCCACAGCATCGGTTTCAGTAAGTGAATGCCATGCTAAATCTAGAATTGCAGCTGCTAGATAACTTGTAGTTGCAAAACCCTCGTTAAAAGTTGCTGCCGCTTGCAAATTATCAATCCAGGTTTGCGGCATTTGTTCGCCAGTTTTGTAATGGCGCGCATAGTTTTTTACAACTTCTGGCCACAAAATCCACATCTCATTTACTTGAGATGGGAACTCTACGAAATCCCGTTGAACGCTAGTTCCCGATACTCGTGGATATTTAACTTGTGAGAGCAAACCGTGCAGCGCATGTCCAAATTCATGGAACAAAGTAGTCGTGAAATCTAGCGTTAATAAGGCTGGCTCACCTTTTGGTGGTTTTGGAATATTTAGATTGTTTACTACTACTGGCAATTGCCCTAGTAACGTGTTTTGATCAACCAAACTATTCATCCATGCGCCACCACGCTTTGAATCTCTTGTGAAAAAATCGCCGATATATAAACCAAGCGGCGAACCATCTTCATTTTTAACTTCAAATGCCCGGGCTTCAGGATGGTAAGTAACTAGATCTTTTCGCTCTTGGAATGTTATGCCAAACAATTTTGTTGCGGCAAAGAAGACGCCATCGTGTAGAACTCGCTCTAGCTCAAAATAAGGCCGCATTGCGGCAGTATCAACGCTATGTTTTGCGAGTCGAACTTTCTCGGAGTACATCGCCCAATCCCAGCTCGCTAATTCAAATTCATGGCCATCAGAAATAATCGCTTCTTGTAATTGTTTACCTTCAGCACGTGCGTTTTTGACTGCGGCTGGTGCAATCTCTCGTAATACTTTATGTACATTTGCCGGACTGCCCGCGGTTTGCTCGTGTATGACATATTCAGCATGAGAACTTACCCCGAAAAGTTTTGCTCTACGGGCACGCAACTTAACCATTTGTAACAAAAGCGCTTTAGTGTCTTTCTCATTATTACGATTCCCCTTTACTAACGAAGCATCCATAATCTTTTTGCGTAGTTCCCGATTTTTAAGGGTTGTCAGAATCGGATTACCCGTGAAATTAACCATGGCTAATAAATATTTACCTTCGTGTCCGCGGTCTTTGGCAGCATTGCTTGCGGTTGCAATTTCGGTCGCAGTTAAACCATCTAGATCAACTAGGTTTTCAACCAAAACCCCGAGGTCATTGGTGTCATTTAACAAGTTCTTACCAAAAGCGGTCTGTAACTTGGAAAGTTCTTCATTAATCCCCGTTAATTGCACTCGCTCTGCTTCACTTAGATGAGCGCCGGCGTGCACTAAATCTCGATAATATTTTTCAAGCAACCAGCTATCTTCACTATTTAGATTAAGCGAACTGCGGTTTTCGTAAAGAGATTTAACCTTGGCGAATAATTTTGGGTTCAATTGAATCGCATCAGAATGGGCCGCCAACTTAGGCGCAATCTCAGCTTCGATTTCATCAATCACATCGCTAGTATCGCTAGAAGATTTATTGTAAAAAACATTGAGCATACGACCTAGTAATTGTCCGCTCTTTTCTAAAGCCACGATCGTGTTCTCAAAAGTTGTTGGCTCAATTGCGTCAATGATGGCTGCAACTTCGGCAAGCTGAGCTTTAGTACCCTCATAAAAAGCCGGTAAATAGTGCTCATCTTTTATAGCGGCAAAAGGTGGCAGCTCGTAAACCAGTGCGCTCCGCGCAAAAAATGGATTTTCAGCCACTTAAACGTTCCACAAAAACTCTTGAATTCTCAAAAATAGTTTCGGCATCAAAATCCATCGTGGCGACGTGATAACTATTTAGCAATTCAATTCTATTTTTCTCATTGCTACCAATCTCTTCCATAATGATTTCAGTATTCGATACCCCTAAAACATGGTCATCAACGCTATGAAAGAGTAATAGCGGAGTTTTAACGCTGCCAAGATAGCTCCGAGATTTCTTCAAGAATTCATAAAGTTGCACAACCCCCGCGGTAGGAAGAACGTCATAACCCCACTCCGTTACCCCAGGTTTTTTTATATCGTCACCAACCGATGGCATGCCCGCCTTTAATTTTGCCAATATTCGCCCAAATTTAATTTTTACACCTGGAATGTGAATCATCGGGTTGACTAACACGATTCCGGAAATCTTTCCTTGGTTCTTAGCCGCTACGTAAAGCGTATTTCCACCGCCCATGGATAACCCACAGATAAATATCTTCTCGCAAATTTTTGAAAGATCATCAATCTCTTTTTGCACGCGATCTGGCCATTCCGGCCATTTAACGTGATTTAGATCTTGCCATTTGGTCCCATGCCCCGGAATCCGTGGCACTCTGATTGTGTAACCAAGTTCTTGAAAATAATGAGCCCAAGGTCGCATTGAAGCCGGCGATCCGGTAAAACCATGTACTAAAACAATTCCAATTTTGCCATGCTTACCTTTGCCATCATGGGCATAATCAGTAAGCCATCCGGCCGGTGCGTTATCGGTAGCCATGTCGCCACTCTAATGTGAAATGTCATATCTAGCCTCTAGATTACGGAGATGAGTTCTCCATTAGATAACCGCACGCTCGCCGAAACTACTTTTGTGGTTGTTGATTTAGAAACGACTGGTTGGTCACCCGCTAGCGGCGCGGCCATTACCGAAATTGGCGCGGTAAAAGTCTCTGGTGGCAAAGTTATTGCAGAGTTCCAAAGCTTGATTAACCCCGGTTCACCGATTCCGGAATTAATAACTAACATCACTGGAATATCCGATGCGATGGTTATGAAGTCGCCTTGGATTCATGAAGTGGTACCGATCTTTTTGGAATTCTGCGGCTCCCCTGATGAAACTGTGCTAGTCGCTCATAACGCGCCATTTGATATGAGTTTTTTATTAGCAGCTGTTTCAGCCGCCGCTTTCGAATGGCCCGAATTTCCGGTGATTGATACCGCTTACCTGGCACGAAAAATTCTTACTAAAGATGATGTGCCAAACAATAAATTAGAAACGCTCGCCGCATATTACGGAACCAATTCACAACCAAACCATCGCGCGCTCGATGATTCGCGCGCCACTGTAGATGTTCTACACGGCCTCTTTGAAAGGTTAGGAAGTTTTAGCGTTACTACGCTGGCAGAGTTGCTTGATTTTTAAGTAAATTTCCAACTGTGGTTGCGATCGTGAATGGATCAATCGGGTGAGTAACCACGCCATCAGCCCGCGACCACCCGGCTAACCAAGCATCTTGAACTCGCCCAGTGATGACCAATACCGGCGGACAATTAAATAACTCATCTTTCAACTGGCGAGCTAACCCCAAGCCACCTTCAGGGACTGCTTCGCCATCCAAGATGTAAATATCAGCGTGTTTTTTATCATCGATGTAGCTTTTAACCGCAGCACCGGTGGCGAATTCCATTATTTTATGTTCTGGGAAATCCACCGAAATTCGCTTTCCTAAAGCGCTCATAATCGAACTCCGAACTGAAGCATCATCCGAATAAATCGCGATGGTCAATTTACGGTCGGAATTCATGGCTCGAGTTTAGCGAGCAAAATCAATTCTTTTTCTCCACCCCGATCCATTCCGAGCGTGATGCGTTTCACCAGTTATACGAGGAAAAAGGGCTTCCCCCAACCCAGTTAAGTCGGTAATTCGCGACAAATCAGGAATAATCGCCCTTATGTCTAGCACCGTGGCAAATCCGGCTTCAATGCCAAGGAAAGTGAATCGTCCAAATCTTGTGGCGGTCGGAACAATTGTCTGGCTCTCCAGTGAATTGATGTTTTTCGCGGCTCTCTTCTCAATGTATTTCACAACTCGTTCCGTGCAAGGTCCGAAAGTTTGGGCCGAATCAACTGGATTGTTAAACATTCCATTTGCCGCCGTTAACACCACAGTTCTTGTGCTTTCATCAGTAACGTGTCAATTTGGTGTGTTCGCCGCAGAAAGATTTCAGGCATCGAGGAGCGGCAAGTTATGGCAATTTAAAAAATGGGGCATGCGGGAATGGTTCGCACTAACTTTTTTAATGGGCGCTTTCTTCATCGGCGGCCAAGTTTATGAATATGCAAAATTAGTTTCCGAAGGAATTTCACTCTCTGCGCAAGCCTACGGTTCAGTTTTTTACATAACTACTGGCTTCCACGGTATGCACGTAACCGGCGGATTAATTGCTTTCTTAGTAGTTTTGCTGAGAGTTTTCAAAGCCCAAAAATTTGGCCATAAACAAGCCACTACCGCAATTGTGGTTTCTTATTATTGGCACTTCGTCGACATCGTTTGGATCGCGCTCTTCTCGGCGATCTACTTAATTAAGTAGGAAGCAAGGTAATGAATTTTATTTCGAGATACCGCCGATCTAAATTCTTTGGTCCTGCACTTTTAGCCGCTGCGCTTTTTCTACTAGCTACTTCTTACTCTGTCGCCAGCGCAACAACTTTCAAGGCGGTCACGCCTACTTCCGATAAAACCACTTTGATCGCTGAAGGAAAAGAAATCTTCGCTCGCGGATGTTCCTCATGTCATGGCTTAAACCTAGAAGGTGGCGCAATTGCACCATCCCTAATTGGAGTTGGCGCTGCATCAGTTGATTTTCAAGTTGGAACTGGCCGAATGCCAATGGCAGATATGAGCGTCCAAGCCGCGCGGAAAACCCCGGTTTACAATGAAGCCGAAACTGCGGCGCTGGCAGCTTATGTTGCATCGCTCGCCCCTGGCCCGGCGGCAATTAAAAATGAGGATCTAGCCTGGGAACGATCTGGTGATGCTGCCGAAGGTGGCCAATTATTTAGAACTAATTGCGCAATGTGTCATAACTTTGCTGGTCAAGGCGGAGCCCTCACTCAAGGAAAATACGCTCCATCAGTAATGGGAGCCGAACCAAAACAAATTTACGAAGCGATGATTACTGGCCCGCAATCAATGCCAGTTTTTTCTGACAAAATAATCACGCCGGCTGAAAAACTTTCGATTATTAAATGGATTAAAACTGCGGAAGCCGAACCAAGCCTTGGTGGTGCATCATTGGGCCGAACCGGTCCAGTAACTGAAGGTTTGCTCTCTTGGACACTCGGTATTGGTGGCTTAATTGGTGTTGCAGTATGGCTAGCATCGAAAGCGCGGTAACTAGATGACAACAGATAACCATTCAAAAGAAGTTGCACCGCTAAGCGATCCAGGAATTCCAGAGCACGTACACCGCAGAACCGACACCGATCCCAAAGCTGCTAAAAAAGCGGAACGTCAAGTCGCAATTCTCTTCTCAATATCTGCACTTGGGACAGTTCTATTTGTCTATTCATACACATTTATGAGCGAAAATTTATTTGTATTCCTGCCCGTGATGGGAAGTACAAATGCAAAGCAACTTTTCCTAGGACTCGGAATGGCAATCTCGCTCTTCTTCATTGGTATGGGCGCAGTCCATTGGGCGAAAATGTTGATGCCAGATAATGAAGTCATTGCCCATCGCCACGAATTGCGATCCGAAGAAGTAGATCGTGAAGATTTTGTAAAAACTGTAAAAGAAGGTGCAGCAGCTGCGGGTCTTGGCCGTCGCTCGCTAATCAAACGTTCACTCGGTGCCGCCCTTGGTTTAGTAGGACTTACTCCCCTCTTATTGCTCCGCGATTTAGGCCCACTACCTAAAGATGATTTTTCTAAAACCTCTTGGGAAGCCGGCACTCGTTTAGTTACCGATCCGGGCGATCGCCCAATTAAGCCATCCGATTTAGAGATCGGCGCAGTCGCTCAAGTTCTGCCAGAGCTTCCTAATGGCAAAGTACGCAAATTAGAAGATATCGGTAAAGATGCAGTTCTACTTATTCGAATTCGTCCAGAAGAATTCCAGCTTGATGCCGAACGTCTCTCTTGGACCCACGAAGGCATCATTGCTTTCTCAAAAATTTGTTCACATATGGGCTGTGCAGTTGCGCTCTACGAACAGCAAACTAAACATTTGCTATGCCCTTGCCATCAATCTACTTTTGATGTCACTCGTGCCGCAAAAGTTATCTTTGGCCCATCTGCTCGACCTCTGCCACAATTAGCGTTGGCACTTGATAGTGATGGGTACTTAGTTGCTAAGCAACCATTTACCGAACCTGTAGGACCAAGTTTTTGGGAGCGTGATTCAGCATGAGCGCAAAAGAGCGTGCTGCCGGAGCAGTAGCAAACTATGTAGACGAACGAACTGGCGCTGCCAAGTGGATGAAGAAGAATTTAACAAAAGTTTTTCCGGATCACTGGTCCTTTATGCTTGGCGAAATTGCGCTCTACTCCTTCATCATTTTGTTGCTCTCTGGAACGTTCTTAACGTTCTGGTTTGACCCATCAATGAAGGAAGTTGAATACGAAGGAAGCTACGGACCGCTTTCTGGTCTGAAAATGTCGGCGGCTTACGCTTCAACTCTCCACATATCCTTTGATGTTCGCGGCGGTTTATTAATGCGCCAAATTCATCATTGGGCTGCTTTGTTATTTATGGTTGCAATCGTGGTGCATTTACTCCGCGTTTTCTTTACCGGAGCATTTAGAAAACCTCGAGAATTTAACTGGTTAATCGGCATTGGTTTGTTAACGCTTGGAATCGTTGAAGGTTTCCTTGGTTATTCACTTCCAGATGATCTGCTCTCCGGTACCGGAATTCGAATTGCTGAAGCAATAATTCAAGCAATTCCCGTAGTTGGTTCATACCTTGCCTACTTTGTTTTCGGTGGCCCATTCCCAGGTGAAGTTTTTATTCCACGTATTTACACCGTACATATTCTTTTGCTACCTGGCATATTCCTTGCGCTAATTACAGTGCACTTAATGTTGGTCTGGTACCAAAAACACACGCAATATCCAGGCCCTGGTCGGACTGAAAAGAATGTTGTTGGTTATCCATTAATGCCGATCTATATGGCTAAAGCTGGCGGATTCTTCTTTATCGTCTTTGGTTTCACGGCATTTTTAGGAGCGGTCGCATCGATCAACCCGATTTGGCTTTTTGGTCCTTACACCCCGGCCCAAATCACCGCGGGTTCCCAACCAGATTGGTATATGGGATGGCTCGATGGTTTAGTCCGGATGGCACCACCTCTAGAAACCCACGCCTTTGGTCACACAATTTCTTGGAACATTTTGATTCCAGGTTTGATAATTCCTGGAATTCTCTTTACTGGAATGGCGCTCTATCCATTTATCGAAAGTTGGATGACGGGCGATAAGCGCGAACACCATCTATTAGATAGGCCACGCAACGTTCCGACACGTACTGCGATTGGCGCAATGTCGCTAACTTTCATGATCGTCACTCTGCTTAATGGCGGAAACGACATTATTGCTACTCACTTTGGTTTAACAATCAATCAAATCATGTGGTTCTCTCGCATTGGTGTTTTAGTACTGCCCCCAATCGCATTTGTGGTCACTAAACGTATCTGTCTTTCATTGCAACGTGCAGATCGTGAATTAGTTTTACATGGTAAAGAAACTGGCAGATTAGTTATGTTGCCTCATGGTGAGTTCGTCGAAATTCATGAAGAGCTTTCACCAGAAAAGAAATGGACGCTTACTCAGCATGAACAACTCCCGCCGCTAGAGATTACCCAAGAAAACCAAGCTGGCGTGCGTAATCCAAAAGGTCTGCTCGCAAAGTTACAACAACGTGCATCTAAGGCTCATCAAGAACAAATTGAGAAACCTTCCGCTAAAGATGTAATAGAGCTAGGCGACGGGCACCACTAAACCAGTTTCGGATTGATAAAGTTACTTTCCCCGCGCGATTATCTGGTGGGCGATGTACCCTTGACTATGGCACTAGAAGAGAAACCGCAGAAGGTCACTCGAGTTGAGACCTCATTTTTACCCCTGCGATACGTAGATCTCATCGAGGATATATTCCATGCAGCGCTAGCCGTAGTTCTTCTTGCCATTTCAGTAGGTGCTTTTTATCAAAGCATGATGCGCTTGATCAGAACCGAACCCTTTTTTCCTAACGGAATGATCCAAGGCGTCAACGATGTTCTTTTCATTGTAATTATCTTAGAAATTCTGCGCACTGTTATCTCCCGGTTTACCGATGGTGTCTATCAACTTGATAAGTTTCTTATCATCGGAGTAATTGCGGCAGTGCGTCATATTTTAACTGTAGGCGCTTCCTTAACCCTTGAGTCAAGTAAATCCGATACCGCCTTTAATCGAGCGGTGTTTGAGATGGGCCTGAACTCTTTGATTGTGGTTGCACTTGTTTTTGCAATTTTTTTATCAAAGTCGGCCCATCGCAACCGCTAACCGGTCAAGATTCGAAGTCCCCGCCTCTTCCCGTTATTTTATTTTTCGCTCTAAAAGGTCGCTCATAGGCAATAAGTAACGCCGCCACAGACCCTATAAAGAAAACCAATACGATGAACTTAACCACGGTTTTAGCCGAGCACAGCCCAAACAACAAGAGCAAAAACCGCAATTCCAATTCCGATTACCGCAATACCAGATAACGATAATAATCCGCGCGATTGTGAAATTCTTAGCGCTAATTGCGAAGGCTTTTCTAGCTTCTTTAAATCGAGAAGAAGAACTTCAGCCTCGCGAATAGTTGCGTACTGCGAAATTATTGCCAAAATCCCAGTCGCTGCTGCAACACCAATCGTTAGATACTTTGCACCATCAGATGCGGTTTCAAATTTTCCAAAAGCCGCCAGTACAAAAACTCCAATTAGCATCAATGTTGGCGCCATTTGAGCACTAATTACTTGCGTGCGCTTGGTGTTCCATAACTCCAAGAAACCTTTTTCATCCATAATTTCTCTCCTTAACATAGTCTCTTTTGTAAGAGACACCTTAATTCTAAAGCACTTAGTGAGTCCCCGCATGGCGAAAGGTAAAACCCCGATTTAAGATGGTTCCATGGCGCAGGCAAGTAAATGAGGTCGATTCGCTTTCTTCCATTTGACCAATTGCACAGAAACTTTGGTGTACTAAAAGAGGCAGATAAAAAAGAGGATCTGATTGTTTTAATCGAAAGCCAAGCGATGGTTACCGGCGCTGACTGGCATCCGGAGCGGCTCTTCTTTTTAATCTCCGCAGCACGTCATTTTGCTAGTGAACTTGAAATCGATGGTTACCAGGTTAAATACCTAAAAGCTAAAAACACAGTGACTGGATTGAAAGAGATTCAAAAATCCCACCCAAATACCCCCCTAATCTGCGCCGAACAATCTTCCTTTCGCCTAAGTAAAAACCTCAATGAGTTAGCGGCTACCTATCTCCCAAATGATTTCTTCCTTACATCAAGAAGTGACTTTAAATTATGGGCAGGTAGCCAAAAAACATTTTTAATGGAGAACTTTTATCGAAAACAACGGGTGCGGCTAAACATTCTAATGGTTGGTAAAAATCCAGTTGGTGGTGCTTGGAACTTTGATAAAGAGAATCGTTTACCACCACCAAAGAATTACACCTGGCCAGCTTACTTAGAACATGACCGTGATGAGATAGATACCCAAGTTGCAAACGAACTTGGAATTGAAATGAAGCCAACTTGGGCCACAACCCGCAAAGGTGCGCTAAAACAATTGAATTATTTCATTAAGAATCACTTTGCAAATTTCGGACCATATGAAGATGCAATGGCTTTAGATAGCTGGACGCTACATCACTCTCTTTTAAGCCCATATTTAAATAACGGTCTGCTACATCCTGGTGAGGTTATCGATGCCGCCCTTAGCGCATTTGAAAAAGGCAAAGTTCAAATCGAATCCGCCGAAGCCTTTATCCGTCAGATTATTGGCTGGCGCGAATATGTAAATGGAATGTATTGGTTTCTTGGACCAGAATTTAAAGATAACAATCAATTAGGGGCTAACCGTAAATTATTGCCACTCTTCACCGATCCAAGTAAGACCAAAATGAACTGCATTAAATCAACAGTTCAAGATATTGAGGAACGCGCCTGGGTGCACCACATTCCGCGTCTGATGTTATTAAGCAATCTTGCACTAATCACTGGCACTAATCCGCAAGAATTCTTAGAGTGGATGCGTCGAGTTTTTATTGATGCGACCGATTGGGTAATGGTTCCAAATGTTATTGGAATGGGTCTACATGCAGATGGTGGCCTCATGATGACAAAACCATATGCTGCCGGTGGTGCCTATATCTCTCGAATGAGTAATTACTGCAAGGGCTGTTCATACAATCCCAAATTGCGCATCGGCGATGACGCATGTCCATTCACAACTCTGTATTGGGATTTCCTAGAGCGACATAAAGAATCTTTTGCTAAGAACCACCGGATGTCACAACAAATATTTGGCCTAAAACGCTTAAATGATTTACCAGAACTAACAGAACGAGCCAAAGAAGTGCTTGAAGGTTTAGAAAAAGGAAAGATTTAGCTCACTTGCGCCGCAGTTGTCGCAACGAAGCTTTAAGTTCTTTACGCTCCTTCTCCGCAACCGGATCCTTCTTATTAGGGAACGCCCACTTAAGAATCAAAATAAGTACGGCCATTGCGAAAAACCCACCTAATCCCTGAAGGAATAGCGCGTTATTAATTCCACCAAGCATGGCTGGAAATCTAGTACGCCAGCAGAGAACGTGCTAGTTCAATTATCGTTTAGCAACCCAATAATTGCGCCATGCGCCGGTTGACCATAAAGCCCAAACCACTAACAATGGCTGAAAGAGCAATCTGATAGCTCTAGCCTTATCGCTATCTAATCCAAAAGCATCAACGTGATTTAAATACTGCGAAATATTTC
>Ga0214919_10004184_pt1 | contig 21228 bp, 16 predicted proteins | sample LL1503_MetaG_FD_177994 | JGI IMG/M metagenome (GOLD analysis project Ga0214919, IMG submission 177994) | Freshwater microbial communities from Lake Lanier, Atlanta, Georgia, United States - LL-1503 | ecosystem: Environmental > Aquatic > Freshwater > Lake | place: USA: Georgia | collected... | reverse complement strand
ACCTTGGCAAACATGGTGTTGGCGTCTTCGGTGATGCCGATGTAGTTGTTTTTACTTTTGGACATTTTGTCCACGCCGTCCAAGCCTTCCAGCAGGGGCATGGTCAAGATGCATTGCGGCTCCTGCCCATACTCTTGCTGCAAATGGCGCCCCATCAGCAGGTTGAATTTTTGGTCGGTGCCGCCCAACTCCAAGTCGCTTTTCAAGGCCACGCTGTCGTAGCCTTGCATCAGCGGGTACAAAAACTCATGCACGCTGATGGACTGACCGCCATGGAAGCGCTTGTGGAAATCATCGCGCTCCATCATGCGTGCCACGGTGTAGCGCGAGGCGAGTTGAATCATGCCGCTGGCGCCCAGTGGCTCGCTCCACTCGCTGTTGTAGCGAATTTCGGTTTTGGCAGGGTCCAGCACCATGCTGGCTTGTTTGTAATAGGTGTCGGCATTGAGCTTGATTTGCTCGGGCGTCAACGGCGGGCGGGTGCTGTTGCGCCCGGACGGGTCGCCGATCAAGGAGGTGAAGTCACCGATCAAAAAGATCACTTGATGCCCCAAATCCTGCAGTTGGCGCATTTTGTTCAGCACCACCGTGTGACCCATGTGGATGTCGGGCGCGGTGGGGTCCAGACCCAATTTGATGCGCAGCGGTGTGCCACTCGCATGCGAACGCTGGAGTTTTTTGACCCACTCGTCTTGGGGCAGCAACTCTTCACACCCACGAAGACTGACTTGCCATGCGTGCATAACCTCGTCTGGAATAGAGATTTGCGTTGTAGATCCTTGATTCATATAAATAATCGGTTTTTTTAAATTGAAAAGCGCTTGTATACTATTGGTTAAATAACGGGGTCACATTTTTGTCAACCCGTTTTAACTTCAAGGTATTTCAGCTTGCCACAGTTCACCCCCCCCTCTTCGCAGGACACTGTCACCACTTCCCGCTCTTGGGTGTGGTACGTCAGTTTGTTACTGCTTTTAGGTGCAGGTGGCGCCTTGGCCTTGGCTGGATTGTCGCCGCTTTCTTCTTCAACGCAGGTCAAACAGTTGGTGGAATCGGTGAACACTTTGTCGCTAGACCCGCAAATACAAAGTTTGGTCAATGGCGATATTCGGCTTTACCGTTCAGATACATCGCGCTCAAGCGACACAGTTGACAGCCTATTGGCAAGAATGAACGTATTTGATGCTCAGGCTGCCGATTTCTTGCGGACCAGCCCTTTGATCAAAAGCCATTTGATGGGTCGTGCAGGACGGTTGTTGCGTGCTGAGATGGACGATGACAAGCGCTTATGGCGCTTCACAGCACGTTGGGCTAACGACAGCAACGTGAGCTTTCAGCGCTTGGTGATCGAGCGGCATGGGCAAACATTCACTGCCAAACTAGAAGATGGCGAACTCTCTCGCTCGGTGCGGATGTCAAGCGCTTCCATACAAAGTTCTTTGTTTGCAGCCACGGACGATGCCCGCATTCCCGACAGCATTGCTGTTCAGTTGGCAGAGATTTTTTCTGGTGATATCGACTTTCACCGCGCCTTGCGTGTGGGCGACCATTTCACTGTGGCTTATGAAAGTTTGGAAGCTGATGGCGAAATGCTCAAATCTGGCAAGGTATTGAGTGCGGAGTTTGTCAACCGAGGCAAATCTTTTCAGGCCATGTGGTTCCAAGAAAACACCGCCCAACCTGGCGGCTATTACACTTTGGATGGCCAAAGTCTGCGTCGCACGTATTTGGCTTCTCCTTTGGCTTTTTCCCGTGTGACCAGCGGCTTCAAAATGCGCTTTCACCCTATTTTGCAAACATGGCGTGCACATTTAGGCGTGGACTATGCGTCGCCTATTGGCACCCCTGTTCGAGCGATTGGGTTAGGTGTGGTTGAAAGTGCAGGCAATATGGGGGGCTATGGCAATGCAGTGGTTTTGAAACATGCCAACGGCCACTCAACGGTCTATGCCCACTTAAGCCAAATGCTGGTCAAACGTGGACAGTCCGTCACCCAAGGCCAAATCATCGGTAAAGTGGGTGAAACTGGCTGGGCCACTGGCCCCCATTTGCACTTCGAGTTTCGTGTCAATGGCAAGCACCAAGACCCTTTGCTGATGGCAAGAAGGAGTGAAAGCGTTCCTGTTTCAGCCCAAGCGCGACCTGCGTTTGATCAATTGGCCAAACAGGTCAGTCAGCAACTGGCCGCCGCATTGTTGGCGCAGTCCACCCCTTAACTGGCTTATGTCCACGCTTTACATAGGCGTGATGTCTGGTACTTCGCTGGACGGTGTGGATGCTGTGTTGGTGGACTTCGCCTCAGGCTGCCAAATTCTTGGCCACCATGTCTTGCCTTTTCCCCCTCATTTAAGACAAGCATTTCTCAGCTTAAACCAAACGGGCGATGATGAACTTCACCGCTCTGCGCTGGCAGCCAACGCCTTAGCACAACTCTATGCTCAGGCCATTCAAAGCCTGCTCAAAACCCACACACTCAATCCATCTGCAATCAGTGCTGTGGGCGCCCATGGCCAAACCGTTAGGCACCAACCCGGCTTGCACGATGGTGTGGGTTACACCTTGCAGCTTAACAACCCTGCTTTGTTGGCCGAACTTTGCAACATCCCTGTGGTGGCGGATTTCCGCAGCAGAGACGTGGCTGCAGGCGGTCAAGGCGCGCCACTGGTACCTGCTTTTCATCAGTTTGTTTGGGGTAACGCAACTGAAACCACGGCTGTCTTGAATATTGGTGGCATGGCCAACCTGAGTATTTTGAGCCCAGACAAGCATGTGATTGGTTTCGACTGCGGACCTGGCAATGTATTGCTGGATATGTGGTGCCAACGGCATTTGGGTAAGGCATTTGATGACAAAGGGTCTTGGGCGGGCTCTGGTCAAGCCTCACCTACGCTGGTACAAGAAATGTTGTCAGAGCCCTTTTTTGCGCTTGCGCCGCCTAAAAGCACGGGGCGCGATTTGTTCAACGCAGAGTGGCTAGATCGACACGTAAAAAACTTCCGAACGCTTTTACCGAACGACATACAGGCAAGTCTGGCAATGCTGACCGCAAAAAGCGCAGCACATGCCATTCAGCGCTTTGCACCCACCACCCAACAAGTGCTGGTCTGTGGCGGAGGTGCCTATAACCAACACCTGATGGATTTGCTGATTAACCATTTACCGCAATGCGCTGTTGACACAAGCCAAAGTCAAGGCGTACCTCCTCTGCAAGTAGAAGCGGCTGCTTTTGCATGGTTAGCCAGACAATATGTACTGGGCTTGCCGGGCAATGTGCCCAACGCCACTGGCGCTAGAGGATTGCGCGTTTTAGGCGGGCTGTACCCCGCTTAAAAATCAAACAGAGAAAGATGAACCGCAACCACACGTGGTGGTGGCATTGGGGTTTTTGATGACAAACTGCGCGCCTTGAAGGTCTTCTTTGTAATCAATTTCTGCGCCCAAGAGGTATTGGTAGCTCATGGCATCGATCAGCAATGACACACCATTCTTTGACATGGTAGTGTCATCCTCGTTGGTGATTTCATCAAAAGTAAAACCATACTGGAAACCAGAGCAACCGCCGCCTTGAACAAAGACCCGCAGTTTCAGTTCAGGGTTACCCTCTTCAGCGATCAAGTCGGCCACCTTGGCGGCAGCGCTGTCGGTAAATACGATGGGTTCAGGCATGGCGGTGGGGGTAGCTTCGGCTAAGGCACTCATGGCAGCTCCAAAAACAGTTTTCAATTAAACGGCAGGAATAGTAACGTATTTCACTCAACAATAACCTCAACAAGGTTATAGGCCATGAAAAAAGCCGCCGGGGCGCGAGGACCACCAGCGGCTTTACAAAACCCCCGAAGGGGCATGTTGCATCAGCGTTTGCTGAACTGCTTGCGACGACGAGCGCCGTGCAAACCGACCTTTTTACGTTCGACTTCACGCGCATCACGAGTGACGAAACCAGCGGCAGACAAAACCGGCTTGAGGCTGGCATCGTAGTCAATCAAGGCGCGTGTGATGCCGTGACGGGCTGCACCCGCTTGGCCAGATTCGCCGCCACCTTGCACATTGATTTGAATATCAAACGACTCACCGTGCTGTGTCAGCAACAAAGGTTGTTTGGTGATCATGATCGAGGTTTGACGTCCGAAGTACTCGGAGATGTCTTTGCCGTTGATCTTGATCTGGCCGGAGCCTTTTTTCAGAAACACGCGGGCGACGCTGGATTTGCGACGGCCGGTACCATTGTTCCAATCACCAATCATTTCATAGCTCCTTAGATGTCCAGCGTTTTAGGCTGTTGGGCTGTATGGGGATGCTCGGCACCGCCGTACACCTTGAGCTTTTTGATCATGGCGAAACCCAAGGGACCTTTGGGCAGCATGCCTTTGACCGCTTTTTCCAAAGCACGGCCAGGGTGCTTGGCTTGCATGTCGCGAAAGTTCATGCTGGAGATGCCACCTGGGTAGCCGGAATGGCGATGGTACATCTTGTCCAGTGACTTGTTGCCAGTGACACGAATCTTGGATGCGTTGATGACGACAATGTAGTCGCCGGTATCGACGTGGGGCGTATAAATGGCTTTGTGTTTGCCGCGTAAACGGAGGGCTGCTTCGCTGGCAATCCGTCCGAGCACCTTGTCGGTGGCGTCAATCACAAACCACTCATGCGTCACGTCAGCGGGTTTTGCGCTGAAAGTGGACATGTGTTTTCCTAGAGTGGGTTGTGGGGCCCTTTTCCACGGTCGGTGTTCCTCTGCTGGGAACCTCTTAGGTGGGGATGAAAACTTCGCCGCGGGGCCTTAATCGCTGCGAAGCCCACTATTCTATGCCATCTGGTGGCCTTTTTGTCTATATTGCGCTTAGCGGGTTACCATAGTGCATGTTCAGTTACCGCCACGCCTTCCATGCAGGAAACCATGCCGATGTCCTAAAACACACGGTTTTGATCTCAACAATGCATTATCTTGCACAAAAAGAGGTCGGTTACACAGCCATTGACACCCATAGTGGCCCTGGGCTTTACAAACTTGACAGCCCAGACGCCAAGCAAAGCGGTGAAGCTCAGGAAGGCTTGTTGGCCTTAATGCGCAACAAATCCAAACTTTCGGGCCCCATGGCGCCAGCCTTGCTGGCCTACCGTGCCGTGTTAGACCACTTCAATCCCCAAGGTGGGTTGTTGCATTACCCTGGTTCCCCTTTCATTGCACACCATTTATTGCGTGAGCAAGACAAGTTGAAGTTGTTTGAAATGCACCCAACAGACATTCGCAACTTGATCACCCATGTAGAGGCCTTGCAAGCGGGTAGACAAACCATGGTGATGCATGAAGACGGTTTTTCAGGTCTTCCCAAATACCTGCCGCCACCCACACGTCGGGGCTTGGTATTTATTGATCCCAGTTATGAAATCAAACTGGACTACGAACGTGTGGTGGTCGCTGTGTCAACTGGCTTACAGCGCTTTGCAACAGGTACCTTTGTGATTTGGTACCCCATCATTCCACGCCCCCAAGCACATAGTTTGCCCCGTCACTTAACCAACTTGGCTAAACAGTACAACCGCCCTTGGCTGCATGCGACTTTGCGCATTCGCTCAGGAGCACAGCGCCCAGAAGCCCTTACGGGAGACCCCGTGAAACGTTTGGGATTGGTCGAAAGCGGCATCGTGGTCATCAACCCACCATTCACTTTGAAAGAAGAACTGGAAGCCGCATTGCCCCAAATGGTTTTGCTGATGGGGCAAGACAACCAGGCAGGATTTACCCTGAACAATGGTTAACCAACCGATTGGTCGGTTAATTGATATACTGCGCGCCACGCTGCTGAACGCCTCAGCCGCAGGAGCTGCCCATGTACACACAGGCTTTGGACCTGAACCCCCCGCTAAACACCGTCAACGTCGCTTCAGCTGACACGGACCAACAAGCGCGGTTTGAAGAAACCATCAACCTCGATGGAAAAATCGAGCCGCGCGATTGGATGCCCGAGCACTACCGTAAAACCTTGGTGCGCCAAATCAGCCAGCACGCGCACAGCGAAATCGTGGGCATGCTGCCCGAAGGCAACTGGATCAGTCGCGCGCCCAGTCTGAAACGCAAAGCCATCTTGATCGCCAAGGTGCAAGACGAAGGCGGCCATGGTTTGTACCTTTACAGCGCCGCCGAAACCTTGGGCACCAGCCGCGACCAGATGCTGGACGCCCTGCACAGTGGCAAAGCCAAATACAGCTCCATCTTCAATTACCCCACCCTCACTTGGGCCGACGTCGGTGTGATCGGTTGGCTGGTCGATGCCGCGGCCATCATGAACCAAATCCCGCTGTGCCGCTGCTCTTATGGCCCGTATGCCCGTGCCATGGTGCGCATTTGCAAAGAAGAGTCGTTTCACCAGCGCCAAGGCTTTGAGTCACTGATGGTGATGATGCAAGGCACACCAGAGCAACAAGCCATGGTGCAAGACGCGGTGAACCGCTGGTGGTGGAAATGCTTGGCGATGTTTGGCCCGCCCGATAGCGACAGCCCTAACTCGGCGCAAAGCCAGCGCTGGGGCATCAAGCGCATCAGCAACGATGATTTGCGCCAAAGCTTTGTGGACGCCACCGTGCCGCAAGCCAAGGTCTTGGGTGTGAGCCTGCCCGACCCCGACTTGAAATGGAATGAAGAACGCCAGCATTTCGACTACGGCGCCATCGATTGGGACGAGTTTTGGGCCACGGTGAACGGCGATGGACCATGCAACAAAGAACGCTTGGCCACCCGCGTCAAAGCCTGGGAAGACGGCGCTTGGGTGCGCGAGGCTGCACTGGCCCATGCTCGCAAACAACAAGCCCGCAGCTTGAAGGAGGCCGCATGAGCACAAGCACATCACATGAATGGCCCCTGTGGGAAGTGTTTGTGCGTAGCAAACAAGGTTTGGAACACCGTCATTGCGGCAGCCTCCACGCCAGTGACGCCAAACACGCCATGCAAATGGCACGCGATGTGTATACCCGCCGCCAAGAAGGCGTGAGCTTGTGGGTGGTGGCCTCTGCTGACATACACGCCAGTGAGCCGCATGACAAGGCTGCCTTGTTCGAACCGGCCAGCGACAAAATTTTCCGTCACCCTAGCTTCTACGACATTCCCAACGAAGTTGGGCACATGTGATGGATGCGCCACAACTGCCTTTGCTGCTGCACTTGGCGGACAACTGCTTGGTTTTGGGCCAACGCAACGCCGAGTGGTGTGGCCACGCACCTGTTTTAGAAGAAGACATTGCATTGGCTAACCACAGCCTGGATTTGATTGGCCAGTCACGCCTGCTTTACCAATATGCAGCTGAACTCATGGGCAAAGGCGAAACCGAGGACAGCTTGGCTTACTTCCGAGATGCACCTGCATTTCGCAACTTCACGCTGCTGGAGTTGCCCCACCACGGGCCACTCGCACCCAGCGGCAGCAGCCAACGCGACTTCGCCACCACCTTGGTGCGTAACTTTTTATACAGCGCTTGGGCGCTGGGCGCATGGTCTAGCTTGGCGCAATGTACCGACAAACAACTGTGTGCCATTGCAGCCAAAGCCATCAAGGAAACCACTTACCACTGGCACCATGCGCAAAACTGGGTGGTTCGAATGGGTGACGGCACCCCTGAATCACAGCAACGCGTCCAAGCCGCGCTCAACCACCTCATGCCCTTCACGCAAGAGTTTTGGATGCCCTTGGCACATGCAGAGTCCGCGCAAAGCGTGGGCGTTGCACTGTCAGATGCGCATTCGCAAAACGAATGGTCATCACTGATTGATGCGGTGTTGGTGCAAGCGTGTTTGAAGCGCCCAACCGATAGTGGCTTTGTGCCCAGTGGCAACCGCGGCATACATTCTGAACACCTGAGCTATCTTTTGGGTGAAATGCAAAGCTTGGCACGTGCACACCCCCATGCGGTGTGGTGAACCCATCCATGGCCATCGATATGGCAGCCCTGCATGCTGCACTTGACCAAGTCTGTGACCCCGAAATACCGGTGGTGAGTTTGCGTGAAATGGGTATTTTGCGCGAGGTGCATCTCACTGAATCAGGCGTGGAAGTCGTTATCACGCCCACTTACAGCGGTTGTCCTGCGATGGAACAAATCCATGACGATATTGCAAGCACTTTGCAACGGTTGGGCGTAACAGGGCAAGTCACTACGCAACTCGCTCCCGCTTGGACCACCGACTGGATGACGCCTGACGCACGCGAAAAACTCAAAGCCTATGGCATCGCACCGCCCAGTGGCCACAGCGCCTCAAACCCGCAAGTGGTGCGCTTAACGCGACGCTTGCAAGATGACGTGGTAGCTTGTCCGCACTGTGGCTCGACCAACACCACCATCACCTCTGCGTTTGGCTCCACGGCTTGTAAAGCATTGTGCAAATGTTTGAGTTGCCAAGAACCTTTTGACTATTTCAAGCCCTATTGACCTGACCATGAGCGCTGTTCCCACTTTTCACTCACTGCAGGTCGTGCAACTGCGCACCGAAGGTTTGAATGGCAAAGCCATCACCTTGCATGTACCCGAAGCTTTGCGCAAGACGTTTGCTTTCAAGCCAGGCCAGTACATGGTGGTCAGGGCCACAATTGCTGGGAAGTCTTGCCAACGCAGTTACTCGGTATGCAGCACGCCTGAGCGTCTTTACACCACAGGCGACATAGAGATAGGTGTTCGCGCTGTACCCGGTGGCGTATTTTCCGTGTGGGCCACGACCGAACTAACGACAGGACAGCGTCTAGAGGCCATGCCGCCTGATGGACGATTTGTATCCACCCACCCGCATGCACGACACACCGTGTGTTTTGCTGCCGGCTCGGGCATCACACCTGTTTTGTCCTTGATCGCCAGCGGACTGGCCTCGAACACACACAGTCGCTACAGCTTGGTGTACGGTAACCAGCGCATGCAAAGCGTGATGTTCAATGAAAGCCTCCAAGACTTGAAAGACCGTTACCCCCAACGCTTGTCATTGATGCATGTGCTGTCAAGGCAAGAACAAGACATTGCTTTGTTGCAAGGCCGTATCGACGAAGACAAAGTGATGGCGCTGACCAACACTGTCCTGCCTGCTGCGGACATAGATGAAGTTTTTGTGTGCGGCCCGGCAGCCATGATGCATGCCACGGTTACTGGTCTGCAACGTGCAGGCGTAGCCGCTGAGCGGATTCACAGCGAGCTTTTTGGTGATGCCCACGCCCCTCAACAAACAACCCCAAAGACCGTCACCCAAACAAACAAGGGTATTGACCTGCGCATCATTTGCAATGGCAAACAACACAGCATACCCATGGCGGATGGTGACAACCCCTTGTCTGCTGGGTTAGAAGCGGGTTTGGACTTGCCTTATTCGTGTCGCAACGGCGTGTGCTGTACCTGTCGCGCCAAAGTCCTGGAAGGTAAGGTCAGCATGCATAAAAACTTCACACTCACCAGCGAAGAAATCGCCCAAGGTTTTGTGCTGTCTTGCCAAGCCAAAACGTTGACACCCAAACTGGTGCTCAGCTTTGATGAGCGCTAAGGCTTAAGCACCCAAACGCAAGTTTTGGCAGATGTGCTTAACAGCTGTGCTTTGGTTCATGGTGTAGAAATGCAAACCAGGCACCCCAGCGGTCAGCAACTGATCGCACAAATCAGTGACCACCTCTAAACCAAAGGCTTTGATGGATGCGCTGTCGTCGCCATAAGACTGCAGCCGCAAGCGAATCCAACGGGGAATTTCAGCACCACAAGCATCTGAAAAACGCATCAACTGGGTGGAACTGATGATGGGCATGATGCCTGGCACCACAGGAATGTCTGCGCCGTGTTGGTAAGCTTCATCGACAAAACGGAAATAGGCATCGCTGTTGTAAAAGTACTGTGTGATGGCCGAGCTTGCACCGGCCTTCACCTTGGTGACATAAGCCTTCACATCCGAGTCGGGTGACTTGGCTTGGGGGTGTACCTCGGGGTAACAACCCACCTCAATATGAAAATGGTCGCCCGTTTCTTCACGGATAAAAGCCACCAATTCACTGGCGTACCGAAACTCACCAAAGGTGCCATGGCCGCTGGGCAAATCGCCACGCAAAGCCACCATGCGGCGTATGCCTGATGCTTTGAATTGCGCCAACTGCGCACGCACGCTGTCTCGGGTGGCACCAATGCACGAAAAGTGTGGTGCCGCATCAAACCCGTCGTTCAAGATGGCTTGCACTTGTTGCAAAGTGCCTTCTTGGGTGGAGCCGCCAGCGCCATAGGTCACGCTGAAAAAATGTGGTTTCAATGTATATAAATCGTGTCTGACTTGCTTGAGCTTCTCACCACCTTCAAGGGTTTTGGGAGGGAAAAATTCAAAACTGACAGGGGTTTGTGTGGCATCGCTCATGCGGGCCTCCTGAGATGAATGAAAAATTCGTGGTTGCCATCACCGCCTGTAATGACACTGGGTAACCAATGTGCCACCTGCAAATCCAAAGCCTTTGCAGCACCGCGCAAGCGCGCCTCTACTTGCAAGTACTTGGCAGGGTCTTGAACCAAACCGCCTTTGCCTAGGTCATTGGCTTGCAACTCAAACTGCGGTTTGACCAATAACAACATCTGTCCTGACTTTGACATCAGAGGTTTGAGCGCTGGCAAGATCAAAGTCAACGATATGAAACTGACATCTGCCACGATCAAGTCAAAACCGTGCGCCTGACCCAACTGTGCCAATGTGAGCTCACGGGCATTGCATTGCTCTACACAGCGCACCCTTGAATCAGCACGCAATCGTGGGTGTAACTGACCGTGGCCTACATCGATGCCAGTGACGTGGGTAGCACCGTGTTGTAACAAACAATCAGTGAAACCGCCAGTGGACTGACCCACATCCAGGCAAACTACCTCGCTAACCTCCAACCCTGTCACACGCAAAGCACCTTCAAGCTTCAAACCGCCACGCGAAACAAAGCGCGTTTCGGCATCATCCTGCAAAAGCAATTCAGCATCCTGAGGTAACACCGCACCGTTTTTGTCAATGCGCTGCCAGGCATGCTGGCCCACCCGCCAGTCCACACCCGCAGCAATCAAACGCTGCGCTTGAGAACGCGAGTTGGCCAAACCGCGCTCGACCAGCAACTGGTCTGCGCGCGGCATATCAATAGCGGTAGGTGTCGGCCTTGTAGGGGCCGGCTTTGCTCACGCCGATGTAAGCGGCTTGCTCGTCGGTGAGTTCGGTCAGCATGGCGCCAACTTTCTTCAAGTGCAAGCGTGCCACTTTCTCGTCCAAATGCTTGGGCAGCACATAGACCTTGCCAGATTCGTAATGGTCAGGGCGTGTAAACAACTCGATTTGCGCAATGGTTTGGTTGGCAAAACTGGACGACATCACAAAGCTGGGGTGACCGGTGGCGCAGCCCAAATTCACCAAGCGGCCTTTGGCCAGCAAAGTGATTTTTTTGCCATCAGGGAAGATGACGTGATCGACTTGGGGCTTGATCTCATCCCACTTGAGTTTTTCCAGTGAGGCGACATCGATCTCGTTGTCGAAGTGACCGATGTTGCAAACGATGGCTTCGTCTTTCATGGCAGCCATGTGCTCGTAGCGGATCACGTTTTTGTTGCCGGTGGCCGACACAAAAATATCGGCTTTGTCGGCCGCGTATTCCATGGTCACCACTTTGTAGCCTTCCATCGCGGCTTGCAAGGCGTTGATCGGGTCGATCTCGGTCACCCACACTTGCGCACTCAGGGCGCGCAGGGCTTGGGCCGAGCCTTTGCCCACGTCACCGTAACCAGCCACCAGAGCCACTTTGCCAGCGATCATCACGTCGGTGGCGCGTTTGATGGAGTCCACCAAAGATTCGCGGCAGCCATACAGGTTGTCGAACTTACTCTTGGTGACCGAGTCGTTGACGTTGATGGCGCGGAACATCAGGCTGCCCTTGGCGGCCATTTCGTTCAAACGCAACACGCCGGTGGTGGTCTCTTCGGTCACGCCAATGATGTGCGCGCCTTTGCGGCTGTACCAAGTGGGGTCCACAGCCAATTTGGCTTTGATGGCGTTGAACAAACACACTTCTTCTTCGCTGCCCGGGTTGTTCAGCAAAGAAGCGTCGGTTTCAGCGCGCTTGCCCAAGTGCATGAGCAGGGTGGCGTCGCCGCCGTCGTCCAAAATCATGTTGGGACCTTCCCCCTCGGCACCCTGGGCACCGAACTCAAAAATGCGGTGGGTGTAATCCCAATAGTCGGCCAGGGTTTCGCCTTTGTAGGCGAACACGGGGGTGCCATTGGCCACCAAGGCGGCAGCGGCGTGGTCTTGGGTTGAGAAGATGTTGCAAGAAGCCCAACGCACTTGCGCACCCAAGGCTTGCAGGGTTTCGACCAAGACCGCGGTTTGTATGGTCATATGCAGTGAACCAGTGATGCGTGCGCCCTTCAAAGGCTGGGCTTTGGCGAACTCTTGGCGGATCGCCATCAGGCCGGGCATTTCGGTTTCAGCGATTTTGATTTCTTTGCGGCCCCAGTCTGCCAAGCTCATGTCGGCGACGTGGAAATCGGTGGTTTGGGTGGGTTTCAATGATGCATTCATGCGAGGCTCCTAAAAGGTTCAGGGCCACTGACGCAGAAAAGCAAGCACTGGGAGGACCGAGGTGCTCACCTCACGTTGTCAGTGGGTGAGCGCAGTTGGAAAGGGTTCCGAGCCTCACACCTTCAGTTTTGAAGTTGTTGCAGCGCTCCTCGGTAGGAATATTCTAATGGCATTGGCTATGCACCCTAGAATCGGTTGATGTTGTAAGGGACATTCACCATGAACAACCCCAATTACCTTTTTTATTTGTGGGTTCTGCGCAAATTACCCCCCAGCTTGAGAAGCTCGCAAAATTTTTATTTTTTGCTGAACTCTGTTGGTGCTGTTGTTTTTTTAATCCCGCTTGGACCACTGATGCTTTCACTGCAAAACCCTGCAGCAGGCTGGTCTTGCTTGATGAGTGCTGCTTTGTTGTCGGCCAACATCGCGATATGGCGACGAGGTGTGTCTTTGGTATGGGTGCATGCGATTTACCAAACCACCTTGATGTTTTTGATTTATTTCAACGCCGCTTTGACCTATGGCGTGTCCTCCACCATGTTGGTATTCATGGGGGTGGTGCCCATGTTGCCGGTGTTCACGGTAGGCAGAACATGGGCCATTTTTTGGGTACTTCTCAGCTTTGTCTTACTCGCTTTGTTGCTGACCGCACAACTGCAAGGTTATGTGCCTATGCGGCCTGGGCAAGACTGGCACAACCTGCTGCAAAGCGCAGCGTGTATTGTGGTACTGGAGTTCACGCAAATCATTTTGGTGTTTGTATATGACTCGGCCAACTCACAAAATTTGGTGCAATTGCGCCGCAATAACCTGCGCTTAGAAAAATTATCTTCTGCCTTGATGATTGCCGATTCACACAAGGACAAATTTCTGGCCATGGTCAGTCACGACATGCGCACACCACTCAATGCGGTGATTGGTTACTTGGGCTTGTTGTATGACAACAAACAACTCTCTGAAGAATCCAAAGACTTTGTCAACAGCGCCCAACACGCAGCAGCCCATTTGCTGACCGTCATCAACGATTTGCTGGATTTTTCGCAAATTCGGTTGGGGCAATTGACCTTGCACCCACAAGTCATCAACTTGCCACTGGTATTGCGCCAGACTTTTCATACCCTGAGTAACCAAGCCCAAGAAGCGCAACTCGAGTACCGTCTCGACATCAGCCCAGACGTCCCTACATGGGCGCTGCTAGACCAAAACCGTTTGTCACAAATGCTCATCAACCTATTGGGGAATGCCATCAAATTCACACCTAAAGGGCATGTACAAATGCAGGTCAGTGTGGTCTCATCGCCGCAGGGTTTGGAATTGGTCTGCCGCATTGAAGACACTGGCATTGGCATGTCACCCAGCCAACAAGAGCGCATTTACCAACCCTTCATCCAAGTGCACGATGTCAACACCTCTTTGCGTTTGAGTGAACCCGCCAGAGGCAATGGCTTGGGTTTAGCGATCACCCACAGCTTGGTGAAAACCCATCAAGGGCGTTTGCATTTGCATAGCGAACTCGGCCAAGGCTCGGTCTTCACCTTGCACCTGCCATTGAAAGTCAGCGCTGAACCAGCCAATCCTTTACCCGTCTTCAATTTAGCGATCAGCCAAGACGTATCCCCAATTCGTGTCTTGGTGGTGGACGACAACGATGTCAACCGATTGTTGGTGTCAACCACTTTGATGCGCAGTTTCCCCAATGCCATCATCGAGCAAGCAGCCAATGGCCAACAAGGATTGAACGCTATGCGTTCAACGGTTTTCGATCTGGTGTTGATCGATTTGGTTATGCCCGATATGGATGGCTCTGAAGTGGTGTCTGAGGTGCGTCAGTTCAGCCCCGAACCGTTTTGCAATGTGCCAGTGGTTGCCTTGACGGCCAATGTGGCACAAGACGCGATATACCGCTGCAATGCGGCAGGTGTGAATGAGGTTTTAGCCAAACCTTTTGACCGTCAAACCCTGATTCGCGCAGTACGGTATTACACCGTGGACAAAAACCTGCCCAAGGCCTGACGCTATGATCATGGCCCGACCTTAAAAGACTTATGACAACAGCTTTAGACGAAGTGCGCCGCCGGCGCACTTTTGCCATCATCTCCCACCCCGACGCGGGTAAAACCACCCTCACCGAAAAGCTATTGCTGTTTTCGGGCGCCATCCAAATTGCCGGTTCGGTCAAAGCGCGCAAGGCCTCTCGCCACGCCACCTCGGACTGGATGGAGATTGAAAAACAGCGTGGCATCTCGGTAGCGTCATCGGTGATGCAAATGCTGTACCGCGAGCATGTGATCAACCTGCTCGACACCCCCGGCCACAAAGATTTCTCGGAAGACACTTACCGCGTGCTCACCGCTGTGGACTCGGCCTTGATGGTGATCGATGCGGCCAACGGTGTGGAAGCGCAAACCCGCCGCTTGATCGAGGTGTGCCGACAACGCGACACGCCCATCATCACGTTTGTGAACAAAATGGACCGCGAGGTGCGCGACCCACTCGACATCTTGGACGAGGTTGAGCGCGAACTCGGCATGCCTTGCGTGCCCATGACCTGGCCGGTGGGCCAAGGCAAAGCGTTTGGCGGCATCGTCAATTTGCGCACCCAGGCCATGACGGTGTTCGAGTCCGGCAGCGAGCGATTGCCGCAAGATTTTGAAACCGTGCCCCTCACCGAACAAAGCAAATTGGCCGAGCGCTTTGGCCTGGAATGGCAAACCGCCATGGACAGCATGGAATTGGCGACGGGTGCGTCACCCACGTTTGACCGCAAAGCATTTTTGGCGGGCCAACAAACCCCGGTGTTTTTCGGTTCTGGCGTGAACAATTTTGGTGTCATGGAAGTGCTCGACGCCTTGGTCGATTTGGCCCCCTCGCCCCAGCCGCGCCAAAGTTCTTTGTTGGTGAACAAACAAATGGTGGAAAAAACCATTCAACCCGAAGACTCTGGCTTTGCAGGTGTTGTGTTCAAGGTGCAAGCGAACATGGACGCCAACCACCGTGACCGCATTGCTTTTGTGCGGGTGGCATCGGGCCGTTATGCGCCGGGCATGAAGCTCAAGGTGCAACGCAGCGCCAAAGAATTGCGCCCCACCAGCGTGGTGACTTTTTTGAGCCAACGCCGCGAAGCGGTGGACGAGGCCTTTGCAGGCGACATCATCGGCTTCACCACCCATGGGGGCGTTCAATTGGGCGACACCATCACCGATGGCGCCAACCTGCAATTCACTGGCCTGCCCTTTTTTGCACCCGAACTCTTCATGACCGTGATTTTGAAGAACCCGTTGCGTACCAAACAACTGCAAACCGGTCTGGAGCAATTGGGTGAAGAAGGTGCCATCCAGGTGTTCAAACCCGAGATGGGTGGCGCCATGCTGTTGGGCGCTATTGGTCAATTGCAGTTTGAAGTGGTGCAACACCGCTTGAAAGCCGAATACGACTGCGACGTGCGATTGGAAGGCTGTCAGTACACCGGTGCCCGCTGGATCACCGCCGACAGTGCTGCCGAATTGCGCGAATTCACCAACGCCTACCCGCAACGCATGGCCACCGACGCGGCCAACTCGCTGGCGTATTTGTGCACCTCGCCGTATGACGTGCGATTGGCCCAAGAGCGCTTTCCCAAAATCCACTTTCACCCTCTGCGCGAGCATGCGGGCTTGGCATTGGGTTCTGCGGGCTGATCAGGTTCTGGCAAGCACCGGCGCCAAAGCCACACCGGTATGCGTACCCAGTTTCACCAAACCCTCAGGCGTGGTTGCACCCACCACCCGACCACCGCCGCTACCGCCCTCGGGACCGAGGTCTATCACCCAATCGGCTTCGGCGATGACGTCTAAATCATGCTCAATGACGATGACGCTGTGACCCCCATCGACCAAGCGATGCAACACGCGAATGAGTTTGTCTACATCGGCCATGTGCAAGCCGACGGTAGGCTCATCCAGCACGTACAAGGTGTGGGGCGTTTTTTGACCACGGCGCGCCACCTCGTCTTTGACTTTAGAAAGTTCAGTCACCAACTTGATGCGTTGCGCTTCACCACCGCTGAGTGTGGGCGAAGGTTGCCCCAAGGTAAGGTAACCCAAACCCACGTCTTTCAACAATTGCAGGGGATGGCTGATGAGGGGCATGGCGGCAAAGAAGTCCACCGCTTCATCGACCTCCATTTGCAAAACCTCGCCTATGCTTTTGCCACGCCAACGCACGGACAAGGTTTCGGGGTTGAAACGCGCACCTTTACAGACCTCACACAGCACTTTCACATCGGGTAAAAAACTCATTTCAATGGTGCGCAGGCCTTGACCTTCACAACCTGGGCATCGACCCTCTCCGGTGTTAAAGCTGAAGCGGCCCGGTCCATAGCCTCGCGCTTTGGCTTCCAAAGTTTCGGCAAACAACTTGCGTATGGTGTCCCAAAAACCAATGTAAGTGGCTGGGCAACTGCGTGGTGTTTTACCAATCGGGGTTTGATCGACTTCCAGCACGCGCTCAATGCTTTCATAACCCGTCAAACCCACACAGCCTTGCCACACAGGCAACTTGCCGGCATCGTGGGCTTTACGACCTGCTTGCGTAGAGCGCAAACTGACAACTGTTTGTACATTGGCCAGCAACACATCACGCGCCAAGGTGGATTTGCCCGAACCGCTCACCCCCGTCACAGCCACCAAGCGTTGCAAAGGAAACGCTGCAGACAGGGTGCCAAGGTTGTGCAAATCTGCGCCCATCACATACAGGCATTCGGTTTTGCTTTTGCTGCGCTGATCCAGCGTCACACCACGGCGTGCTTGCAAGGGGTGATGCATGGCGTGGCGCAAATACCGGCCAGTCTGGGAGTCTGATGCACCCATCACATCGGCCACTGAACCTTGAGCCATCAAATGGCCACCACGCTTGCCCGCGCTGGGGCCAATGTCAATGATGTGGTCTGCACGGCGTATGGTGTCCTCATCATGCTCGACCACCACCAGCGTATTGCCTTTGTCGCTCAGACTTTTCAAGGCATCCAGCAAGATGTGGTTATCGCGGGCATGCAAGCCAATGGTAGGTTCATCCAACACATAGCACACGCCTTGCAAATGACTGCCCAACTGCGCGGCCAAACGGATGCGTTGCGCTTCACCACCGCTGAGCGTGGGCGCACCGCGGTCCAAGGTCAAATAACCCAAACCCACACGCTCTAAAAAGGCCAAGCGACTTTCAATTTCTGGCAAGAGGTCACGCGCAATGTCTGCATCGCGTCCTTGCAAACGCAAGCCTTTGACCCATGTAGACATGTCGACCACGCTGCGTTGCGCCAACTCGGTAATCGCAGCACCACCAAAGTACACCGCTCTGGCAGTGGCATTCAAGCGGGTACCTGCGCAAGTTGCACAAGCTTTGTCGCTTACCTCATCCAACTCAGGCTCAGCAAAACTTTTTTCTCGGCCTTTGTCTTGCGCATCAGCCACCGAATCATCCATGGCTTTGCGTTGTTCACGCGACAGGGCCAAGCCTGTGCCCACACAGTCACCACACCAACCATGCTTGCTGTTGTAAGAAAACAGCCTTGGGTCAAGCTCTGCGTAAGAGGTATCGCATACAGGGCAAGCACGGCGTGTGGAGTAGGCTTGTAAGCGGCCAATGCCGGCAGTGGTCTCACCATCCAACATCGCATCTCTCAAAGCGCCTATGTCGCTGAGCACATGCACCACACCTTTGCCGTGCTCCAAGGCAGTGAGCAAAGCTTGACGCAACACATCTTCTTGTGCGGGGTCTATAGTCAAACTGGCCACGGGCAATTCGATGGTGTGCTCTTTGAATCTATCCAAGCGCGGAAAGCCAGTGGTGGGTAAAAAGTTGCCATCCACACGCAAATGCGTGTAGCCACGCGGACGCGCCCAATCTGCCAATTCGGTGTAAACCCCTTTGCGGTTCATCACCAAAGGGCTGAGCAAACCTATGTGCTGGCCGCGGTATTCGCGCATCAACAACGCAGTTAAGCGCTCAGGCGTTTGCGGTTGCACCGCTGCATCGTCATGGATGCAATGCTGAGTACCTAGCTTCACATAAAGCAACCGTAAAAAATGCCAGATTTCGGTGGTGGTACCGACGGTGGATTTGCGTCCACCGCGTGACAAGCGCTGCTCGATAGCCACAGTGGGCGGAATACCGTATACCGCATCTACCTCGGGGCGTCCTGCAGGTTGCACAATGCTGCGCGCATACGCATTCAAACTTTCCAGGTAACGGCGCTGACCTTCGTTGAACAAAATATCAAAAGCCAAGGTGGACTTGCCAGAACCACTGACACCGGTCACCACATTGAACTGCCCTCGCGGTATGTCGACGCTCAGGCTTTTCAAATTGTGTTCTTTGGCATGGACGATACGAATATCGTTACTGACCTCGGGTCGCGCCACCGCCGCGTATTGGGCAACTGTCTCATTCACCGCATGGACTTGCCCCATGCTTTGCTCGTAGTCACGCAGGGCTTGACCGGTGTGCGAGGTGGGATGTTCACGCAAAGTTTCGGGGGAGCCTTCGGCCACCAACAAACCACCGCCCTCACCGCCTTCGGGACCCAGATCGATCAACCAATCGCTGGAACGAATCACATCCAAATTGTGTTCAATGACGATGAGTGAGTGACCTGCTTCCAACAAACGACGCAATGCCCGCATCAACTTGGCGATGTCATCGAAGTGCAAACCGGTGGTGGGTTCGTCAAACAAAAACAAGGTGCCTTTGCGGGCGCTGGCTTGTCTGCTGGAGGAAGCTGATTTGGCCGCTTCGGCCAAAAAACCTGCCAACTTCAATCGCTGGGCTTCGCCGCCGCTGAGTGTGGGTACGGGTTGCCCCAAACGCACATACTCCAGACCCACATCGACGATGGGTTGCAAAGCGCGTATCACCTCGCGGTCATTGGAAAACAGTTGAGCGGCTTCGCTGACGGTCAGTGCCAGCACATCGGCCACATTCAAAAAATAATTGGAATCTGACCCCGATTTTTTGCGTTCGATTTTGACTTCGAGGATTTCGGGACGGTAGCGCTGTCCGTTGCAATCGGGGCAACGCAAATACACATCACTCAAAAACTGCATCTCTACATGCTCGAAACCCGAGCCGCCACAGGTGGGGCAGCGGCCATCGCCGCCATTGAAACTGAACTTGGAGGCGGTGTAACTGCGTTGGCGTGACATCGCGGTGTTGGCAAAAATCTCACGTATGGCGTCCCAGGCGCCCACATAACTCACTGGGTTGGAGCGTGCGGTTTTGCCAATCGGCGACTGGTCGACAAACACCACATCGCTTAAGTGGTCGGCACCCAGCAAGCGGTCGTGCGCACCTGCACCGTCCGTACTCTTGCCAAAGTGGCGCAACAAGGCCGGGGCCAAGATGTCTTGGATCAAGGTGGACTTGCCTGAACCGCTGACACCGGTGACGGTGACCAAACGCTGCAAGGGGAACTCGATGCTCAGGTCTTGCAAATTGTGCTCACGCGCACCTTCCAAGATCAACCGCGGCGTGCTGTCAGTCACCAACCGCTTCAGTCCTAAGCCCACTTGCTTGCGAGCGCCCAAATAGTCGCCCGTCAAGGTATTGGCGCTTTTGAGTTGCTGCGGTGTGCCATCAAACACCACTTGCCCACCCCGCTCACCTGGACCTGGCCCCATGTCCACAATGCGGTCCGCTGCCAGCATCACCGCAGGGTCGTGTTCGACCACCACCAAGGTGTTGCCGGCATCGCGCAAGCGCAACATGGCTTCGGTGATGCGGTGCATATCGCGTGGGTGTAAACCGATGCTGGGTTCATCCAACACAAACAAGGTATTTACCAAGGAGGTGCCCAAGGCGGTGGTCAGGTTGATACGTTGCACTTCGCCGCCACTCAAGCTACGGCTTTGCCGATCGAGGCTTAAGTACCCCAAGCCCACATCACAGAGGTATTTCAAACGGGTGCGAATTTCTTCGAACAACAAATGCAAGGCCTGCTGCTCGGCTTGTGCATGGGCGGTCAAGGAATCGTCATGGGCCATGTGTTCAAAAAACACCCGCAAGCGCTCAATCGGCAACAGCATCAAATCGTGCAAACACAAACCAGGCAAGCTTTCCAACTGCCCACGCTGCCACGCCACACCTTGGGGCATGAAGCGTTGAGCGACAGGCATGGCCGCTTGGGCACTGGCCATGCTGCCCATACGCCACAACAGGCTGTCGGTTTGCAAACGTGCGCCACCGCAGTCGCCACACGGCGTGTAACTGCGGTACTTGGACAGCAAGACGCGTATGTGCATCTTGTAAGACTTGGTTTCAAGGTATTCAAAGAAACGCTTGATGCCATACCACTGCTGGTTCCACTTACCCGTCCAATTGGGTGAGCCTTGAATCACCCAATGGTGTTGCTCAGGGGTGAGTTTGTTCCAAGGTGTGTCACGCGGTATGCCAGCGGTTTCGGCGTGGCGCATCAAATCATCTTGGCACTCTTGCCAAGCCGGTGTTTGTATCGGTTTGATCGCCCCCATGCGCAGCGTGAGTTTGTCGTTGGGAATGACCAAGCCGTAGTCCACGCCAATGACGCGGCCAAAGCCTTTGCATTTGGGGCAAGCGCCTGCGGGCGAGTTGAAGGAAAACATCGAAGGCGTGGGGTCGCTGTAACGCACATCGCTGGCCGGACAATGCAGTCCGGTTGAAAAACCAAAGGCTTCG
>Ga0214919_10004183_pt1 | contig 21229 bp, 18 predicted proteins | sample LL1503_MetaG_FD_177994 | JGI IMG/M metagenome (GOLD analysis project Ga0214919, IMG submission 177994) | Freshwater microbial communities from Lake Lanier, Atlanta, Georgia, United States - LL-1503 | ecosystem: Environmental > Aquatic > Freshwater > Lake | place: USA: Georgia | collected... | reverse complement strand
AACTTTTTATGCTTCATCTTTTTGGTCTAAAATTTAGAATAAAAACCTTATGTACATCTATGTACATGCGGCTTTTCTTCTAAATTTTATCCTCAAAAATATTTCGCCTAAAAAGTTAATTAAAGATTTGGGGCAATATTAAAAAAATTTAAAATAAACGCGATCAATTTATTAAAATTAAAAAAGTTTAGAATTGCTGTGAAAGATTTGGAAAGCTAATAGCATACTAATCTTGCATATTTATAACTTCGAATTTTTGGTAAAAATTTACTCGAAAAATAACGCTTTATCACCTTATACAGCTTATATTCTTCGTCGCAATTTTTTTTCAAAACTTCTTAGTTAGAAATATGCAAGATTAGATTAGTATGCTATAAGACTGATCGCAAGATTCATTAAAGAGGATCGTGCGGTCAAGTTTTTAAAAAAAAGAATATTATTAAATAATGCGCAAATAATACAGTTTATTAAAAGGAAGCTATGCGATGCGATAAGTTTAATGGGTTGTAAAGACATATTTTAAATTTTTTGCATATGAGTGGTAAAGTGAGTTATACCAATTCCCATCTTTAATTAACTTTTTAGGCGAAATATTTTTGAGGATAAAATTTAGAAGAAAAGCCACATGTAAATAGATGTACATAAGGTTTTTATTCTAAATTTTAGACCAAAAAGATGAAGCATAAAAAGTTAATTAAAGATGGGAATTGGTATTTGGTAATGGGAAATTTGGTAAAAATTCAAATTAGGTTAAAGAAATGAAAATTCTATTTTGTGGTGATGTTGTGGGAAGTATTGGGCGTAAGGTTGTGATTGAAAATATTGCTAATATTAAGGCTGAGCATCAAATTGATTTTACGATTGTGAATTGCGACAATGCTTCTGGTGGATTTGGTATTAATAAAAATAATTACAATCAACTTATTGGCGCTGGAGTTGATGTGGTGACGGGTGGGGATCATATTTGGGATCAGAGAGAAGTGGTGAGTTTTATTGGTGAATCTAAGAAGCTTTTGCGTCCAGCGAATTTTCCTAAATCTGCCCCCGGAGTTGGGGAAAGGGTTTTTGTTGCTGCCAATGGGAGTAAGGTTTTGGTAATTCATTTGCTTGGTCAGGTTTTTATTAAATATCATGTTGGTTGTCCTTTCGAAAAGGTGGAGAGGATTATTAAAAAATATCAGTTGAAGAAAGATGTTGATGCAATTTTTGTAGATTTTCACGCTGAAGCAACTTCTGAAAAAATGGCGATGGGGAAGTTTTTGGATGGCAAGGTGAGTGCGGTGGTTGGAACCCATACTCATATTCCAACTGCGGATTGTCATGTTATGAAAGGTGGAACAGCTTATCAAACTGATGCTGGAATGTGTGGTGATTATGATTCGGTGATTGGTATGGAAAAATCAGTGCCTTTGCAAATGTTTGTTCATAAAAGAAAATTTGAGAAAATGCAGCCAGCACAAGGCGAGGCAACTTTATGTGCTGTGGTGGTTGAGGTTAATGATATTACGGGGCTTGCGGATAAAATTTATTCGATTAAGTTAGGTGGAATTATTGGTGATTAATTTCTAAAACAAAATTTCACATGTCAGGTCATTCACAATTTGCAAATATCAAACATCGTAAAGGTGCACAAGACGCTAAAAGGGCGAAGAGATTTACTAAAATTTTGCGCGAAGTTACGGTTGCAGCAAAAACTGGCAATCCTGACCCAAATTACAATCCTCGCTTAAGAAATGCTTTGATTGAGGCGCGTACAAACAACATGCCGAAAGATCGCATTGACGCGGCAATTAAAAAAGTTACTTCTGGTTTAGAAGGTGATAATTTTGAGGAAATTCGTTACGAAGGATATGCTGCTGGTGGCATTGCAATTATTGTTGAAGCTTTAACTGATAATCGTAATCGCACAGCTAGTGAAGTTCGCAGCACTTTGGTTAAGTCTGGCGGAGCTTTGGGCGAAACTGGTTCAGTTGGTTTTATGTTTGATCGAGTTGGAATTATCCAATTTGATGGCAAAGTTGCATCAGAAGAAGAAATGTTTGAAGCGGCTTTAGAAGCTGGCGCTCAGGAATTTGAATCTTCGCAAAATGTGCATGTGGTAATTACTCAGCCTGATAGTTTTACTGTGGTTCGTGATGCTTTGATTGCTAAATTTAAAGATCCAATTTCAGCGAAGTTAGATTGGAAAGCGAAAAATTCTGTGGAAGTTTCTGATTTAGATCAGGCGCAAAAATTGATGAAAATGATTGATGCTTTGGAAGACTGTGATGATGTGCAAATGGTTACGGGGAATTATGTTTTTCCTGATGAAATTTTGGAGAAGTTGTAAAATAAAATGAAACTTACAGAAAAAGAAATTCAAAATTTGGAAAAAGAAATTCCTAATCTTGCTGATACCGCGTTTAGGCAAGCTTATTTTAACGCCCTGTCTTCTGGAAGTAGTGTTTTAATTGTTGAGAATAATGAGTTGGTTGAGATTTTTCCTGATGGCTCAAGAAAAGTAATAAAGAAAAATGAGCCAGATATTTTGTTTAAAGATAAAATTAGTTTTAAAATTTTATGAAATCAGAATATCAGCCAAGAATTAGAATTTTTGCTGGTCCAAATGGATCGGGAAAAAGTGTCTTAAAAACGATTTTAAGACCAGATTTGCTTGGAGTTTACATAAATCCCGATGACATTGAGAAGAACATTAGAAAATCTGGATTTGTTGATTTGCAAGATTTTTCTATTGAAAGCGATGAAGATGAGATTTTGGATCATTTTTTAAATTCACATTTACTGCAAAAAGCTTACTTACTTGAAGAGGTAAAAAAATTGAATTTTAAAGATCAAAAACTCAATTTTTCTAATGTTAAAATTAATTCTTACTTTTCTTCAGTCGTTGCTGATTTTATTAGAAAAAAATTAATTAAAAACCTGCAGTCATTTAGCTTTGAAACAGTGATGTCGTCGGAAGATAAGATTGAATTAATAAAACAGGCTAATGATTTTGGTTACAAAACTTACCTTTATTTTATTGCGACAAAAAATCCTGAAATTAATATTTCGCGAGTTAAATATCGCGTTAGCCAAGGTGGTCACGATGTACCAGAAGATAAAATAATTTCTCGTTATTACCGTTCGCTTGATTTACTTTCTGATGCAATTAAGAATTCTTGGCGGGCTTGCATTTTTGACAACTCTGCTAGTAAAGAATTTTTGCTTGCTGAAACAAAGGAAGGAAAAATTATTGAAATGAGAACTGAAAATATTCCAGCTTGGTTTAATAAATTTGTAATTCAAAAATTAACTAAAATTTAACAACATGAAAGAAGTAAAAATAACTCCTCAATTAGTAAAAGATCACAACTTAACTGAAAAAGAATATCAAAAAGTTTTAGGTATTTTAGGGCGCGAGCCTACTATTACTGAACTTGGAATCTTTTCGGCTATGTGGTCAGAGCATTGTTCTTACAAATCAACCAAGAAATGGTTGAAGACCATGCACACAACTGCGCCATGGGTAATTTGTGGGCCTGGGGAAAATGCTGGGGTGATTGATATTGGTGATGGTCAAGCGGTGGTGTTTAAAATGGAAAGTCACAATCATCCATCATTTATTGAACCTTATCAAGGTGCGGCAACAGGAGTTGGGGGAATTTTGCGCGATGTGTTTACCATGGGTGCGCGCCCTGTGGCAAATTTGAATGCACTTCGTTTTGGTGACATTGATCATGCTAAAACTAAACATTTGGTGAATGGTGTGGTTTCGGGAATTGGTGGTTACGGCAATTGTATTGGCGTGCCAACTGTTGGCGGTGAAGTTACTTTTGATAAAAGCTACAATGGCAATATTATTGTAAATGCCATGACCGTTGGTGTGGCTGATTCTAATAAAATATTTTATTCGGCAGCTTCACAAATTGGCGCAAGCGTGGTTTATGTTGGCTCAAAAACTGGACGCGACGGAATTAATGGTGCTGTGATGGCTTCTGATGAATTTAAAGAAGGTGATGAAGATAAAAGACCAACAGTACAAGTTGGAGATCCATTCACAGAAAAACTTTTACTTGAAGCTTGTTTAGAATTAATGCAATCAGATTCAATTTTATCAATTCAAGATATGGGTGCGGCTGGCTTGACTTCTTCTTCATTTGAAATGTCAGGAAAGGGTGGCACGGGAATTGAGTTGAACTTAGAAAAAGTTCCACAAAGAGAAACTGGTATGACGCCATATGAAATTATGCTTTCAGAAAGCCAAGAAAGAATGTTAATGGTTTTGAAACCAGAAAAAGAAGAATTTGCCCGTCAGATTTTCGAAAAATGGGGATTGGATTTTGCGGTGATTGGAATTGTGACTAATACTGGAAAAGTTGTGATTAAAATGAATGATGAAATTTACGCTGAAATTCCTTCCGAACCACTTTCAGAAAATGCCCCAGAGTATGATCGCAACTGGGTTTAAGTAAAATACGCTTTCTATCTTTACGCAGCCTCATTGTGTGGTCCATTTTGTTACAAGCGTACTATTAATATTCCTAAAATGATTCTCCAAAGAATTCGTCACTCACTTTACTTGCAAGTTTTAATCGCAGTTGCTGGGGCAATTGTCTTTGCTTGCCTTTTTCCAGAAAGTGCGCAAGCCATGAAACCATTAGGCGAAGGTTTTATCAAATTAATCAAAATGTGTATTCCGCCAATTATTTTCTGCACAATTGTTAGCGGAATTATTGGCGGCTCTGATTTAAAAAAGGTAGGGAAGGTTGGTTTAAAAACTTTGATCTATTTTGAAGTTTTGACGGTTTTAGCATTGCTTATTGGTTTAGCTGTGGCGCTTTTTTTAAAACCGGGAAGTGGCATGAATATTGATTTGGCAAGCCTTGACCAATCTGCTCTTGCCGCTTACACAAAACCGCCATCTGGTTTTGTAGAATTTCTTTTAAACATTATTCCCACTACAGTTTTTGAAGCTTTTACCAAAGGTGAAATTTTGCCTATTTTATTAGTGGCAGTGTTTTTTGGATTTGCCTTATCTGCCGTAAAAGATCAAGTCCCATCAGTGATTCGTGGTATTGAAGAGCTTTCTGAAATTATGTTTAAAATAATTTCCATGATCATGAAATTGGCGCCAATTGGTGCTTTTGGTGCAATGTCTTACACGGTTGGAAAGTATGGATTTGCTGCTTTACTACCACTTGCCAAATTGATGATTTGTTTTTATTTGACTTGTGTGTTTTTTGTAATTGTAATTTTGGGTGTGATTTTAAAACTTTGTGGATCAAGCATCTTAAAGCTTTTATCTCACATCAAAGAAGAAATATTTTTAGTGCTTGGAACTTCTTCTTCTGAGTCTGCCTTACCAAGCGTCATGAAAAAAATGCAACAATTTGGTTGTCCAAAATCAATTGTTGGCTTGGTAATTCCAACAGGTTATTCTTTTAATCTCGATGGCACTTGTATTTATTTCACCATGGCAATTATTTTTATTGCTCAGGCTTTTAACATTGATTTAACAATTGGGCAGATTTTAACTGTAATTTTTATTTTGCTTTTCACTTCTAAAGGTGCGGCAGGAGTTACGGGAAGTGGTTTTATTACTTTGGCGGCAACTTTGTCAATGTTTGATGCAATTCCAATTGTGGGTTTGGTTTTGATTTTAGGGATCGACAGATTTATGTCAGAGGCAAGGGCGATTACTAATTTGATTGGTAATGCAACAGCTTGCGTGGCTGTGAGTAAGTGGGAGAAGGAGTTTAAATAAAATCTACCGCTCCTAACCCCTCCTAATCGAAGAGGGGAATGTTTTTAATCCTTCTCCTAATCAAGGAGGGGAATGCTTTTATCCCCCTCCTTGATAAGGAGGGGTTAGGGGAGGTGCTCTTCACAAGCTTAAAACTTAAAGTTATTAAAATTTACAAAAATGGTATTCAGCTCCAACATATTCCTATTCCTATTTCTACCACTAACTCTATTTCTGTACTTCATCTTACCAGAAAAACTAATCGGTAAAAAATACAAAAATTATCTATTATTAATTGCCAGCTTAATCTTTTACGCTTGGGGCGAAGCTCAATATTTGTGGCTGCTGCTGCTTTCAATTGCGGGGAATTATTTTTTTGGTATTGCGATTGGGGGAGAAAAATCCTCTTTGAAAAAGAGGGATTTCCTTCTTGCTCTAGCTCTTATTTTTAATCTTGCACTGCTTGCTTACTTCAAATACGCCAATTTTTTAGTAGAGAATTTAAACAATCTTCTAGCGCTTTTCTCAACTTATAAAATCTCTCTTGTAAAAGTTCATCTACCAATCGGAATCTCATTCTTCACTTTCCACTCAATTTCTTACTTAGTTGATATTTACCGCAAAAAATGCACTCCACAAAAAAATATTTTGAATCTTGCGCTTTACATTTCCTTCTTTCCTCAGCTAATTGCTGGTCCAATTGTGCGCTACAATTTCATTGAAAAATATCTTACCAACCGTCGTCACAAAGCATTTTTTGTCGCTTACGGAATTAGAAGGTTTTTAATTGGACTTGGTAAAAAAGTAATAATTGCCAATCCTTTGGGCGAACTTGCTGATGTTATTTTCTCTTCACAAGTAAGTGAACTAAATACAAGCATTGCATGGATTGGTATTTTTTGTTACAGCTTACAAATCTATTTTGATTTTTCGGGATATTCAGACATGGCAGTTGGTTTAGCCCGCATCTTCGGTTTAAAATTCCCTGAAAACTTCAATTACCCTTATATTTCTTGCTCCATTAAAGAATTTTGGAGAAGATGGCACATGTCGCTTTCTGCTTGGTTTCGCGACTATGTTTACATTCCTCTTGGCGGAAATCGTGTTTCACTTTCCCGTCAATATTTTAATTTAGTTTTAGTATTTTTTCTTTGCGGTTTGTGGCACGGAGCAAGTTGGAATTTTGTAATTTGGGGTTTATTTCACGGATTTTTCTTGGTCTTTGAGAGGGTAAAAATAGGTGAGAAATTCTTGAACTCTTTGCCAAAATTCATTCAACATTTTTACACAATTTTTATTGTCATGATTGGCTGGGTATTCTTCAAAAGTCCAGATTTGCCTCATGCTTTAAATTATTTACAGGCAATGTTAGTGCCAATTGAAACCAATATTGTGACAAGCAAAGTTACTAGATTGATGGAATCGCATTTTGTATTAATGTCTTTTATTTTTGCTGCAATTGGAATATCGCCAGCGGTAAAAAATATTGCCTTAAAACTAATGAGAAAAAATAAAATTTTTATTTTTACTTTTGATTTGTTCTTAATTTTTGTGTTAATAGCTGTTGTTATTAGAATTTCAGCTTCAACTCACAATCCATTTATTTATTTTCAGTTTTAAAGCTTGTGAAAAAAACCAGATTTCAAAATACATTTTTAATTCTTATTTTTACCTTAATACTTCTTGTTCCAACCTTTGACGATATTTTTCATTTTTCTCCCGTAAAAGATCTTTTTGAAAAGCGTAAACAAGTTGAAAAACCACAATCTCCAAAATCCTTTTCTGAATTAAAATCCTATTCTAAAAGTTTTGAAGAATTTTTTAATGACAATTACGGTTTTAGAAAAACTTTAATTTTATGGCACAGTAAAATAATGGATAAGGTTTTTAATGAATCTCCAACAGCCAGAGTTGCAATTGGTGAAAATGGTTGGTTTTATTTTGACAATGATAATTCTTTGCTGGATGCTGCTGGAAAGGCTGATTTGAATGATGATTTGATTGATCGTGGAGTAGAATCTTTTGCTAAGAATTGGTTTAGTCTAAAGAAAAATAATATTGAATATTTATTGGTAATTGCAGCTGATAAAAGTACAGTTTATCCAGAATTTTTGCCTGATTACATTAAGCCATCTAATAATCATCGTATTGACAAATTTCTTGCTGCCTTAAAGAAAAAATATCCAGATTTTCCAGTTTTAGATTTGCGACCAATTTTAATAAAAGCCAAAGAGAAGGAAGTTGTTTACCACAAAACAGATACTCATTGGAACAAAAGAGGTGCGCATTACGGGTATGTTGAAATAATGAAGAAGCTAAATACCCAACCACATCTAAGAAAAGAATTTGCTGATAAAGCAGATGAATACATGCGCGGTGATATTTCTGACATGATGGGAAGTGATGTTCAAAACTTAAATTACGACATTGAGTCAAAATTTAAAATGATTTCCAAGAGATCTAAAGCAAGCGAGAAAGAAGAAAAACAATTCCATCATCCAACTGTTTTTGTGAATCAAAATAAAAATCTACCCAATCTATTTACTTACCACGATTCTTATTTTGGAGATCTATTTTGGCTGACTTCCGAACATTTCTCTGATTCTTTTTACATAAATGAATATCCTTGCGAGATAAATCTTGAAGTAATAAAAAAATACCGCTCAAATGTAGTGATTCATGAATTTTGGGAAGGTCGCATTGAGGTTATTCTTAAAAGCTGTAAATGACATACTAGAAAAAAGTGTCATGTTGAGCGTAACGAAACATCTCAATAGATCTTTCAGCTAAAGCTTCAGGATGACATAAAAAAGAATATCTAAACAATTAAAAAAATGCCAAATCAAGTTTTAGAAAATTTAAAAACTTTACTACAAGTTCCTGATCTTGCTTCAAAAAAATGGATCTACGAACAGTACGATTCTCAAGTGATGAACGACACAATTCAAACTGGCGGCGATGCTGCGATTGTCAGAGTTCACGGTACGCAAAAAGCTTTGGCAATCAGCACAGATTGCACCCCAAGATATGTGGAGGCTGATGCTTTTGAAGGTGCTAAACAAGCAGTTGCTGAAACTTACCGTAACATTTCAGCAGTTGGTGGCAAGCCGTTGGCAATTACCAATTGTTTGAATTTTGGCAATCCCCAGAAGCCAGAAATTATGGGTCAAATTGTGCGAGCAATTAAAGGAATTACTGAAGCTTCTAAGATTTTAGATTACCCTGTAGTTTCGGGAAATGTTTCGCTTTACAATGAAACTGATGGCAAGGCAATTAAGCCAACTCCTGCAATTGGCGGCGTGGGATTATTAAAAAATTTCAACAAAAGATGTGATATAAATTTTAAGAATGAAGGCGATGTAATTTTCATTGTTGGTAAAACTTTAGGGCATATCAATGAATCACTTTTTGAACATGAAATTTTAAAAGAGGAAAGTAAAAAAAATCCTCCAAAAGTTGATTTGCTTGAAGAAAGAAAGCATGGTGAATTTATTAGAGAATTGATTGAAGCCTCTGAAATTAATGCTTGTCATGATGTTTCTGACGGTGGTTTATTAGTTGCTCTTTTTGAAATGTGTGGAAAAAACTTAGGTTGTGAAATTGATCTTTCTGAATTGAAGGCTCAAGAAGAGATCTCTGATATTGATGAAAATCATTTATTTTTTGGTGAAGATCAATCTCGCTACATTGTAGCTCTTGATCCTCATTTAATTAAAGAATTTAAGAAAAAATCTGAAGCCAAATCAATTACAGTTTTTAGAGTTGCAACTGTAATAAAAGAGAAAATAAAAATCTCTGATGCAGAAATTGATGTAAAAGAATTACAATTTGTAAATCAGACAGTTTTGTCTAAAAAATTTTCTTAGAAAAATAAAATGGTAAGCAAAACCTTTCGTTACGCCGCAATAGCCATGAATATAATGGAGAAGCTTCTTGGCTCAAAATTTTCTGTTAGTGGAATTGAAAATTTACCAAATCAGCCAATTCTTTTTGTTGCCAATCACTTCACGCGTTCAGAAACTTTTTTTGTTCCTTACATAATTCACAAATACACTGGTCGTCAAGTTAGATGTTTGGCTGATTCCAGCCTTTATCACGGCATATTAGGAAAGTTCCTTAGATCAGCAGGCACCATTTCCACTAAAAGCGATAATCGTGACAAAATCATCGTAAAAGATTTAGTATCTGGCGAATATGATTGGATGATCTATCCAGAAGGAATTATGATTAAAAGCAAAGAAATCAAAAAATCAGAAGGCTTCATAAATTATACACCAGATCGTATTGGTAAGGTTAGGACTGGTTCTGCCATTCTTGCTTTAAAATCAGAATTGTATCGTAGAGATATTTGTGAGGCTTTTGAAAGTAATAATGTAGATCTTTTGCAAGAATTTAAAAAAACTATTGGTGTTGAATATTTTGACTCTCTTAAAAATAAAGAGACTCATATTGTTCCTTTAAATATCACTTATTACCCAATTCGTCCAGGAGATAATAAAATCAAATCCTTAGCAGCAAGATTAGTTAAAAGAATACCTAAAAAGGTTGTAGAAGAATTGGAAATTGAAGGAAATATTTTACTTGGTGCAGAAATAAATATTAATTTTGGTAGGGCAATTAGGTTAGCTGACTACATAAAAGGAGAGCGTAATTTAATTTACCAAATTCCCATTATAAAAAATGAAACTAAAATTAATTTCATTTTAAAATATTTTAAACATCGCCTTACTACAGAATTCATGACAAACATTTATTCTGATATTCAGATAAATTTTGATCACATTTTTAGCGCAGCGCTTTTGCACATGCCAAAAGAGGAGACTACAATTGCTCACCTAAAAAGAGTTATTTATTTTTCAGCGGTGATGATTAAGAGATGTGGAAAATATCGTTTGAATAGCAGTATTTACGAAGAAAATTTATTTAAAATTTTCTTAGACGAAGAAAATGAAGAATTTGATAGCGTCTTTAAATTAGCGAAAGATCAAGGTTTAATTACTGAATATGTTAACAAAGTTGTAATTAACAAATCGCTTTTCTACAAAAAATATGATTTCCATGAAATTAGAAGAGAAAATACTCTTCTTGTCATTGGTAATGAATTTTCTTTATTAGATACCGCCACTGACATTGTTAGAAGAAATGTAAAAATTTCTGATAAAGAATTGAAGCAAAAAGTATTTAAAGAAATTAAAAGAAAAGATTTAGAAATTTTTTCTAAAGATTACAAAAAATATTTTGATAAAGAATTCTCCAAAGACCAGTCAATAGGGTCGCCATTTTTTCTTGATTCAAGAGAAAAAACAGTTGCTAAGATTAAGAAAGTTGGAATTTTGCTTTGTCACGGTTACAAATCATCTCCAAAAGAAGTTGAAGCTTTGGCAAATTTTTTAAATGGTTTTGGATTTAAGGTTTACGCTTGTCGTCTTAGCGGTCATGGCACTGCACCTCTTAATTTAAAAGATGTAACTTGGGAAGATTGGTATTTTAGTCTACAAAGAGGCTATGCGGCATTAAATAATATTTGTTCAAAAATAATCATAATTGGTTTCTCAACTGGCGGTCTTTTAGGGCTTTTATCTTGCTCAAGAAAACGCAAAGATTTAGGTGCGATTATAGCAATTAATGCTGCTTTGGGACTTAGAGACATAAAAGCCAGAATGGTTCCGGGAATTAATATTTGGAATGAGTTGTTAGAAAAGCTTAGTATTGAAAAAGGTAAGTTTGAATATGTTGATGACAAGCCAGAAAATCCTAGCATGAATTACAGTAGAAATTATTTAAAAGGTGTAGAGCAATTGGAAGATTTAATGGAGGAATGTAAAAAAAGTCTTCATAAAATTTCAACTCCAGCTTTAATCATTCAAGCAAAGAATGACCCAGTTGTTAGCCCATCAAGTGGTGCAGTAATTTATCAAAATATTAAATCAAAAAATAAACTTTTACTTGAGCCTGATTTTTCAAATCATGTTATTATTAATGGTGAAAATAAGGAAGAAGTTTTTGAAGAGATCAGGTCTTTTTTTGGTAAATTAAATTTATTGTAGTTTTCTAAATAAGGATAAAATAAAATATTCTTCATCCTTGATTTGCAAGCATCGATGATCTCATTAGCTTTAATTCAAAATTTAAAATCCAGAGATCCTCAAATCCTACGGATTAAGCGATGAAGACTTTTTTGAACTTTAAAAATGGTTTAGAAAATTGTTAACAAAATCTTCTAAAAAACTTAAAATTTAATGAAAAGTAAGTTTCTAAAAAAAACAGATATAGAAGAAAAAGTTGATCAAGATGAAGAGCTCGATGATGTCGAGGTTGAAGATGGTGGCCCTTCAATTGCTTCTGCTAAAAAAAATAAAATTACAATTATTGTTGCTTCTGCGGTTTTAATAACGCTGGTGCTTTATTTTTTCTTTTTCAAAACCGATGATTCTGCAAACGAAAAATTAGTTTCAGTTTCCCCTCCAAAGGCTGCTGTTACTGGTGGTGAGTCGCCTTTTGCAATTGAAGCTCCGGAAGAGAATAATAAAAAAATTGAAATTTTAGAAACTCCATCAACTCCAGAAACTCCGTCTTTACCACAGCTTCCAGAGTCTTTAGTTATAAATGATGAACCACCTCTAATACCATTAGTTCCAAATGATCCGCAAAATCCACAAGCACAAAATCCATTAAATCAAAATCCACAAAATTTAAATAACCAACAAGTTCCACCAAATAATCAAGCTGGTGGAGTGCCTTCAAATATATTGCCAGAGTCTAATCCAAGATATTCTCCAATAATAGTTTTTTCAGGGTCAAACGGTATGCCACCTTCATTACCGGGAGTTGGTCTTAGTAAAAATATTGTTAATCTTAATGAAGACCCTACCGGTAAGCTTGAAAAAAGCGCTGTTAATGTTAAGACAACTCGTGTTGATGATAGGGTTCACGCTATTAATCAGGGTAAGCTTCTTACCGCAATATTGGAAACGGCAATTAATACTGAAATTCCGGGATCGGTTCGCGCCATTGTTAGTCGCGATGTTTACGGTGAATCTGGAAATGATGTTCTTATTCCAAGGGGCTCAAGATTATATGGTTCATATTCCACTAAAGTCACTAGAGGGCAGGGCAGAGTTGATATTTCTTGGACTCGCTTGATTAGATCGGATGGGGTTGATTTAGCAATTGCATTTAAAGCTTCCGATCAATTTGGAAGATCTGGTATTCCCGGTGCGGTTGATAATAAATATGGCTCTGTTATTACCAACTCTTTGCTAACAAGTATTCTAGCTGTTGGTGGCGCTGTTGCGGCTCAAAAAGCAATTGGTGGCAATAATAGTACAAGTGCCACTACAACTGCTGGTGTTACTACTGTAAGTGGTAATGCATCTTCACAAGCTATTGCAGATGTAACTAAAACAATCGTTAATACTGTTAGTCAAATTGTCGGAGACAGTCTTAATTTAACACCAGTCATTACAGTTCCCCAAGGCACAAAAATCACCGTTGTTGTAAACGCTGATATGAATTTACCATCAATGTTAAAATGAAAGAAAAAAGAATAAATCTACATTTAATTTCTGATTCTACTGGCGAAACTTTAAGTTCAGTTTCGCGAGCAGTTTTATCTCAATTTGAAAATGTAGAATCCAATGATTTTTATTGGCCATTAATCAGAAATAAATTTCAGTTAGAAAAAGTTATGGAGGCGATTACCAAAGATCCAGGAATCGTTCTTTACACAATTTTACAAGATGACTTAACTGAACTTCTTAAAAACCATTGCTACGAATTACAGATCCCGTGTATTCCTGTGTTATCTCGCATAATTACTGAATTCTCCAATTATTTAGGAATGAATATGAGTCACACTATTGGAAGACAGCACATTCTAGATGAAGAATATTTTTCAAGAGTAGAGGCAATTAGTTACACCTTAAATCACGACGATGGACAATCTACTTGGGATTTATATGATGCAGATATTGTAATTATTGGTGTATCTCGTACTTCAAAATCTCCAACTTCAGTTTATCTTTCTTGTCGTGGATATAAAACTGCCAATGTGCCATTCGTTACAATAGACACAATTCCAGATACAGTTTACGATTTAAAAAAACCATTGATAGTGGGCTTGACAATTAATCCAGAAAAATTGGTGCAAATAAGACAAAGTCGTTTAACTTCAATAGGTCAGGATGTCAAAACAGATTACATAGATGTTGAATCTATTAAAAATGAAATAGCTGAATCTAGAAAATTATTTTCTAAACTAAATTGTGTTACTATTGATGTAACGCAAAAGTCAGTTGAAGAAACTTCTGCAAGAATTATTCAATTGTTGCAGGAAAAAAGAAATTCTTAGTTTTTGTTAGATATTCTCATGTAACAGTGTTAAAATTATTAAAAATTGTTAAAGCAATAAAATGGTAAAAAGAAATATTCTCATCGTAGATGATGAGCGGACGCAATGTAAGGTTCTGGGTAAATTTATTGATAATATGGGACATAACCACATCGCAATGAATAGCGGTATGGAGGTTGTTGATTTCTTTATGAATAAAAAAGTTGTAGAAGGAATGTCCTGCTATGACATAGATGTGATGCTTTTAGATGTCTCGATGCCTGATATTGATGGTCTTACTGTGCTAAAGCAAATTAATCCCATTAAAGGTGACATACAAGTCATAGTTCTGACTGCCAATAAAGATGTTTCTCGCGCTGTTACTGCCATTAATCTTGGTGCCATTGATTATATTGTTAAAGGCGATAGAGATATTTTTACTCGTGTTGCTGCTTCGGTAAATAACGCAATTGAAAAAAAGAACCTTAAATATCAAGTATCGCATTTAGTTAGAAAAGGCAAAGATCAGGTTGCCTTTTCTGACATTATTGGAAAGAGCGAGCTTTTAATTCAGTCAATCAAATTAGCAAAAAAAGCCATCAATTCTTCAATTCCAATTTTAATTGAAGGTTCTACGGGTTCTGGAAAAGAGCTTCTTGCAAGAGCAATTCACGGCTCAAGCCTTAGGTCAGGAAAGCCATTTGTCATGGTTGAATGTGATCTTCTAAAAAGTCTTAATGCTGAAGAGGAGTTATTTGGTTCAGAAAAGCCATTAGCAGAAGGTGCGGTGAAAAATATTGGTAAGATTCGTGAAGCCAATAATGGTACTATTTTTTTCAAAAAAATTGACACTTTAAGACCAGATTTGCAAGTCAAACTTTTGCGCTTTTTGCAAGAAGGAGAGTTTGAGCCAGTTGGTTCTAAAAATCCAGTTAGAGTCAATATACAATTGATCTCATCCACCAGTCGTGACTTGGCCAAAATGTCAGAAGCTAAAAAATTCCGCGAAGATTTGCGTTACAGAATTTCATCTTTCCCTATTCACATGCCGTCATTGCAAGAAAGAGGACATGAAGATATTCAAATGTTATCAGAAAATTTCTGTCGTAATTTCAGTATTAATGAAAATAAAAAAATCAAAGGTATCAGCCAAGAAGCCTTGTATTTAGTGTGTAATTACGAATGGGAAGATAATATCAGGCAGTTAAAAAATTCAATTTTTAGAGCTGTGGTGCTTTGTGATGAAGAGCTTCTTAAATCAGAACATTTTCCACAATTACTTAACAAAGAAACTAATAGCCTTACTAAATCAAAAGCTGTCATAAAAGAAAATTTCAGTATCAATAGTGAGTTGATTGATATTTTTGATGATGAAGGAAATTGCAAAACTCTTGATTTTATTGAAGAAGAAGTGGTAAGGAGATTGGTTGATATTTATAATGGCAATCTTTCAGAAGTGTCTAAAAGATTGGATGTAGGCAGATCAACTGTTTACCGTAAATTAAAAATTTCTGAACAATAATAACTATGAAAAAAGTCAGAACAGCGGTTTTCCCTGTAGGTGGTCTGGGCACTAGGTTTTTACCAGTTACCAAATCAATGCCAAAAGAAATGTTGCCTATTGCGAATAAGCCAATAATTCAATATGCCTTTGAAGAAGCCAGAGACGCTGGAATTGAAAAATTTATTTTTGTTACAGGTCGCAATAAAGCAGCAATTAATAATCATTTTGATCACGCCTACGAACTTGAATCAAAGCTTGACGAAGCTAATAAAGCCAAAGAATTAGAGCAGGTTATTAGTTGGATGCCAGAAGCTGGTAAAATTGCTTTCGTAAGACAACAAAAACCGCTTGGTTTAGGTCATGCAGTATGGTGCGCCCGTGATTTTATTGGTGACGAGCCATTTGTAGTTATTCTGGCTGATGAAATGATGATGCAAAGTAAGAATAGAAAAAGAAATTTCTTAGGTGAAATGATTGATTTTTATGAATCAAAAAATGAAAAAGTCAGCGTCATTGCGGTTGGAGAAATTGAAAATAAAGACTCTACAAAATATGGCATCATTAAAAATGAAGGTGTAGAAAAAGTTATAGATATGGTTGAAAAACCAAAGCCAGAAGTGGCTCCATCAAATTTAGCAATTACTGGCAGATATATTTTACAGCCAGAAATTTTTGAATATTTAGAAAAATTTCAATTGGGCAGTGGTGGTGAAATTCAGTTAACTGACGCCATGAAAGAAATGTGTAAAAAATTTCCTTATTATTACAAAATAATAGATGAATTGCGTTTTGATTGCGGTAATGTTTTAGGCTATTTAGAAGCCAATATAGCCTTCGCTCTAAATGACGAAAAAATTTCTAGTGATGTGAAAAAAATTATAAAAAAATATTCAGTCTAAAAGCCTCCTTTGCAAAAGGATGTGGATCAAACGCTTTAGAGTTTGAGGCGGAGGATTTATTTATTAACCAAGAGGATTTGGCTTAAATCGCCCTTCCGCTAAAGCGGATCCTTACCTCTTTTTACTCATAAATCTTTTATTTTTTAAAGGAATGAGTTGCAATTGCTAAAGCAATTGTCAAAGAGGGCTCTAAAATTTAAATTAAATTTACATGAAAACCAAAACCGCTATAGTCTTCCCGGGTCAAGGATCTCAATTGGTAGGAATGGGTAAAGATCTATTCGAAAATTTTTCTTCAGCAAAAGAAGTCTTCAAAACAGTTGATGAAATTTTATCTATAAATTTATCTAAAATAATGTTTGAAGGTCCAAGCGAAGAATTGACTAAAACAGAAAATACTCAACCAGCTTTAATGGCTGTTTCAATTGCTTTAACAACGGTTCTTGAAAAAGAATTTGGCAAAAAAATTGAAGATCTTTGTAGTTTCGTTGCTGGTCATTCCTTAGGTGAATATTCGGCACTTTGTGCTGCAAAATCTATTACCTTAGAACAAACTGCAAAACTTTTGCAAATAAGGGGTAGAGCGATGGCTGCTTGTGGAGAAAAGTCAGAAGGTGCGATGGCGGCAATTCTTGGTTTTGAAATTTCCGTAGCAGAAGAAATTGCTCGTGAAGCATCTGATGGAGAAGTTTGTCAAGTTGCCAATGATAATTCAGTTGGGCAAATTGTAATTAGTGGCTCTAAATCAGCAATTGAAAGAGCTATTGAAATTGCTAAATCAAAAGGTGCAAAAAGAGCAATTGCTTTGCCAGTAAGTGGTGCATTTCATTCGGCATTAATGTTAGATGCTCAAAATGAAATGAAAATTGCTTTAGAAAAAGCTGAAATTAAATCTCCAATAATCCCAATTGTGTCTAATGTTACCGCTGCTTTGGTTAGCGATCCAAATCAAATTCGAGATCTTTTAGTTAAACAAATTATTGGTTCAGTAAGATGGCGTGAAACAATGTTATTCATGGCTTCACAAGGTGTTGAAGAGGTTATTGAAATTGGCTCTGGAAAAGTTTTGGCTGGTTTGGTTGGTCGCACTTGTGCTAATGTAAAATCTCAATCAATCCAAAATATTGATGATTTAAAGTTGTTTGTGGAAAGTAAAATTTAAAATAAGTCTTTATTAGAAAAAAAATTTCTTGCAATTTTCTTTTAAAAAAGCAATTCTAAATTAGAAAGTTAGTTACCCAATCTTATAATTTTTATATCAAAAAAAACATTTATAAAATGAAAAAATTCAAATCTAAAGCTTTTTCACTAATTGAACTTGCCGTAGTTATTATTGTAGTAGGTATTTTAATAGCTGGTGTTACTCAAGGAGGAGCCTTAGTTACTAAGGCAAAATATAAAACTGCTCAAACTCTTACTCAAAGCTCCCCAGTTTCATCAACTCCGGGTTTAAGATTATGGTTAGAAACAAGTTTAGAACAAAGTATATCTGAGGTTCAAGCATCTGATGGAAACGCAGTTACTGTGTGGTATGATCTTAACCCGCAAACATCTAACAAGCTTTTTGCTCGTACAGCTTCAAATGCCATATTATATAAAGTAAAATCCGCAGTTAATGGCTTGCCTTCATTATATTTCCCAGGTGCAATTACAGACTTCTTTACAATTTCTACTTCTAGCGGCTCAAACGTTCCAACTCCAATTGCTACCACAAATAATGCTTTTTCATATTTTATAGTTTTGCAGGCTGATTCTGTAGGTACTGTTGAGGATGCATTTTTTAATGGCACTATTGGAAGTTCTAACGGTTGGGGTTATAGAAATAGTATCTCTGCTAAAACTTTCTTATATAATGGCTCAGCTGGAGCTGGAACTGCTGCTTTAGCAAAAGCAGAAGTTATATCAGCTACTTCTGTTGGTGGCACTTTAGGAAGTCTTAGATTATATGTTAATGGCGTTTCTGATGGTACATTTGGTATCAATGTTACAGCTACCGTAGCATCTCCAACTGTTGGCTTTTATATTGGATCAAAAAATTCAACAGGTAGCGCCTCTGATAACTGGAGAGGTTTTATTTCTGAAATTATTATTTTCGAGAAAAAATTATCTGATGCAGATCGTAAGGCAATTGAAAAATATCTTGGTACAAAATATAATATCCCAGTTACTATTTAGTTCAGGGTCTATTTTAATTTTATAAAAACCGAACTACTATTTTAGTGGTTCGGTTTTTTTGTTATTCTAACTACCTTGTCATTCCCGCAAAAGTGGGAATCCATGATTATCTTGCATATTTCTAACTTCGAATTTTTGGTAAAAATTTACTCGAAGAATAACTCTGTATCACCTGATAAAGCGTTATTCTTCGTCGCAATTTTTTCTCAAAACTTCTTAGTTAGAAATATGCAAGATTAGCTTAGTATGCTATAGTTTATTCACAGTTGGATTCATGCCTTTTTGGGAATGACAATGAGAAAGACTGGAATGACAAAGTAGTGAAAATTCAAAAGCTAAACAAAACCAAAATCACAACATAAACATTTAACATTATGACAAAAAAAATCTTACTAATCAATGGCGATGGAATTGGTCCAGAAGTAGTTAATCAAGCTAAAAAAATCATCGATTTTTTTTCTAAAAATACTGATAAAAAATTTGAAACTGAAAATGCTTTACTTGGTGGAATTGCTTATGATCAAACTGGTACGCCATTTCCTCAAGAAACTTTAAATTTAGCTAAAAAATCTGATGCTATTTTACTTGGCGCGGTTGGTGGTTTAAAATGGGAAAGTTTAGAATATAAACATCGTCCAGAGCGCGGTCTTCTTGGTATCAGAAAAGAGCTTGAACTTTTCGCCAATCTTCGTCCAGCGAAGGTTTTTGAAGCTTTAGCGGATAGTTCAACTTTGAAACGCGAGATTGTTTCTGGTCTTGATATTATGATTGTTAGAGAACTTACAGGAGATCTTTATTTTGGTGAACCTCGTGGCGTTAAAACTTTGGCAGATGGCTCAAAACAAGGTGTAAATACCATGACATATAATTCAAAAGAAGTTGAAAGAATTGCCCGTGTTTCTTTTGATTTGGCAAAGGCAAGAGGTAAAAAACTTTGTTCAGTTGATAAGGCAAATGTTTTAGAATGTACAGAAATGTGGCGTGAAGTTGTATCTGAAATTGGCAAAAATGAATATCCAGATATCGCTCTTTCTCACATGTATGTTGATAATGCTTCAATGCAGTTAGTTAGAAATCCAAAACAATTTGATGTAGTTGTTACAGGAAATATGTTTGGTGATATTTTATCTGACACAGCTTCAATGTTAACTGGATCATTAGGAATGTTGCCTTCAGCATCACTTGGAGCTAAACAAAAAGATGGTTCACAAGCTGCACTTTATGAACCAGTGCACGGTTCTGCTCCTGATATTGCTGGTAAAAATCTTGCTAATCCAATTGCGACAATTTTAAGCTTAGCAATGATGTTCAAATATTCTTTTGGATATTCTACTGAATCTGATGCGATTGAAAAAGCAGTGGAAAAAGTTTTAGAAAATGGCGTTAGAACATCAGATATTGCACTTGCTTCAGAAAATAAAGCTTCTTGTACTCAAATGGGAGATGCAATTTTAGAGGAAATTAAGAAAATATTATAAATGAAATTTTTTTTATACTTTTTGCTTATTAATTTCATGTCTGCGCAAGTTTCTTTTGCGCAGACTGTTCGTTCTACAACTTTTGATAAGCGTGAAATTTGTGAAAAAAATAAAGGCATGTGGCGCGAATTTGGTAATGGTTGCGCTGATGGTTGTACAACTAAGTTAGATAGGTTTACAATGTGTACTGCGGCCATTACTTATTCTTGCGATTGCGGTGAAAATAGATGTTGGGAAGATAATAAATGTGTAAATATTCAAGATTATCAAAAAACCTTTGATGAGCAGCAGGCTAAGGAAAAAGAGGAATTAGATAAAATAAAAGAAGCTAGAAAAGAAGAGTTCAAAAGAAATTCAAGTTACTTAATTAATAAATTGGCAGCTGCCAAAGCAAATCCTGATCCTGCTAATAAAGCGGCTCCTAATTCTCTTCCAAATAAAACTCCAGCTGCTCCAAGTTTTAATTTTAATTCAAACTTAAATGCTAATCCGCAGCAAAATAACACCACATCTCCAATAACAAATTTTATTATTAGTGATAATGAAGCTAATAAAAAAGCTTTTGATAAAGTGGTTGATAAAATAGGAGACGAAATTCCTGCTAAACAAAAATTTGAAATTCCGTCATTTTTTTCGAAGAGACAAGAAATAGAAAAAAAGAAAGCGGAAGAAAATGCTGAAGGAGATGCTCCTCAAACTCAAGCAGAGGATAAAAATCATGGGGTTACTGTAGTGCCATTTAATAGCGGTGATGCAGATGAATTACCGCAAATTGCTTTGCCTAATTAATGTGAGTATTGTATTTGGAACAAGAAGCTCGGTGTGATATATAGCATACTAAGCTAATCTTGCGTATTTCTAACTTCGAATTTTTGGTAAAAATTTACTTGAAGAATAATGCTGTATCACATGATACAGCTTATATTCTTCGTCGCAATTTTTTCTCAAAACTTCTTAGTTAGTTCATCCTGAAATACCCCTTAACCCCAATAAAAACTTGACTCCAAACCAGTTTTAACCTAAATTTATTTGCAAGAAATCATGAGTTTTACCTCACAAATCCAGCAAATAAATTTAGTAAAATAAATGAAACCATCTCAAACCAACGATAATCAAGACAAT
>Ga0214919_10004181_pt1 | contig 21232 bp, 17 predicted proteins | sample LL1503_MetaG_FD_177994 | JGI IMG/M metagenome (GOLD analysis project Ga0214919, IMG submission 177994) | Freshwater microbial communities from Lake Lanier, Atlanta, Georgia, United States - LL-1503 | ecosystem: Environmental > Aquatic > Freshwater > Lake | place: USA: Georgia | collected... | reverse complement strand
ATTGATTTGCGCGTGGACTATTTGCGCCAAGCCATTGGCGAGCGTTTTGAAGTGCGTGCCCAGGTATTGCGCATCGGGTCGCGGGTGGCCAATTTGCAAATGACTTTTTGGGGTGAGGGCGAAGTGCTCATTGCCACCGGTGCATCGGCCTTCATTGTCTCGTGATGGTGACAATAAAAAACCCCGCTGTATCAGCGGGGTTTGCGGCCGATGGTGGGTCTATCAGGTCACTTGAAGTAATCCGATGTGACCTTCCACTTGCCATCTTGGATTTGTGACAAGCGCGAGGCGTAGTTGCCCAAGCGCTTGTCTGGCCCAAAAGTCAGCTCAGGGCTGCCAAACATGTCCTTGGGGTAGACCATGGTGTCCATGGCTTTGATAAAGGCATCGGTGGTCAAGTTGGCACCGGCTTTGCGCGCAGCGGTGGCAAAGTTGTTGATGGCGCTGTAGCCATAGACAGAAAACACCGTGGGGTCATCGTTGAACTTGGTCTTGTATTTGGTGGCCCAAAAACGAATTGGCTGTGAGGCCTCATCCAGGTAAGGGTGCTGGGACGTCATGGCCGCATACAAGCCGTCCATCGCTTTGCCGCCCAGTTTGTGGATCAGGTCGGTATAAGCGGCAGACGAACCCAGAAAAATGGGGTTAAAGCCTGTTTTGCGCGATTCGCCAATGGCGCCAATGGTTTCGCGAATGATGGTGCCCAGCACCACCATTTCACACCCTGTTGACTTGAGCTTGGCAATTTGTGAGGAGAAATCGGTGGCACCCCGTTTGTAGGTGGTGCGTTCGGTCAACTCCATGTTGATCGACTTCAAGCCTGCCTCTGCGCCACGCAAGACTTCCAATCCAAACTCATCGTCTTGGTACATCGTGCAAATTTTCTTGACGCCTTTTTCCTTGACCAGCATGGCGGTGGCCACCCGCACTTGGTCGTAGTAGGTCGCCGCAAAAGAATATTTCAAGCGGTGGAAGGGTTCAAACATCTCCCGCGCAGCGGTCACAGGGAAGAAGTTGATCACGTTTTTATCGAACTGCACCGGCATGGCGGCCAGGTTTTGCGCTGTGCCAATGTGGGCCACCATGGCAAAAATTTTGTCTTGATTCACCAGTTTTTGAGCGGCCAGAAAAGCCTTCTTGGGGTCATAGCCCGAGTCCTCAATCTTGAGGGTCAGCTTGCGACCATTGATGCCGCCTTGCTCGTTGAGTTCATCGACGGCCAGCAACATGCCCAACCGAACCTGTTTGCCAAAACCAGCCAAAGGGCCAGAGAGGTCTTGGATGGAGCCGAGGTTGATTTCGGTCTTGCTCACCCCTTGGGTCTGTGCCCATGTCAGGGGGGTGAAAAGGCAAGCCAACAAGGCGATCAACCTGCTGGCGTGGGGTAGTGAGGTCATGCGGGTCTCCGTGGTTAAAAATAATGCTTCGATTCTGGTTCACCAGCGCTGGGTGTCAAGCCATGGTTACCCCGAATAGGGGGGCTTGCTCAGCCACGGTACATGGCTTCAATTTGGTGCGCGTACTTCTTTTGCACCAATTGGCGCTTGAGTTTCATGGTGGGCGTGAGTTCTTCGTCCTCGGCCGTGAGTTGGGTGTCGAGCAACCAAAACTTTTTGACCTGTTCAACCCGTGCAAATTGCGCATTGGCTTGGTCCACCACCGATTGAATCAAGGTTTGGACCTCAAGACTTTGGGTCAGGCTGGCGTAGTTGCTGAAGGGGACATCGTTGTCTTGGGCGAATTTTTCAACATTGTCTTGATCGATCATGATGATGGCCGTGAGGTAGGGCCGTTGATCGCCCACCAGCACCGCATCGGTGATGTAGGGTGAAAATTTCAGCTCGTTTTCAAATTCGCTGGGGGTGATGTTTTTGCCACCGGCCGTGATGATGATGTCTTTCATCCGGTCGGTGATGCGGAAATAGCCGTCGGCATCGACTTCCCCCACATCGCCAGTGTGCAACCAACCATCGGAATCAATGGCCTCAGCGGTTTTGTCGGGCAAATTCAAATAGCCCATGAACACATTGGGTCCACGCACCATTATCTCGTTCGTGTGGGGTGCCAGTTTCACTTCATTGAAGGGGGCTGCTGGCCCAATGGATCCGGGTTTGATGCGCGTTGATGTCATTGCAGTTGAGGCGCCACATGTTTCCGTCATGCCCCAGGCCTCCAGCATGGGCACGCCCAAGGACAAATACCACTTGATCAACGCGGGAGAAATGGGGGCGGCACCGGTGACCAGCACGCGGGCGCGGTGGATGCCGATGAGTTTGCGCACGTTGTTGAGCACCAACCAGCGCGCCAAGGCGAAACGACACTTCAAGGTCCAAGAGACCGATTGTTGGGCCAGTATCCGATCGGCAATGCGCTCGCCCACGCCAATGGCCCAGGCATACGTGGCTTGCTGTAAGGGGCTGGATTCTTTCAGGGCGATCATCACGCTGGAGTAAAACTTTTCCCACAACCGTGGCACGCCTAAGAAAACCGTGGGAGCAATTTCGCGCACATTCTCTGGAATGGTTTCCGGGTTTTCAACAAAGTTGAGCACGGCCCCGGTGTACAAAGCCTGGTACTCACCGCCAATGCGCTCGACGATGTGGCACAGCGGCAAAAAACACATGCGCTCGTCTGTCCCGTCTTGGGTGACCAAGGTGTTGTACCCGCGCACGGCATATACCAATCCGGCATGGCTGTGCATGGCCCCTTTGGGTTTGCCCGTGGTGCCAGAGGTGTAGACCAAGATCGCCAGTTCATGGGCTTGGCATTGGGCGCTGCGCTCACGCAATGTGCCCGGATGGTCTTGTCCCCATTGACGACCGAGCTGTGCCAAGGCCTCCCAGCCAATCACCATGGGGTCGTTCAATTGGTGCAACCCGGTCATGTCAAACACCACGATCTGGCGCAAGCGGGGCAATTGATCGCGCACGGCCAAGGCTTTGTCGAGTTGCTCGTCGTTCTCCACAAACAACACCACACTCTCAGAGTCCTGGCACAGGTACTGGACTTGGGTCGCTGCATCCGTTGGGTAAATGCCATTGGACACAGCACCACAGCACAAAATGGCCAAGTCGCTCAGCACCCATTCGCGTGATGTGTTGGCCAAAATGGCACAGCGATCGTGTGCTTGGACGCCCAGGCTGAGCAAGCCATTGCCCACGTTGCGCACCCAATCGGCGCTCTCACGCCATGTCCAACTGCGCCAAACCCCCAATTCTTTCTGTCGCAGCCACACGGCATCGGCGCGTTGTTCAGCGGCATGCCAAAACATGGCGGGCACGGTCTCGCCTGCCAACACCGTATCGGGCCGGCCTTGCAGTTGCTGCAGGTTCCATAAGTTGCTCATGTTCAGCGCCAGGTCTTTTTCTTTTTCCAACGCCGCTCGCTGCGCACGCCGTCATCTTTCATGCCCAAATAAAACTCGCGGATATCGTCTTTTTCGCGCAAGCGTTCACAGGTGTCTTGCATCACGATGCGACCGTTCTCCAGCACATATCCTCGATCAGCGGCATTCAAGGCCATATTGGCGTTTTGTTCAACCAGTAAAAAAGTGGTACCGCGTTCGCGGTTGATGCGAACCACGATTTCAAAAATTTCTTTGGTCAATTTGGGGCTCAAGCCCAGACTGGGCTCATCCAGCAAGATGAGTTGCGGTTGGGCCATCAGCGCGCGCGACAAGGCCAACATTTGCTGTTGCCCGCCGGACAACAATCCCGCGTCTTGCTCGGCGCGCTCTTGCAGGATGGGGAAATAAGCATAAACCTCAGCCATGTCACGGGCCACGGCATCGGCATCGTGGCGGGTATACGCGCCCATGAGCAGGTTGTCGTGCACGCTGAGCAAAGGGAAAACCTCGCGACCTTCCGGCACGTGGGAGATGCCGCTTTGCACAATGGCGGCAGGATCTTTGGCTGTGATGTCCTTCTCTTGGTAAATGATGCTGCCTTTGCGAGGGTCAATGATGCCGGAGATGGTTTTCAATATGGTGGTTTTACCGGCACCATTGGAGCCCAACACCGTGACGATTTCGCCTGCATGCACGTCCAAGCTCACGCCGCGAATGGCTTTGATGGGCCCGTAGTTGCTCTCGACGTTGAGCAACTGCAACAAGGGTGTTGTAGGGTGGCTCATGGAGGGGTCCTGCGCAAATGGCTCACGTCGTCGGCACTGCCCAAATAGGCTTCGATCACATCTGGGTGGTTTTGGACATCTGATGGGCTGCCCAGTGCCAATACCTGTCCTTGGTTCATGGCCAACACCCGGTCTGAGACCAGGTTGACCAAACGCATGTCGTGCTCAACCATCAAAATGGTGATGCCCAGTTCGTGTTGGATGTCGCGGATCCAAAAAACCATGTCATCGGTTTCTTCGGTGTTGAGCCCAGAAGAGGGCTCGTCCAAGAGCAGCAATTGCGGTTCAGTGCACAAAGCGCGCGCCAATTCGACCACTTTGCGCACGCCATAGGGCAGCCCAGCCACCGTGGAATCGCGGTGGTGCTGCAAATCCAGCAATTCAATGACTTGCTCGGCGTGTGCCCTGAAAGCGCGCTCGCTGCGCTTGACCGCTGGGGTGAATAAAAGGTTTTGCCAAAAGCCGGTTTGATGATGCACATGCCGACCGATCAATAGGTTTTGTAACACGCTGGCGTGTTCAAACAGTTCTATGTTTTGGAAGGTGCGCGCAATGCCCAATTGGGCAACGCTGTGTGCGGGCCTGTCGGTGAGGTTGACCATGCCCTGGGGCGTGTGCCAGGTGATGTGGCCACTGGTAGGCTGATAGATGCGGCTGATCAAGTTGAACACGGTGGTTTTGCCCGCGCCATTGGGGCCGATCAAGGTGAACACCTCGCCTCGGCGCACATCAAAGCTGACCTGATTGACCGCCTTCACGCCACCAAAGTGGACGCTCAATTCATGGGCTTGCAGCAAGGTATCAGACATGGTCAGCGCAGGCGATCGGATTTTTGAAATGTTTTTTGCCGTTTAAACAGCCCGCGCCGGTAAAACGGAAAAACCTGGAAATAAGTGCGCACCTTGAGCCAGCGACCATGAATGCCCATGGGTTCAAACAACACAAAGGCAATCAAGACGACCCCATAGACCAAGGATTGCAAGCCCGGTGCCAAACCAATGGCGTCGGGCAAGGCGTCTTTGCTCAAAGAAATCAACTGCGGCAAAACAATCAGAAACAGCGCCCCTAAAAAAGCGCCGTGGACCGAACCCAGGCCGCCCACCACGATCATGAGCAGCAGGTCGATGGACTGCAAAACGCTGAACTGATCGGGCGATATGAACTGCATTTTGTGCCCATACAACGCCCCGCCCAATCCCGCCAAGGCGGCTGATATGGCAAAGGACAATGTTTTGTAATAGGCCAAATGAATGCCCATGCTTTGGGCTGATATTTCTGAATCGCGAATCGCCACAAAAGCGCGGCCTGTGGGCGAACGCAACAAATTGAGCACACCCAAAGTACTGGCCACAGCCAGCAGCAGGCACAAATAGTAAAAACCTTGGTCGCTGCTCACCTCTTGGCCCCACAGGTTGGGGGCTTTGATGTGGATGCCTGCATTGCCCCCGGTCATGCTCTCCCATCGGGCCAGTACCTCTTCCACGATGAAGCCAAAAGACAAGGTGGCAATGCCCAGGTAAATGCCTTTGACGCGCAAAGCCGGCAACCCCACCACCACGCCCACCGCGGCCGACAGTCCCATCGCGCACACCAATGCCGGCACAAAGGACAAGCCTGCTTGTGTGCATACTGCTTGCGTATATGCGCCCACGCCTAAAAACGCAGCGTGACCGATGGAGAATTGACCGGTGAACCCGGCCAATAACATCAGGCCCAAACCCACGATGCCGTAAATCAATACAAAGGTCAGTTGGGCCAACCAGTATTCAGCGAGCAGCCATGGGCAGGCCAGCATCATCAGCATCAAGCATCCATACCAAAACACATGACCGCCGTGCTTTGCCAAGTTGATGTCTTGGTCGTAATGGGTTTTGAAGACAAAGCGCATGTCAGACCTTTTTGCGCAACTTGTCGCCAAACAAGCCGTTGGGACGCACCATCAACATCAACAGCACGACCACATAGGCTGCGATGTCTTTGAAGCCATCGGGCAAATAAAAGCCCGACAAAGACTCTACGCACCCAATCACCAAGCCACCGACGATGGCCCCTGGCAAGCTGCCAAAGCCGCCAACCACTGCTGCCGGAAAGGCTTTGAGCCCAATGAAGCCCATGTTGGCATGCACAAAAGTGATGGGTGCGAGCAGCAAACCGGCCACCGCAGCCACCATCGCGGCCAAGGCCCAGACCATGCTGTTGAGGCGTTTGACCGGAATCCCCATGTAATAAGCAGCCAACTGGTTTTGCGACATCGCTTGCATGGCAATGCCCAACTTGGTGTACTTGAACAATAAGTAAAGCGCCAAGCACAGCAGGGCGGTGACCACCACAACCACCGCTTGTTCGGCATTGATGATCAGAGTGCCCCATTGGTAGGTTTGGTCCTTGTAGGGCACGGCCAGGGTGTGGGTATCGGTGCCCATGCCAGGCACCATGGTGACCAAGCCGCGCAACACATAGCCAATGCCAATGGTGAGCATCACCACAGAAAAAGCCGGTTGACCCAAGATGGGGTTGATCACCGCGCGCTCGATCAGATAGCCGGTGGCTGCCATGGCCGCCAAACTGGCCAGCACCGCGACCCAAAAGGGGTAGCCCCAAAAGCCCATGACCAGCAAGCCTGCAAAGGCGCCCAGCATCATCAACTCGCCTTGGGCAAAGCTCACGGTCTCGGTGGCTTTGTAGATCAGCACAAAGCCCAAAGCAATCAAGCCATAAATGCAGCCTTGGGCAATGCCACTGATGACCAATTGCAAAAATTGCACAAAAAAGTTCCTGGGGAATTTAAAAAATCAAAACACCACACACTATGCCCAAACAGGGGCCGGTGATGGCAGGGGGGAAACCCCAGCAAAACGTCTATCCCAGACAGGTTCTGGACCTGCCGAAACCCATCAATTCAAGGGTGATGGTTGGTGGCCGAAATCGGACAAGGCTTGCCATCGTTGTCGATGGCCACATAGGTCAGGTTGGCTTGGGTGACCTTCACATATCGCCCTTGTTGGCGCATGCGTTCTGCGTAAACCTCGACCTTGACCGTGATGGAAGTGCGGCCAATGCGCGCCACGCTGGCAAAAAAGCTGAGGATGTCCCCCACCCGCACGGGTTGTTTGAACACAAACTCGTTGACGGCCACGGTGGCGATGCGGCCTTGCACCAACCGCGCGGGCAACACCGCTCCGGCCAAATCCACCTGGGCCATCACCCAGCCACCAAAAATATCGCCATTGGCATTGCAGTCGGCGGGCATGGGGATGACCTTGAGCACCAACTCCTGATCGGTGGGCAAGGCGACGGGATCGGTGGGCAAGGGTTCAGACATGGGCACAATCGGTAAAAACAACATTGTCATGCATGCGCCATCACGCCACCCCTGAACTTCCCCACGACCCCCATGCCCCTCGCGGCGACTGGACGACCATGCGTCGCTTGGTGCCCTATTTGTGGCGTTACAAATGGCGCGTCGTGGCAGCCTTGGTCTTCATGGTGGCGGCCAAGTTGGCCAATGTGGGTGTGCCGGTATTGCTCAAACACCTGATTGACGCCATGACACCCAACCCAGCCCAGCCCCAGGCTTTGCTGGTGGTGCCTGTCGCCTTGTTGGTGGTCTATGGCGTGTTGCGGCTATCGGCATCGGCCTTCACCGAGCTGCGCGAATTGGTGTTTGCCAAAGCCACGCAAGGTGCGGCACGCCAAATCGCGTTGCAAACCTTTGAGCACCTGCACAGCTTGAGTTTGCGCTTTCACCTAGAGCGCCAAACTGGTGGCATGACGCGCGACATCGAGCGGGGTGTGCGTGGGATTGAGTCGCTGATTTCTTATTCTTTGTACAGCATCGTGCCCACCTTGATCGAGGTGGTTTTGGTGTTGTCCATCTTGGGTTGGACGTTTGATGTTTGGTTTGCCCTCATCACGATAGCGGCATTGGTGGTTTACATTTTCTTCACGGTTTATGTGACCGAGTGGCGCACCCAGTTTCGCCGCCAGGCCAATGAATTTGACTCTGCGGCCCACACCAAGGCGGTGGACTCGCTGCTCAATTACGAGACGGTCAAGTATTTCAATAACGAAAGCTTTGAGGCCCAGCGCTACGACCGCAGCCTGGATCAATTGCGCCGCGCTCGCTTGAAGGCGCAAACCAGTTTGAGCTTGCTCAACACCGGGCAGCAATTGATCATTGCCGTGGCCTTGATCGCCATGTTGTGGCGTGCCACCCAAGGGGTGGTGGAGGGGCGCATGACCTTGGGCGACTTGGTGATGGTCAACGCCTTCATGATTCAGCTCTACATCCCGTTGAATTTTTTAGGCGTGATCTACCGCGAAATCAAGCAAAGCTTGACCGATTTGGACCGCATGTTTCGACTGCTTGAAAAAGAACGTGAGGTCGACGACGTGTTGGGCGCGCCAGACTTGGTGTGGTCGGGTTCACCCACCGTGCGTTTTGAAAATGTGCACTTCGCTTATGAAGCCGATCGCCCGATCTTGCAAGGTCTGAGCTTTGAAATCCCAGCAGGCAAAACCGTGGCTGTCGTCGGTGCATCAGGGGCGGGCAAGTCCACCTTGGCGCGATTGATGTACCGCTTCTACGATGTGCCGGCCGACCCCAGTTTGAACGGGCGCATCACCATCGATGGCCAAGACATCCGCAGCGTCACCCAATCGAGTGTGCGCCGAGCCATCGGCATCGTGCCGCAAGACACGGTGTTGTTCAACGACACCGTGGCCTACAACATCGCTTACGGCAGACCGGGGGCGACACAAACAGAAGTGGAGGAGGCGGCACGCCAAGCCCGCATCCATGACTTCATTGTTTCGACGCCCAAGGGCTACCAAACCATGGTGGGAGAGCGCGGTTTAAAACTCTCAGGTGGAGAAAAGCAACGCGTGGCCATCGCCCGCACCTTGCTCAAAGACCCCCCCATTTTGATATTTGACGAGGCCACCTCGGCTTTGGACAGCGCCAATGAGCGCGCCATCCAAGCCGAACTGCAAAGTGTGGCGCACAACAAAACCACCTTGGTGATCGCCCACCGCTTGTCGACCGTGGTGGACGCCCATGAAATTTTGGTGCTCGACGCCGGTCACGTGGTTGAGCGTGGCAGACATGACCAGTTGCTGGCCATGCAAGGCCACTATGCCCGCATGTGGACCTTGCAGCAAAGCACCACAGCCTGATCACTTGGTCAGGGCAAGTCTGTGTCCTCTGGCGGGGCCGAAGCATCGCGCGGTCCAATTTTGCCCAGGCGGGCTTTGAGGGACTGGGGTTGGCCACTGATCAAGGCCGCGTAACTGGTGGTGTTGGCCAGTACTTTTTTGACGTAATCGCGCGTTTCGTTGAATGGGATGTTCTCGGCCCACATGGCAGCTTCCAGCACCGGTCCACGCCCTTGATCGGGTGCGCGCCAACGCCGTGGGCGACTCGGCCCTGCGTTGTAGGCCGCAGCGGCCATGGCCATGGAGTTGTCCATGCTCTCGAGCACCAGTTTCAAATAAGCGGTGCCAATTGCAATGTTGGTGTCGCGCTGGCTGAGTTGGTCCACGGTGAAGGTTTTGAGACCTATTTTTTTGGCGGTCCAGCGGGCCGTGGCAGGCATCACCTGCATCAAGCCAGAAGCGCCAACGTGCGAACGCGCATCCATGATGAAGCGGCTTTCTTGGCGGATCAACCCGTACACGAAAGCCGGGTCCAAGCCGATGTCGTTGGCGCGCTGGACCACGGCCGCTTGGAACGGCATGGGGTAGCGCAGCACGGGGTCGAATTGCGCCATCGAGGTGCGATCGCTGGTGTTGATGCAGCGGTCCCAAATGTCGAGCTCACAGGCCCAATGGGCGGCGGCCAGTAACTCGCGGTCGCTCATGCGCCCAGCGTGTCCTTGGGCATTGACCAAATTGGTGGCGTAATTCCACTCTCGCACCCCTTCGGCACGCAAACCGATGGCGATGGCCTTGATGGCCCGTTGCAGCGAAGGGTTGGCCCGGGCTTGGCCCACTTCCTCGGTGGTGGGCGGCGCGGGACGTGCTGGCATTTGGATGCTGCGACCCAATTCCTCCAGGGCCAATTGCTCGTAAAACCCTTTCACGCTGGCAATGCCCTCCCACAGGGTTTGGGCCTGATCTTTTTGGCCACGTGCCTGCAAGGCCCGGCCCAGCCAATAGACCCAGGTCGGCTCTTGGCGTTGGGCCAAGTCCATTGCCAAGATGGCCGACTCCACAGATTTCCACGCGGGTTTGGGGCTGACCCGCAGGGCAGCACGCACCTTCCAGGCCAGCATGTCGTCGGTCAGGTCGTGGTCGCTGCGGGCCTGCTCGTAGGCTTTGAGGGCATCGCTGTCCAAGCGCATGGCCAACTGGCGTCCAATGGCGCCCCACACCCAATGGCGCTCTTCCGTGGTCAGGTGGATCGACCAGGTGCGCTGCATTTGCTTGTAGGCCTCATCCGGGTCGGTGCCCGCCAGCCGCACCAAGGCCAACACCACCAGTTCTTGCACCGCGTTGCGTGGGTGGGACGTGTTTTGATTTAAAAATCGGCTGGGTTGGGCGTGCAAATCTTTCAAGGGATTGAGCAGTTTGGGCGCTACCAATTGCACTGCGTTGCGCGCCGTCACGGGGCGGTTGTTCTCCACCGCCAAGCGCGCTTTGCGCCACACCTCCAGGGGTTTGATTTTTCGGTCTTCCAGCAAGCGCTCTGCCGCCAGCGTGCAACCGTCGTCTGCTTGCAGCATCGAGCGCCACAAGCCCAGCACCTCTTTGACGTTGTCTGGGCCAAACCCGGCTGGGTTTTGTTGGTGCTTGAGCACCAGCTCATAGCAACGCAACTCACGGTCATCGCGCATGCGGTAGTGGGATTGTTCGGCTTCAAAGGTGGCCCAATCGCGGCGGTTGCCCAGCAGAATCAGCCAATCGTTGCGCAAGCGGTCTTCTTGATAGGTGCCCGCATAGCGGCTGAGAAACTGGCGCACCTCGCTGGTGGAGGCATCGTCCAAGCGGGCGCGCAACTCCCAGTAGGCGGCCCAGGGTTCCAACAGGTGGCCGCGCACTTGGGGCAGCAAACTGCTCAGGCGCCGGCGGTCATTGCGCTTGAAGGCATCGGCCATGTCCAGCAAAGCAGACTGCGCCAACCCCTCATGGGTGCCTGTACCTTGGGCGTGGGCGGGAAGCACCAGCGCTGCCAACAAGGGCAAGCCAGCAAACAATGACACAATGAAGCGCTTGAACATACATGGATTATCGGTGGCTAGACCGATGGACCGTTGACAGGGTGTTTGTTGACGGCCATCGCGGTGCCCCGAACGATGCAATGGATAAAAAATCACTGCGCCAAAGCCTGCTTGAGCAGCGCTTGAACTTGCCCGATCGGCAATTGCGCTGCGACATGCTGCAGCAGGTCATGCGCATCTGGTTGGTGGGCAGGCCCGATGTGGTCATTGGTGCCTACTGGCCCATCAAGGGAGAGTTTGACCCCTTGCCCGCTTTGCACCGTTGGAAAGAAGACGGCGAGTTGCTCGACGAACCGCAACCACGGCGCATTGGCCTGCCGGTGATCGACAAGGTCAGCAAAACCCTGACCTTTCATGCCTGGTACCCTGGCTGCCCCATGCAAGAGGATGCCTACAACATCCCCAAACCCAAAGACACCGAAGTGGTGGTGCCCACCCTGCTGTTTGTGCCTTGCGTGGGCTATGGTCCGGGTGGTTATCGCTTGGGCTATGGTGGCGGCTTTTATGACCGCACCTTGGCCCAGCTCATACCCAAGCCCCACACGGTGGGCCTGGGTTTCACACAAGGCTTTGTGGCCGACCTTGAGCCTGAAGACCACGACATCCCGCTGGAGGCCATCCTCAACGACAACGGCGTGGTGTGGCCGGTGGGTTGAAACTGCATGGCCCGTCCCAAGTCCGCATCCCACGACCTCAAGCGCGAGGAAATTTTGGACATTGCCGCACTGTGCTTTGCCCAGTCGTCTTACCCGGCGGCCAGCATGAACGACATCGCCATGGCGGGGGGCACCTCCAAGGCACGGCTTTATCACTATTACGACAGCAAACAAGCCATTTTGTTTGACCTGCTGGACCGTTACACGCTGCGCTTGCTGGGTTTGATTGGAGAGACCGAGGCCGTGGCCCAGCGGCGCAATCTCGATGAACGTGCTGCTTTACATGAGCTGGTGCGGCGCTTTTTACAAGAGTACGAAACATCTGCCACCCGCCATGTGGCCTTGGTCAATCAAACCCAATTTTTAAGCGATGACCAACGCGCACTCATCGTGGGCCGCCAGCGTGATGTGGTGGCCGCATTCACCCGCTTCATCAAGCGCGCTTACCCGCAGCGCATCAACGCCCGCAACCAAACCGCCTTGACCATGATGCTGTTTGGCATGATCAATTGGACCTTCACTTGGTTGCGCCCTGGTGGACCCATGAGCTACGCCGACTTTGCCAGTGAGGTGATTGCCACCTTGGAGCATGGCTTTGAAGCCCCAGCGCCTGTCGCTTGAAGGCACAGCGCTGGATACAATTTTTTAATTCGTTGACCCCATACCAACCCCACAGGAGACACCATGTCCAAAGCCTTTGCCAGCCAAGCCGATTTGGCCGATAAAAAAATCACCTTTGAGCAGCTCAGCGCCCATTGCTGGGCTTATACCGCTGAGGGCGACCCCAACTCAGGCGTGGTGATTGGTGAGCGCAGCATTTTGGTCAGCGATGCCACTGCCACACCGGCCATGGCGCAAGACTTGATCGCCAAAATACGCACCATCAGCGACAAACCCATTCAGTATGTTTTGCTCACGCATTACCACGCGGTGCGTGTGCTGGGTGCCAGCGCCTTCAAGGCCGAAGGGGCCAGCGACATCATTGCCAGCCAGGGCACCTATGAGTTGATCGCCGAGCGAGGTGCCGCTGACATGAAAAGCGAGATGGAGCGCTTTCCGCGCTTGTTTCGCGGCGCTGACAGCGTGCCTGGACTGACCTGGCCCACCTTGATCGTGGGCGACGGCAAACCCGGTCGCCAAGGCAGCTTAAAAATTGACTTGGGTGGTGTGGTGGTTGAAATTTGGTACCCGGGATCGGGCCACACCCGCGGTGACACCATCGCCTGGGTCGAGGCCGAAAAGGTGCTTTTCAGTGGCGACTTGGTGGAGTATGAGGCGGGCGTGTACACCGGTGACGCTCAACTCGAAGAATGGCCAGCCACGTTGGAGGCGCTTCGTTCCCTCCAGGCCACGGCCATCGTGCCAGGGCGGGGCGAGGCCATGAAGGGCGCAGCCAACGTTGACAAGGCCTTGGACTACACCAAGCGGTGGGTCGAAATACTTTATCGCTGCGGCAAAGAAGCGGTGGTGAAAAAGCTCGACTTGAAAGGCGCGATGGCCCATACCCGTCAGCACATGGACCCGGTGTTTGGCCATGTGTTTATTTACGAGCATTGCCTGCCGTTTGATGTGAGCCGCGCTTTTGACGAGGCCAGCGGCATCAAAAACCCACGCATCTGGACCGCCGAGCGCGATCAAGAGATGTGGGCCTCATTACAGAGCTGAGCCTCTCAGGGCTTGCGCTCCATCAAGGTGCGCAGGTCGCGGGCATAAGCTTGCAGTTGTTTGGCGGCCCTGTCGCGCTGCTGTGGTGTGGTGGCATTGTGCAAATTGGCCACTGCCGCGCAATTGGCTTTTTTCAAATCCTCTCCGTATTGGCGCAGCATGGGGTCAGGCGTGTTGCGGGTGCGTTCAACCAGTTGCCGCCATTCCATGGCAAATGCGTCGCTGTCTTTGCTGTGGGTGCTGAGTTTGCGCAAGGTGTCCACGCTGTCGGCTTGTCGGCGCAAGCGCAACAGGTAGCTCATGCGCGGGTCGTAGCCTGAATTTTTAGCCAGGTTGCGCAGCAGTTGCTTTTGGCTGGTATCAAGCCGGCCGTAAAACTTCTCGGCTTGTTCGACGCCTTTGTCGGTGCGGGTGTCTAGCAGCTCGTCGGGGGTGCCCAGCAGCCACTCTTTGCGCCATTCGCGGTTTTTCTTGGTGAATTGTTTTTGCAACTGCTCGGTTTGTGCCGGTTCGATGGTCAGCAACAGCCGAACCACCCGGGGCTCAAGCTCCTTGGTCACCGTGTCGAGGCTGTCGAGTGCTTCGCCCATCAGAGCGCACACCTCATCGGCTTGGATGTTGCGGCCAGCCATTGTTTGGGCGCGTTCCAACCATGTGATGTACAGCCCCAGCTGTTGGCTGCGGTGCCAGCTATAAAAAGAATGGATGTCGGCGCGCACCTGTGGTTTTTGCTCGCTGGTGAAATCCAAAAATCCGTCCAACCACCAGTAGGTCAGCTCAGGGGCCGAGTTGTATGCAAACTGCAAGGAACTGCATCCTGCCAACACCCAACAAGCGCACACCGACCAGCAAAGGCGTTGGGTGATAATTCTTAAACGAACAAAGGCATGGAACATGGCAGCAATCGATGTGGTGATCATGGCAGCGGGCAAAGGCACGCGCATGAAGAGCAGTATGCCCAAAGTTTTGCACCGACTCGGCGGCAGGGCTTTGGTGCAGCATGTCATTGACAGCGCCAGGCAATTATCGGCGCGCCACATCATTGCCATCACTGGCCATGGGGCCGATCAGGTCGAGGCCGCTTTGGCCGGCCAAGCGGGTTTGCGTTTTGCACGCCAAATGCCTCAATTGGGCACGGGCCATGCGGTGCAGCAGGCCATGCCGGTGCTGGGCGATGACGGCGTCACCTTGGTCTTGTCGGGCGATGTGCCTCTGACCCAAGTGCCAACTTTGCAGGCTTTGCTGCAAGCCAGCCAAGGCACGCAACTCGCGCTGTTGACATTGCAAACACCTCACCCCACAGGGTATGGCCGCATTGTTCGCAGCGCTGAGGGCCAGGTGCAGGCCATCGTTGAAGAAAAAGACGCCACCCCTGAGCAACGCGCAATCACCGAAATCTACAGCGGCATCATGGCCGTACCCACCCACTTATTGCGCACCTGGTTGGCACGTTTGGACAACCGCAACGCACAGCAAGAGTACTACCTGACCGACGTGGTCAAGTTTGCCCGTGCGGATGGGCAGCCGGTGGCAGCTCACCTGATCACTGAAGCCGCAGAGGTGGCCGGGGTCAACAACCCCGTGCAATTGGCTGAGCTTGAGCGCGCTTACCAAGCGCGCCAAGCACGTGAATTGATGTTGCAAGGGGTTCGTTTGGCCGACCCCGCTCGATTCGACGTGCGTGGTGTGTTGTCTTGTGGCCAAGATGTGGAGATCGATGTCAACTGTGTCTTCGAAGGCGCAGTCAGTTTGGGCGATGGGGTGCGGGTGGGAGCCAACTGTGTGCTTGCCAATGCACAAATTCAAGCCGGTGCGGTGATTCACCCCTTCACCCACATCGATGGTGAAGGCGCTGGCGTCAGCATTGGCCGCGATGCCCGCGTGGGCCCTTTTGCGCGATTGCGCCCCGGCGCGGTGTTGGGTGACGAGGTGCACATTGGCAACTTTGTTGAGGTAAAAAATTCCACCTTGGCCAAAGCCGCCAAAGCCAATCACCTGGCCTATTTGGGCGACGCCACGGTGGGTGAGCGGGTCAATTACGGTGCAGGCAGCATCACCGCCAATTACGACGGCGTGAACAAGCACCGCACCGTGATCGAAGCCGATGTCCACGTGGGCAGCAACAGCGTGTTGGTCGCCCCGGTCACCATCGGCGAAGGGGGCACCATTGGGGGTGGTTCGACCATCACCAAAGACACGCCCAAAGGCGCGCTGACGGTGGCGCGTGGCAAGCAAACCAGCATCGCCAACTGGCAACGACCACAAAAGAAATAGTTTTGAGAATCTGTGCTCACACAGTTCTTATCGTTTTTTATTTCCAGGAGTTGAGATGTTCAAGTGCCTCGCGTTGTTATTGAGTTTGTGTGTCGGTGCCGTGGGTGGCGCGGTGGCGCAAGACGTGGCTTACCCCACCAAAACCATTCGCCTGGTTGTGCCTTTCCCCCCAGGTGGGTCGGTGGACGTGGTGGCGCGCATGGTGTCCTTGCACTTACAGGAAAAATTTGGTCAAACCATCGTGATTGAAAATCGACCCGGTGCGGTGGGCACCATGGGCACAGCCCAAGTGGCCAAGGCAGCACCCGATGGGCACACCTTGGTGATGACCATTGGGGCACACACCATCGTCCCCGCCTTGATGGCCCAAATGCCATATGACGCGAGCCGCGATCTTGCCGCTGTGACCTTGATTGCCAGCGCGCCCAATGTTTTGGTGGTTCGGCCTGACTTTCCCGCCCGAACGTTGAAAGAGTTTGTGCAGTTGGCCAAAGAAAACCCGGGCAAGTTCAGCTATGCGACGGCTGGAAATGGCAGCACCACGCATGTCATGACGGCCATGTTGGCCCACAGCGCCGGTTTGTCATTGCTGCATGTGCCGTATCAAGGCGGCGCGCCATCTTTGCAGGCCATTTTGAGTGGCCAAACGGACCTGAACGCCGCCGTATCGACCACGGCCCTGCCCATGGTCAAGGCTGGCAAACTGCGCGCCCTGGCCATCGTGGGCGACAAGCGCTCAAGCATGTTCCCTGATGTTCCAACCTATGCCGAATCAGGCTTCCCTGGCATTCGGGGAGACAGTTGGATTGGATTGTTCGCACCTGCGGGCACGCCCAAGCCCATCCTCTACAAGATCAATGCAGAGTTGCAAAAGGTGCTGGCCATGCCGGACATTCGCCAGAAGTTGTTGGCGCAGGCATTGGACCCCTTGGTGGTGGGGCCCGATGAGTTCGACAAAATTGTGCGCGATGAGTTGCGCGACTTTGCCGCCTTGGCCAAAGCGGTTGGTTTGAAGATCGAGTGACGCCAGTTCAGGGCCTCGCATTGGCCGCATGCTCAGCGGCCAGACAACCAAAAATTACCCCGCTGCCAATCGATGCACCCCCTTGGTATCCCACCCCTGTGTCGGTGGGGGCTGCGGTATTGCCGCATGCATACAAGCCCGCAATGGGGTGCCCGCGCACGTGCATCACTTGGGCGTGTTCGTTGGTCAGCAGGCCTGTTCCAACGATGCCGCCGACCCGAAGTTGAATGGCGTAATAGGGTGGGGTGTCCAGTGGGCCCAGCTGTGCGAATTTGCCCTTGTTGGCGTCTCCCGCTGTGCTTTTTGAAAATGCCGATTTACCGCGTCCAAAGTCAAGGTCTTCGCCATCGATGGCGAACTGGTTGAAGCGCTCCACTGTGTGCACCATCCCCGTGGCATCCACACCAATTTTTTCTGCCAAGGCTTCAAGCGTTGGCGCTTGCGCCACCCAATCGGGGGCTGCTTGCCCGGGCGGGGCACCCGCGATGGCGTATTGCTGCCGATATCGGTCATCAAACACCATGTGGGCAGGCAAGTTGATAAAGCGGTGCTTGGCCCGGTCGAAATGGTGAAAGGCGTGCACCACCTCTTGGAACCGCGACTCATCGCAAAAACGTTCGCCTTGCTGGTTGACTGCAATCGCGCCTGGGTACGGCATGCCATGCAAACCAATCGAGAAGAACTCGTTGTTTCGGGTGGGTATGGCGCAACCAACCAACAGCCCATGGTTGACCGCCGATCGGTAAATGGCAGCGCCATGCTCGGTGGCCATCAGCATGCCGTCACCTTGGTTGGTGGGGGCAAAGGGGTTGAGCCAATCGGGCAGGCCTTCAAAGCGTTGGACCAACTCGGCATTGCCTTCGTAGCCACCACACGCCAAAACAACACCTTGTCGGGCTTCATATATGTCATCGGTTGAAGAGGTGCGGACCCCACAAACACGTTGCTGGGCAAAAACCAACTCTGTGGCACCCACATTCAACTCCAAGTGGCCGCCCTTTTGGAGGTAGGCCACCAGCAATTGCGCCACCAAGCCTTGACCAGCGCCCAGCCAACCCTCTTTTTCTCTGCGCGCCAACTCAACCGCATCCCAGTTGCGACGGTTGGCAAAACCGCCCCATCGGGCCACATCGCCCCAGCTCACCCCGGGGGGGCAATAGTGGGCAGGCCGCAAAGCCTCGGACCACGCGCCCATGGCACTGCGCTGAATGGGTGCGGCTTCAATCATGCGCCGGCCATCGCTACAACTGCCTGGGCCGTGGGGGTAGAAGGCGTCGGGCAATCCCAATGCCAACTCAAGCCCAACGCCCCACGACATCAAGCGGTCCATCACCCGTGAGGCGTTGGTCACATAGGTTGAGAGGTTGGTGGCCAGTGCTGTACCCCCAGCGCAAAACTGCGCGTAGGCCATGCCCTGAGTCAAATCGTCAGCCAAACCAGCTTGCGCTGCCAGGCGGTTGGCCGGTGCCCAGATGGTGCCGTACGACGTGGCGGTGCCGCCACCAATCTGCGCCCCTTTTTCCAGCAAGCACACCGACATGCCCTGTCCCGCTGCGGCCAAGGCAGCGCCCAATCCAGCGCCCCCAGAACCCAGAACGATCAGATCAAAAACGCGGTTGGTCATGGGGAAACTCCAAGAACATGAAATGATGCGACGAATCGCGCACGATGGGTTGATTTTGAACCAGGCCAGTGAGTCTGGTTCAAGCCCGACGCCCCAAGCTCAAGGCGGGCACCATCTTGCTTTGTTTGACGCTGAAAAAAGCCTTCACATTGCGCACATTGGCGTCTTGGGTAAACAGACGCTGCACCAGTGCCAAGTAAGCGGGCATGTCGTGCACATGCACCACCAGCACAAAGTCGGGGCCCGGCGCGACACGCCAGCACATGGCCACCTCAGGGTCTGCGATCAAGCGTTGCTCAAAGGACTGCAGGTGCTCGTCACCTTGTCGGTCCAAGGTGATCTCCACAATGGCTTGCAAGCCATGGCCCACCGTTTGTGCCAATCGCTCGGGGTTGAGCAAGGCCACTTGACCTTGGATCAAGCCACTGTCCCACAGCCGCTTAACCCTTCGCAGGCAAGTGGGCGCTGACACGTGCACCCGCTCGGCCAAGGTTTGGTTGCTTAAAGCGGCGTCACGCTGCAATTGATCAAGCAAGCGCAAATCGACTTCATCCAGTTCAATTTGTTTCATATTTCGAGTATTTTTGAAATAAAACCATTGTTAATCTATTGGGTGAAATTAAATTCCATTTTTCAATATAAATCAATCGATATTTTCAATTAGAGATGGATAAAGTCCACCCATCTCAAGGAGACAGCTCATGTGTGGCATCGTCGGCGCGGTTTCCAGCCGCAACATTGTTCCCATCTTGGTCCAAGGCCTGCAACGGCTCGAGTACCGCGGATATGACTCTTGCGGAGTGGCGGTCAACGCAGCGCAAGCGCAAATGGGTCAAGCGGCCGGTTTGCAACGCGCGCGCAGCACCGAGCGCGTGGCCGAGTTGATGGCCCAGGTCAACGCCACGGATGATGGCTTGCAAGGCACGACCGGCATTGCCCACACCCGATGGGCCACCCATGGCGCACCCGCAGTGCACAACGCCCATCCGCATTTCAGCCCTGGCCCAGGCATTCAAGCGGGCGAGGGCAAAGGGCGCATTGGCTTGGTGCACAACGGCATCATCGAGAACCATGAAGAATTGCGCGCCCAACTTCAGGCCAAGGGCTATGCCTTTGCCAGCCAAACCGACACCGAGGTCATTGCGCACTTGATCGATGCACTTTATCAGGGTGACTTGTTTGAGGCCGTGAAATCCGCCATCGGCCAACTTCGGGGCGCTTATGCGATTGCCGTCATTGCCAAAGACGAGCCGCACCGGGTGGTGGGCGCGCGCGCAGGCTCGCCTTTGGTGCTCGGTGTGGGCCAGGGCGAAAACTTCTTGGCCAGCGACGCCATGGCCCTGGCCGGGGTGACGGACCAAATCGTTTATTTGGCCGAAGGCGATGTGGTGGATGTGCAAATGGGCAAGCACTGGATCGTGGACGCTCAACACCAACCGGTGCAGCGCGCGGTACAAACCGTGCACGCCCACAGCGGCGCCGCCGAATTGGGCCCGTATCGCCACTACATGCAAAAGGAAATATTTGAGCAGCCCCGGGCCATTGCCGATACCTTGGAGGGCATCGAGGGCATCGTGCCCGAGTTGTTTGACGGCCCCCACAACCAAGCGGGACACAACGCGCATCGCGTATTTCAAGAAATTGATTCTGTGCTCATCTTGGCCTGTGGCACCAGCTATTACAGCGGTTGCACGGCCAAGTACTGGCTTGAAAGCATGGCCCACATTCCAACCCAAGTGGAGGTGGCCAGCGAATACCGCTACCGCGACTCGGTACCCAACCCGCGCTGTCTGGTGGTCACCATCAGCCAATCGGGCGAAACCGCCGACACCTTGGCCGCGCTGCGCCATGCACAAAGCCTGGGCATGAAACACACCCTCACCATTTGCAATGTGGCCACCTCGGCCATGGTGCGCGAATGCGCGCTGGCCTACATCACCCGCGCAGGTGTGGAGATTGGCGTGGCCTCGACCAAGGCCTTCACGACCCAGTTGGCAGGTTTGTTTTTGCTCACCCTGGCACTGGCACAAGCCAAAGGGCGTTTGAGCGCAGCCGACGAGGCGCAGCACTTGAAAGCCATGCGCCACCTGCCTGTGGCCTTGCAAAGTGTATTGGCCTTAGAACCCCAACTCATCGCTTGGGCGCAAGACTTCGCCAGCAAAGAAAACGCCTTGTTCTTGGGGCGCGGCTTGCATTACCCCATTGCCTTGGAAGGTGCGTTGAAGCTCAAAGAAATCAGCTACATCCATGCCGAAGCCTACCCAGCGGGCGAACTCAAACACGGCCCCTTGGCGCTGGTGACCAGCGCCATGCCGGTGGTCACCGTGGCCCCCAACGATGCGCTGCTGGAAAAACTCAAAAGCAATTTGCAAGAGGTGCGCGCCCGAGGTGGCGTGCTGTATGTGTTGGCCGACACCGACACCCGCATCGAGTCGAGCGAGGGCCTCAACGTCATCCGCATGCCCGAACACTACGGTGCCTTGTCTCCCTTGCTGCACGTGGTGCCCTTGCAACTGTTGGCGTATCACACAGCTTGTGCCAGAGGGACCGATGTCGATAAACCCAGGAACTTGGCCAAGTCTGTCACTGTTGAATAGCCATCCAGCGCATATGGTTGCGATTACAAAAAAATCCATATGGC
>Ga0214919_10004180_pt1 | contig 21232 bp, 19 predicted proteins | sample LL1503_MetaG_FD_177994 | JGI IMG/M metagenome (GOLD analysis project Ga0214919, IMG submission 177994) | Freshwater microbial communities from Lake Lanier, Atlanta, Georgia, United States - LL-1503 | ecosystem: Environmental > Aquatic > Freshwater > Lake | place: USA: Georgia | collected... | reverse complement strand
ATGCCGGGTGTGTAGCCCTTGATTGACTTGTTATTTCATTTTCATTTTCTGGATAATAATTTTTATAATATTTAATATTATTATTTAAATAGTCAGCATAATTATTTTCTTTAATACTATCACGATTTAATTTTCTATGTAATGAAAACAAATCACTCTCTAAATCTGTTTTATTATTGGATAAATTAGCACCCCACTTTTGTGGTTTAATATATGGGTCATTAAAATAAGAAAGAGTTGTTCCATTACCTGGAACATTGATGTTATAATTTCCAATATTTGTAGATTCTTCTAAATATTTCTGTATTCTACACGGGTCATCATAAAATCTAGTAAATGCCATTTATATTAATATTATAATATTAATATAAATGGCATTTATATTAATATTATAATATTAATATAAATATAATATTTTCTTAATTTACAAATATTATAAATATTATAAATATTATAAATACGGAATATATTCCATAGTATTATTATCATATATTGTTACTCTAAATGTATCAGAATAGCCTTCTACAAAAACAGTATCACCATTATATAAATTATCACAACCCTGTGACGACGTGCAACTTTTATTTCTAAAACTAATAGGTAATTTAATCATTCCATTTTTATCATTCATAGTGTAAAAATTCCATTTATCTCTATTAGAAAATAGAGGTCTTCCCATCAAAGGTAGCATTGTTTCTTCACCATTCACCCGCGTTAATATACCAATTTGTCTATATGGACTAGACACCGATTGAGTTGCCACATTTATAGGTATTTTCGGTCCATTATAATTAGTATTGTTTAAAATTCTGTCATCACGAAGAGGAGGACTATATGGATTTAATAAGACATCATTTTCTCTATTATTATGAGAATTTCCCAAAAATGGTATTAACTCGGTCGAATTATGATTAGAACACATAGTGCTAGACATCTTATTACATCCACAATTATGTGTTTTAGTTAAATTTTGATTATATTTAATATTCATAAAATACAATATTGCTATTATTAATAATCCAAAAAATAGCAAAGTATAATTTTCAACACACAATATACCAGGCACACATTTTTTTACCATATTTAGTTGTTTATAATTACTAAATATTATAAATAACCAACAATTATAAATAACCAATAATTGTTATAATGACTAACAATTATACACCCTCTTACATATTTAAAACGGCACAAATTATGAGTGTTATTTTTATAACTTTTTATGTTTTGGTTTATATATTTTCCATAATATATACATGTCATAAGCAATAAAAAAATAAAAAATACGTGTATTTACATATAATATAAAATAATGAGATTGGTATGTTATTGATTTTTTTAGATGAGGTATCAATATATTCGGCATATAATGTGATAAATTCCACACACTTAATGGTAGTCTAATTAAACAAATACATACAGTTCTATATATTTTTAACAATAATTGTTTATCTTTCAGTATATGATTCATTAATGATATACTTTCCATTATGAAAATATGACTTAGATATAAAGGAGCATAATTCATTAAACTTACGCTTGCGCACAAGCTTAATGTATGGTGTATGACTAAATCTTTTCTAAATAATATCATTTTGTTTTTTGAAAATATCATTTGATATGTATCCCAACATAAATAAAAATTACACAATAAGCAATTTACATAATATTGCGAACAATAGTCACTATTAATCGGGTCAAATAACGAATAATTATACCAACTATATAATGACATTCCACAAATACCAGTTAAAAAATAACACCGGTTTTTCATATGTTGGTTTTGTATATCAACATCATCTATTGAACTATTATTATCAAATGTAATATATTTATTTTTATCTTCGTCATATAATGCTAACCATAAATTATTGTAACAATCTTTCATTTCTAATTTTACAACATTATCAAAAATACTGCTTGTACTAATAACTTCTTCATGATATTTTTGTAAATTGTATCCTGGTATTTTTGCGTTTATATGATGAATGTGGTGATATTCTATTCCCATTGTAAAATATTTTAATAAATATGGTATTTGAATGAGCGAAGAACCTAATAATCCACTATCTTTCAGTTTCCAGGTTTCATTATTTACCACATAAGGAGTGTTGAATGTATGTTGATTAAAAAATAATAAAAATCCAATCATTGCTGCAATATGAAAACTTATAAAAAATAATACAAATATATCACAATACAATAACAATTTGCATAATATATAAATTAGTAAATTATTTATTAAATGATTCATAACTATTACGAATAATGAAGAATTAATTTTTTGCTTATATTTTATTTTTTTAACAATATATATACCTCTTTGTAATACAAAAAAATACACAAATGGGATTATATTAAAAAACATAATAGGGTGATGTATTAGTGAATGTATATATTTATTAATTGTAGAAAAACTATCATACTGTTTTTTTGTAGTATATACTAATTCGTTGAACTTAAAATTATGTTTATTTTCTATATTTCCATTTGTTAAATGATGAATGTGATGGTCTAATATCCAATTGGGACTGCTTAACATAATTGTTCCTGTTATATGCGAAAGAATATAATTTAATGTTTTATTTGGACTATATGATTCATGACAACAGTCATGAAAAATTATAAATGTTCGAACATTCATTAAACTCATAATTGGTATAGTAAAACAACTCAACCAACTATTTCTAAATAACCATAATAAATAAAAAGAACAACTTAAATAAAAAATATGTAAAGAAAAATCTAAAAATGCGGTTTTATAAGACGATTTGTATTTACGAAACATCTCTATTTCGTTTATAATTTTATTTTTTTGGGGGAGGGGCATTTGCTCTTGTAATTTCGTCATTCATTTAATTATATAATATTACATGGAAAATAATATTTAAATGTTTTTAAATATTATATTTAAAAAATAATTAGTGTACTATAAGTTATTGGATTATTAAAGTCTATAAATTTTTGATGCTACAACACTATGATGTCCGTCCATTATACTATCCATCTTTGATTTTGTACTAGCTTTTGCGTTGTCAGAGTTATAAGTTTTATTTGATATATTAAGTCCGGCATCTTGAACTTTAGTTATAATATAACTTTTACAAGGATTGTTTGGTTGATTTCCATTTTTATTTTCAGCAGTTGATTTCATAATATCTCGTATATTATTGGATTCTTTTTTTATACTACTCAGCATTGAAGAAAAATCATTACCTTCAATTAATTTTTTATTAACACTAGTATCAATATTAAATATTTTAAAAATAATTAAAAAGACAAAACCTATAAAATATGTAAAATTTTTATAATAACTATAAAGCAATATGAAAAATACAAAGTATAATAGCAACATTATATAATTTTTATCGAGTAAATATATAAACAGACTATAATATGTATAAAAAAATATAATATAAAATGCAATAGTAAAATTTAAATATTTTAACTTGTGTAAGTTATTATTTATTATATCTACTATATCTACTCGCATAGCACTATACTATTATAGTATTATAGTATTATAATTTATAATATTTGTTATTTGTTATTTGTTATTTGTTATTTGTTATTTGTTAATTATTTATTACTAAATAATTTGGTACACTTGAACTAAATAATGTTCGTATTATTAAAAATACAGTCATTATATTTGCTATCCAACACCATAAAGACCCCCATGTGTTGGTTTTATAATAAGTATAATAAATCGCAAGAAAAACTATTAAATGCATAACAAATAAAAAATATTTTTTAATTAACAATAATATTACTAACAAAAATGCTAGCCACATAAAAATAGCAAGCGGCGGAAACTTTAACCAATTCCAAGCTAAATGACCATTTGGTGCTTTTATCATTGAAAAATCAATATTTGTTAAACCATTAGAATAGATTAATATACAACCAAGAAACATAACATATAATGTTAGTAATGACGCTTTTGTATTAAATTTAAGATTATCCGGTATTAATATATTTAAAATTGGTTGTATAATTATTAAAAACAATCCTAACTGTGATAAAAATCTATTTATTTTATTATTATTTAAATGCTTCCAAGCAAAATATTCTAATAATTGCATGGATATAAATGAATAATAAAACAAATACTCATAACTATTGATTACATTATTAAAATAAGCCAAGTTTATTCCAAATAAACTAAATAAAAATGTGTTTAATGATACGGTTTCGTTCCAACACATATTATATATATATTTTATAACAAATTATACATATAAAAATTAAACACATGTTTTGAGTAATATAATTTATAATACTATTATGTAAAAAGTATTACAGCATTATAAATTAAATTATTATATTAAATAATTACTAGGCTTTCATTTCTGACAAAGATTTTGTCGCACTACTAAACATATTTGTTAGTTTAGATAAATCTAAATTACCAAGCGAACTCATCGCATCATTCAACGCAGGAGTCATGGTTTTCAATTGTTTAATTAAATCGTTTTGTTGCTTAATAAGATCTTTTGTATCTGTTGATATAGATTGAATATTCTCCTTTCCCATAATTTTTTCTAAGTTATCATAGGCCTGTTCCATTTCTGTTGCTTTTCCTAGTTGTTTTTGCATTTGTTCTTTATTTGGAATATTGTCAAGTAGTGCGGGTGTTAATTGTGATAAACCCTCTGTATCATCTGTACTATTTGTACTATTTGTATTTGTACTATTTGTATTTCTACTATTTGTATTTGTACTATTTGTATTTGTACTATTTGTATTTGTACTATTTGTACTATTTGTATTATCTGTACTATCTGTACTATCTCTACTATTTGATAGAGCAGAGGCTACATTGTTTTGCCTAGCATTAGTACTAGTGTTAGTATTACCCGAAGAGTCATTACCTTCCATACCCTCTTGATATACAAATAAATTCATTGTCATGCTTGCTATACTTGTTACTACAAATGCAGAACCCAGAACAATAGTCATATTTTTTGTGAAATTATAGGCTATTGCTCCTACTAAGAAAAATAATATAATAGCACTAATTTCGGAGTAAATTATATGTCCAATCAATGATAATAAAGCAATTATGGAAACAATATACAAAGTTATTTTATTATTTACTAATTTATTAAACATAGCATTATTAGTTTTATTTTTCATAGTTTATATAATATTAGAAAAGAATAAATTTTACAAAACATACTAATATTTTTTAAGAATATTACTTTAATAAGCTATCTAATAAACTAATTTCATTAGTTATTTTTTTAATTTGTTCTAAAGTTTTACTAATATGTAAATTTTTTTCTTTTTTTTCTAAACTGTTCAAATAGGCTAAAAGTGTAAATAGTGCTTCATTTTGTCTAGTTTTCAAAGTTAATCTGTCTTCTAGTTGTTGCCTTTGTGTATTTAATATTTTTTCAAGATTTTCTCTTCTAACTTTATCATATTTGGGCAAGATTTGTTTCAAATGTTTATATTCATTAATAGTTGACTCTTTGTTATTTATTATTTTTGTTAATATGTCTTTTATTTTATTATCATAATTGGCTATTTTTTCTCCTAAACTTTCTGTCATTTAATAATATTATATAATAATATTATTAAATAGGTACTATTATTAAATATATAATTGTGTATTTGATAATCTTAATCTCTGGTCTTGAGGTAAAATATTATTTCCCATCTCATTATAACTACAATCAGATTCCCATTCACAAAGAACAGTGCCTGTATCTCTATTACGTATATCTACAGTATTTCTTATAGAGTCCCATCTATAGTCAATATTATATATTGGCTTACATTGACTAGCTGTTGGACTAATTTTACATTTTGAACAATTATTTGTTATAAAATTTTCTATTGTGCTAATATTATAAAAATATAAAATATAAATACTTGAAAGCAAGATAAATCCTATTACAAAAATTTTAAGTAAGTTTTTATAATCTTTATTAGTTTTCATTATAATGTTCTATTATTATTCTATAATAATGTAATATTTTTTATGAAATTTTTTATATATATTAAAGTATTAAATTAAAAACAAAAACTTTAGAAGTTTAAAGTATATAACTATAAATATTTTATAATTATATATATAATTATGGATGAAATAATTGAAACACAATTACAAAATATTAAAAGTATATTAGAACCATTAATAAAAAGCAAACAAGCAAAATATAAAGCACTTGAAGAGTTAAAAATAAGAATAGAAGAAATGAGACAAGAAAGAATTAAAAAATTTACAGATAAAATAGCAAGTACTAAAATAAGCAATGCTTATCGAACCAAACTTAAACTAGTAAAAGCAAATATAAACATCGCCAATGTTTTATGTGAAATTGATGAAACACAAGATGTATATAGAAAGAAGATAGATGATTTATTAACAACACATGGGACACCAAAAAAACTAAGTAATTTATATTTTTACTTTTGTAAATTTGGAAAGAAAGTATTAGGTTATTCAGCTAATACAAAACCTCCGACTATAATAACTGAAATAGTTGCTTGTGTATTTGTAAATACAAGTTTTGCTTCAACAAACTTTAATGGTATAACATTTAAACAATCTAAGTTTGTAAATGCAATAAATAATCCAATATTAAAACGCTCTGAGGTATATAAAACAACAAAAACTAAATATGAAAAAAACGACGACTTCAATTTTAGAAATGTAAGTTTAATTGAATCTCGATTTATAGATTGTGAGTTTCATGGTATTATGTTTAGGTTTAATAATTTTTTTGATCCAGCTAAAACTGAAATTAATAATATATTACCTACATTTAAAAATTGTACTTTTAGTTATGGTTCAATTACTCATGATAGAGGTGCTGGTCCTCTGCGTAAATATAAAACTCAACCTGCTAGCAAATATTATATGACAACTTATAGTATGTTTGATTTAGATGAATTGAGTGTCACTGATAAACATTTAATGATAAAACCAGACGGTTCATTGATGACCCGACTTGAAGAAAAAGTATATCCTGCTGAAATAGTTTTTGAAGATTGTAAATTTATTAAAACAGGTTTAAATCCTGAATCTCTTATTATGCCAGGCAATAGAAATATTATGTTTATAAATTGTACTTTTGATGGGAATTATTTTTATCAAGAAAATTTTCTTTCTTATCATTTTTACAAATGCTCTTTTAACAATGTCAAATTTATTGAATGTCAATTTGCTTATAGTTATTTTCAAGAATGCACTTTTAAAGCTACATTATTTATGAGCGTAATATTTACTACAGGCGGAGCCATAAGATTTACAAAATGTAAATTATTGGAGTGTAGATTTTTACGAGTAACTTTTAATCAAATAGGTTATAAAAACACAATAGTATTTGATAGTAATAATATTATTAATAAATGTATTTTCCAAAGTTGTCTTTTATTCAATTTAAAATTCAATAATGATTCACTATATAATATTCGCGACACAAAACTTCTAAATATGAAACAAAGCGAGTTCATAGATTGTGGTTTATATGGTGTTAATTTTAATAACTGCGATTTAGAAGGAAGTAAATTTCAACCACGACTAAACGACAATGGAACTAGTCTTATTAATAGAATTAATTGGTTTGGAAATGTATTTCTTATATTTGATCGTGTGTATTTTCCTTATGGGGAAGATAAAAGTCGTGAGTTTGAAGTATTGTACCGTACAAATAATCCAAATGGATTTAATCTCTTTTTAGAAGAATTCAAAGGTCATAAACTGGCTATTAAAAAACATGCTTCAGGAATGTCCGATTACTTTGCTGTTATGGAATATAGCGATTATGTTGCTTTGAATATTGATGTTAGAAACTTAAAAAAACCCGAATTTAATATAAATCCGTTTGATTATTTTACAATAACTACCAATACACAGGTTTCATATGTTTATATTATTCCAGAAACATACATGTATAATACTAATATTAAAAATTGTAATTTTATGCAACTTGAGGGATTTGAAACCTTCGATTTTAGACAAGTAAAACAAAACGCAGAAGGCAAACCAGATATTACAGCGTGTAATTTCACGGATGTAACTTTATTGAATGCTAACTTTAATGGTTGTAAAATGCTTGGAACAGTTTTTGATGTTGCCGATGTAACGGGGGTAGATTTTAGAAATTCGATTGTAAATGAGAATACTACATTTGGAAATACGCTTAATACAGACCAAGTATTAGGACAAATTCAAAGAGATGATGGGTCAGTATATATAGAAGGAACTTTGAATTTAAGTACAGGACGCGAATTTCAATTTTCACAAATGCAGCAGCGCGCAAATGAAACTCATGCACGCATTGCTTTTGTTATTGAAAATAAAGAAAAATTATTTGAGGCACTTGAAAGTGCCGGCATTCCCATTGATAATGCTAGTTTTAAAGAAACCATGAAGGAATTTTTAATAGCAAGTCATGGAGGCCAAAGCGAATATGTTGATTATGTAATTATTCGAAAAACCGGAGAAACTATTGTGGATTTTTTAAACCATTTAATAGTTATTTATAACAAAATATTAACCAGTCGAGCAGATTTACCAGACAATGAAGACAAAGAATATATTAAATACTATTTTCCAATGGCATTAACAAATTATTTTTCATATAAATTAAAACTTGATAGCACAGAAAAAAAAGAATTATTAGATAATTTATCTAGAGCAGTTAGTGATGACTTTATGAACCATTTTGTTAAATTTAAAGCACATGTAAGCAGTCATTGGTGTTTCTTACAATTAGTAACTCAATCATTAAAATTACTAGTTTCATGCACAGACTTATATATATATAATTTTATGGAATATTATTTTAATGAAATTTTTAATGCTCATGCCCAAGGCTCACCAAGTTGTCCTTTAGGTATGGTTGAACGATGGATTACTATTCATTCACAAGTAATGGAAGCGTATTTGATGTTAATTAAAAAAAAAGAAACTGAATTAACAGAATTAGATAACACCAAAATTAAAAAACTTAGAAGTTATTCAAGACGCAATACGAGTGATCCTAAAATTACAAGAGAATATATTTTAGAATTTAATAATTCTGAAAGTGCTGAAAAATTACATAATAAATATGTTTTTCATAAATTTATAAATATTTTAAAACCACACTCATATTTACCAGAAAATTTAGAAGCTGATATTCAATTTGATTTAGATTATAATATTAGCATACCGATGACCAAAGAATGTAATAGACTTATAAAAAATAAAATAGACGATGGTTCAATAAGTACATTACAACAAATATATGAGGCTTACATTATTATAATGTGTAAGCTAATTATTGCTAATAATAAAATAACACAAGAACAAATTGATAAACTAGAAGCCGATAGTAGACCTATAGTAAAAAAAGCATACACTGAAAAACGCGATGCTTTGTATAAAAAAATCAGAGACGATGAAGCACAAAAATATATCATAGTATTGTGTATGATGGTTGATTTAAAATTTGATGAAAAATCGTTGGACTTTGAGAATTTAGTTAAAACCGAAGAAAAATTAACAATGAAAGAGTTAGTTGATTATTATGATGAGCAAACAATGAGTGGCGGAACAGCCAAAAATACAAGAAAAATTACTAGAGTTAAAAAAGGACGAGGTCTTACACCAAAATCGTCACGGTTGCCTAAACAGCGTTCGCCAAAATTATACAACATAATTGAACAAATAATAATTAATAAATTAAAATCATTAAGTTCAAAGGAATTTGAAAATATAAATATTATTCCCTTAGATGACGCGCATAGTGTATTTACTACTAAAATTGTTAATTCTTTAACTAGAAAACGGGCTAAGTCAAATCCAACTCCAAAAATATCTAAACAAGGAAAAACTTTGTCTAATCGAAGCAAATCATTAGAATCCATAATAAAATCAAATACTAGTATTCCTTATAACTTTAATACTAGTTATAGTTTTATTGATATTACAAACATGAATATTCAAAACAAAATATATATTGATATTGTAAGACGAAGACATAATAAAATACATGAAAATCACAAAAAAATATTAGCAATCATGGATTTAAATGGTATTAAATTAAAAGAAAAAAAACCCAGTAATCCTAAAAGATTTAGTGGAACATTAAAAAAGAAATCAATTAGTAAAAGTTCTAGTCCAACAAGTATTATGATGTTATAAATAATTTATAAAAAATTGATAAAATAATATTTCTTAACTATATTTAACTTAAGAAATATTACAATATCTTAATAAGATGAAAAATCAAATAACATTCAATATTACATATATATATAACTTAGCAGAGTTTAGTTTTGGAAATTTGCCTTCACAAATGATTATTGAAATTTTTAAAGATGGACGTCCATTTTCGCATTTTATAGAAAAATGGTTATCACTTAATTTTGAATTAATTCATATTGGAGGTTGTAAAGCATATGATTTTGTAGATGAAAATGAGGAAAGCATTAAATATGACCAAAAAACTTTTACATCGCGAGGTTGTAAATTTATGCCATCAAATATGATTGGTGAAGGAAGAAAATTTGACAAAGAAATTTTTGAAACTAAAGCACAAAACTTAAATTATATTATTGTTAGTAATGTAAATTTTCCTGAAATAAAAATTAAATTTGTTAAAGGAACAGATTTACTTATTAATTATCCAAATGGAACAATTCCGTCAAAGGACTTTATTAAATTCTTTAATTAATTCTTGTTTTCCTATAGATTTAGGACCAACTGTATTATTTGAATCATAAATAATTGTATTTAATAACTCAATATTTTTTTCTAATGAATTAATATTTGTAAATCTAATAAAATAATGTGACTGAATACTTTTATTAGTAGTATTTACGTCAATAGTTCCAGCATTAACTCCTACACGGCAAAATGAAATATTTGGATTATCTGTTTTTGTAACAAATATAAAATTTTGTGGTTCTAATTTTGCGGAAACCTCTCTAGCATATGTTTTTTTTATCCATATTTGAAATATACATGGAACATCATGCTCTTTGTTATTTACTAAGAATGATTTTTGTGGCAAATCCATTTCAAAAAGTAGATGAAAATTTAGTGGAAATGTTTTTTTTAAACTATCTTTTTTAAAACTTTTTGGCAAAATAAATGATATGCTAGCACAAAATTCACAAGATTTTTTTATAAATTTTATTGCTAATGAAGATTGACGACCAAATGGAGGATTACCTAGTATATGTATTTTTTGAGTATTAGTATTATTAGTATTATTACTATTATTAGTATTATTAGTATTATAAAGCAAATAATCTTGCTTTATTATTTCCTCATGTTCAGGTTCTAAGTCATAAAATTCATAATTACATTTTAAAGATTTAATAGCATCAATAAAAGCACCATTTCCAGCACTTGGTTCTATAATTAAATCATTATTATTTGGTTTTACATATTCTTTAAATAACTTAATAATATGATATACAGTTTCTTTTTTTGTATAAAATTTATCAATAGCATCACGCTTTAATCCTTTTGTTTGTGTTTGTTTTGTTTCCATAATAAAAGTTATAATATTTTATTATAATAATAAAAATTTATATCAATTTTTATTATTTTTATAGTTTTATAGTTTTATAGTTTTATAGTTTTATAGTTTTATAGTTTTATAGTTTTATAGTTTTATAGTTTTATAGTTTTATAGTTTTATAGTTTTATAGTTTTATAGTTTTATAGTTTTATAGTTTTATTTACAATAATGCGAATTGTATTGATTATTTACCATAATAAATTTAGTATTATGTGCTAAATCTTGTAAATTAGCACTATTTGTATAGGTACACGCACTTCTTAGTCCTCCTAGATAATTTTCAATAGTATTTTTTAAAGCACCTCTATAAGGAACTTTCAGTTCTCGTCCTTCTGAACTTCTATAGTTAGTATTATTGTTTGCAGCATAGTTATTTTTCATAGCATAACTCGAACTCATACCGTAAAACAACTTTTTTAATTCCCCTGTTTTTTCATCGCTAACAATTTCTCCAGGATTCTCATCGTGTCCCGCAAATGCTCCTCCAATCATTACAAAATCAGCACCGGCTCCAAACGCTTTTGCCAAATCACCCGGACATGTAATACCTCCATCACTTAATACAAACGCTTTTTTTATAGTATTATTGTCATATTCATAACTTATATTAAAATTAGATGCATTATAATTATAACATTCTTCAACGCATTCTAATATACAACTAAGTTGTGGCATCCCTATTCCTGTTTGAATTCGAGTAGTGCACGCGCTTCCTCCGCCAATGCCGACTTTATGTATATCAATTTCTAGGTCATTTAGCATATTTACCCCTTCATATGTGCATACATTTCCGGCAACAATAATTTTTTTTGGATATTTACTTCTTAATACTTTACAAAATTCATTAAATTTAGAAATATAACCGTTTGCAATATCAATACATATGAACTTACACTCAAAGTTATCTAAAATAGTTTTCAAATTTTTATAATCGTCATCGCTTATGCCTGTAGAAATCATAAAAAAATCGGGGTTTAGTTTAGAATCACTATTTTCTTTATTATAATTTTGTAAATCTTGTAAGCTATGAAATTTATGAAGAGCAGTAATAATTTTGTAAGTGCTTAATACTTTATATACATCTAATGTTCCAATAGATGTCATATTTGCGGCAACAATAGGAATACCAGTCCAACTTACTCCATTTTGAAAAACAATTGTTTTTTCAAGAACAACTTCTTTTCTACTATTTAAATTCGATTTTTTAGGAAGAATTAGCACATCTTTAAAATCTAAGTATATGTTTGTTGATATAAATTTAGTATCATAAATAGTTTCTGTCATGCTAATTATTTAATAATTTATATGTTTAAATATTTTCAAAATAATATAATATGTTATATTAATATTGCTATATGGCGCCGCCGCCGCGACCTATATATAATAACGATCCATTATTTGGAAGTACATTAGCAAAAACTTCTTGTCCAGCAAGACGCGATATATCTGGTAGTCTTGGCAGCGGTAATGGTCGTGCTGTAGCATCTCCTTATGTAATTCCACAATGTACTGATGCACGTGAGTTTGAATTTACATCAAATCCCGAAGAATCTACTTATGGTTGTTGTGTTGCAGATCCATCTTATAATGAATGTATTGACAATATTCCAGAAGACCAGCAAATGCCTGGAGGAGATGGAGGAGATTATGATATAGGCATTAGCTTATATGATGCCAATGGAGCTAATCCAAGAAAAATATGTCATTCAGCACCTATTAGAAAAAGAACTATAAAACTAGAAGAATTTTTTAAATCAATTGGAATAAGCACGGGCGCAATTATAGGAGTTTCTATTATTGGTGCATGCTATGAATTTTGGCTTAAACATGGAAATAGCGACGTGAACGCCAGTAAGTGTAATAGACTAACATATAGAGATTCCCACGTCAGCATTGTAGATACACCAATAGATTATTCTTTTCCTATAGATGCTAACGCGTGGCCATATAGGAACGATGGCAAATCGTTCGATTGGCCTTATACGATCTTAAACTTTAGCAAAGAAGACGACACAAGTATTAAATGGATAATATTGGTCAAAGCAATATATAAAGCGTTTCAGTTAAATTGGTTACTTATGATTCTTTTTTCAAGAAGATTCATAAGTTGGGTATTAAAATCACTTTCAACGTCATATAAAAGAATAGAAAACCGCTACTTATTAAAAAATTTAGTGTTTTTATTTTTAACAGGTATAATATTTTATGTTATTGCTAAAAGTACTGGAAACACTAACTGGAATATTGGGATAGGTTCAATATTTTATATATTATTACTTTGTGTTGTTTTTGCAATGGTTATTGTATTATTTGTTACTAATGTTTTATTGTATTGGTATAGTTCATGGTATAATAATTTTATTGGTAATGAAACAGAAATTGTAATGGAAGCTGAAAATACATTACTTAATAAAACACTTTACCCTAAAGTAGATGCTAATAGGTGGTGGTTTACTAAACCAAATTTTTGGCGTTTTTTATGTAATATTGGGTTATGTGTATTGGGACTAATAACTATCCCTAGCGCTATTTGCACGGGATTTATTGGTGCTATTGTTGGACTATTTTATATGGTTTGTTCAGTGTTTGGTAATTTATTTTTTGTCCCAATTTATTGGAAGTATGATTGTTTATTTACAATTATAAAAGATCATAGCGAGTTATTAATAATATTGTTTTGCTTAAGTATAATATTATCTTCGGCACAAAATTTAAACTCCACTACAACTATAGTAATAGCACTTCTAGTAGGAATTATTATTTTATATAAAATGTACATTCATTCTGGTAATAATAACACATGATTAATATTATAAATTATAAATTATTAATTATTATGTGTAAATAATATTATAAATTATTAATTATTATGTGTAAATAATATAAAACAATACTATAAAAATGATTATATTATGACAAAAAAAAAATTGGGAAATAAAAAAGAATTACCATTTGTAAGTATATGTACTCCTACATTTAATAGGCGTCCGTTCTGGGAATACGCTATTAAGTGTTTTAACCATCAAGATTATCCAAAAGATAAAATGGAATGGATTATTATTGATGATGGCACAGACAAAATTAAAGATTTAGTATCTAGTATTAGTCAGGTCAAGTATTTTGAATATGACACAAAAATGTCGCTTGGGAAAAAAAGAAATTTGATGCATGAAAAATCTAAAGGGGATATAATTGTATATATGGATGACGATGATTATTATCCGCCAGAGCGCGTTTCGCATGCCGTAAATATGTTATTAACCCATCCAAATGCTTTATGTGCCGGAGCAAGTGAAATATATATTTGGTTCAAACATATTCAAAAAATGTATCAATTTGGACCATATGGACCAAACCATGCGACCGCAGGAACATTTGCCTTTAGGCGTGAAATGTTGCGTGATCATAAGTATGAAGATCACGCGGCTTTAGCCGAGGAAAAAGCATTTTTAAAAAATTATAGTGTTCCTTTTGTTCAATTAGAACCAAAAAAAACAATATTAGTATTTTCACATATTCATAATACTTTTGATAAAAAAAAATTATTAGAACATGGAGAAAATAATTTCCAAAAAACATCATCACGAACGGTGGATGAATTTATTAAAGATAAATCTATAAAAGAATTTTATATGGAAACAATAGACACTTTATTGAAAACATATGAACCGGGAAGTCCTTCAAACAAACCAGATGTATTAAAACAAATGATTGAAATTGAGGAAGAACGAAAAAAAATTATGGAACAAAATAATGCTTCCGGACAAGGACAAATTATGTTAAATCAGGATGGAAAAGAAATACCTTTATCTAATCAACAAATAGTTAATATAATACAAAATCAACAAGAGCAATTACAAAAACTGGAAAAAGTATTACAAGAGAAAGATAGTTTAATCAAAAATTTGATTACTGAATTAAATAGTTATAAATAATTATAAATAATTATAAATAATTATAAATAAATGTTAATATTATCAAATTGTTTTTTTATATATTTAACATATTATTATATTTAACATATATAATAATATATACTATAATTATGTTTATAACCGGATTATGCGGACCTGCTATAATATATATAGGATTTTCGCTAATACAAATATTTATAGATATTTATAATGGTGTTATGAATGCTGCTTTTTTAAAATTCATAATTATGATAGTATTTACATTAATACTAAATATGCTATGTAATTTAGGATTGTCTATTATTGCTTGGTTATTAGTATTCATACCTATTATTATGATGACTGTTATATCTACCTTGTTATTACAGGTTTTTGGTTTAGATTCAGAAAATAAAACGCTAACTTCTAAGAATACTAGTCAGACTAGTAATAATGATGAGTTAATAAAAGCAGAAACCAATAATTCACAACAAACCAACTCTAATAATAGTACTAGAATAAATAGAGATGATTTGCGAATTAAATTTTATGATAATATAGACAAATATTACGATTTATCTTATAATAAAGAACATAAATATGATTTATCTAACAATCCTATAAAATACAATATTGTTGATAATTTAATTAATCATTTTAGTGAATATTCATTTGTTAAAAATATTGTTAATTCCAATTTATATAATAGAATATTTTCAAATGCTCTTAGCTCTAATAGTGAATTACTTAATAATTATAATAATATTATAAGACAGTCAAATTTAGAGCAACTAAATTCGGTTACTGGTTTTAATGGTTTTACTGGTTTTAATGGTTTTAATGGTTTTAATGGTTTTAATGTTATTAATGCTAGAGATATTAATAGAAGACCAATTGATAATAGCACTAACGAGTTAAAATATGATCACTTAAATTTAAACTCTTACGATATACATAAAACTAAAGCATATATTAATTCATTAAATAAAGACGATAAAACTGTTTGCCCTTCAAATGAAACACCAATTACGTATAAGTCTAAAACTGGACTTGACTGCTATGAAATATGTGCTCCCGGTAGAAAAAAAGATGCTAATGGTGTATGTAGAAATTTTAATAGTTATGCTACTTTTTAATATAATATATTATAAAACATTATAAAATAAATTTATAAAACATATTATAATGTATAATTTGAATAACACTTGGACTTGTTGGATACATTATCAAAATGATAATATTTGGACTCTTGATAGATACCAAAGTATTACAACACTAACAAACTTAAAAGATGCCGTATTATTTATTGAAAATTTAGATGAAAATATTATAAAAAAAACTATGTTATTTTTTATGAAAGATTCTATTTTACCATTATGGGAATCAGAAGATAATATTAACGGTGGATGTTTTTCATATAAAATAAGTAATATAAATATTGTGAATATTTTTAAAATTTTATTATATAAAATTTTAGGCAATACACTAAGCAATAACGAAAAAATACTAAATAATATTAATGGAATTTCTATTAGTCCTAAGAAAAATTTTTGTATTGTTAAAATATGGATGCGTAATAAAAGTGAGGTGATTGACTATGATTTTACATCAAATAAAGATCCTTTTGCCATTCATACTATATTTAATATTGAAGAACAATTATGTGTTTTTAAAGAACACAAATAAATAGTCCTCTCTAGTATAACATTATTTAATTAAAATAATTTTTATTAAATAATTTTATTAAATAATTTTATTAAATAATTTTATTAAATAATTTTATTAAATAATTTTATTAAATAATTTTATTAAATAATTTTATTAATTATTTGAAGAAGGCAATGATGACAAACACAATTTGATTTCACCTAATGAGGCAACATTATACTTAACTATTAATGGTCTATTATTTTCCAAATAAATTTCTATTTGATTACATAAATTTGTACATTTAATAAAATATAATAAGTTTTTGAGAGAATATTCGCCTTGTATAATTTTATTATGCTGTTTGTTAATTATTTGCATATTTACATTATTTTCACTTCTTCTAATTTCAGCTTTAGCAAATTGTCCAGAACATTTAAATATTAATTCGTTTTCAACCGACTTTATTTCTATTTTTTCCGAAATATTTGCCAAGTCTCTTATAATTTTTTGAAAATCATTAGAAGGCATATTTATGACAGACGAAAATTTCACATCCGGAATTTCTAATTCGTCTTGTTCTGGTTCTATGAGTTTTAATTTTTGTATTTTAGATTGTTTAATATTTCCATTTTCAAATTTTAACCCTAATTCCGTAACTATTCCATCATTATAATCATCATTTTCAATATAAATAGTAAGCGTGTCATCATTATCTATTGTTGTAATTAATTTGAACAAATGAAGTATATTTACTCCAACTATTATTTTTTCATGCTTACATTCAAAAAATTCAAAATTTTCGGCTTTCAAAAATAAATGAACCAATATTGTATGTGTTTTGTCCATGTTAATAATTTTAATTCCGCTTTTTGTAAATATTATATTTGTTTCTAACAATATATCTTTTAAGGCAGCCATTAATATTCGAAAAGGTGCTATTTGAACTGTTTTTATAGTCATTACGTTAGCATTATCAAAATCTTTTGATAACATATTTTATATTTAGTTAAAAAACGTATTAAATCTTTAAGTAAAAATTTGAAAGATAATATATTGATATACTAAGAAAATTATTTATGCGATTGTTTAAAGGTTTCTCTCGAACTAAATTATATGTTTCCCTTTTATTGGCAAAAAACTATAATAATAGATGTGTTATGCCGTTGAAGTATTATTCAATAAAAACTATAAAACAATGTTATTATGAAAATAATATATATTTAGATCTATATAATGATTCAAAAAATGATTCAAAAAATGATTTTAAAAATGATTTAAAAAAATATTCAAAATATAATGACCTAACAGCTGAGCATGTATTTCCCCAATCATTTACTAAACATTATTTGAAAGCCAACAAAGATATGCATAATATATACTTAACAAATTATTACACAAATAATTTAAGAAGTAATAAAAAATTCTCTCATTTTAAAACAGAAACTATAAGTAATAAAATTTATATTCCTTGTAACTATTCTCGTGGTATAATTGCTAGAGCACTTGTATATATGAAATATACTTATCCTTTATTAAATCTATCTTCCGTTATAGACCATGATATAATTATTTTATGGAATGAATTATATCCACCAAACGATTATGAATTTAAAAAAAATAATATTATTTATAAATATCAAGGTAATAAAAATATATTTATTGAAGATTCTAAAATGTTGGCCCAATTTATTAACAATAATTTTAATTTATAGTAATTAACTTTTTATAAATACGATAGTTATCTTTTTAATCACTTACATATTTTCTTCTTCTTCTAGATTTTCTTCTTCCTCCAATGGTCACAGGCACAGAAGTCGTCTTCCTTGTGAGTAGTCTAAGTGGGTTCCACCTCGATGACTTTTGCGCTGCTTGTGCCTTATTGCTTGCATACTTCTCCTTATGTGCCTCATCATTCGCCTCCTCCTTCGCCCTTTCTTTTTTCCATTCCTTGTCCCTCGCATCCCTGAATGCCCTACCGCTGGAATATCTCATTCGTTTTAAATACGTAGCAATACTGCGTTTTATATATGTTCCTCTATTATACTCGTTATCTCTATCGAGCCTCGAATCATGAGCTGGATCATCGGGATCATTGGTATAATTCTTAAACTTCTTAAACTTGCCAGCGCGCACAAGATCAAGGTATCTTTCCATAGATCCGCCATTTTCTACATTATCTATCAGTTCTTGTTTAAGGTCCTTCTCTAATTTTAAAATCCAATCGCCAGACTTTGGCATCATATACATGAATTTATATAAACATAAATTATCAAATTCTTTCTCAATCGCCAAATACGCCTCATAATCCAGTTGTATTAAATATAAACGCTTCTCTTCCTCCACATATTTCTCAGCCTCTTCATCTACCTCTTTCTCAACCTCTTCCTCAACTTCTTCCTCAACTTCGTCCGCCGGTGCTTTCTCCTGCTTCCTTGCGTTTGTTGCTGGGTAGCGTTTTGCCGAAATTTTACCACTTTTCGTAAATATGTCCTTACGTGATTTAGATGTCATATATATATTATATATTATATTTTCTTTGTTAATAAAAAAATTTACCCTAATAATAATGTTATTTCATTAATTAATATATAAAAATTTTATACTAATTAATCTCAAAATTTTATACTTAAACACAACCCCCCGTATTTAAGTTAATATAAGAGATCTATAAATTATAAATAAGATAGTTCTAAATAACTATAATATAGATTAGTATATTTTCTTAAGTTATTTTTATAAATATTATTCATTAATATTCATTAATATTACTTCTTAGAACCTCGTCTTTTTCTTGTACTCTTTCGCGACCCATCTCTCTTTACCCATCCAAATTTACCTTTTTTAGTAAAATAACCTGCCTTCTCTAAACGCTTCTCGCGTTTTGCACGGGCATGAACTTTCTTTGATACAACATGTCCATGTTTATTCATCATTAAATGTGATTTCATCAAATTTCCCTTGGTTTTATATGCTGTACCGTGCATAACTTGCGCACGCGAACCAATTAGCATAGGAAATTTGTTTCCATTAATATGATACATACCGTCATCTGCTTTCATAAATTTCTTGGTCATCGTTTGTTTATATAATAACTTAAGAAAAAAATTTATTGCTAAATATTATTTTTATGCACATTATAAATTTCTATAAAATAGACTAAATAAATAGAGTAAATAAATAGACTAAATAATTTTAATCAAATAAAAATCGAATAAAATCGAATAAAATTGAATAAAATTGATTTATATTTTTATATAAATATTAAACGCTATATATTTTATAATGGGTTCTAAAGAAGAACTCTCTAAAAAATATCAAAAAAAATCTGATAAGCAACATGTGTTAGATAATCCTGATACATATATTGGTTCAATTGAAAATATTAATTGTAATGCTTATGTGTATGATGAAGAGAGCAAAAAAATTATTGAAAAACAAATAACATACAATCCCGGATTATACAAACTATTTGATGAAGGTATTGTTAATTGTCGAGACCATTTTATTCGTATGCAACAATTAATCTCAGCATCTAAAGACGAAGACAAAAATTATCCTGTTTCAAAAATTGATATTTCAATTGATGATTCAGGTGTAATTACTTTAACAAACGATGGTAATGGAATAGACGTCTCAGTCCACCCAGAATACAATATTTGGATTCCTGAATTAATTTTTGGACATCTTCGCACCTCAACAAATTACGACAAAGAAGAGAAAAAAATTGTTGGAGGAAAAAACGGGTTTGGGTTTAAATTGGTTTTAATTTGGTCCAGTTGGGGTCAAATTGAAACAGTGGATGCTAAAACAGGGCAAAAATACGTTCAAGAATTCAAAGATAACTTAAACGTCATTGAAAAACCAAAAATTACAAAATGTAAAAATAAACCTTATACAACTGTGAGTTTCAAACCAGATTATAAACGATTAAACATTAATGGTCTAAGTCCTGATTTTATTGCTTTACTAAAAAGACGTGTATATGATATTGCCGCAACAACAGATAAATCAATTAAGGTAAAATATAATTCTAATAGCATTGAAGTAAAAACTTTTATGAATTATATTGATTTGTATATTGGTTTAAAAAGCGAAAAAGAACGCATTTATGAAGAGGCAAATGAGCGATGGGAATATGCTGTATGCTTAGCACCAAAC